>Ga0310914_10001194_pt1 | contig 16553 bp, 17 predicted proteins | sample GREbulkMGAN108_FD_203450 | JGI IMG/M metagenome (GOLD analysis project Ga0310914, IMG submission 203450) | Lab enrichment of tropical soil microbial communities from Luquillo Experimental Forest, Puerto Rico - GRE.bulkMG.AN108 | ecosystem: Environmental > Terrestrial > Soil > Tropical forest >... | reverse complement strand
CGAGACTGGAAAAGCTCATGGTGACGGCGCCGGTGGCGACGTCGGTGACGGCCGGCGCCGCGCCGCGATAGGGCACGTGCAGCACGTCGGTGCCGGCCAATGCTGTTCATCAACTCGCCGGCGAGCTGCTGCGGATTGTCGATGCCGGAGGAGGAGAAGGAGAGCCTGCCGCGATTGGCCCGCGCGTAGGCGATCAACTCGGCGGCGGTGCGCACCGGCGTGGAGGTTGCGACCACCACCACGCACGGCACGATGCCGATGAGGGCGACGGCAACAAGCTCGCGCGGCGGATCGTAGCTCATCTTGTCCTTGTAGAGATGTTGGTTGATCGCGACCTCGCCCGAGGCCGCCATCAGCCGCGTGAGACCGTCGGGCGGCGACTTCGCGACGGCTGCGGCGGCGATCATTCCGCTTGCGCCGGCACGGTTCTCGACGATGACGGATTGCCCGAGCGCCGCCTTCAGCGGTTCGGCGAAGAGCCGCGCCACGATGTCCACTCCGCCGCCGGCGGGATAGCCGACGAGGACGCGGATCGGCCGGTCGGAGTAGCCGTCCTGTGCCCGCACGCGACGTGCGCCGGCGATGAAAGCAAGGCCCGCGCTCGCCACGACATCCCGTCGGGTGAGCATCACTCGTCTCCTCCGCAATCAAGCAACCGTAACGCGGATGCGGCGCGAGCGAAATCCGCCGGGCCAGCATTGAACATGACGGCGGCGCTGCAGCATGCGGCAGTGCAGCAACACGCTTCGCACGGAACCGATCATGACAGCATTCAGGCGGGTGTAAGGAGCCGTTCAGCCCGCGTTCAGCCTGGGCATGGAACATTCTTATCAAGGGTCACGTTGACCGTTACCCCTTCGACTTCACACTGAGGTGACGCCATGAAAAAAACTCTGATCGCTGTTGCCGCAGCGGCAACGATCGCTGTCGCAGCGATTGCCACGCCGACCACGGCGGAGGCCCGCTGGGGCTGGTGGGGCCCCGCGCTTGGCGCCTTCGCCGTCGGGGCCATCGTCGGCGGCGCGCTTGCAAGCCCCTACTATTACGGCGGGTATTATGGCGGCGGATATTACCCGGCGTACTCGTACTATCCGTCGTACGGTTACGGCTATCCCGCGTACAGCTACGGCTACGCCCCAGCCTATTCCGGCTACGCCTATGCGCCGCGGCCGTATTACAGCTGCTGGCGCTGGCGGGGCGGCTACCGCTATCGCGTGTGCTGAGCGGTTGCGGCCCCTATTTGGACCGATAGGCTGACGGCGGCGCTTGCCCTGCGAGCGCCGCCTTTTTTGCGCTCCAAACGGCTGTCGAGCCGTCCCAGGACCGACCAAATTCCGACAAATTAACCGGATGATGTTGCCTCGGCTGAATCGGGGTTTGGCTCAGTCGGGGCTATTCGGACATCGCAACACTGGAACTGCGCTCGGCACTCGCCGACGCTCAAATGCTCGGCACCCGCCGACGCTTAAGGAGACGCTGATGAAGAAGACACTTACTGCCTTAGCTGCGGCCGCGACCGTGGCAACTGCAATCGCCGCCGCGCCGACGCCAGCAGACGCGCGCTGCTTCGGATGCGCGGTCGGCGCCGGCGTCCTCGGCGGCTTCGTTGCCGGCGCCATCGTCGGCAACGCGGTCGCGAATTCGCAGCCGGCCTACGTTGCCGCGCCGGGACCAGGCTATGTGGTCTATCCGGCCTATGCGGCGCCGCTGCCCGGACCGGGATGCTATTGGACGCGCATGCCCGTCTACGACATGTACGGCAACGTGGTCGGCTGGCGCGGTCGCCCGGTGGCAGTCTGCCAGTAAGCCGCGTCGAGCGATCCGACGCTTCACGATCAAAAACCCGGCGGGTGCGCAACCCGCCGGGTTTTCGTTTGCCGCGCGCGCTACCATAGGCGACGCGAGTTCGCTGCGCCCTTCTTCGAGCTTCAGTTCTTCGCCGCTCTCTTCTGCATGTCCTCGAGCACCGCCGCGGTCGGCCAGCAATCGACCTTGAGCCGGTTCGCCTTCTGATAGGCGCCGAGCGCCGCGCGCGTGAGCATGCCGGCCTTGCCATCGATCTTGTCCTTGTAGAGGCCAAGCTTGGTGAGGGTACGCTGCATCGTCTCGACCTGCGCGGTGCGCAGCTGCGTGTTCTTGCTCCATGGCGTCTCGAACCGACGCGGATCGGAGATGCGCTCACTCAAATGGCCGACGAACAATACGTAGAGATCGGAAAAGTTGTATTCTTTGATGACGTAATAGTTCTTGAGCGTGAGGAACGCCGGCCCATAGGTGCCTTCCGGCAGGAGCAGCGAGGCCGGCTCGTTGAGCTCGGCCGCCGCGGGCTTGCGGCCATAGGCGAGCACAAATCCCTGCTTGAGCCATTCGCCGAGCGGACGCGTCACCTCGGGGACGCCGATGGTGCAGTCCACGCCCTGCGGGGCGCGCACCTCATAGGCCCAGCGCGTGCCGCGCTGCCAGCCCTTGCCGACGAGCTGCTGCGCGGCGGAGGCGAGCGCATCGGGCACCGATCTCCAGATATCCTTCTTGCCGTCGCCGTCGAAATCGACGGCGTATTTGTAGAACTCGGAGGGAAGGAACTGGGTCAGCCCCATGGCGCCGCCCCAGGAGCTGCGCATATCCGCGAGCTTGACGTGGCCCTCCTCCAGCATCTTGAGCGCGTAGAGGAACTCCTGCCGAAAGAAATCCTTCCGCCGTCCGTAATGACCCTGTGTGGCAAGCACGGTGACGGCATTCTTCGGGAGCCTGTAGCCGCCGAATGCCGTCTCGCGACCCCAGATCGCGAGCAGGACATTTCCCGGCACGCCGAATTGCTGCTCGATCGCGGCGAGCGTGCGGCTGTGCTCGGCGGCGAGCTTTTTGCCTTGTTCGGCGAGGTGCGCGATGTTCGCCTCCTTGATGTAGTCGGCCGGCGTTTGCACGAATTCAGCCTGCCCGCGCGGCGGCGCGCCCTCCCGGCCCGGAAGATCGAGATCGGGCAGCGTCAGATCGGGCTCGAGCCCGCGCGTCGCCGCGTCGAAGGTCGCGCGCGAGACGCCGAGCGCTTGCGCCTGCGGCCAGACCTCCTCCAGCCATCTGTGAAATGCGGGATCAGCCGCCTGCGCAGACGTGACGGCCGCCACCGCAAGCCAGGAACCCACAAGCATCGCTGCATAGTTGCCAACTCGACCCATTGCCCGCTTGCCCTTTCGATTGCCGCGAAAACCCGCGGGCCCGATCCGTTGCTGGCGATCCGCTGCAACGACTCGACCCCGCTGGGCGTTAACAAGAGCGCCAAAAAACGCCCAAGATATGGAGCCGCCGATGCTGCAGGTGCCGCTGGAAATCGCCTTTCATAATATCGAAAGTTCGCGTTGGGCGGAGCAGGAAATCCGCGCTCGGGTCGCCGAGCTCGAACGGCTTTACGGCCGGCTGGTCTCGTGCCGGGTGCGGATCGATCAGCGCGCCAAGGACCTCACCGGCACCATCCCTCCGGTCGTCCACATCGAACTCGGCATTCCCGGTCGCAGCGACCTCGTGGTCAGCCACGAGCCCGACCACTTGCTGCGCAAATATCGGCACCCCGACCTGCATAAAGCCATCAACGAGGCGTTCCGCATCGCCGAACGGCAATTGCTCGACCTCAAACAGCAGCGCGACGGCCGAACAAAGATCGGCGACCACGATACCGAGAACCAGTCGCTGGGTCAGGTTGCCGAGATCACGCCGGAGCAGGACTTCGGATTCCTGCTGACCAAAGAGGGAGGCTTGCTCTACTTCCACCGCAACTCGCTGCTGTCCGGCGACTTCGACGCCCTCAAGGCTGGGGAGGATGTCTATTATAACGAGGACGTGGGCGACACCGGGCCGATCGCGACCAAGGTGCGGGTGAAGGCCTGAACGTCCTGCAACCTAGCGTGTCGCCACGATGAATAGGCGCGGAAACCGCAACAGCACGCGACCGTCGTGCCGTCGCGGATAGGCCCGCGCGATCCGCGCGGTGTAGTCGGCGATGAAGTCGCGGCGCATGTCATCGTCGAGCGGGGAGAGAAATGGCCGCAAGCCCGAGCCTTTGAACCACTCGACTATGGCCTCGGGGCCCGCCATCACGTGGTTATAGACCGTGTGCCAGATGTCGAGATGCGCACAAAGTGGGCCGAGCAAATCGTAATACGCCGCCGGTGTCGGCAGATCATCGCGCGCGGCCGCGGCCAGCGCGAGCTGCGCGGCCCATGGCCCGCGCGTCGCCACCTCGCACATGAGCGCAAGCGCCGGCTCCGCGGTGTTGTCGGGCATCTGCACGGCCAAGACGCCGCCCGCGGGTAGCGCTGCGAGCAGACGCCGCAACACCGCGGGATGGTTGGGAACCCATTGAAAGACCGCGTTGGCGAACAACAGGTCGGTGCGCTCCTGCGGGCTCCAATCGGCAAGATCGGCCTGAGCGAACTCGCAATTGGGAAGCCGTTCGCGCGCCTGCCGGAGCATGTCGGGCGAGGAGTCCAACCCGATCACTTGCGCCTGCGGATAACGTTCCAGCAGAAGCGCGGTGGAATTGCCCGGTCCGCAGCCGAGATCGATCACGCGGCGCGGAGCCGGAAGCGGCACCTGCGCCAGCAAATCGCGTGGCGGACGCGTGCGCTCGTCCTCGAATTTGAGGTATTGGCGCGCGTTCCAATCTTCGGCCATCAGCGCGAGAACTTCTTGTATTTGATGCGATGGGGGATGGTGGAGTCGGTTCCGAGCCGGCGCATCTTGTCCTGCTCGTAGTCTTGGAAGTTGCCCTCGAACCACTCGACGTGGCTGTCGCCCTCGAACGCCAGAATGTGCGTGGCGATGCGGTCGAGGAACCAGCGATCGTGGCTGATGATGACGGCGCAGCCGGCGAAATCCTCGAGCGCCTCCTCGAGCGCGCGCAGCGTGTCGACGTCGAGATCGTTCGTGGGCTCGTCTAGCAGGAGCACGTTGGCGCCCGACTTGAGCATCTTGGCGAGATGCACGCGGTTGCGCTCGCCGCCCGACAGCGAGCCGACCTTCTTCTGCTGGTCGGCGCCCTTGAAATTGAAGTTGGAGCAATAGGCGCGCGAATTCACCTCGCGCTTGCCGAGCAGGATAATGTCCTGCCCGCCCGAGATTTCCTCCCAGACATTCTTCTTGCCGTCGAGCGCGTCGCGAGACTGATCGACATAGCCGAGATGGACCGTTTCGCCGATCTTGATCGTGCCCTTGTCCGGTTTTTCCTGCCCGATGATCATGCGGAACAGCGTGGTCTTGCCGGCGCCGTTCGGACCGATCACGCCGACGATGCCGCCGGGTGGAAGCCTGAAGGTGAGATCGTCGATCAAGAGGTTGTCGCCGTAGCCTTTCTTGAGCCCCTCGAAGTCGACGACGTTCTGCCCGAGCCGCTCCGCCACCGGGATGATGATCTGCGCGCTCTGGGCGGTCTTCTCCGCGGCTTGCTTCACCAGGTCCTCGTAGCGCTGATAGCGGGCCTTGGATTTGGCCTGCCGCGCCCGCGGGGAGGCCGCGATCCATTCCTGCTCGCGGGCGAGCGTGCGCTGGCGTGCGGCTTCCTCGCGGCCCTCCTGCTCGAGCCGCTGCTGCTTCTGCGCGAGCCAAGCCGAGTAATTGCCCTGGTAGGGGATGCCACGGCCGCGATCGAGTTCGAGGATCCAGCCGGTCACGTTGTCGAGGAAATAGCGGTCGTGGGTGACGATCAGGATCGCGCCGGGATAATTGCGCAGATGGCCCTCGAGCCAGCTGACGGACTCGGCGTCGAGATGGTTGGTGGGCTCGTCGAGCAAGAGCAAGTCCGGTTGCTCAAGAAGCAGCCGGCAGAGCGCCACCCGCCGCCGCTCGCCGCCGGACAGCTTGCTCACGTCCGCGTCGTCGGGCGGGCACCGCAGCGCGTCCATCGCCTGGTCGATCTTGGAATCGAGATCCCACAGGCCCTTGGCCTCGATCTCGTCCTGCAGCTTGGTCATTTCGTCCGCGGTTTCGTCCGAGTAGTTCGCGGCGAGCTCGTTATAGCGGTCGAGGATCGCTTTCTGCGGAGCAACGCCCTCCATCACGTTCTCGCGCGCGGTCTTGTCCGCGTCGAGCTGCGGCTCCTGCTCGAGGTAGCCCACCCGCGCGCCTTCGGCCGCCCAGGCCTCGCCGGCGAACTCCGTATCAATGCCGGCCATGATCCGCAGCAGCGTGGACTTGCCGGAGCCGTTCACGCCGAGCACGCCGATCTTTGCGTCGGGGTAAAAGGACAGGTTGATGTCCTCCAAGATCTTCCGGTTGCCCGGATAGGTCTTGGAGAGGCCTTGCATGTGATAGATGAACTGACGGGCCATCGGCGCGCCCCGCTCGCATTGTTGGGCGCCCCTCGGCGCCGGATGTCGGGAATTCGGCGCTGGTGTAGCGAGCCGCGCGCTCGAGGGCAAGGCCGCCGCGCATCCTCCTAATCCTCGATCACAAAAGCGAGAGGGATGTGACCGATGTCACATCCGCCCCGCCGCGATCAACGTATCTCTGATGCAAGAAAGACGGCCGATTGCGCAGTACGTAGGCGCGAAATCTTACCAAGGTTTAACGCAACCGGCCGATCGATCATTGAACCCAGACGCTCCGCGCGGTGACCAACGAGTGAATGGAGCAGCCGACAAAGGCAACGAGCCGAACGGACAGCGTCATGATCACGGCAAGGACCACGGTTCGGATGCTCGTTGCTCGCCGCCAGGCTCCTGGGCTCGCCGCCGACCTCGCCGACCTCCTCCGGACTCTGGCCAAAGCTGTGTTCGACCCCTATCGGCCGGAGCTGCACTATATGCGCGGCCCCGGACCGAAGTGGCACGCCAAGCATGACCCGGTGCGCGCACCCGAGGCGGTTGCCATCCCGGCCTTGATTCGCTGCGCGTAAGGGCCCCCGCGCATTACGATCCGCGCGCCCCGCGATCCGAGCCCGCGCTGCAATTGCGACCCCATTGGGCGCGAACTGTGACCTAATTGCATCGATCCTTAACCCTAACCGTAGCTTTTCTGCAACGCTCTCCCACAAAACTGAAATCACAGGCGAATTCGTACTGGCTTTTAACAAATTTGGCGAGACAATCGCCGGCAAAGGGGTGCTCCGCGCGATCAAGGCGGAGCGAAAACGGGGGACCGGTTACGACGAAAAGTCGACCGGAGGGGGTCATGGGAAAGACAACTCGAAGCGGTGCTGCGCAGCGCATGGCACCGGGCGTGTTGGCCGATCTCGCCGAGTTCGTGCACGCTCTGGCCAGAAGCCTGTTCGATCCGTACCGGCCCGAGCTCTATTACATGCGCGGACCCGGCCCAAAGTGGCACGCCAAGCACGACCGGGCGCCCGCCGCCTATCGCGTGATGCCGGCCCTCGTGCGCGTGCGCGTCAAGCGCTGATGGCCCTGACGAGGGGTGGAATTCAGCGAGGACGGGAACCGCATCATCCGCCGCGCGCCATGCGCGGCCTGATCACGCAAGCTTGAGCTCAAGCGCCCGACCTCGGGCAAGATCCGAGGCCGGGCGCAGCCGTCTTTCCGCGACCGTGGTGGTTGCCGGCTCACCGGCTTCTAAGCGCGTTTGCCTCTTGCTGGCGAGCTAGGCCTCGGCAACGACAGCATTGCGGCCTGGCACGCTTTCGCGTGTGCTATAGGAAGCTGTCCGCCCTCTTCTCCCCGCCGCCTCCACAGGCCAACACGGATGCTCGCCATGCCTCGCTACCGCTGCGCGATCCTCGATGACTATCAGAATGTCGCCCTCAACGCGGCCGACTGGTCGAAGGTCGCGGGCGAACTCGACATCAAGGTTTTCAACGCGCACATCGACGGCCAGGACAAGGTCGTCAAGGCGCTGCAAGGCTTCGAGATCGTCTGCGCCATGCGCGAGCGCACCGCCTTCCCGCGTGGGGTGATCGAGAAGCTGCCCGAGCTCAAGCTCCTCATCACCACCGGCTTGCGCAACGCGTCGATCGACGTCGCCGCCGCCAATGAGCGCGGCGTCATCGTCTGCGGCACCCCGTCGCTGGGCAATCCGACCTCGGGCATTGCCATTGGGCTGATGCTCGAACTGACCCGTCACATCGGCTACGAGAACACGCGGATGAAGGCCGGCGTGCCTTGGCAGACCACGATCGGCATGGATCTGGAGGGTTTGACCCTCGGCGTCCTCGGCCTCGGCAAGCTCGGCACGCGCACCGCCAAGATCGCCCAGGCGTTCGGGATGAAGGTCATCGCCTGGAGCCAGAATTTGACAGCGGAGAAGTGCAAGGAGGTCGGCGTCGACTACGCGAGCAAGGAGGAGCTTTTCCGCCAAGCCGACTTCGTCACCATTCATGTGATCTTATCCCAGCGCACGCGCGGCCTCGTTGGCGCGAAGGAGCTCGGGCTGATGAAGCCATCGGCCTTCATCATCAATACCTCGCGCGGACCGATTATCGAGGAAGCGGCGCTTCTCGCCGCGCTACGGGAGAACAAGATTGCCGGCGCCGGGCTCGACGTGTTCGACATCGAGCCGTTGCCCGTCGATCATCCCCTGCGCAAGACGGGCAACGTCGTGCTCACGCCGCATCTCGGTTACGTGGCGATGCAGAACTACCGCGCCTATTTCGGCGGCGTGGTCGACGACATCCGGGCTTTCCTCGACGGCAAGCCGGTGCGCGTAATCGCATGATCTCGAAGTAACAGCCGGTGTTGGTTAGCGCGCCATCGCAGAGGGAGGCGGAGCGAGCGGGGCAACCGTCACCGACCCACCGCCAGGCGGCGGCGCCGACGCACCTGCTGGCGGCGCCGACGCACCTGCCGGCGGTGCCAACGCGCCTGCCGCCGGCGGCGCGTGCGGAGCAAGCGACGTCGCAGCGGCGGTCGCCGGCGGCTTGCCCGGCAGCACCACCACGCGCGTGCCAGTCTTCACGCGGGTGTAGAGGTCAGTCACGTCGTCGTTGGTGAGGCGAATGCAGCCCGAGGACACGAAGGTCCCGATGGTCGAGGGCTGATTGGTGCCGTGGATGCGGTACACCGTCTTGCCGAGATAGAGCGCGCGCGCACCGAGTGGGTTGGTCTCGCCGCCGGCCATGAAGCGCGGCAGATAGGGCTGGCGCACGATCATCTCCTCCGGCGGAGTCCAATCGGGCCACTCCGCCATCTTCGTGACCCGTTCCGCGCCGGACCAGGTGAAGCCCTCGCGGCCGACGCCGATGCCGTAGCGCAGCGCCTTGCCCTGACCGAGCACGAGATAGAGATAGGTGTTCGGCGTATCGATGATGATCGTGCCGGCCGGTTCCTTGGTGTAGTAGTCGACCAGCGTGCGACGGAACTGCGGCGGCAGTTGTTTCTTCGGACCGGTCTCGGGCCGCACCTCGGGCGGCAGCGCCGCCATGGTGTGCGAGTCGGGCACCGCCCCAGTTGCGTTCTGCTCGCCTTGCCCGGCGCCGATCTGGCCGGGGCTGATCGGCAGCGGCGGCCGTGTGGCGTCAGGCTGGTACGGAGTACCCGCCTGCGGCGGCAGTTCGCGGTAACTCTGCTGCGGCGGGTCGCGGTAGACGCCAGGAGGCGCCGGCAGCGCCGCCTCGTCGGGGTAAGCGGGGCCTCCGTGTCCATATCGCGGGCCGGGCGCAGCCGGCTCGGCGGCCTGCGGCACGACACCCGGTGGCAGCGGGCGGCCTTGCAGATCATAGAGTTGGTTATCATCGGCAGCATCGGCGACCGGCGGCCGATAGCCCTGCGGAGGAGGGTACGCCTGGGGCGGCGGATAGGGCTGGGCAGGCGGGTAGTACTGCGCCAAAGCCTCGCCGCTCGACGCTCCGAGGCCGATCAGTAGCGCCGCGATGGCACCAGCTGTGCGGAAAACCATTCCCCCTCCCCCTCACGCAACCGTGGATCGATACACGGGATCAACCACGAACAAGGCACATTCAAGACCATAGGGGGAAAAAGATGACCAACCTCTTGATAAATCTCGCGTGATGGAACCCACCGCGATTCAATGACTTAGCAGGTTCCGCTGACGAGGGCGCCGCCCCGTCACGGCTTCTTGCCCTCATTCAATACCGCTTTAGCTATGCGGAAGCAGTCGACGCCGACCGGGACACCGCAGTAGACCGCGATCTGGGTCAGCACCGCGCGGATCTCATTGGGCGTGAGCCCGTTGCGGAGCGCGCCGCGAATGTGGGTCTGGAATTCCTCCATTTTTCCGAGCGAGGCGATCATGCCGAGATTGAGGATCGAGCGCTCGCGCGGGCTCAACGTGTCGTCGCCCCAGGCTTCACCCCAACAATATTGGGTGACGATGCGTTGGAAATCGCGGTTGAAGTCGTCGGCGCTCTTGAGCGCGCGATCGACATAGTCTGCGCCGAGCACCTTGCGGCGCATGGTGAGGCCGCGGTCATAGGTGTCCTTATCCATGGGTCATTCCTCCGGTTTGCGCCCGCGGCCGGCAAGCGCCGCGAGCAGGGTTTCGATTGCGGGCTGGGGAAACGCGGCGCCGCACATGGCCGCATAGGCCGCGACGTTGGCACGCGCGGCGTCTTCGCGCGATGACGTTTCTACCCCGAGCAGCGACGGAGAGGCGAGTTCGTGCATCGCCTCCTGCTGCAGGCGTTCGGCCTCGAGCTCGATCGCCTTTATCTTGGTGCGAAAGAGCTCCGCGCTCGCGCCGGCGACGAGCGTGGGTGGCGACTTCAGCGCCCGCCGCATGGTGCGTAACGGTATGACCGTCATATTGCGCCAGGGGGCGATCCGCCGTTCGAGCTCCGCGACCTCCGCCGCCGACAGCGCCCGCTTTTGCGTGGCTTGCCACAGTAGAAACAACAGGAGATTGACGTCGACGCCCGCCTTCTCTTGCAGCGTGATGCAGGCGTCGGCGACCTCGCGCTGGCGGTAAAACCGCAGCGAGAACCGCCAGAACGGCGATCCCGATGACGGCGATGGAATTTCCGACGCACTCATGCGCGCGCACTGAGCGGTGTGATGTTGAGCGATTTCGCGACCTCGTCGACCTGCGCCAGGAGCGTTGCAGCAAGCGGCACCCCGTTCCTTTCCCGCTCCGTGCGGCGCGCGGCCCGTCCCATCCCCGGCACGCGAATTTCATCGCAGCCCGGCAGGCGCCGCGACGAGGCAAGGTCGCGGATGTGGCGGTCGACTTCGGCCTTGAACACCTCGGGCGGCACGAAGCGCGCGACGTCGAGCGCGATCACGAATTGCCCGACATTGCCCTCGCCGCCCGCCGGCGCGGCGAAATCCCGGATATCGCGGCCGAACGCCGCGCCGTTGAGCGGTCCCGCCAACAACCCGATGATGATCGAGAGCCCGCTGCCCTTGTAGCCGCCCATGGGGAGATAGGTGCCCTCGTTGATGCGGCGGGGATCCGTGATGGGCGAGCCGTCCTTGCGATCCTGCACCCAGCCTTGCGGCATCGGCTTGCCGTCGAGCTCGTAGCGTCTGATGGCGCCGTTCGACGCGAGCGAGGTCGCGATATCCAATACCACCGACGCCTCCTTTCCGCTCGGGATCGCCACTGCGATCGGATTGGTGCCGAGCAAGGGCTCGGTGCCGCCCCACGGCGCCATGTGGTTTACGCTTGAAGCCGCGCCATAGATTCCGACCATACCGTGTTGAAGTGGGATGGCGGCATAGATCGCGCCGGCGCCGGCGTGATTGGAGCGGCGTGCGCCCACCCAGCCGACGCCCGACGCGCGCGCGAGTTCGACGGCGAGCTTGGCGGCGTAGGTCATCACCACATGGCCCATGCCCTGGTCGCCGTCGATCAGCGCGGTCGCCGGTCCGCGCTCCAGCACGCGGATGCTCGCACGCGGGTTCATTGCGCCGCGTTTGAGCGCCCGCACATAGCCCGCGAGGCGAAAGACGCCGTGCGCATCCGAGCCCGTGAGATCGGCTTCCAGCATCGCGCTCGCGGCGGTCGCGGCGTCGGCCTCGTTGAGCCCGCAGGCGCGCATGGCATCGATCAGGAACGCGCGCAAGGTGGCGGCGGGAACGCGGCGGATGGCTTGCGCTTCGGCTTTGGTCAGCACGCCGGCTTCTCAACACTCGGCAACCGCAATCTCGAGCGGGAAATTGTCGACGCATTCGTGGCCAGCCTCGATCACGATGAAGGTATGCCCGAGAAAGATGCCGAACATTCCGTCCGCCGTGATCGGATTGGGCTCGGCCATGATGATCATGCCGGGCTTGAGCACCTTGTCGATCTCGTCGACCTCGGTGCGCTCGGCGAAGACGTGCGGCCGGTCGGTGACGATATCGATGCCGTGCACCTGGGTCGGGCGCGACTGCACCCCCTGCTCGCGGAAGAAGCGGCTGGCGAGCCGCATATTGTCGGTGGCGTTGCCGGGTTTGATCTCGGCGATGATCTTGCGGTAGCCGGGCAGCGTGATCTCGTCCCAGAACTTGCGCACCATGTCGGTGGGCGCTCCCAGCGTGATCGGCGAGCCGATCTGCGCCGAGAGACCGTTGTAGCCGGCGGCGAGCTCCATATTGATGATGTCGCCCTTCTTGAGCTTGCGGTGCGACGGGCGCGGGTTGCCGAACACCATCGCCGGATCGGCCATCGGCGTTGATCCGATGATGAGAAAGTCGATGTCGCCGCCGCCGTCGAGGATGGCGGCGCCGGCCGCCGCGCGCAGCTCGTATTCCGGCACGCCGGGCTTGGCGCGCGCGACCATCGCCTGCATGGCGCGCTCGCACAGCACGCCGGCCTTGCGCACGCAGCGCAGCTCCTCCTCGCTGTGGACGACGACCAGCTCGTGCATGAAGCCCCTGGTGAAGACGAGCTCCGCGTCGGGCAGCGACTGCCGTAGCACGTTGTACTGGTTGACCGGGAGATAATCGCTGTGCCGCGCGTCGATCTCGATAAGGCCGATGCGGCCGCGCTCGAGCTTGAGCTCCTTGAGGCGCTCGACCATGACCTCGGCATATTTGCCGCTGCGGCTGTGGCGGACGTCGGACAGGGCGTTGGCGCATTCGCGCCGGCAGGCCTCGGCATGAGTGCCGCCCATGGAGAAGACCAGCGTCGGCTCGCCGTCGAGCGGCACCACCACGTAAGACGAGATCGCGTGCCACTCCCAATGGCCGGTGAGCCATTGCATGCCGCCGCCGAAGCTCCAATGGCTCGGGCCGCCCGGCACGATCACGCAGTCGAGCTTGTGCTCGCGCATTTTTTCGCGCAGCGCCCGGTAGCGGCGCTGGTATTCCTGCTTGGAGAAATGATCGTAGACCGCATCCCGGTAATAGGGTGTCTCATGCATGTTGGAGAAGGGAGTGTTCTGATCGAGGCGCGTGCGTACCTGCTCCCACGGCTGGTGCGCGGACGGACGTTGCGTCTGGATGTTCATGGGAGGCCTCTTAGGTTTTGCGCATGTTCTATTCGGAAAACCAGTTCCCACTTTTCCGGAACATGCGCTAATCCTTGCAATTGCCGATGGTGACGGGGCCGCCCGCGGCCTCGACCGCCTCTTTGGCGAGTTGACTATTCGCAACCTGCTCGACCGTCGGCTTCCGGTCCTTCTCGATGTCGCCATTCTCCGCGCTGTTGTCGATCGACCATTGCGTGCGCGCGGGATCGAAGCCGGTATTGACCGACCAGACGCAATTTTTGGTCAGCACGTCGATGGCATATTCGACCGCTTCTTTCGGTTTGTCCGTCGCTTTCTCGATGATTGGCACGACTTTCGCTTTGTCGCGGAACATGGCGCGATTGGCCTCGATCATGGCGGCGGCGGTATCGCGCAGCAGCGCGCGGTCGCGCGCGATCCACTCGAGCGAGGCGCCGTAGGCGTTGAACATGTAATTGGGCATGAGATCAGCGAGCTGAACGAGAACGTTCAGACTAGGCTTCTGTTTCTTGGCGAGATAGACGTCCTCGGGGTGCAGCGCAACGCCGTCGATCTGCCCGGCGAGCAGGCCCGGCAAGCGGCCGGCGGTGGCGGCGGAGATGAATTGGGCGTCGTCGACGGTGAGGCCGGCGGTGTGCAGGATTTCGCGGCCCATGCGCCAGTTGAAGCCGCCGACCCCGCCGCCGGTCGCACTGAGCTTCTTGCCCTTGAGATCGGCCGCGGTCTTCACGTCGGCCGACACCATGTAGGCCTGCGGCATTCTGGGCGCCAAGCCCCAGAACTGCTGCACCTTCATTCCGCGGCCGATGGCAACATCGCTGACGCTCACGATCGCCGAGCCCTGCGCCGCCGCCGCGCTCGCGGTCGCCGAGGCGCCGCCTTCGAACTGGATGATATTTGGCTCGATGCAGCGCTTGGCGAAAAAGCCGAGCTCCTTGGCCACTTGGGGCGAGGTGTGCACCACGTTGGGCGGCGCGACCGAAACGCCGATATTGATCTTGCGCACCACGCTGCAGTTTTGCGCCGCTGCGCCGCGCGCAGCCGCATCGGCGATGGCGACGCCGCCTGCCACCAGCGCGATGAGACAGATCGATCGATAGCCCTTCCACATGGCAACGTTTCCCGTCTTTTTCCTTTGCGGCCCAGAGCCTAGTCGTCTCGCGATGCCGCGGTCCAGGGCGCCACGTATCTCTCGGCGAGGCGCAGCAGCGCCGTGAGCGTCACGCCCAACAGGCCGAGCGTGACGATCGGCACGAACATCTTGTCCACCTGATAGGTGCTCGCGGTGCGCACGATGAGATAGCCGATGCCGGAGATCGCGGTATAGAGATCGGCGAGCACCATGCCGATCAGGCCGCGTCCCAGCGCCAGCCGCAATCCGGTCACGATGAACGGCAGCGACGCCGGCAAGACGATGTTCCACCACAACTGGCGTTCCGAACAGCGGAAGGCGCGACCCACCTCGAGCAGCTTCGGATCGACGCTTTTCACGCCCTGATAGGTGTTGATCACCATCGGGAAGAAGGCGAACAGGAACAGGATGATCACCTTGGCGGTGGTGTCGAATCCGGCCCACAGCACGATCAGCGGGACGAGCGCGACCGAGGGGATGGAATACAGGAACGTGATGTAGACGGTGAGCGCGACATCGAGCACCCAGAAGCGCGCGAGCAGGAGGCCGATGCCGATCCCGAGCACCACCGCGAAGGCGAAGCCGATTGCGAGCACGACCAGGCTCGGCCACAGATACGTCCACAGCTCGCCGCTGAGCACCATGTGATAAGCCGCCACCGCGACCTTGGTCGGCGAGGTGAAGAGCACCGGGTCGACGTTCCAGGCGGCGACCTCCCACAGCGTAAGCGCGATCGCGAGCGAGGTAACGCGGATCGCAAGATCGATCAATTGGCGGCGACGCCTGCGCGCGGCCGCGGCCCGTTCGGCGCGCGCTTGATCGCCGGAGAGGTCGACCGGCTGGGCGGCACTGCCCAACTCGCCGCGGACTCGTTCGACCGTGGTCACGCAACCTCTCTCGGGGCCCGCAGATCGCGCGGCTTGGCGGTATGAAGCTGGCGCCAGATGTGCGGGCGAATTTCGGCGAAGCGCGGATCGGACCGCACCGCATCGGCCTTGCGCGGCCAGCCAAACGGCATGTCGCACACCTCCTTGATGTGGCCCGGCCGCGCGCTCATCACCGCGACGCGATCGCCCAGCAGGATCGCCTCGTCGATGGAATGGGTGATGAACACCATGGTCTTGCGCTCGTCCGGCCGCTCCATGAGGGCGAGGAGCTCCTCCTGCAGGATTTCGCGCGTCTGCGCGTCGAGCGCCGCGAACGGCTCGTCCATCAAGAGGATCGACGGGTTCATGACCAGCGCGCGCACGAGGCCGACGCGCTGCTGCATTCCGCCGGAGAGCTGGTAGGGATAATGGCCCTCGAAGCCGGTGAGCCCGACCAGGTCGAGATAATGCGTGACCCGCGCTTTGATTTCGGCGCGCGGCACGCCCGCCATCGCCAGCCCGAAGGCCGCGTTGTCGAAGACGGTCTTCCACGGGAGCAGGCCGAAATGCTGAAAGACCATGGCAACTCCGTCGGGCGGGCGGGCGCCGACCGCCTTGCCGTGGACGAGAAGCTTGCCGCTGCTGAGATCGGTGAGGCCCGCGATGCAGCGCAGAAGCGTGGTCTTGCCGCAGCCCGAGGGGCCTACGACGCACATGATCTCGTTGCGCTTGACCGCAAGCGACAGTTGATGGAAGGCGACGACGGCGCCGTCGAGAAAGAGCTTGCTGGCACCGTCGGCCACAATGGCTGGATCAACGATTGTCTGCCCGGCACCCATGCGTTTCCTCGTTCACGGCGTCCCACGCCGCTCGACCCTTCTTGGAACGGTTGTTCCAGCAAGTCTCCGGAAAAAACGTGCGAAACGCAATGCGAGGCCCGGATCTCGGCGCCGGGTGCCCGCCGTCCAGCGGGCGGCGCCGATCGAACCATCGGCCGAGATCGTGATGCCGGTGGCTCGCTAGGGCTTGGCGGCGAGCTGCTGCAGCACCGGGCCCCACTGGTGTTGCTGATCGTGAATGAATGCGGTGACTTCGGCGGGGGACATCGGACGCGGATAGCTGCCGCGGCCGGCGAGCTGTGCCGCGAGCGTGGGGTCGCTGACCACTTTGCGCAGGTCCTCGCTCGCCTTGCGCACGATCGCTTCGGGCGTGCCGACGGGCGCCACCA
>Ga0310914_10001193_pt1 | contig 16555 bp, 18 predicted proteins | sample GREbulkMGAN108_FD_203450 | JGI IMG/M metagenome (GOLD analysis project Ga0310914, IMG submission 203450) | Lab enrichment of tropical soil microbial communities from Luquillo Experimental Forest, Puerto Rico - GRE.bulkMG.AN108 | ecosystem: Environmental > Terrestrial > Soil > Tropical forest >... | reverse complement strand
GGATTTGTGGATAACGCTTGACGTTGCCCACAACCCCACAGGGCCAACAGCAACAGCAGCGGACATTTGATGTGCTACGAAAACCGGACATCTTTAAAAGCTATCGACAGGTGGTGTTCGTGATCGAAGGGCGCAACGCCACGACCGTCGCCCGCTTTGCCGAGCACCTGACCGGCCACAAAGCGCGGCCCGAGCAGATCACCACCGTGAGCATCGACATGTCACCGGCCTACATCCGCGGTGTCGCCAACCACCTGCCGCAAGCACGCATCACCTTCGACAAATTCCATGTCGTCGCCCACGCCTCGGCCGCCCTCGACCAGACCCGGCGGCTCGAACAGCGGCGCGATCCCGGCCTCAAGGGACTGCGCTGGACATTGCTCAGAGACCGCCAGCGGCTGTCCGCCGAAGCCCGCGCCGACTCGATGCCCTGGTCAGCCAGGCCGCCACCAAACGCACCGCCCGTGCCTGGCTCTACCGCGAAGGGTTACGCGCCATCCTCGATCGCAAGCAGATCAACGTCGTCGCCGCCATAGTCAAGCAGTGGTGCACTAATGTCCTGCGCTCCAAGGTCGAGCCAATGAAGGATGTCGCCCGCATGATCCGGCGTCATTTCGACGGCATCGTCGCCTGGACCCAAACTCGTCAAACCAACGGCTTCATCGAGGCCCTCAACGGCCTCTTCCAGGCGGCCAAACGCAAAGCCCGCGGCTATACCCGCTTTGCCACCATGCGCACCGTGCTCTTTCTCATTGCCGGAAAGCTCGACTTCACCGCCGTCAACCCTCACGCCCTTAAACCACTCCAAATTCAATAGAGCCATAGCTTTCGGCTATGGTCGCACCGTTCTGTTTGGCATGAGCTCACGGCCGCCATCGGCAAAGTTGCATGGCCGGCATTACGCGCCGCGCTGTTCCAGGTCTACACTTTTGTCATTAGATGAGCGCGATGACGTTTCGTTTTGCCGCACTGTCGCCTTGGATATATCTCTGGGTCATCGAAAGCGAGGAATGTCCGGCCATCTCCTGGACGTCGCGAAGCGATCCACCTGCCTCTGTAATCCTCTTCGCGATGGCTGTGATGAAGGTCCTCCTACCTGAATGCGACGACGCTCCCTCAAGCCCGATTTCTCGATATCGGGTGTGAAACCATATCGCTACGGCATTCGGGCTATAGCCGGGTGCTCGCTCGCTGTAAATTACGCGGCGATCGGGCCGAACCCTCTCGCCTCGGGCTGCCTTCAGCACTACCAGAGCATCCGCGAGCTCACGATGAAGGGGGATTGTCCGTCCGCCAGCCCTGCCCTTCGACGCTTTGTTATGAAGCGATATGGCGTCGGCGAGCCCGCCGGTCGTGTCGGTTACCATAGACCAGGTCAGTTGAGCGATCTCTTTGACGCGCAGCCCGGCCTTGAAACTCAGCAGGATCATTACCCGATCCCGCTCCGGATGTCGCGAATGCGAAACATGATTAAGAAGGCGCTGCAGCTCGGTTTTGCGCAACGTCTTTGCCTGTTTACCCTGGCCGATAACCCCGCTCCGAGTGTTTCGTAATCTAAAAATCCGAATACGACTTTTATTATGAGATGGCGAAATTGTCAAGTCTGCTCAGCGCCATAACGCTTAGATTTCCTTATCTCATAATCAAATTAGGGTTTCATTATGAGTAGGCCACCTCCGCGACGCTGCTCGTTATTGTATCTCGCTGACGCAAATTGGTGAACGGGATAAATTCTGAAATGGGTCCCAGTTTTGATGGATGGAAAGGCAGAGACTGGCGCCAACCTCTCGTGCGGAACGCGGGAGGCGGAGCAGGTAGTGGGCCAAGTGAAGTTGAGTACCAAGCTGCAGATCCACGCGATCACCGAGGAAATGCACGAGTTTTCGCTGACTGCCGATGCTCTGCGGCAAACTTGGCGAACTCGCTCTGCTGCGGGGGAGAAATCTGTCGATGTAGGAAAGGCCGTCTTACTAACAGTGCTCGCCAGTTGCCGCTAGACGCAGGTGACGCAGGTAGTGCTCGACGACTTCTGCGGCATCAATGGTATTGATGTTGACGGAGGGGTGACCACCCGATTGTGGGCGGTGCAGGGAAATTTGGTTTCGTGGCGGCTTCGCTCCGCCTCTCGTTTTATCCAACCTATCCCTACCGGCCGCCAAGACCCCAGGGCAAAAAGCGAAAACGGATCCCCTGTTGGTGGAACGATGCATCGGCCTGCAGCCACCAGAGGCTCGCGGGTCCTTCTCGGCGCATCTCGGCAGACGAAAGCAGGCCGCCCCAAGCACGGAACGGGACCCAGCGCTAAGCCCAAAAGCTCACTGACAACCGAATTGACCTCGCCTGCTCCATCCAATCGGAGACCGCGCCAAACAACTTCAAGGATCACGAGAGCACATACTTTCCGCTCACACCTTAGGCACCGAAGTGCTCAGTGGGAAGCTACCCGGCTTCGACGAACGTCTGCGATCTGAGTCCATTCGGACGTCGGTCCGGTCGATAGTCGCTCTTCAAAGGCGGAGGTGGTGGTAAGTCACGGCGCGGCTGTCATCTCGATCACACGAGAAGGTATACCGGCCGGCCATATCGGCATCAACTAACGGGGCTAAGCCGCCCGCAGCAGCCTGGCGTGGCTGAGGCTCCCAGATCGAGGTCCACAGGTATCGCGGTGTCACTGGCAGAACATCGATTTTCACACCCAGCGGTCTAGCGCATCCGCGAGGACCTTGCGACCGTCGGCAGTGCTCCAACCGGCCGCGCTTGTCGCCGCCTTTGATGCCGTATTCGGTGAACGGCGAGGGGGTTTCGACATGGCCGACGAAGATCTCCTCGGCAGCTCGTGCAACGTCGGGATCAGGTGGTCCATAAAGCTCGCGGTGAGCAGCTGGCCCTGTTGGTCATAGTGATAACACTCGTAAAGTGCGGTGCCGATGCCTTGGGCGACGCCGCCGCGGACATGGCCCGCTAATGTCATCGGATTGACGAGCGTGCTGCAGTCGTGCCAGCGACATAGGCGAGAAACCTGACCTTGCCGGTCTCGATGTCGACCTCGACCACCGACAGATGGCACATGTGTCCCATGATCGGATAGAAGACCCCAGATCCTTGCGGTCGTCCGCCGGCAAGGTCGTGACCGGATGGTCATAGACGTGTGCGGCGTCGAGCCCGCTCGTAGGCTCGGATCGTCGGGCATGGACAGCCTGAAATAATGCGTATGGAGGGCCACTTCGGCGAAGGTCTTCTCCATGCCCGGCACGCCCCTGAAGCCGACTTTGCCGTCGCGCAGCTCGAGGTCGTTCGTGTCGGCCTCATCATGTGCGCAGCGACCCGGATTAGCTTCTCCCTGAGTTGCTGCGCCGCCCCGACGACGGCGCCGGCGAGCATGACGGTAAAGCGGCTGCCGCCGGGCCCGGTGCCATTGAGGCCGTGATCACTGTCGCTGTACGTAACGATGATGTCCTGGGGATCGATCTGCAGCTATTCGGCGAGAACCTGAGTCGCGACGGTCTCCGGGCTATTTCCCCAGAACGGCGCCTGCAATGCGACATAGACCTTGCCGGTCGGGTCCATCTTCAGCGACACGCTCTCCGGCGAGCTGGTCAATGCGAACCCGGGGCCTTCGTTGAGCATCCAGAACTCTCGCAGGTGGCGACAGCAATGCCGATTGGGTGGCGAGTTGGTTGGCCCCGACAAACGGATGATTTATATCTCTTATGTCGAGGGGGGTTCCAAGAACCGGGCTCGTCGCCGGGTGGCAGACTCGGCCGCGCTCTCCAGCCATATTTTGCCGCTCATTATCATCATTGAGTCAGCTCGCCAGCATCGGGAGACGGCTCGGTTCTCGCCCTCGGTCATGTCGCTGGCGCTGGCCAGCACGACGACCCGCGTATCGGAGTCGCTTCCAACGCGCGGGTCGTAGTGGGTCAGCTCCACTTCATTGTCCATGGAGTTCCCTCCTATATTGGGGAGCTACCGTCGACTGCCAACAATAAGCCGATGAAGTCCATCACGTTTTTGGTCGTCGTAATGTTCACGACCATGATGATGCTCGTGATCGCTAATAGCTGGGGCAGGGCCGGTCGGGGTCAAACCAGCAATCGAGCAAGTGCTGGAACGTCCACTCGTCCGGTGCCCGATCACGATGACCTCCGGTTCGTGCGGCGCCGGACGTAACCTGTGGCAATCCAGGCGACTAACGCCAAGCACCCCCAGCAAACTGGTCAGCACGATGGCGGTGATCGTGCGCTACATGCCAGATCCGAGCACAGGAGGACGATCTTGTCCAGCTCGATTACGATACGTTGAGTTGCGGGGAGCAGCGGGTCGGCGCGGGTCGCGGTCGGAAACCAAGTAAAACCAATCGTCGCGTTATGTTGTGTCGCGACGCGACGCAGCGTGTGGCAATGCGCAATGTCTCGACGCGCTGAAAATCCAACCAATAGACGATGCATTGTCTTGCGGCCGGGGCGACGCGAATTGTGGCTCTGCACAATCGTGCGGCCGGTGGCGCATTCAAGCGGTTTTTTGTAACAAGCCTGTTACAGTGGCAGTTTTCGCTGTCACAATTTTGTTGTGTGCACAGTCTTGAACGAAACAGTAGGCGAGGCTACCTAATGTACGTACGACGGTGCCGAATATCCATTCCACTGTTGTCCACTGTGTACAAGTAATGCAGAAATTGAGCATGGCAAGAATTTGATGAACGTGAAGGCTCGGATATTGCATTTGGTTCGCGGATTACCCGAATAGTACTCTACAGGCCATGCCGGTTGCCCTTATAGCCCGAGCCGGTTTCATAATGAACCGGCCTACGAAGACGAGGACAAATGCGCCTATGATCTGCAGACCTTTCGCAGTCATTGTCTGGTTCCAACCCAAACACCAGCAGCAGCGCCGCATCTGCCCTGAGGTGCAGCGCATCATTGACACGATCAAGCAACAGCAGCAACAGCAGAGCAAAGGAAACACAACTCGTGAATCGTAGGCAACGCAGGGCTGCCACCAAGCAGCAGCAGAAGCCCCGCTTTTCCAACGCGGTTTTCGGCTCGACCAAACAGATCGCCGCCCAGCTCAAAGCGGCTCGGCCGACCGAGGTCTTCCAGTGTGTACTGAAGCGCAACAGCGAGAAGGCCGAGATGACCATCGAACCCGGCGCCACCGATTGGGCGTGGCTCAATGACGTTGAGCGCGAGGGCTTTGACGAGCACGCCCCCAACGGCCCGACTTATTATCGGGTAACGCGCACGCATTACTACTCTGTGTTCTTTCATCCCCAGGCCGAGGACCGCCACCCGGTCTTGCTGATGACCGAACTGGAGCAGCCGGGCTGGGATGACATCCCCATCGGTGAAGCGGCGCAGAGATGCGCCGAGTGGGCGGACCATCCCTGGCTCCGCCTTGCCTATGAGATTTCGCCGGAAGTCGCGGCCGACATCAAATCTGATGAGGAGGCGCGGCAGACGGTGGAGATGATCAGGACACTGCTCAAGCAGGGTTATGACTTCGCTCTCGCCAACGACCTGCCGCTGGACAAGTCAGTAGGTCTAGTCGTCGATGAGAAATCCACAGGCCGCAAATACCTGCTCCATGTGATGCCCGAGGAGCTCGTCGCCCATCTCGACTACGCGCCGGTTGGCATGCACGAACAGCTCATGGCCAGCCCCAATTTTCAATATGTCCATTAAGATGGCCGATGATTTTGAGGAGTTTTGCAGCGCCGGGGGCGGCGCTGCAAGCCCTGCGAGCCCCGCAAACTCCTCTACCGTCGAGGATTATGAACTGCTCTTCCGGATCGCCAGTGAACACCCGGATGAGCTTGCGCAGCAGCGATTGAATGATCTCGGCGAGCGCATCAAGAGGATCGTCCTACCACCGAGCCTCCTCGCCGAAGTCCGGGCCACCATCGCGAGAATCAATCAGGCTAAGAGAGAGTATGAAATGAGTGACTGTAGTGAGGTTACGGCGACGCGCCTCCCCGGGTGAGCGGTGGCATAACCTGTGGTCGAGGGCTGTGCGTTGCTCGCTCCCCGACCGGCGATACCGCATAGTTGCCTGTAATCACAGGGTCCGCCGCAAACGACGGCGCCGCTGAGCGGCGCCGTTCTTTCAAATGGGATGCGCCAGACGCGCATACTTCTTGCCGTTTTTCGCGACCTCGGTGCAGCCAAGGCGGTGTGGCGTGTGACGATTGTCGGCTATAGTCGTGCGCCACCGCCAACCCGCTCATCACCGTGATTGGTCACATGCAGATGATGTGCCGCCCCAGGGAATGACCTCGATATCGAGCGCGTCCTAGCCACTTGCGCCGAGTATGGTGTCGCGGTCGAGGTCAGTGGCAATCCCTGGCGGCTCGATCTCGATTGGCGCCGGCTGCGGCACGGGGATCGAGCTCGGCTGCTAGTTCAGCATTAACTTCGACGCCCGTTCAACCGGCTAGATCGCATCCTTGACGCGCTGGGGCTTGGCGATCGCCCGGAAAGGCGGCATGCCCGCCGACCGGGTGATCAACACGCTTGACCGGGACTCAGTCGCACGCTGGTTACAGGCGCGTAAGGAGCGGAAATCGCCGAGCGCGCCGACCGGGGTCGAAGCCTTCCCGCTGATCGACCGACACCGGAGCGAGACCATGACAACGAGCGTGAGCAGATCGCGACGGCCGAGGCGCCGTCAAGACCGAGCTGCCCAATCGCCAAGCAGTCGATTTCCGATGAAATCGTGCTGGCCGACCAGTCGCGCCTCCGGTCTCACGTCTTGGACAGCGTGGCGACAGCATCAAACCACGACGACTCTGCGACGGAGAATCCGGTCAGTTTCCGGCCGAGAAAAATTTCAGCCTCGCAACTGAAGCATGCTCAAGCTGATCCAGTCGGTGAGTGAAAAGCGTTTGGGGGTTCTGCCGGTGAACCGGCGAGAATTGGCTGAATTCCCCCATCAAAAGCAGCGGCGATGGCCGGTTAAAGTGTGAAATGCCACGATATAACCGCATACCCGCACCGCCGCAGGTGCAGCTTCGCCCATTTATTCAATTCAAAAACGCATAACGGGAACGGTTCCAGTCTACGCCGCGGCCACCCGCGATCAGCGACAGTAAGCGATGCACTCGGTACCGCCGAGCGTGTCTCGGCTTTTGAGCACTGATGCAATGCTGATGGTTTCTCGATGGCGGCTCCCGCGTGGAGTGTCTGATGAACCCCGCCGCGAGCCGACCCGGCGAGATTCTGATGCATCAGAATCTCCCTCGCAGTCGCGCCCCCTGAAAAACTAACTTTTACTGATAAACTATACGCTTAATAATTCCGGCGTATGATCTTATCAATTATCGCTAACCCCAAATACCTACTGCCGATTGTCCCATTTTTTGGATAGACAACGCCAATCTGATCGTCTATATGATCTCTACGAGAGATCAGAGAAATGGCAGCGGACGGCACACCACTGATCACGTGGCACGGCAAAGACTTGGCCGCGACAAGTGAGATCGTCAAGCTCGGCGAGATCGAGATTGCCGTTCAAGTTCCGGCCTTACCCGATCCTTGGGCGCGCCAGTTTATCGCCGGGGTGGCCGCGTATGAGCGGGTTGAACGGGCCGCTAGCCATCTTGCTCCAGTACACGTGTTAGAAATGGCCGGGTGCCGCTTTCTGGAGCAAGGCGGCACAGTCGAAAACTGGCTCAAATACGAAATTGAACTGGGTGTGCCGAAGTCTCGGACCCGAAAGCCGCGGAGTCTAATTCAGCCGTTTCTGCGGTGGTCGCGTGGAGGCCAGCCCGACCATGATGGCCGTGTAACTCGGTTGTCTAGGGCGTTCGACGCTTGGCTTGCAGAAAAAGAACGTCCCGACCCTCATCCGCGGAACGGCATCCCCGGCACCAGCGCTCTTGCCGATTGGCTGCGGCGGAACCATGGGTATCAGGCGGTAGGCGACGCCTACGACTATGCGGAAGCGGCAGAGTGGTGGCATCTAGAGGGGTGTGAGCCGACCGGCGTTGGCGAATATCGGCGTTTGGACCCGGAGACCGATCAGGAGTACGGAGACGATCCGCTATCTGAGCGGATCAAGAGGACGGTGCGACTGGAGTTCGACCCTCGGCCTGACGACCAAAGTTATTCGGAATCAAAATCCCAAATCATCCGTCCGCGGCGGCATCATCCATGGGAGTACGCAACGCACAACAGGCGGCATGCGAAGCATTTGCCCCCCGCTAGCGAAGAATGGTATACACCACCTCGACTATTTCAAGCCATGGCCTGCACTTTCGACCTTGACCCCGCAAGCCCCGGCCCGCGTGTCGTACCTTGGATACCAACCACGAGGCATTTTACACTTGCTGAGAACGGTCTAGAACAGGATTGGGATGATGCTTTCGTTTGGTTGAACTCTCCATATAAAAAAGAGCATTTGCCGCGATGGCTCGAAAAGTTCCGAAAGCACGCAAATGGCGTCTGCCCGACCGTTGACAGGAGTTCCGCCCGGTGGTGGCAGGAGTTGTGCGCCAACGCCGATCTGATTTTGCAAGTGAACAAAAAAATCCAATTCCTCCGCCCCCCCGATGAGCCGACTTATAGTTCACCCGCGTTGGGGCATACCCTTGTCGCCTACGGCCCGCGCGGTGTTGCCGCGTTGCGGAATGCAGCCCGCAATGGTGTCGGCACGCTATTCGTGCCACTGGCGAAATCCGAGGCTCGCATCGCCGCGTTAGAACGCGAGATCGACGACCTCAAAGCTCAGATCGCTACTGTTGATGTCGGGATGGCGGCTCCGACAGCCAGAGCTTGACGAAATATGGCGCAACACGGACAGCATTGAACGAGCACAGGTCTTGTACATTCCGACATTGCGCAATGTCGGCGAGGGCAAACCCGATTTTTCGATTTCAATACCGATGAGGAGCCCCAAACATTTCAGCCACACACCCCTCGAATCGGTCGGGTTGACTCGCGATCCAAAGCAGTCTCACACGGGCTTGGTCATTTCGGAACGAGTTCGGTTGTGAAATGTGTCTCAAGAGCTTCCGCTTCGATATTTTGAGGCGATGATCTCATCGTTTCAAGGACTCAACGAGCCAAGGTGCGACCGAAGCTAGTCGGCTGGCGTCCACGCCACAACTGGCTGGTCCTAGCCTTGTTTTCCGTGTCTCCATTCCCTACCGTGCCGCCGCGACGGAACTAAGGGTAACTCGCTGGACCTATCGCCATGACGGCGTTTCGTGTGACGGCCATCGTGAAGACCGACATCGTGGGTTCCACACCAAGGTTTCGGAGCCTCGCGAAGACCGATCTATCCGGCCTGCTGGCCGAGCACCGCGAGTTCGTCTCTCGACTCGCTGCGGCACAGGAGGGCCGCATCTTCAAGGCAGGAGGGGACGGTTTCTGGATCACCTTTCCGAGTGTGACCGCTGCGGGACTAGCCGCCATGGCAATGCAGGAAGAGTTGCGGCGCACCCAGTCGAACAAAGGGGACGATCGCCTCGCCATGCGTATCGTTATTACGCTAGGTGACGTACTCGACGATGAGGGGGACTTGTTCGGCGATGCAGTTGCTCTCGCTGATCGAATCGAGGCCGTCACTCCCGCCGACGAAACCTATATGTCCGCCGCCGCCAGGCTCGCGGTGAACCAGGCGGAGGTTCGCACGGCGCTCGTCGATGCGTTCGCCGGTCCCGGTCTATCGGATCGAGCAAACCCACCACACGCAGGTGATCGCGGGTCAGTACATTGTCGTCACTGATCTAGCGCTGCCGTCGAGTCCGCGGAGGCGACTGCTCGCTGCCGCAGCAGCGCTCGTTAAGCCAATTGCGGTCGAGGCGCCTGATGAGCCCACTACGCGGTCGCAGGTCGAGCTTGGCAATTGACTGTGTTGTTCAGCGATCTCGTCGGCTCGGCCGAGCTCTCGGCGCGGTTCGATCCGGAGGAGATGAGCACCATCGTCCGTGGCTACCAGAACGCAGTGGCGCATGAGGACGATGCCGAGCGGGCGGTGCGTGCGGGCCTGGGGCTCGCGGACGCAGTGAGCAAAGTAGCCATACCCGGTGGCGAGGCGCTGTTCGCTCGAGTGGGCATCGCCACTGGCGCCGTCGTAGTCGGCGACCTGATCGGGGGGGTGCATCGCTAGAAAATGCGGTGATTGGCGAGACACGGAACCTTGCCGCCCGCCTTCAGACACTAGCCGAGCCGGGTACGGTGGTGATCGGCGCGAACACGGAGCGCCTCTTAAGGCGGCCTCTTCGACCTTGTCGATCTCGCCCCGCAACGGCTCAAGGGCTTTGCCGAGCCGCTCATCGCCTACCGCGTGGAAGGCAAAAGCCTGGGCGAGGATCGGTTCGAGGCGCTCCGCGGTCACCGACTGACACCTCTAGTCGGACGCGAGGCACGAGCTCGGGGTGCTGCTGGACAGGTTCGAGCGCGCTCAGGAAGGCGAGGGCCAAGTGGTGCTGCTCGGCGGCGAGCCAGGGATCGGTACATCGCGCATCCTACGCGCGCTGCGCGGGCGCCCCGCCGATCGGGTCTACATGCCCTGAGCGGTTATTGGTCGCCCTATCATACCAACAGCGCACTGTATCCCGGTGATCGGGCTGTTGGGCTTCCCGGCCCGGGTCAGCCACGAGTTGCGGCTCCGACGGGAACGTAGCCCTGGCCAATGAACGTCGCCCTGGCCAATCCGCGAGATCGCCTGGAAGGCGCAGCTGCGGCTGTGCGCGCGCTACCGCAAACTCGCCCGCAACGGCAAGCCGGCCAATGTCGTCACTGCCGCGGTCGCTCGTGAGCTGGCGGACTTTGTCTGGGTCATCGCCCGGTGCCGGCCGCCAGCGGCAGGCATCACAGGGAGGCGCCGGCAAACCACCCGACATGCTGCTGCCGGGCAAGGCGGGGGGCGGTCGCGGTCAGGACAACCCTCGCATCCACTATCTGCCGGGTTGTCGATCCGACGCAGGTTCCTAGACCGAGGCCGCTCCGCGACGCATCAACGGTCATGTGGTTACGATCCGCGCATCAGATTATGATCAACCGTCGTTATGACGACCGTACCTCCTGCCTTGCCCGCCAGAGCCTGAAACAAGCGCTTCCAAGGGAGCCACGAATTCAAGCGCCTGCTACTTGGAAAGGCGGACACGCGAGATCGCGCCTGCCCACAGTCAGCGCTCATACATGAGTTCGCGGCGGAATGTCGCACACCTGACGTTCAAGAGCCGGACGGTCGACCTTGACGCGAGCTCCGCCTCCTTACCCCTAACGTTTTGAAGCGTCGCCTTCTTCATCGTCCCGCGACCGCCACTTGTTAGCTATATGTTCGGACGTTAACCATACGTAATGCATCGTAACATTTATTGGCAATCTTGGCCGAATTACGGTCAATATGACGATCGGCAACCGATAAACGCACCGCCACCACGAAACGGGTGTCGCTGGCTGCGTGTCGGTTTGGTCGCCTGCCGGCAACCGGGCTCAAAGGACGAACGCGTGGCAACCACTCGAACGGTGACACTACTGGCCACCTCATGACCGCTTTGAGGGATAGAGGGACGGCGACCGCTTTATACCTCGACCAAGACCAAATTGGTCGAGTTTGGTCGGTTCGCGCAGAAACACGCGGGCAAACGCCGGACAAGACTTCACGCCTTCACCCACGACGGGCCACGACCATACGTGGTCGCACGTATTGTCCTAGCGCAACCATCAGGGCGATCATCTAAGCGATTCCGAAAGAACCTCAAAACAGCAAGGGCAATGCAGCCGCCCGATCAGGGAGGAGCCCGTGTATCGCGTCCGCTTGAACAGGTGCCTCGAGCCTCATCAACAAAGGATAGGGAAATGAAACGCAGACGAACAAACGCCTGCTCCGCCAGCGTGCTGGTCTCGGCTCTCTCGTTCGGATCACTTGCTACCGTCGTCACGGTCTGCGGCAAGAGAGGTGGCGCCATCCGCCGTCCAGACGTAGACACGATACGCCCGTGAATGCGAAACCGATGCTGATCGTCGACGATGACGTCGGGCTTCTACGTCAGCTTCGCTGGGCCTTTTCCGACCACAGGGTATTTCCTACCAGAACCCGCCAGGAAGCAGTCGATCTTGTTAGGAAGGAAACCATCCCCGTCGCCATTGTCGACCTTGGGCCGCCGGATCCCGACGGCGCGGCAGAGGGCCTCACTGCACTGTCGGAAATTCTCGCGATTGCGCCAGCGACCAAGGTCATCGTCACAACCCAAAACGAAACCCGCGAGCACGCATTACGGGCGATTGCGCTGGGCGCTTATGATTTCTACCAAAAACCGGTCGACATCGACGTATTGCGATTTGTCGTCGGCCGCGCGGAGCAAATGTTCGAACTCGAGGCCCAGAACCGCTGCCTCGCTGAGGCTGTACCGGCATCGCCGGTTGAGGGTATCATCGCGAGCAGTCCGGAAATGCTGCGGGTACTGCGCAACATCGAAAAGATCTCACCGATCGACGTCACCGTACTATTGCTGGGCGAGAGCGGTACGGGCAAGGAGTTGATCGGCCAAGCGATCCACCGAATGAGCCGACGGGCCCGCGGGCCCTTTATCCCGATCAACTGCGCTGCAATTCCCGAAAGCTTGCTGGAAAGCGAGCTGTTCGGTCACGAAAAGGGCGCATTCACCGACGCGGTAACGCAGAACATCGGCAAGATCGAGAGCGCCGATCACGGCACCCTTTTTCTCGATGAAATCGGCGATGTGCCGTTGGCAATGCAAGTGAAGTTGCTGCGCTTCCTGCAAGACCAGATAGTCGAACGGATTGGCGGGCGAAACCCGGTGCAAGTCGACGTCCGCATTATCTGCGCGACGAACCAGGATCTCAATCGGCTGATGGCGGAGAACCGCTTTCGCGAAGACCTCTATTATCGCTTGAACGAGGTGGAGGTGCGGGTGCCGCCGGTGCGCGAGCGGCTCGGTGACGCGGTGTTTCTGGCGAGTTTCTTTCTCCAAAGGTTCGCGGCGGAATATGGGCGACCTGTGCAAGGATTTGCCCCTACGGCGCTGAACGCGATCAAGGATTATCAATGGCCCGGAAATGTCCGCGAGCTTGAAAATCGCGTAAAGCGCGCCGTCGTGATGGCTGAAGAGCCGTTGCTGTCGTTGACCGATCTTGGTCTGCCAACCTCGGCAGGAGAGCCGCAATCTCTCCTCATCTCGGCTGCTCGGGCCCGCGCCGAGCGCGAGGTGCTGCAACTGGTGCTCGCTCAGGCCGGATCCAATCTGTCGGAGGCAGCAAAGCTTTTGGGGGTCAGCCGGCCGACGCTCTACGCTTTAATGCGGCAGCACCAAGTCGGCGTGGATGATGTGCCGGGTCCGGCCCGAGCGGCGTCAGAGACGTCCCCAACCCGCCGCTCCTCCTCGCCTCGCTCAGTGCGGTTGCACGCGCAGGATGCGCCAGCGTAATGGGTGTGCGTTGGAGGGCGCGCCCGGCAAGGATGGAGCGCCGACGATCGTCTCGTGAACCGGTCTCCAAAGCGTGAGTGCGAGGTAGTGTGTTGGGCGTACCAGCCTTTTAGCCTTTGTCTTGGCTGTCGCAATCTCAACACACTCGGATCGAAGGCTGATAAACCAAAAATCAGCGCGCAAGTCTCGATCGCACCATTCAAATTCCCGGACGCTGGGGTGCGGCCTCGGACGCCATATAGAGAAGGCGTCTCTTGGTACGAATCGAGCTGCTCGCCCGCGGTTCCGGAACCACGCCTAGCCGATGAGCTGCGCCAGCTTCTTCAGGAAATCGAAGCAGCCCGCGAGCCCGTGCTCAACCGTGCTTCAGCTCTTGGAGTAGCTTTTCCGCCGCGTCCTTGTCGGGGAAGGAAACTCCGGAGCTGAGCAGGGCCTCGAGCATCACCTGAGCATCGGCCGTTCGTCCGACGCGCTGGAGCGCCACTGCGAGGTGATACTGAATGTTCGGGTTGCGCGGCGCGGTGGTATTGGCAGCGGTGAGGTAGGTCATGGCTTTATCGGCCTGACCCTGGGCTAACAAGATCCACCCCAAGGTGTCGTCGATCTGGGCAGCGGCCGGAGCAACGGCGTAGGCGCGCTCGGCCAATTCTCGGGCCTTGGGCAGATCACCCTGCCGTTGGTAGAGCCAAGCAAGGTTGTTCAGGGCGATCGAATCGGTCGGGCGCTCGGTGACGACGCGGGTATATTCGGCAATGGCGGGGCCGTATTTCTTTTGGTCTAGATAGAAGCCTGCCAAAGCCGTCCGGATGGTATAGTTCTTCGGATCGGCTTTCAGGCGGGCAGTAAGCACGCCCTCGGCCTTTGCGAGATCATCAGCACGAGTGTAGAGGCGGAAGAGCGCAAGCGTGAGATTATCGTCCGACGGTTGGGTCGCCGCTACCTTGTCGGCGAGGGCGATCGCTTCGCGGTTGTGACCGGCATTCTCGTAAAGCTCCGCGGATACGACATCGTATAAACTATTGCCTGGGTCGTCGTTCGCGAATTTGCGCGCCTTTGCGAGGCCAGCTTCCAGGCCGCCGATTTCGGCCTCCACTCGGGTCAGGTCACCCTTCAGATCGGAATTTTTGGGATCCCGGTCAAGGGCAGCCTGCAACACGTTCCGCTCCTCTGGGAAGTTCTTTGCATCCTTAAGCAGAGTGACGTAGCGGGACAAGATGGGTCTAGAATTGGGCGCGAGTTCGTAAGCGCGCTTATACGTCACCAGTGCGCCATCTTTGTCTCCGGCCGCGATCTGCACGCGGCCTTGTGCGTCGAGAACCTCGACGTTTTGCGGAAACTGGGCGAGAAGCTCGGTTGCAGCCGACGTCGCGTTCTTCCAATCCTGCTGCACCCCGTACATGTTCACGAGCAAGAGCCCGGGTGCCGGGTCATCGGGTGCAGCTGTGCGGGCACGTGAGATGTAGCCCGTAGCCTCCGGCCACTTCTTTTGCGCAATGGCGATTTCCGCGAGGCCGAGCAGGGCGGCGATGTCGGCCGGCCTCTGCGACAGGACGTCGTCGTAGCTTTTCTTGGCCTCATCGGTCCGTCCGGTCGTCAAATAAAGTCGCGCCAATGCCTCGCGTACGGTGAGATTTTTCGGATCGGCGGTCAGCCGGCGGTTCAAGGCGGCCTCGGCCTTGGTCAGGTCGCCGGTACTAGTATAAAGACGAGAGAGTGCAATCGTAAGTCCGTCGTCAGAAGATCGCGCAGCGACTGCCTTTTCGAGCAGAGCGACGGCGTCCTTGGGCCGCCCCGCCTTTTCGTAGAGCTCGGCTGACACTAGGCTATAAATGTTGTTTTCGGGATCGTCCTTCGCGAGTTCGCGCGCTTTGGCAATGCCTGCATCCAAACCATCGACTTCTGCTTCAACTCGGATCAGATCACCCTTCAGCGCTGCAATCCGTGGATCGCGAGCGACAGCTTCTTGTAACACGGTACGCGCCTCGCCAAACTCCTTCGCCGAGGTCAGCAAAGCGACATAGCGGGACAGGATCGGGATCGAACTGGGTGCGATCTCATAGGCGCGTCTATAGCTGGAAATCGCGCTTTTGGTATCACCACTGCCCAAAAATGCGTTGGCTTGCGTTATTTGGACATTGGCGTCCCGCGGAAACTGGGCGACGTGCTCGCCTGCGACTGTCATAGCATTGTTCCAATCCTGCTTTGCCTCATAGACGTTCACGAGCTTAATCCCTGCCGCCGGATCGTTTGGCACGGCGGTCCGCGCACGGTTGATGTTATCAATTGCCTCGGACCATTTCTTTTCCTTTATCGCGATGTCTGCCAACCCGAGCAAAGCAGCACCGTCGTCAGGTTTCTTCGTAAGAAGGTCGCCATACACCTTCTTGGCATCGTCGGGGCGCCCGGCTGCCAGATAAAGGTTGGCCAAGTCACGTGTCGCCGCGGCAAACTCCGGGTTGCGCGCCAACGCGGCGCGAAACGCGGTTTCCGCCCCGGCATTATCCCGCTGTGCGACTTGGACTTCCCCGAGCAAGGTCTGGTAGAGCGGGTTTTTGGCATCTAGCTTGATCAGCGAAGCTGCGACCTCAGCGGCTTTTTCGACGCGTCCGGCGCGCAACTCGGTGAGCACGAGAGTGGGCCCGGCGATCGTCTCCCCGGATTTGCTCGCAAACACTTGCTCGAGCTCGGCGAGGCCCTGTTGGCTGCGGCCCGAGTTGATCTCAGATATCGCCAGGCTTGTCTTGATCGTCTGGTCTCCCGGCTCAAGGGCGGCAGCTTTTTCGAACTGCTGCAGCGCTAGCGCCGGCTTGCCGTCGGCCATGTAGGCGTTGCCGAGCAGGCTTAGCGTCTCTGCATCCACTGTCGGCCGATCGACTAGCGGCTTGAGATAATCGATCGCACGGGGCGGGGCATGCTGTTCCAGCGCGGCACTCGCAATAAGTCGCGTCGCGCGCGGATCGCCCGGAACGTGAGCAAGGTATTTGCTTAGGATACTTTCCGCCTGGGCGGATTGTCCGAGCGCCAATTTCGTGGCTCCCTGGAGATAATACCCTTCCCAGAAGCTCGCAAAGCCGGGGCTGATGCGATCGTATATTCGATCCGCTGCAGTGTATTGTTTTTGTTCGTCGAGTTCGACCGCGCGTAGGTAATTTGCTATAAAAT
>Ga0310914_10001186_pt1 | contig 16574 bp, 16 predicted proteins | sample GREbulkMGAN108_FD_203450 | JGI IMG/M metagenome (GOLD analysis project Ga0310914, IMG submission 203450) | Lab enrichment of tropical soil microbial communities from Luquillo Experimental Forest, Puerto Rico - GRE.bulkMG.AN108 | ecosystem: Environmental > Terrestrial > Soil > Tropical forest >... | reverse complement strand
TCGAAGATGAGCAACAGCCCGTGCTGGTTCGTCAGCACCCGCAGCTCTCGCAAGAATTTGTCAGTCGCGGGCCAGACGCCGGCCTCACCCTGGATCGGCTCCAGCATCACGGCAACCGTGTTGCTGTTGATCAGCTCCTTGACGGAGGCAAGATCGTTCAGGCGCGCTTTCCGGAAGCCCGCCACTTTCGGTTCGAACAGCGGCTCGAACGCCTTCTTGCCCGAGGCCGACATGGTCGCGAGCGTGCGGCCGTGAAAGGCACCTTCGAAGGTGATGATCTCATAGGCGCCATCCCTGTGCAGGCTGCCATATTTGCGCGCGAGCTTGATCGCCCCCTCGTTCGCCTCGGCCCCCGAATTGGCGAAGAACACCTGTTCGAAACAGCTCTTGTCGGCGAGTGCCTTGGCAAGCAGCAAGCTCTTGTCGTTGTAATAAGCGGGGCTCGGCGTGATCAGGGTTTTGGCCTGATCGGCGAGCGCCTGTGCCAGCGCAGGCGGTGAATGGCCGAGGCAGTTCACCGCCCAACCCTGGATGAAGTCGAGATAGCGCTTTCCGCCATCGTCCCAGAGGTAAGCGCCTTCGCCACGGACGAACACCGTTTCCGGGCGCGCGGTGATGTCCATCAGCGCGTCGAACGATTGCGGGGCGTTGGTCATGCGAACTCCTTTTGGTTTGGATGAAGGCGGGGCCGAAATGCGAAGAAGGCCGCTATTCCCAGGGGGTAGCGGCCTTCTCGAAACTCTGCTGATTTGAGCTATTTCAGCGTTGTCGTCGGACATGGCGCGACCCGGCATCGTCAGGGAAGCGACGACGGCAACGGGCGGCGGGTTTGGTCCACTTGAAAATCATGGGCGTTGGCCATACAGCCGAACGGATGGTTGAGTCAAGGCGGCTCAATAGAAATGTGGTCGTCGCCCGCATCTCAAGTGACCCGAAAACCGGGTCTCTCGTAGTGCCGCCTATTTGAAATTCCTGCACCACAAGCGGCGAATCCTTTTCAGGAACTTCAAATAGAAGGCGGCACTAGAATCATAGATTCGCTAGTGCCCATAACCTTCCGAAGTTCGTGAAAGGTGGGTGCTGAGATGTAGCACGAACTTCGGAAAGTGGGCACTAGTCCGAGGTCGGCGGCTCATACCAGACAGTAACGACGAGATGGGGATGGGCGCCGCCCGATTTCTCAGCTCCGCTTCCGACCACCGTTTCCGTTTTGATGATGGAGGCCGAAGCATGAGCGGCCAGCCAGGCGTTGATCTGCTCTTCGATCGCGCTTGCGCTGGTGTCCATGAAGATCTTGACCTTCAATGGCCTTGGCATGTTGCTGATCCTCCTAGTGTGGTGGATTTGACATTCGCTTCAGTATCGCTGCGAGTCCTCAAGGCGAATGTCAAATCCAAAACCACACTAGAATCCAACGTTTGCTAGTGCCCCTTTGGTTTTGACATTCGTAAACGAACCCGCCGCGATAGGATACGAATGTCAGAACCGGGGCACTAGAACCCGGCGACGCTGCCGTGCAAGTCATATTCATCCGCGCGCTCGATCTTTGCCGTGACGATCTCGCCAACCTTCAGGGGACGGCGGCTTGAGAGATAAACCGCGCCGTCTATTTCAGGCGCATCCGCCCTCGAACGTCCCCTGGCTACCGTCGGCCCGATCTCGTCGACGATAACCTGCTGGCGCGTGCCGACCTTGCGCTTCAGCCGTCGTGCCGAAATTTTCCGTTGCCGCGCCATCAGCGCATTGTAGCGTTCCTGCTTGATTTCCTCGGGCACAGCGGGCGCAAGCGCGTTCGACGCGGCGCCCGCAACCGGCTCATACTTGAAGCAGCCGACGCGGTCGATCTCGGCTTCTTCCAGCCAGTCGAGCAGGCAGGCAAAATCGGCTTCGGTCTCGCCGGGGAAGCCGACGATGAAGGTCGAGCGCAGAGCAAGGTCCGGACACTGCGCGCGCCACGCGGCGATTCTGGCCAGCGTCCTGTCCTGCGCCGCCGGGCGCCGCATCGCTTTAAGGATTTCCGGGCTCGCATGCTGAAAGGGAATGTCGAGATAGGGCAGGATCTTGCCCTCGCTCATCAGGGGGATCACGTCGTCGACATGCGGGTAGGGATAGACATATTGCAGGCGGACCCAGACGCCGAACTCGCCGAGCTCTTTGGCGAGATCGACAAATCTGGCGCGCACCTCACGCTCCTTCCAGCGGCTTGCCGCATATTTGAGATCGACGCCATAGGCAGAAGTATCCTGCGAAATCACCAGCAATTCCTTCACGCCGGCCTTGACCAAGCGCTCGGCCTCACCGAGCACGTCGTCAGCACTGCGCGACACCAGATCGCCCCGCAGCTTCGGGATGATGCAGAAACTGCAGCGATTGTTGCAGCCCTCCGAAATCTTCAGGTAGGCATAGTGGCGCGGTGTCAGCTTGATGCCCTGCGGCGGCACTAGGTGGAGATGGGGGTTGTGCGCGGGTGGCAGCGCGCGATGCACCGCCTCCAGCACGCTCTCATATTGCTGCGGCCCGGTGATCGACAACACGCCGGGATAGGCTCTCTCGATCTGCTCGGGCTCGGCGCCCATGCAGCCGGTGACGATCACCTTGCCGTTTTCGGCCATGGCATCGCCGATCGCAGACAGCGATTCCCGCTTGGCGCTGTCGAGAAAACCGCAGGTGTTGACGATGACGACATCGGCGCCGTCGTGCTTGCGGGCGAGTTCATAGCCCTCCGCGCGCAGGCGTGTGATGATGCGCTCGGAATCCACCAAGGCCTTGGGGCATCCGAGCGATGTGAATGATATACGCGGCGCTCTTTCCATGTAATCGCTTGGAACCTGCATCTGAATTGTTCGGATATGCGATCCAACTAATTGATCTGATGGCGAAATTCAATAACTAACGTGCTCGGTGCGACGCTAAAGCAGTACTCGCGCATACTATGAGGCAATCGGCCAGTAACTGGGGAGGTATGGACTGACTGAGGGCTCCTGGTGTGGAAGCTCGTTTCGATCGAGCGAGTGGAGGAGCCGAGATGAATTGCTCGAACATCCAAGTTTTGGTTGTTATTCTGTTTCTTGCTTGATTGCACGGAGCTTAACTGCGATGCGCCGTTTCATCTTCGGCATGACTTTCGTTACCGTTTGCGCGATGTTTCCGGCGCGAGCTGAAGTCGACAAGATCATCCATGTCTGTGATCGGCAAGAACGATTGTGTCCGGAATTCAGGCCACGCGTGAAGGCGCCTGATGGGTGGACGAGGGACGAGGCCGCGAGTCTAAGGTACGGCGCCTCGATGTTCGTGCCTAACGGGAAGAGATTCGGTAAAGCCGAAGCAATCATCTACGCCGAAGGCCGCTACAACAAGGATCGGACCGAATTGGTTGAATGGGTGGCAGCCAGCGATCGGGATTGGGCGACGACATCCGGCAAGAATGCCAAGATAACCAAGCTTCCCTCGGCCAATCCCAAGGTCATTATCAACCGTTACGACAATCCGTCCCTGAAGGACCAGCCGATCGAAGTGATCGCGCATTATGCCGATCTCGACAAGGACGGCAATTCCTACATCGTGCGGCTAGCGGTCTCCGGCCTCAACGAAACGGCGGTGCTGGCTGCCGTGCCACTTCTCGACAAGATGATCGTTGGCGCGAAGATTCCGTGAGAGCATAAGCCTAGATGTTCGCTCCGGGTAACGACCGGTAAGGCTCCGATTGACCACATGAGTTCTGCCTCGCATCCGAAAGCCGACATCTCGTAGCATCTGCTCAGCGAGCGGATAACCCTCATAGGCAATCGGCTCAATCAGCGGAATGACAGCCTGCAGGAAGGATCAACCTTTCCTTTGTCGGGAACGACTTCGCTCCGGTGACGCGGTACTCGAGCTCCTTGGCCTTGTAGTAAAAATTCAGCAGTTCGATCTCGGGCAGGTGCTCCTGAACGAGCGGTGATACGGTGTTGTGTTTTGCCTTGACTACGCTCTTGGCCGATTTGGCGATGTCATGGCCGTACCGATTCTTCAATTTATCCAAGGCATCGCCGTGCGCCAGTAGGAACGCCTTGAGTGCAACCTGCGTCGCATGCCCAAGCAGGTAGTAGGTCGGCATTAGCACCTTCCACTCCCCGCACTGATGCAGGATCTCGGCCGCCTTCAACATATCCTTCGCGTCAGTGACCAGACCGAGCAGTCGTGCGCGGCGGCTCAGTGGCATCCATCGGATAATCCTGGTGGGGAAACGCGACGCTCGCGATACACAATCACTGCGCCAGGGGCGTCCGAGCGAAACAAAGCTGATCCTGGGGCGCACCGGCCTGTTGCATCGGGCCTGAGCTAGTTCCGATTGCGCGCAATTACAAGGCTTTGAGCTTCCGCGCGGCGTGCTATGGATAGCAATGCCCGACGATGAGTGATCGATGAGCGCCGAGCCGTCGCCCAAGATCGTGATTGTGGACGAAAGCCCGATCCGTGCCGCAATCCTGGAAGAAGGCTTGCGGGAAGCCGGCTATACCAGCGTCGTCCGGATCAGCGAGATGCAAAGCCTGCTCGCCCGCATCTACGCACTTGACCCCGACATCATCGTCATCGACCTTGAAAATCCCAGCCGCGACATCCTGGAACAGATGTTCCAGGTCAGTCGCGCCGTGCGGCGCCCGATCGCCATGTTCGTCGACCAGAGCGATGCCGCCTCGATCCAGGCCTCGGTGGATGCCGGCGTCTCGGCCTACATCGTCGATGGCCTCAAGAAGGAACGCATCAAGCCGATCCTCGACCTCTGCGTGTTCCGCTTCAATGCATTCGCGAAGCTGCAGGACGAACTCGATCGCACCAAATCCGCGCTCGAAGAGCGCAAGGTGATCGACCGCGCCAAGGGAATCCTGATGAAGCTGAAGGGCCTCACAGAGGAGGAGGCCTACGTGCTGATGCGCTCCACCGCGATGCGCGAGAAAAAGAAGATCGGCGAGATCGCCCAGTCGATCCTCACTGCCTCCGAGCTCCTCAAATGACCACGCCGCTTCATATCGGCTTCATCCCTCTGGTCGATGCCGCCGCGATCATCGTTGCGGTAGACAAGGGTTTTGCCGCGGCCGAAGGGCTGGAGGTCACTCTGGTGCGGGAAGTGTCCTGGTCGAATGTGCGCGACAAGCTCAATATCGGTCTGTTCGACGCAGCGCATTTGCTGGCACCCGTTGCCATTGCCTCGAGCCTGGGGCTCGGCCATGTCAGGGTTCCAACCGTCGTTCCGTTCAATCTTGGCATCAACGGCAATGCCATAACCGTGTCGGCCGCACTGCATGCGGCGATCATGGCCGAGGTGGAAGGCGACCGCTTCGACCCGATGGCGACGGCTCGCGCGCTCGCGCGGGTCGTTGCGAAACGACGCAAGGCGGGTGCGGAATCCCTGACCTTTGCCATGACCTTCCCGTTCTCGACCCACAATTACCAATTGCGGTTCTGGATGGCGGCCGGCGGCGTCGATCCCGACGAGGATGTGCGCCTTGTCGTGTTACCGCCACCCTACATGGCGGAGAGTCTCAAGAGCGGACATGTGGACGGCTTCTGCGTCGGTGCACCCTGGAATTCCATCGCGGTCGATCACGGCGTCGGCCACATCCTGCATTTCGCCAGCGATATTCTGGCGCGCGGGGCGGAAAAGGTGCTCGCCATCAGGCAAAGCTGGTCGGAAAAAAACCCGCAGGCGGTTGCCGCCCTAGTTCGCGCCGCACAGCGCGCGGTAGACTTCATCGAGCAGGCCTCAAATCGAGCGGAAGTCGCGCGCTTGATGGCGCAGCCTGACCGGATCGGCGTCGATGCCGAAGTGATCCAGCGGACGTTGGACGGACGGCTGAAGATTTCGCCGGACGGCACCATCCGCGAGAGCAGCCGCTATTTGCTGGTGGGAAGGGAGGGGGCGGCACGACCCGATCCCGTCCAGGCCGCCTGGCTCTATGCGCAAATGGTGCGTTGGGAGCAAACCTCGCTCAGCCCCGCATCGCTCGCAACCGCGATGGGCGTGTTTCGGCCCGATCTCTACGACGGCGCCCTCGGTCCCGAGGCGGTCAAGGCCATCGATAGCGCGGTGGGCGCCTTCACAGGCCCGACTTTCGATCCGACGGATATCGGCGGATACCTTGCTTCGTTCGCTATCTTGCGACGCCAGCCATAAGCCAATCCACAGGCCCTGATCAAACATTAAGCATTCTGATTCGCTGCATAGCATTTGAGCTTTTGCCGCCCAAAATGGCATGAACGCTGGTCCAGTTGATGCGGTGCGAAGCTTCGAACTAATTGATTCTATTGTATTTTTTGCAGTGCAGTACGTTGGCACATGTTTTGAATGTGATTGGAGAAGCCGGCGGCCGGTGATGCCCGCTGGCCAATCCGCGATGGATGTCCGCAGCAACGAAGCTGCTTGGATCGCTCGTCAGGCCGCGGGTGATCACCCTTTTCCTTTCCCTCGTTGTGCCGCGGGTCAGCGCGGCGGTTGGAGCTTCGCAATGGATTATTTGAAACCCGCCGACGTCGTTGCATCAATGATCGACGCCGGCACCAGGAAACTGGCACTTGGTCCGCGCGACCTCCTGATCCGCGGCGCCCTTTCCGGAGCCCTTCTCGGCGCCGCAACCACCCTTGCCTTTACCGGCGCGGTGACCACCGGTCAGCCTTTGGTCGGCGCGCTGATCTTTCCGGTCGGCCTCGTGATGATCGTGCTGCTGGGCCTTGAACTCGTCACGGGAAGCTTTGCCCTCGTGCCGCTGGCCTGGTTTGAAGGCAAGACGACATGGAGTGCCGTGATCGCCAATTGGTCATGGGTATTCGTTGCAAATCTCCTCGGCAGCATCGCCTTCGGCCTCCTCATTGCGATTTCGCTAACCAATATGGGCAAGGTCGAGGTCGCCGGTGTTGCGGCGCGGATCGTGGCGGTTGCCGAGGCGAAGACGATCGGCAATGCCGCGCTCGGTTCGGCCGGAATGATCAGCGTTTTCGTCAAGGCCATTCTCTGCAACTGGCTGGTGTGCCTTGGCGTGGTGATGGCGATGACCTCGAGTTCGACGGTTGGAAAAATCGCCGCGACCTGGTTGCCGATCTTCCTGTTCTTCGCGCTCGGCTTCGAACACACCGTCGTCAACATGTTCATCATTCCGACCGGCATGCTGCTGGGTGCCAAGGTCAGCGTTTATGACTGGTGGGTCTGGAACCAGATCCCGGTTACGCTCGGCAATCTCGTCGGAGGGTTCGTGTTCACGGGCCTAGCGCTTTACGGGACCTACCGGCCAGCCAGACAGACGGTTTCCACTGCACCCGTCATCGCTCAGGCCGCGGAATGACGTGATGAAATTGGAAACGCTCCCCGTCGACTTTACCGAGGAGCAAAAGCGCTACCTCGAGGGCTTTGCCGCCGGCGTTCAGGTTCTGCGGAGCGGGCGTGGCCTTTCCGGCGCAGCACCCGCTGGCAAGGCGAATGCCGAGCCGATGGGTCCGGACGCCGCCCACATCGCCGCGCAAGACAGGCTTCTCGCCTCCGGCAAGAAGCTTGCTGACCAGGAGAGGTTCAAACGCGAAGAGCACCCCTTCGATGCCTATGAGCGGTTGAAAGGGCAGGCGAGAGACAACACTCCACCGACGCCCGCGGACAATTTCCGCTGGCGTTATTTTGGTCTGTTCTATGTGGCTCCGGCGCAGGATTCCTACATGTGCCGCTTGCGGATGCCGAACGGCATCCTCAAGCACTGGCAGTTGGCGGGGCTTGCCGATCTCGCCGAAGCCTTCGGTGGCGGCTACAGCCACGTCACCACCCGCGCCAATCTCCAGATTCGCGAGATCTTGCCGAAAAATGGCGTCGCACTGATCGAGGGCATTCAGGATCTCGGCCTCTGCTCGCGCGGCGCGGGCGCCGACAACATCCGCAACGTCACGGGAACGCCAACTGCCGGCATCGATCCCCAGGAACTGCTCGACACGCGGCCCTATACGCGTGAATGGCACTATCACATTCTCAACGACCGCTCGCTCTATGGCCTGCCGCGCAAATTCAACGTCGGGTTCGATGGCGCCGGCACGATTGCCGTGCTCGAGGACACCAACGACATCGCGTTTTCGGCGGTCGAGGTGAAGGATGGATTTGGCATCGAGCCGGGCGTGTGGTTTCGGCTCGCCGTCGGCGGCATCACTGGCCACAGGGATTTTGCGAAGACCACCGGCATCGTCGTCAGGCCCAAAGACGTCACAAAGGTCGCCGACGCCATCGTGCGCGTCTTTATCGATACCGGCGATCGAACCAACCGCCTGAAAGCGCGGTTGAAATATGTGCTCGATGCCATGGGCGTCGACAAGTTCATGACGGCGGTCGAGGAAGGGCTCGGCGGCAAGCTCACGCGCGCGCCGGCGGAAGCGATCGCGCCGCGCCCGGCTTTCGACCGGCTGGCGCATATCGGCGTTCACAAGCAGAAGCAAGCAGGACTGAACTGGATCGGCGTAGTGTTGCCGCTTGGCAAGCTCACGGGAGACCAGATGCGGGGCCTTGCCAGAATCGCGCACGACCTCGGCGACGGCGAGGTTCGCCTCACGGTCTGGCAAAACCTCCTGATCCCAGGGGTGCGCGATGACAATGTGGCCCTTGCGTGCGCAGCGATCGAAAAGCTGGGGCTTGCGGTCAAGGCGTCGCAGATTCGCGCAGGCCTGGTGGCCTGCACCGGCAACACGGGATGCAAGTTCGCCGCTTCCGACACGAAGGCTCATGCGGCCGCGATCGGCGATTGGTGCGAAACGCGCGCCAACATCGACACGCCGCTGAACATTCATCTCACCGGCTGCCACCATTCCTGCGCGCAGCATTACATCAGCGATATCGGCCTGCTCGCCGCCAAGGTGTCGGTCGGCGGGAGCGACGACACGGTCGAGGGCTACCACGTGTTCGCCGGCGGTGGCTTCGGCCCGCAGGCCGAGATCGGGCAGGAGGTCTATCGCGACGTCAGGGCGGAGGATGCGCCGAAGACAGTCGAAAAGCTGCTGAAGGCCTATCTCGCGCATCGCACGTCGCCGGAAGAGCCGTTCCTTGCCTTTGCGCGCCGCCATGACGGCGCGACGCTGCGCGCCCTTGCGGAGGCTGAGGTGTCCGCATGAACCAGATCGTTCCGCCCGCGAAACTCGAGGTCATTCCGCAGACCGCGCCGTTTTCCGAGGCGCAGCGCTCCTGGCTGAACGGTTTCTTCGCCGGATTGCTCACGACCGATGGCGCTGTGCCGCAGTCAGCCGAACCAGGCGCGGCCGTCCTGCGGGGCCCGTCCGTCGATGCGGACGACGACAATGCGCCCTGGCATGACCAGACACTGCCGATAGCCGAGCGCATGAAGCTTGCCGACGGACGTGCGTTGCGACACCGCATGATGGCCGCGATGGCGCAGCAGGATTGCGGCCAGTGCGGCTACAACTGCCGCGACTATTCGAACGCGGTCGCCAACAGGAGCGAAGCGCGGCTAAACCTTTGCATCCCCGGTGGCAAGGAAACCGCGCGGATGTTGAAGTCGCTGCACGAGGAACTCGACAAGGCCCCGGTGCCGGCGACGCCACCAGCCAGCGTGGCGGCGGTTGCGGTATCCACCACCATTACCGAACCCGGCCGCTCGCGCGACAATCCCGTGGCGGCGACCTTCGTGTCGCGGCGCCTTCTCAACAAGAAAGGCTCGGAAAAGGAAACCTGGCACGTCAATTTCGATCTTGTGGACAGCGGACTCGACTATGTCGTCGGCGACTCCTTCGGCATTTTCGCCAAGAACGATCTTGGTCTGGTCGACCAGATCATCGCGCTGCTCGGCGCCTCGCATACGACCAAGGTGAGCGGCAAGACGCTGCGCGACGTGCTGGTGGAAGACGTGTCGCTATCGCCGGCGCCCGACACCTTGTTCGAATTGTTTTCTTACCTCACCGGCGGCAAGCAGCGCGAGAAGGCGAGGGCATTGGCGCAGGGCGAGGATCCCGATGGCGACGCAGCGACACTTGATGTGATGGCGGCTCTGCAGAAATTCCCCAACGTCCGCCCGCACCCGGAATCCTTTGTGGAGGCCCTGGAGCCGCTGCAGCCGCGGCTTTACTCGGTCTCCTCTTCCTACAATGCGACGCCCGGAAAGCTGTCGTTGACGGTCGATTGCGTGCGCTATGTCGTCGGCAAGCGCAAACGGATTGGCCTTGCTTCGACCTTCCTTGCCGAACGGATCGATCCCGGTGACGACGTCAGGGTCTACGTGCAGAAGGCCCACGCCTTCGCCCTGCCGCAGGACCCAAAGGTACCGATCATCATGATCGGGCCCGGCACCGGCGTTGCGCCGTTCCGCGCCTTCCTGCTCGATCGCAGGGCGACAGGCGCTGCGGGCAAGAACTGGCTGTTCTTCGGACATCAGCGCAGCGACTACGACTTCTTCTACCAGGACGAACTCAACGCGATGAAGACCTCGGGCCTGCTCACGCGGCTATCGCTGGCGTGGTCGCGTGACGGAGCCAAGAAATTCTATGTTCAGGACCGCATGCGCGAGGTCGGGCGCGAGTTGTGGACATGGCTCGCCGAAGGCGCGCACGTGTATGTTTGCGGCGATGCCAAGCGCATGGCAAAGGATGTCGAGCGGGCGCTGGTCGATATCGTCGCGCAGTTTGGAGCCCGCACCACGGACGAGGCCGTCAGCTTCGTCACCGATCTCAAGAAGAAGAGCCGGTTCCAGCTCGACGTATACTGAGGCACTGCTGAAGCGGTTCCAGTCCGGATGGAACCGGTCGAAGAAAATTCTCGCCGCAATCCGCGGTGGAGAATTTTTCGCCACGGCGAGACTCGGTGAGAGCGTTCGTATCACTATTTCCGGCGCCGTCTTGAATGGGGCGGCCAACGTTACTTCATCTTGCGTATGGGACATTTGCGATCGACCATGCGCCAAAGCTCGGCGGAAATACGACTGCACCTTCGCGTGCATTCGCTGCCTGGATGGATGGAGAACACCATGCTTCTGGCCGCGCTCTACGGCGCGTTTGCGGTGATCGGCGCGATCATCTTCGGCACGTTGTCCGTACATCCGTTCTGACTTCAAGCGCGCTTGAACGGCGCCACCTCGATACCGCTATCTTTCAGCGCCTTGCGCAGGCCGCGCGCGATCTCGACGGCGCCTGGCGTGTCGCCGTGAATGCAGACTGTGTCCGTCCGCGTCTTGATCACCTTGCCCGTCACCGAGACCACGGCGCCGTTCTGCACCATCCGCACCACGCGATCGGCGATCGCCTTGGCATCGTGCAGGACCGCGCCAGGCTTGCGGCGGGAAACCAGATTGCCGTCGTCCTCGTAGGCGCGGTCGGCGAACACCTCGTGCACCATGGGGAGATTGGCGCGCTCGCCAGCCTTTACCAGGCGCGAGCTGGCGAGCACCACGAACACCAGATTGGGATCGACCGCCTTGATCGCATTGGCGATCGCCTGCGCGGTGGTGTCGTCCTCGCAGGCGACATTGGACAGTGCGCCGTGCGCCTTGACATGCGTGACCTTGTGGCCGGCGGCGGTCGCGATCGCCTGCAGCGCGCCGATCTGGTAAGCGACCAGGTTCTCGATCTCCGAGGCCTTCATGCCCGGAAAGGGCCTGCGTCCAAAGCCGTGCAGGTCACGGTAACCCGGATGCGCTCCGATGGAAACGCCGCGCGCCTTCGCAAGCTCGACGGTGCGGCGCATGATGTCGGCATCGCCTGCATGGTATCCGCAAGCGATGTTGACGGAGCTCGCAAGCTCGATCATCGCGGCATCATTGCCCATCTCCCAGGGACCAAAGCTTTCGCCGAGATCGCAGTTCAGATCGATGGTGGTCATTGGCGTTTCCGTTCAGTGTTTTAATCCGGTGTCAGTATATCCGCCTCGGCGTGCCAGGTCCCGACGTCGATCGCGCTGACGGCACTGCCGGCGACATTAGCATCTCCAAGTGCCTCCATGTTGAGTTCGATCCTGTCGATCGCGCGAAGGCGATCGGGCAGGGCGCGCAGGAGCCGGGCGAATTTCCTGGTTTCCTCCTGCGCTTCGGCCATGCTGACCGCCTTGAAGCGGAGAGCAGTGCCGGCTGAGGTCTGCGCCAATCGGCCGAGATCCACCGTGATTACGGTTGCTATTTTCGGATACCCGCCGGTGGTGCCGCGGTCGGGCATTAGCACGATCGGCACACCATTGCCGGGCACCTGGATGCTGCCATCCGCGGTGCCGTCGGAGACGATATTGTGCCCGTGCAGATGCTTGATGACGGGACCGTCCAGGCGATAGCCCATTCGGTCGCTGGTCGGCGAGATCTTCCAGTCGCTCTCGAAAAATAGCGCCTTAGCGTCATCGCCGAACTCGTCGTCCTGCGGGCCCAGCACCACGCGGATCGGCCCACCCGCGCGCGCGGGAAGCTCGATCCGTCGCTCCTGCGCGCCGCTGGCGGGGCTGGTCTGAAATTCGTCGCCGGCCTGAAGCGGTCGCGGATAGGGGCTGCCCAATCCCGCGCGAGCATTGACCGAAAGACTCCCGAACATCGGCTCGCCTGGGATGCCTCCCTCAATCGCAAGGTAGCTGAACGTTCCGCCCCTGGTGAAACCGAGGGTCAGGGTTTCGCCGTCCGCGATCGTCATGGATGTATCCATCGCGACTGCACGCCCGGCTATGTCGGCAGCGCGCAGGCCACCCGACAGCGCCACGCGAACCGCGCCATGGCGGGCCGTAAAGGCGGCGCCGAACGGACCGATTTCAACGGCGGCCGCAAACGGAGGATTGTCCACCAGCGTATTTGCGGTCGCGAGTGCCAACCGGTCCATCGCTCCGCTCGGCGTCAGCCCGTAGCGCTGGGCGCCGTGGCGACCACCGTCCTGGACGGAACTCACAGGTCCGATCGAGGAAACGACAAGCCTGCTCATGCGGCCATCAACTCGGCGACGATTTCGCCTGCTTCCGCGGCGCGATCCTGCTCTGCGAAAGTCTTTGCGTCGACGGCAAAGAACGTCACGCGATCGCCGGGTTCCAGCAGAAAGATCGGATCGCGATGCAATTGAAAGGTTCTGACCGCGGTTCGTCCCAACAGGTGCCAGCCACTCGGCCCGGCCAGGCACTGAATGCCAGTCTGCACGCCGCCGATGGAAATCGTGCCGGCCGGTGTCAGCAGCCGCGGGTCTTGCCTGCGCGGCATGTGCAGGAATTTTTCCAGTCCGCTGAGATAGGACCAACCCGGCGTAAAGCCGATCATCGCGACACGATAGGAGCCCGCAACATGCCGGGCCACGATGTCCTCGGGTGTCGTATGCAAGGTTTTGGCGACATCCTCGAGATCACTGCCGTTTTCGCCGCCATAGGCGACCGGGACGCGCCAGTGACGCGCCTTCTCCCGGGGCGGTGAGGGTTGCTGCGCCAGCGCCAGCAGCCGTCCACCAATCGCGTCAAAACCGATCCGTACCGGATCGTAATGCACCAGCAGCGAGCGATAGGTTGGCACTGTCTCGGTCACGCCTTCGATCGGCGTCTCGCTCAGCGCACGATCGAGCGCAAGCACGCGCTCGTTGGCGGCGTCATCGATATTGCGGGAGAACTCCACCGTGACGGCGGTATCGCCACTCGGCAACAGGCGGGGCGGGGAAAGTTTGGTTGCCATGACTACGCTACTATCCTGTTTTGCGGGCAAGTGGAATTCGCGTGCGGATGAATCGGCTCGTAAATTCAATAAATTAATCGTATGCGGGCTTGCGGAGCGGATTTGCATGTTGACCACTTGACGCGCGGGACCGGCCTCGCAAGATGCGCCAGCCAAATTACGGAGCCAAATTCCAAAATGCCACTCACCACTGGGGCGATCGCCACCCTCTCGCGGGTATCCACCGCAACCATCACCACCGTCCTGCTCAAGAAGGGATTGCGAAACGTCTGGATGCGCGGCGCGCGTCCGCTCAAGCCGGGATTGCCCCGGCTGGTTGGGCCTGCCTTTACGTTACGCTTTGTTCCCGCGCGCGAAGATCTGGCGACGCCAGAGTCCTGGTCGTCGCCGATTTCCACCCGCACCGCGATCGAGGCGATGCCGGCGGGCTGTATTGCCGTGGTTGACGCCATGGGTATCACCGATGCCGGCATTTTCGGCGATATCTTGTGCGCGCGCATGGTCAAGCGTGGCGTCGCTGCGCTGATTACGGACGGCGTGGTGCGCGATGTCGAAGGCGTGCTCGGCACCGAATTGCCGGTATGGTGCGATGGATATGCGGCGCCGCCTTCCGTGGCGGGCTTGACCTTTGTCGGCTGGGACCAGCCGATCGGTTGCGGTGGTGTCGCCGTGTTTCCGAACGACATCGTTGTAGCCGACCAGGACGGCGCGGTGTTGATCCCGCAAGCGCTGCTTGATCACGTGCTGGCCGAGGGGCCCGAACAGGAACGTATGGAGGCTTGGATAGTCAATGAGGTGAACACTGGCGCGGCATTACCGGGCCTTTATCCCATGAATGCCGAGACTAAGGCACGTTACGCGGCCGCGAAGAAATAGCGGACGGGCGGCGTTACCACAGGAGGACAGCATGGAAATACATCCCGCGGGATCGCGACCGACGCGTCGCGCGCCAAAGGAAAGTTTTACCGGCACGGTCTGGCAGGACCCGATCATCACGCCGCAGGCCCCGGCCCGGATCGTTGCCGGCCGGGTCGCCTTCGAGCCGGGTGCGCGGACTGCGTGGCATACGCATCCCCTTGGCCAGACTTTATACGTGATCGCTGGCGTCGGACGGGTCCAGACCAAGGGCGGCCCCGTGCGCGAGATCAAGGCTGGCGACGTGGTCTGGATTCCGCCGGGCGAGAAGCATTGGCATGGTGGCGCGCCAACCACCGGCATGGTTCACATCGCCATGCAGGAATCGCTCGACGGCAACCATGTGTCATGGATGGAGCACGTCACTGACGCGGAATATTCCGCGCCGGTCGGATAGGGCGGAATCAAATCCGCTGCGCGGTCCACGTTCCACGCTCTGGCCTCGTTAGTTCACGCGAGTCCAGGTCTGCCCACCGCAGAACATGCCGCCAAAGGCGCATCCCTGCACACGAAGCGTATCGCCGCCCTTGAGCGCGATCGTGGAATCGTAGTTGCTGCCGGTGTTGGGGTCGTGAATGCGGCCGGTCCATTTGAAGCCTGGACTTGGCTTCATGTTGATCAGGACCTGCTCGCCATTCAGGTTGGTCTTCGCATCGACCGAGTAGCCGCAGAGGTTTGGACCGCACGACTCGATACGGACTTTGCCTTCCTTCTCTTCAGTCAGCCAAACGCCAACAGGTGAATTGGGGTCGCGGACCGGTGCCGGCACCGTCGCCTGCTGTCGCTGTACGGCGGCTGGGGCAGGAGCAACCTGTGTGGAAGGCGGAGGGACCACCGCCACGGTGCCCGCAGGTGGCGGTGGGGGCGTGGATGGTGCGGCCTGTTGGACCTGCGGTGGCGGCGGTGCCACGGCCGCGGAGTCCGCCGGTGCCACAGTCGCGGTCGTCGTGGAGGGCTGCTGCGGCGGCGTGGCGGTGCTGGCCGGCGCGGTGGGTGCGGCCGGCGCTGTCGCGACAGGCGCGGGAGCCGTGGTCGCGGGTGGTGCTGCCGCGGGCGCGGCGGGCTGAGGCGCCTGCGGCTCGACCGCGGCGTCCCGCGGAGCCTGCTTGTGCTGATTGTCCTGTGTGCGCTTCGGTTTCTTGGGAGTGTTGTCGTAGACACCGGGAATCGAGACGGTACCGCGATCGGGATCGATCCGAATGGTGCGGCCCCCATACTGGAATTCGTATTGCGCTTGCGCCGTGCTGCTCGCCAGCAAAAGCGCGGCAACAGCCAACACCCTCCTCATCACGACCTCCATACGCTTGATCTCACAGCCACGACCTTGCGCTCTCATCCCGTGTAGCAGCGTGACATACGTCACTTTCATCAGATGAGTCGTCGCCTCCAGGCTTTGGTTCAATTGGAGCACTCACCCCAACGTTACCCTTGGCCGCATTGGAACCAGGCCGCGTAAATCATTTTGAAACTTCCGTCCTCCATCGCGATATGCAGCCATTGATCGACAAAGGGTTTCGTCGGATTCGGACCAAACCCTGCAGCGCAAGCCAGTGTAGGAAAACAAAATCGTGACGATCTCAATGCATGACGCGTCGGTAGGCGCCTTTACCCTATACCTCCACAATCTCTCGGCGCTTCTCGACCGCTCTCAGGCCTATGCCGACGCACGCAGGATCGATCCATCGGTACTGCTTAACATGCGGCTCCATCCCACCATGTATAATCTCGCTCAGCAGGTGGGCGAAGCCAACCGCCATGCCGTGATCGCCTGCGCGTTGCTGGCCGGCCGCGATCCCCAAAACTTTCCCGGCAGCGAACCTGGCATCGCCGAACTGAAGTCGCGGATCGCCACGACGATTGATTTCATTCAGGGCCTGCCGCGCGAAGAAATCGATGCTGCGGCCGAGCGCAATGTCGTCTTCAGGTTCAGAAACGGTTCGCAGCGCACGTTCACCGGGCGCTCGCTGCTCCTGACCTTCAGTGCTCCCCAGTTCTTCTTTCATGTCACGACGGCGTACGACATCTTGCGGCACGCAG
>Ga0310914_10001178_pt1 | contig 16598 bp, 12 predicted proteins | sample GREbulkMGAN108_FD_203450 | JGI IMG/M metagenome (GOLD analysis project Ga0310914, IMG submission 203450) | Lab enrichment of tropical soil microbial communities from Luquillo Experimental Forest, Puerto Rico - GRE.bulkMG.AN108 | ecosystem: Environmental > Terrestrial > Soil > Tropical forest >... | reverse complement strand
CCGCATGTTGCGAACCCGCCTCTCCGGCTATGACGGCGTATATTGATCCGTCGGGTCAATTTAGCGCTAAATCGCAGCGAAGCGCTGCTAGGAAAGTGGGAGCCGATTGACCAGACGCGTGGCGTGGCTATCGCGCAGATTCAAGTGGTGGCACAGAAGCAATCAGCCGGTCGGTGTGGTCGATCAGATTACCATACCTAATCGACCAAGGTGATCATCAGCGATCGCGTACTCGGCCTCCTTGGCGTCGGGTGTGCGACCAACCCTGTCTAGCCGCCCGCTATCTGGTCAGTACCGGCGGCCGTAATTGACTGTGGTCGCCATCACCGAGGCGCTGCAAGGCGTCTCGCGCGCGGCCGATCACGCTTGGCCAATCCCCGGGAGTGGGTTGGCGAAACTGGCGCACCAACGGATACCAAGGACTGTCGTCCCGATTTCGGGGCCAAAGGAAGCAGGTATCGAAACGGTTCAGGACCCAAACCGGTTTGCCCAGCGCACCGGCCAGATGCGCAACCGCCGTATCGACGCTGATAACCAGATCGAGGTTATCGATGAGGGCCGCCGTGTCGGCAAAGTCATGCAGATCCTCGGCGAAATCGTGCAGCTGCATGCCGCGCGGCGGACGATCCGCCTGCACCGCCGGTGGACCTTTTTGCAACGAGATGAACTGCACCCCCGATACCTCGCCGAGCGGCGCCAATGCGTCGAGAGTGAGCGAGCGGCGGCGATCGACGGCAATCTGGCTCACGTAGCTCGATCTCCCGCCAGCCCAGCACAATCCGACCCGCAGGCTCACGAAACCGGTCAGCCGCTCGCGCCAATGAGCAACGTCCGCCGGGTCTGCCGTGAGATAGGGCGTCGTCGCCGGAATAGTTTCCTGCGTGGTGGCGACGGCGTATGGCAGGCTCATCAACCCGCACCACAGATCAAACGAAGGCGGTCGGCCGCCCTGATCGATGACCTCGCTTACCCCCGGCAGTCGGGACAGCAACCTCACCAGGGCCGGTTGAACCGCGAGGATGGTCCTCCCGGCGCTCGCGGCAACCTGCGGGACATAACGGCAGAACTGCAGCGTGTCGCCCAGGCCCTGATCGGCGAGCAGTAAAATGACGCGATCGCCAATTGGCTCACCATTCCAAGACGGCACCGGAGGATGAGGACGCCGCCGGACCATGCGTTCCGTCTGCCAGCGCCACTCGAACTCCTTCCAACCTTCCTCGAACTTCCCGGCCAACAGGAGCGCGAGACCGAGGGACAGGTGCCATCCGGGACCCTCCGGTCGGAGGCGCAACGCTGTGCGATAGCTTGCCTCGGCTTCGCTAACACGCCCGAGATTACAGAGTACGTAGCCAAGACTGAAATGAGCGAATGCATGCTCCGGTTCGAGGCGCAACGCCGTGCGGACGCTCGCCTCGGCTTCGTCAAAGCGCCCGAGGCAGTCGAGCACGCGCCCGAGTTCGGCATGCGCGTCGGCAAAGTCGGGTTTCAAGCGCAATGCCTCTCGTAAGCTGACCTCTGCGTCGTCCAGCCTGTCAAGATTTCGCAGCGCATGGCCGCGGTTGTTCCACATCTGCGGAATGTCACCCCTGAGCGTAAGTGCGTAGTCGTAGCACGCCAGTGCCTCCTCGTAACGCTCGCGTGCGGCGAAACCACGTCCGAGTTCGTTCCAAGCCCTCGGATCTTCTGGCGGTCCTGGGCGTTGGGGCGCAAACGCATATTTAATGTTTTTCCAGAGCAGAGCGGGCACGGACCGGGGAGTCCGCGCGTGCCGCAGAGCGCGCCGAAAACGCGCTCCGATGCCGCTGCCGGCTGATGCATTTCGCGAAAACGATAAGGGAATCATGTCGGAATTATGCATCCTATCGGGCACAGCTCAAGTCGTCAGTTCACCCGCAGGCGAGGCAGATCCGCCATAGCTGTCTCAGAACTTACGGACATATCAGCTTGATTCCGTGACGTGAGGGATTAATCTCGCACAGCTCCAAGTGAGAGCAGGCGCTCTCACGAAGGCCGCCCTCGGAATGCGGCGTGGGCGCGTGACCGGATGCCCAATTTTTCCAATGCGCGGTACGCGAATATTTTCGCATGCAGGCGAACCAAGCGATTCCGATCGGGGTGCGCCGCTTCACCTGTTCGATCCCTGCCAAGGCCGCAGCATGGCATTCCTACGCACCCTGCCCACGAGTGTTTATGTGCATCCGAAGCCGGGCTTGATGGTGCTTTTCCCCAGCTATGTTCCCCACGTGGTGTTTCCCCACAACGGAAGGAGCGCGCGGATCTCGATCGCTTTCAACCTGCGGACCGACCCCTGTCCGTAAGATGTTTGGACTGGCGATCCGCTACGCTGGCCGGTCTGGTGGCGCCTCAATCTACGAAGACCCTCGCAGGCCATGGCGTAACCAGGCCAAAAACTTTCCCCATTCCGTTTCAGCCCCTGCGCACCATGTGGGGGGCAATGCCGGTTCCGAGGTGGTCGGGGCGATGTTTGCGGCCGGTTACGCCGAAAAAACTGCACGTCTGGCGGACTCGTGAGAGAAATTCGGATTGCCCTATGCGATCCACGAGGTGCCCACGGTGCATCGCCCGATCAGCGCCCGAGACACCTAGGGATCTTTCTTATACAAAGCCGAATTTCATTCGCCATCTCATCGCGGCGCACAACAAGCCCGTCCTCTATCTCGACGCCGATTGCGAATTCCGGTCCGAGTCCGAGCTCATCGCGGAGCTGGTGAGGTCCCGCTGCGATTTCGCGATCTATCACGGGTTCGCCGACGCGTATGCGGACCGGTTTGTTCCCGTGGAGCACTGGTCCGGCGCCAAAGAGCCGCCGGTCCCCAACCGCTACTACCGTTTTGCCGGCAACATCGGTTTCTGTTCCGAGCGTCAGCTTTTTTGTGTACGGCCTCGTTCAGCTCTATCGGAACTCGCTTGCCGCGCGTGCTCTGCTCGCGCGATGGCACCGGACTTTCGCCGCCTTCCCTGGCTGTGCCGACGATGCGTGCCTCAATTTCGTCTTCAATAATCTCACGTCACCCTCCTGGCTCGGGTGGGTTCCGAAGAGGCGATGGCTTCCCAAATCCTATGGCCGGATATCATGGTGGATCTACGAGAAGCCGGTCATCAATTACACCGCTCGTCCGAGTTCGGCCGGCGGCTTGAAGTCGAGTTTCATCAGAATAAAGGATCCCCCAGGGCGCGAAGAATTCTCCCGCTCGCTCGTACAGCCCCGGCAAGCCTCGTTTCCGCAAGGCTGCATCATCGATACCGAGCGACACATGCTACGCCGCTTCGTCAACGGAAAAACTTGTCTCGGTCGAGCCGACAAAACAGACCTTCTGGGTTTGAAGCGTCTCATTCCGCCGGCGCGTTGGGGTGCGTCCAGCCGATCCGGCGCCTTGATGTCGAGCGAGAAGGCCGAAACCACCGCCGAGAAGAGTATTTCCGATTCCGCATTCCAGGTTTCCTGGGATCGCTGTAAGAACAAGCGACACTCGTAGCGAAGATTCCAGCGACGTCACGGCGCGCGGACGGAGCTTCTTTCCAAATACCTGACTTTTCGAAAGCTCATTGTGGGCGCAATATAGAGATGACACCCCTCTGCAAGATAGAGGTGACACCCCCGCGGGTTCTGGTCTCCCACGAGGTGCGCCGTGGTGGTGTCGATGAACCAGCGAGAGATCAGCCGCCTTGAGTATTGCTGCGGGTGCAGTCCGGCCGTTTGCGGATGGCGGACGCCTGCGAGTTGATCGGCCTGCGGCGGCGTCAGGTGTTTCGTCTGCTACGCGGCCTCAAGCAGGACGGTGCCACGAGCCTGGTTTCCAGGCACCGATCAAACCCTGCAATCATCGGCTGCCGGTCGAAGTCCGCGCCCTGGCGCTGTCGATTGCGCGCGAGCGGTGTGTCGATTAGGGATTTCCACTTCATGAATGACTCGCCTGGACTCGACATCGGAACGTACTTCCAGCGCGTCTTGCGGCACGCGCGGAAGCCTCGTTCGCTTCCTGGCCTCATCTGGAAAAACCTGGCTTATCTGCTGGCGCCGCGACGCCCAGAACAGTCCCACGATCCAAGAACTTGGAACAATATCGGCCGCACTTTGGCCGCCCGCGGACGTAACGAGGAGGCATTGGCATGCTATGATCGTGCGCTGGCGATCAGGGCGACATTCCGCAGACATTGGCCAATCGCGGCAGAGCGCTGCGAAATCTTGACCGCCTGGACGAGGCCGAGACAAGCTTACGCGAGGCATTGCGGCTGAAGCCGGACTTTGCCAACGCACACCGCGAACTCGGAAATGTGCTCGACTACCTCGGGCGCTTCGAGGAAGCCGAGGCAAGCGTACGCACGGCGTTGCGTCTCCAACCGGAAGATGCGTTTGCTCATTTTAAACTCGGGTACATACTCTATCATCTCGGGCGTGCTACCGAAGCCCAGGCAAGCTGTCGCACGGCATTGCGCCTCCGACCGGAGAATCGAGACGTGCGTGTGGTCCTTGGCCATGCCCTTCTGTTGGCCGGGCAATTTGAGGAAGGTTGGAATGAGTTTGAATGGCGCTGGCGGGAACGCGAGGTCAGGCTACGCCCTCTTTTGGGGGTGCCGTATTGGAACGGTGACGCGATTGGGGATCGCGTCATTCTACTGGTCGCCGAGCAGGGCCACGGGGACACGCTGCAGTTCTGCCGTTATGTACCGCAGATTGCCGCGCACGCCAGGAGGACCGTCCTCGCGGTTCAACCGTCTCTGGTGAGATTGCTGTCCCGGCTGCCTGGCGTAAGTGAGATCATTGCTTCGGGCGGCCAGCCATCTTCCTTTGATCTGTGGTGCACGTTGATGAGCCTGCCGCATGCCGTCGGCACCACGCTAGAAACCATTCCGGCGACGACGTCCTATCTGACGGCAGACCCGGCGGATGTTGCTCACTGGCGCGAGCGGCTTGCCAGTCTTGCCGGTCTGCGGGTTGGACTGTGCTGGGCTGGCGGGCGAACGCGCAACCTGCGCCAGATTGCCAACGATCGTCGCCGCTCGATCACCCTCGACACGTTGGCGCCGTTTGGCGAAATATCGGGGGTACAATTTATCTCGCTGCAAAAAGGTCCGCCGGCTGCCGAGGCGGCTCGTCCGTTACAGGGCATGGAGCTGCACGATTTCACCGAGGATCTCCATGACTTTGCCGACACGGCGGCTCTCATAGACAGCCTCGATCTTGTAATCAGCGTCGATACTGCGGTTGCACATCTGGCCGGTGCACTTGGCAAACCGGTTTGGGTACTGAACCGTTTCGACACCGACTTCCGCTGGCCCCGAGATCGGGACGACAGTCCTTGGTATCGGTCTGTGCGCCAGTTTCGGCAACCCACTCCCGGGGACTGGCACAGCGTGATCGGCCGCGCGCGAGGCGCTTTGCAGCAACTCGCTGCGGGCGACCACAGTCAATTACGGCCGCCCTTATCGCTACGCCCGGTGCGCAGAGCGTACCAAAGGCTTGGACGTAAACCGAGGTCCCAGGGTGATCCTCAGTGCAGTTCAGTAAACGAGTGATCCAAGACATGGACAGGGTAGCGTGTGAGAGGTTCAGCAAAAGCGGTTAAGTCGGATGGTCATGGTATGCGGGTGATTTCGCAGTCACCGGATCATTTGGCGAGGATGCCCACCATGACCGATCACGCGGATTGGCAAACCCGAGCTGCGGGTGCCGCAAGACCGCGCCCGGCGGTTTTCGACCGAGTTGTTCGAGCGCTGCTAACGTTCGGAGCGGGCGCTGGTGGCGGCGCTGGCGGAGATGTACGAGCAAGGGGTTTCGACACGCAAGGTGAAGGCGATCACCGAAGAGCTGTGCGGCCACAGCTTCTCGGCCTCGTCGATCAGCGCAATCAACCAGCGGCTGGATGCGAGTCTGGCACAATTTGCCGGCCGTGCCTTGGCCGAAGCCTTTCCTTATCTGATCCTTGATGCGCGCTACGAACGGGTGCGCGAGACCGGCGTCATCGTCAGCCAGGCGGTGCTGATCGCGATCGGCATCGACTGGGACGGCCGGCGCCAAGTGTTGGCGGTCAAGCTCGTCAATCGGGAGAGCCGATCAAGCAGGCGCGATTTCCTGCTGGGGCTGAAGACGCGCGGTCTGCACGGCGTCGAATTCGTCGTCGCCGATGATCACGCCGGCTTACGGTCGGCGCTGAGCGAGGCTCTAGCGGAGGCGGCCTATCAGCGCTGCTACGTGCGTTTTCTCAGGAACGCGCTCGACTATGTGCCGCGCCGGGTCGACGACGACTGCTTGCATGAGTTGCGCTGGCTGTACGACCGGCGCGATCTCCCCGAGGCCCGCCGCGATCTGGCCGCCTGGCTCGTCAAGTGGTCAGGCAAATATTCAAAGCTCACCGGCTGGGTCGAAGAGAATATCGACCAGACGCTGACCTTTTGCCGGCTGCCGCGGCAGCACCATAAGCATCTCAAATCGACCAATATGCTGGAGCGCCTGAACGAGGAGATCAAGCGCCGCACCCATGTGGTGCGGATCTTCCCCAATGCCGAGAGCTGCCTCAGGCTGGCGCGGGCGCCCGCGGTCGAAATCCGCGAGAACTGGCTCGGACAGCATCGCTACCTCAACATGGACAATCTGCACGAGCACAAAAAGGAGGCGCTGCGCCGTGCGGCCTGACCCCCGACCCCGTCGGTCTGGCGCCGTGCTCGCTCGGTCAAGGACGCTGCGCGCCGGCTTCGCCAGTGCCGCCGCCCGCACCGCGGCATCCTTGACTGCCGCTGCGCGCGGCGCTCTGCCTGAAGGCAGGTCGGGACAAAGCGATGGTCTCTCAGACCGAACAACGGGATGTTGCTATTAACCTGAAGCAACCAACACCCGATCCCATGACCAATTTGCTGAACTTGACGCACGCAAGTATTTAAAGGGCTCACTGTGTGCCGCGACCAGGAAAGGGTTCACTCAAGGACCTAGGTCAGGGGCCGTTGGTGTCCGTTCTCCAATCTCGAAAAGCACGATGCCGTCCTTATCCCGAAGGACCCTTGACGTGGGAACAGCGTCCTCCAACCAGTCAGTCACATCGAGCGCACGGGCCGCGAGAGCGCCCGTATGCCGGCCAACGGCTATGTCGCGCTGATGCAGCTCGGGCGTGTTGGCGGCATAGCCCTCGTACTGCCATAGCACATAACGAACGGCTGGAATCCGAGCCCATGGCTTGCCGAGCCCCTCCAAATTCATATCTATTATGTGGTTGCGATGATAGTCGAGCAGGAACTGAGTTACGGTCCAAACCAACACAGCTTCACCAGGTGGAATTAGGTTCTGGAAATCTTGAACACTGGCAGCTGCGGTATCCGTAAGTGCCACATTAGTGACGTGGCGCGCTCGCGCTATTCCAGCGCTGGACCAACTGTGGAGGTAGGCAAGTGCGGTTCCCTCGTGCAGCAACCTGGACACACGTTCACGAGTCGACGAGCTGAAAAGGACTAGCAGTGCTACACTGACAAGAATCACGACTGCCGGGGCTCCGCGAGCAGAAAGCATTGCCCATAGCGGTACGACTACTGAAGTAGTTCCGATGAGTGCCGGGATCGAATATCGGAGCATGCTTGTGGATTCGTCCAGATATGGACCGATAACCACCCAGAGGAAGTAGCTCGCTCCCCCCGCCGCCGACGCTGCAGCGAGCCCATCCCAAGATCGGCGGCTCCTGGGCTCGCGAAATCCTCTAATCACCGCGACAGCGGCATACGACAGCAGACCCACTGCTATGCAAGTATAGGCGAGCCGTGGAGAACCGTAGAATGTGGGAGCCGCGGACAGGAGCTGAGCAATGCCGGGAGAGGCATGCACTTCTGGCAAGGGAGTCGACGGCTGCCCAAGGGGACTGATCAGGCCGGCCAAATAATACGGCGAATAAAGCAATAACCATGGACTCAGGAAGATGAGAGTCCAGGCCGCTATCCAGCCTGCCTTGGCTAAGCTCGCTCTTGCGTTCGGCATCTCCAAACATGCCGCGAGAGCGCGAATTCCAAAATATAGGGCGAGAAACACAACACCGGTCGGCTTCATTGCGATCACGCCCGCATAGAGGAGCGCGGGAGCCGCCGCTTCGCGCCAACGCCATGGGGCACCCTCGCCGCCCTCACGCGGGTCGACGTCGAGGATCACAAGCGTTGCGAACAGTGAGGTCATTGAAAACAGCGACGACACGCTTGTGTATTGTGGGTCAATTAGAAAAGCAGACAGTGTACCAACGAGACCAGCTACCCAGAGGGTTGGGCGTCCCATTGTTACAGAAATTGGCAGAATAAGGCACAAAAAGAAGCAGAATACCGCGTCAGCACCATTGATAAGACGAGTTGGGAAAAAGCCGATAATGAAGCTCTGAAGCAAGGCCTGAGCCCCTAATGTGATACCCCCTAGGCCGTTGAGCGGACTGCCATAGAGCGTCCCCGTTTCCACCATCCGAACAGCATGAGGAAAATAGTGCTGGAAGTCGTCTCCCGCATTGTACAATGTCGGTGCAAGCTCAAAAGCGATCGTGAACCCCATTAGGATCAGCACCGCTGTGCCCTGCAGTGCTAATTGCCACCCGGTGCCTCGCCCCCAAAGGTTGAATATGGAACGGTTTTGCCGCCAAAAGTGGGCAGCCAATACCAAGCCAATGAGCACGATTCCACCAAGTGCTGCCGGAAAGGCAAGCCGACAAAGGTTCAGTAGGCCTCCGAGGAAGACGATACAGCTAAGTCCTACTGCTACGCTAACAGGCCAGGTTCCGTTCGGAAGACCAGCTAAATGGCGGGTCAGGCGGCCCCAGCCGTAAAGCGAACAAGTCATGAGGCCCACACCGGCGGCACCAGAAAGGAGCGTTCCGGCCAGGCGAACCAAACTCTCCGCTGTAATGTAATGGCCGAGAACCGACATCATGCCCATTTCCTTAATTTGGAGCCTTACGGCGAAGCAAAGGAGTTCCCCGATGCGACAGAGGGTAGCGCGGCGTTGTTCGAATTTGCACCTGTCGAAGGCCGCCCGGTGATGGCGTCGTTCGATGGCGGCGCGATCAGCGGTGGACCCGAGACTCAGGACCACTGGAGTAAGTTCATGAAGTGAAGGCCGCTCCTCTTCCAAGTCAGGTGTATACCACGTTTTGTTGTTGTTGGCCCTGTGGAGTTGTGGGCGACCTGCCAGCGTCGTCCAAGCGCAGCGGCAAATCCACAGGGCTCACCTCGGCCGCCCACGCCGCCGGAGCTTGTAGCCCAAAGCGGCGGGCTCTCGCTGTAAAAGCGGAACCATTGGCTGATGCCGCTGCGCGCCGCGAGACCATTGGCATAGGCTTTCAGATGGATCTCCTCGTACTTCAAACTGCGCCACAGCCGCTCGACGAGTTGCGGTCGCTCACGTCCGATTAGCCATGGCTGCCGGTTAACACGAAACAGACAGCGCACATGCTACATCCCCCGCAGTATCGACGCCAAACGGGCGGCGCCCTCACCGCTTGTGCCCGATCACGGTGCCCAACAAGTACCGCGGCTTCTCGTTCTCCTCGCGCACTGGATGACGCAGCGCACCAGCATTCTGCTCGTCAGTGTGAGAAATGCCGGCTAGATGCCTATAGCGCAGGATCCGCGCGGGAACGCGGCGCCGCACCAATTGCCCGGGTCAGAGGAGCGCGGGCGCCTCGGGCCGCTTATAGCCGAGCACTCGCATGTTGAGCCGCTCGTCCTTGCGAATATAGCCCAACGTGTCGTCCCGTGCCGCCGGCGGAAGGCTCACGAGCACATCTACGAACAGCGCGACGAACCGGTCCTCGCCCGTGTTGAGGGGGCTCACCACTTGCGCAAGCGACGGCCATTGTGCCGCATCGTGCTGCGGCGGCGGCGGGATGAAATAGCGCATCATCTACCAGCACATAGAGGCGCTCCCAGGCCGGCGCCAGCACGGCAATTTCGCCAAGGAATGGACATTCGTCACCCATGCCGCCGCTCGGGCCGGCACAGCAATCCGTATCGAGCCAGACGATCGCAGGCGGCAGCGACGATGAAAGGCGTGCAAGCTCCCGCCGTGGATCGCCGTTATGTTGGAAAATTGCGGCGGCGCGATAAAGCGGCTCCAAGAGTTCGACAGTGATGACGCGCTCTGATCGCTCCTCCGCCCAACTCGCGGTGCGGCCGTGAAATGTGCCGGTTTCGACGGAGCAACTGATGCCGAACGCGATGCGAAGCGTCTCACATACTCGCGCGGAATCCCGAATTTTCATCAGCCCCATCGCTCCCACTCCCGCCGTTTCACACAAATGCTCTTCTCGGCTGTGGTTTCGGCCTTCTGGCTCGACATCACGGCAGGATCGCCTGGACGCACCCTCCAACGCGCCGGCGCAATAGTAGGATAGGCAGTCGGGCGAGTACGCAATCAGGCCGCCATAGCTCGGTCGCCTACTGCAACCCTGCCAATCATGCATTCGCGATTTTGGCCGGACACGGCGCATCTGCAACCGAGAAGCTCTCAGGCGGCTCGTCGCGCTGCGTCCGTTCCCACATTGTCATGTAAGCGGTTTCCAGGTCGCGCGTGATGCGTGCGGTGTCGAACGGGGGTTCGGTGTCCCGATTGCGAATGAGTCTCGTCCTGATCGCAGCAAGCCAGTCGGGATTTCGGGCGAGTTTCAATGCCAGCGTTTCATATTCGGCCGGCGATGCCGTTACCAGCTCCGGCAGACCAATCGCATGAAGCAGGCTCGCCGCGACACGGCCTGGAAAGCTGTTGCCCAAGCACGTCACCACCGGCAGTCCCGCCCAAAGCGCATCGCTCGCCGTCGTATGCGCATTGTACGGCAGCGTATCGAGAAACAAGTCGGCGAGCCGGTGCCGCGCAAGATGCTGGGCCGGCGCCTCCCGAGCTGCGAAGGCCAGTCTCTCGGGAGCGATTCCCCGCGCGTCGGCCTCGCGCCGCGTATTAGTCATCATGGCAATATTCGTGCGCCTAAGCCACAGTACACTGCCTTCGACCGCGTGCAACAGCCGCATCCACACACCGAACGTGTCGGGACCGATTTTGTAGGGGTCGTTAAAGCAAACAAAGACAAATCCGGTCTCCGGCAGGTTTTCCTCGATGCGGCTTGGCATCCTTTCCGCGATCACGCGCTTATTGTCGCCGGGCAGATAGGTATGCGGCAGATAGACGACCTTCTCGCTATAATAAATCTGACGTTCGTCGGGAATCACTACCCGGTCAGCAATGATATAATCGATGTACGGAACACCCATTGTGCCAGTATATCCGACATAGCTCACTTGGACTGGCGCCGCCCTGCGGGCGAGAATCCCGGTGCGCCACGCGCCTGCATAACCGTTCAAATCGATGAGGATGTCGATCTCCAGCGCACGCAGCAGGGCCGCGATTTCGGGATCGGACTTGTCTTGCGCGTCGACGAAGCGATCGAACGCAGCTTCAAGCCGCCGGCGCATCTCGCTTCCGTCGCCGGGACCCAGCGAAATCGCGGTGATCTCGAAGCGCCGCCTGTCGTGACACTCGAACACCCCGGCGATCAATATGGCGACGGCATGTTCGCGAAACTCCGCGCAGATATAGGCAATCCGGATCTTGTCGTGGTGATAGCGCTCGCCGCGCCAACAGGACTCCGCCGCAGTTTCATCTCTCCAAATCCGCGCAATATCACGGCTTTCTGCTTCCGACCCGCGTAGGATTCGATGATAAAAGGGCGGGATCAGTTGCCAGCCCGCCTTCGAACTCTCGGTGATCCGCCGTTTGTCGTCCTCGCGCCTGCGCCAATCGCAAGAATTATTTCGGGCGTGGATACCGATCCAAGCAGCGCCCAGGTGCCGGGGATCGATGCGAATCGCGCGGTCGCTTGCGACGATCGCTTCTGCATAGCGCCGTTCAAACGAGAGCGCGCCCGCGCGGATCGTCCACGCCGTGGCGTCTTGCGGAACTAGTATGAGTTCCAACTCCGCGCTCGTGCCTATTGCTGCCATCGCGGCGTTTCGCTTCCGCCAAAGAATCCGAATGTCCGGCGCCAACGCGAGCGCCTTGTCATAACAGGTGATCGCCTGTTGGTGGTGATCGAGGCCAATGAGCGCATCCCCCAGCCTGCTCCAGGCTCTTCCGTCGTTTGGATTGATCGAGACGGCGTGCTCTGCATCCATCTGCCTTTTCAGCCGCAGCTTCACGCTCGACCCGCTCTCGGATGGAGTCGCCGACGGGATCCTGTCGGCACGCGGTTCGGTCGGTTTGCCGATCTGCCACGACGCCACGACCCGACCAATCGCCGGTTCAATGGCTGGATCAGCGCGCTCGGCAGCCACGATCGCATCCGGAACGGCCGAACCGAACACGTTACGCGCGAGGGACGACGCCACCAGGAACATGGAGCGGCAGGCTTGCGCCTGCGCCTTTTCGAGAACGGCGCTCCATGCGAGTCCTGGGTGCGAGCCGATGAACGCGACCATGTCGCAGGCCCGCCTGATGTTGCGCCACGTCTCCTTGCCGCCCCGCACCGCCAGGACGAGCAGGGCATCTTCCGGAGCGAGCGTCAGCACGGTTCGGCTGTTGCGAATCGTAGATTGCTTCCGACCCCACAATCCTCCGTCGTCGCTATCGATTTCCGTGAACATTGGTGTCAATCGCGTGCAAAGCGTAACGGTGCTCCCATCAGCGTGCCTGAAGGTGTTTTCCTGACAATCGAGTGCAGATTGCTCCGCGGTCGATGGTCTTTCGCGCTCGTACCCGAGACTGCGGATACAGGAGACGCCTGGCGCAAGATCGGGGGCGCGAACAAAGAGCTCCAGGTGTCCCGACAAACGGCGAAGGCCGAGATCGCCGTATGCGTCGATGGCGAGGATAGGGCCGTTGAACGGGATGGCCTCGATGCCCGGCTTCGTCAACGCGTCGATCACTCCTAGGAGCGCGTCGAGCAACGCTCGGTTTCGCTCGCGCGTGCGATCTATTGTCACGCGAAAGGCCTCGACGATATCGTCCGGTACGAGGTCGGGGGCAGCGCGAATGAGCGCATGACCGGCCAGGCTCGCGAGGCCGTACCCAGCGGCTATGCGCGCGAAGCGCGTCCAATCAATGCCGTCAATCAGCATCGCGTGGATCTCGGCTTCGTCGTCGGCGGTCGGGTTGGCCCTCGCGCAAGCCAGCAGCAGCCGAAGCTCAAACGACATTCCCTGAATTCCCAAGTCTGTACGAGCGATTTTGTGCGCTAGGAATTGCCGCAGCAACAAAAATAGTCTGTGAGGAACTCTGAAAAAGCGGATGCATGCAACGAGGCTAAACAAACCGACGCTAATGATGGTGAAGCTTTGCAGGTTCTGGTGCGGCGATAATTAAGACGTGTGGCAGGGCAGATCGAGGGTCTTCCAATCGAGTACCTGGCACGAGACCGCAAGTATTTGAAGGGTCGGGTCGAATCCAGAAGCCGCGCGAAATCCGCCGAGATTTCCGCCAGCAGTCACTGGCGCCGCACCGGGCGAAGACAACCTCGGGGAAAGACGTGATCGAGCGCGCGCCGATCCGGGAGCTCGTGACGCAAAGCTCGGGTGTGTTGGTCCAGTCTCGCAAGAGATAGGGCACCAGCGTATCAAACCTCCAACCCGGGCGTGCGACCTGCGATTCATCCGCCTTGTCGGCCAGTGCCTCAAGCGCCGGGGCAGAGGCCGGATAGCGTCCGCGCTGGTGGTGGAAAATCGGTTGTAAGCGCGCGGCGGGCGGAAAGCGCGAGAACTTGGAGCCCGGCGCGCGCGTGAGCGAGAGGTGGTCACCGGGAAGGGCGGCTAAGGTGGAGTTGCAACGCTTCACCCGAGAGCCACCGAGGACCCGACGACCGACGACCGAATGGCGCTGGTTGACCTGCTGCAGAAGAGCGGCGATGGCGATTTTCTGCGAGCCGTGGCGGAGGCGGTGCTGCAAATCCTGATGGAGGCTGATGTCGAAGGCTTGATCGGCGCCGGCCGGCACGAGCGCAGCGCGACCGGCTCAATTACCGCAACGGATATCGCGAGCGTAGTCTCGACACGCGCCTCGGCTCGCTGCAGCTGCGGATTCCCAAGCGGCGCCAGGGATCGTACTTCCCGCCGTTTCTGGAGCCGCGCAAGACCGCCGAGAAGGGGCTGGTCACGGTGATCCAGGAAGCCTGGATCGCCGGTGTGTCGACCCGGCGGGTGGACGAGCTGGTGCAGGCGATGGCCTATCCGGCATCTCGAAGGGCCAGGTCTCCAAGCTGTGCAAGGACATCGACGAGCGGGTCAACGCCTTCCTCGATCGCCCGATCGAGGGTGAATGGCCGTATCTGTGGCTCGACGCCACTTACCTCAAAGTGCGCGATCGCGGCCGCATCGTCTCTGTGGCAGCGATCATCGCCGTGGCGGTCACGACCGAAGGTCGACGCGAGATCGTCGGGCTCGCCATCGGTCCCTCGGAGGCCGAGCCGTTCTGGTCGGCTTTCCTGAAGGGCCTGGTCAAGCGTCGCCTCAAGGGCGTCAAGCTGGTGATCTCCGATGCCGATGACGGCTTGCGCCACGCGATCACCCGCGTGCTCGGCGCCACCTGGCAGCGGTGCCGCGTGCACTGGATGCGCAACGCCCTGGCGCATGTGCCCAAGGGCCAGCACACCATGGTCGCCGCCGCGATCCGCCAGGCCTTCTTGCAACCCGATACCGATGCAGCGCATCGGACCTGGCGACATGTTGCCGACCAGTTACGACCGCGCTGGCCCAAGCTGGCCGCGCTGATGGACGACAGCGAGCACGACGTCCTGGCCTACATGGCCTTCCCGGTCCAGCACCGCACCAAGCTCCACAGTACCAACCCACTCGAACGCCTCAACAAAGAGGTCAAGCGGCGGGCCGATGTCATCGGCATCTTCCCGAACGAGGCCAGCATCACCAGACTGATCGGCGCCGTGCTGCTCGAACAAAATGACGAGTGGCTGCTCCAGTGCCGCTATGTGCAGATCACAGGCATGGCCGAACTTACACCGCCATTGATCGATCGAGATCCTGCGAAACTTCCACCCCTGGCGGCCTGACCAATGGCATCCTCTTCGCCAATCCGTTTTTCCACCACCTTGACGGACGTGACGCTTTCGAAGCCAAAGCGGAACCTAGAAGCCTTGCCCCTTACATTTTATCCGCGTTCACATCCTAAACAACACGCCGCCATCGATGCGGCGGATGCTACGCAACCGACTCAATGAGTGGGATGCCCCGAAATCGATCATCTCCGGTTGAACCTCCGATTATCCGCCGTTCGTGCTCAACCAGCTCGGCGATCTGGAGAGGCGCGTCCTCGGCGCGCTGACGCCTCCAGTGCTCGCGTATCGCCTGTCGAGAACCACTTTGCGGCAGAGAGCCTCCACATCTCTGACTGGTGCTAAGCCGGTATCTGAATTGAGCACCAGGAGCCGGCAGCTAAATGGTTTGCGACAAATTTCCAGGATTCTGCGACACGACGGAAATAAAATACTGCAATTGTCGCACTGTACTATGGAGCTGTGCGGACTGAAAAGCCGTGTATAGGTGGTTCCGCCCCTGGGCACCCTCGCGTGCTCTGATCGTCCGGTTCTGAATCACATGGCTACACTTCGCCCCGTCGAAGGACTGGACGGCGACGATTGGAATGAGCCGGGTCGGACCGAACTTCCTGCGCAGTGCGTATCGCCAGATCTTCCGGTGCACTCTCACTCGATCGAGTAGACCGTCGAAAAGGCTCCCGTTTTCTGTAACTGGGGCGGATCGATGTGGTCGTTGATTTGTCGTCCAGAGCTCCGCCACCCTAGCTTGCAGACCGTTATAGATCGAGATGAAGAACGGGGGTCTTTGAGCGGGCGCAGCAGATCAGTACAAAGCGCCCGCGGCCATATTCTCTGAGTACTTGATCGCGATGATCCGGCTCGCCTTCGAGATAGCGTGTCACGCAGGCACCGCAATAGCCGAGCTCGCACGAGGTGGGGACCGTAATGCCGTGACGACGTAGGACGCGAACAATGGTCTCGCCCACCGGGATCTCGTATTCGACTCCACGTCTTGCGAGTCTGACGCGAAACGGCTTGTCCTCGACGACACTTGCCGCTGGCGGCGCCATAAAATATTCGCAATGTACCGTTCCCGCCGGCCATGCTTTCGCCGCTTCGGCAGCAGCCGCCATCAAGCCCGCTGGGCCGCAGTAATAGAGATGCGTCCCGGCTGGGGGATCGCGCAAGGTCGCTGTGATATCGAGACCACGTGCGGGGTCGCCGCCGTCGTAATGGAAATGGACGCGCCCCCCACCGGCGAGCGGCCCCAGATCCTCGCGGAAAGCTGTTCTCACAGCCGAACGGGCACAGTAATGGAGTTGGAAGTCGGCATGGCGACGCCGCAGTTCCGCGACCATCGACATAATCGGGGCGATCCCGATCCCTCCGGCAATCAATAGATGCCGCTTGGCTTCCTCATCGAGCGGAAAGTTGTTGCGCGGCATCGAGACCTCGACGAGATCTCCAACCCGCAGGGCTTCGTGCAGATACCGCGAGCCACCGCGGCTCTCCTCTTCGAGCAGCACCGCGATGCAATAGCGCCGACGTTCGGCGGTATCGTTGCACAGCGAGTACTGCCGTACGAGATCGCCG
>Ga0310914_10001175_pt1 | contig 16610 bp, 21 predicted proteins | sample GREbulkMGAN108_FD_203450 | JGI IMG/M metagenome (GOLD analysis project Ga0310914, IMG submission 203450) | Lab enrichment of tropical soil microbial communities from Luquillo Experimental Forest, Puerto Rico - GRE.bulkMG.AN108 | ecosystem: Environmental > Terrestrial > Soil > Tropical forest >... | reverse complement strand
AAGCGCTTGGCGGTGTAAAGCTCTCCTTGCATCACATAGAATTCGCGGTCCACCTGCGGGAGTCCGCCTTCCGGCTCCACGAGGATCAATCCATACATACCGTTGGTGATGTGGTGCGGCACGCTCGGCGTGGCGCAGTGATAGACGAACAGGCCGGGAAGAAGCGCTTTGAACGTGACCACCTTCTCCTGTCCCGGCTCGGTCTGCGTGAATTCGGCGCCGCCGCCTGGGCCAGTGGCGGCATGGAAATCGACCGAGTGATACATGAGGCTGGTCTCGTCGTTCTTGAGATGGACCTCAACCGTGTCGCCGACGCGCACGCGGACGAAGGGACCGGGCACCTTGCCGTTGAAGGTCCAGAAATTGTAGGTGATCTTGTCGTCCAACTGCCCTTTGAGCTCGACGGTCTCCAAGTCGACCCGGACGATCTGTGGCGGACGCGCGCGGATGGGCGACGGCAGATCGGTCGGATCGCGCACGATCTCAGGAGCTATCGCGGCGACGGTGGCCCGCGCCCCAGGAGTCACCTGGATGCGACCTTCCATCCCGGCCTCGCGATGGCCCGCGATCGAGCAGAAGTAGATGAACTCACCGGTCTTGTCGGCCTTGAACGCCAGCGTGCTGCTTGCGCCTATTCCTAAGACCCGGTCCGAGCGCGCGGCGTATTGATCGATGACGATATCGTGCTCGGCGCCCTCACCATTGATCAAGTTGATCTGCACGGTCTCGCCTTCGTGCACCACCAGCATCGGATTAACCTTGCCGTCGATGTCGCCGCCGACGCCGAGATAGACCATCCGGCCCTGTGCGATCCCGGAGCGCAGCGTGAAAATAGTCGGAGCGTGCATATCCCCGTGTGCCATTGCGGCAGGAGGCGAGGCGGAGGTTTGGGCTGGGGCCCCCGCCTGCGGCGCCTGCGCCACCACGGGCGGCGATGAATGTGAGTGCTGTTGCGCCCAGGCTTGATGTGTGCATCCCACGAGAGTTACTGCGAATAGCAGTGCGTTCAACATCCGCATTGAATTGATCCTTTCCGACCGCTGCTCCATCGCGTCCGCAATGGAGCATCACCATCCATTTGCGAATGATCCGCTAATCACCCTGGGGCGAACCTGACATAGATCAAATCGAAGCGGGCGCCGCCATCACGCGGAAGGGCGATCTTGTGGTTGAAGAGCTCGAAGAAGCGGAGCCGATCCAACGGTCGGCGGGTAGCCACAGTCGTTCATGACGCGAAGGTCAATGAGACAACAGGCAACAAACCGGGCTTGCCGTCAGAAGCTCGCGCGTGACGCCGCCGAAAATCCATTCACCCAATCGGCTGTGCCTATAGCCGCCGGCGACGATTAAGTCTGCTTTCTCCTCCTCCAGCCTCGGTCCGAATACATCGAGGCGCTGCTGTTGTTTGCGATCCAGTGAGGCGTAAAACGCGTCAAACGCCGGTCGCAGGGTCTTCACGGCCTGAGACATGATCTCAAGCCGGTTGTCCATCATCTCCAATTCGGCTTTCGTCGTCGTGGGCATTTCCGCCTTGCACGCCGTCGCCATCGTCGCGATCGCCTTGCTTGACGCCGATTGCAGATCGTTCAAGGCTGCTCGTTGAGTTTCGGTCGGCCGCACCACCCGCTCGATCCACCGCACTTGCCATTCGTACAGGCCGACCGAACGCGGCGTGCACAGCCGCCGGTATCCGCGCGGACCCATGGTTCCGGGACCAGTCAGCACGCCGGGAATGAGGACGACGGCGTTCTTGTCCACCGCCGGGGAAGGTGATTGTTGCGCGCTGACGGGCGCTCCCCCGACCACGAACGTCATGACGCCCGTCGTCACCAGCACTCTGCTGATCCAGTTCATCATCCGCACAGACCCTCATCCAAAAGGCAGCCCTGAACACTATCAGTTGGCAAGCCCGCCATCGACCCAGATTGAAGGTGACACAAGGAAGCAGATCAATGTTGACGTGGATCAAGGATGACATCGAGGCTTGAGTCCCGGACAAAGCGCGCACGGAGCACCGAGCCGCGATCGATTATCGATCGAAGCCCGTGCCCGGTGAGAAACGCTACTGCTGCTGAATGGATTGCAGATAATCGATGATCGCGCCCACATCCTCCGGCGCGAAGACGAATTCTGGCATGTCCGGATGACCGGTGGAAAGGCCTTCCGCCAACGCCTCGGAAAGGCCTTCGATCTTGTATTTGCGGGAGAGCGTCCGGAAGGGCGGCGCGGCGGGATGCGGACTAGTGCCGGTGCGGCCGACGGCATGGCAGCGCGCGCAATTCGTCGTCAGCAACGATTCGCCGCGTGCTGCGAGCGTGGTGGCTTCTTCTGCCAAAACCGGCAACATCGTGATCATTGTGAGCAAAGCGACGAGAGAGTACGGGACTTGCCTGCGCATGGCTAACCGCGTGCACCGACTACATCGCGAATCTTGTCGAGCAGTGCATTCCCGACGAGAGGCTTCTCCACAATTGGGACCTCGGCTTTTTCGGCTTGCTGACGCAGCGATAGGCTAGGGTGGCTGGTGATCAGGATCGCAGGCGCGGTGAGGTGCCGGTCGCGTAACTGCGCGATCAGATTCAAGGCGCTCGTCGCGGACGTTTTTTGGTCGACCACGTAACAGTCGCAGCGAGCCAGGTCGCCTGCGCTCAATAGGTCCGCTCCGGACACGTAGCTACGAACAGCCAGGCCTTCGACTTCGAGCCAGAATTTGAGGGAATTTCGCACGGCGAGATCATCGCTAATCACGATGACGACAAATCCCGAGCCCGATAATGCACCCTGATTTTTCATTGGCTTTACTTTCCCCCACGGCTCCGAGCGGTCGCGGTGTGCTGCAAAAAGCACGAAAACGAGGACCGTTGCTTTGATATGGCTCAAGTTCGCGAAGCGCCGGCTGGACTGGGTCGGGCACTGCGCCGGCGCCTTGCAAACTAGCCAATTATGGCGCGCGCAAACTTATGAAGTCCCTTCAACTAAGACAGGCAGCGCCCTGCGATTTGCGCCAATGGAGAATGAGTGAGAGGACTGGCCACCGGTTCACAGCCATCAGCTAAACCTTGATCGGGAGCCGGTATGCGCGGGAAGTTGACTTCGAGTAGCCGGCTGACGGCATTCTGATGGAGTGCAGGAACTAGCGGCAAACGGTTGCCCTTTTGTGCACGATTGACGATTTCCACGGAAGGTGCGGCTCCCGAGAAGGCTGTGGCGACCGATATTTCGATACCGATGACAATAGAAACTGCGGCGAGCAACACACTGCAGCCGCTAATTAAATATCGCAGGCTCCCACCGGTTGATGAGAATAAACCCCCGCGAAGCGATGTCGGCGGCAACATGACCTGGTTCCCCCGATATGATTAAGCAATTCTAGCGCGAGGGCCCATACCTGAAAATTCCGATAATGTCCCTCCGGGAAACTCCGGAGGTTCGCGGGTCGATGCGTGGGTTGCGCGGCGAGCTACCGCATCGCTCAAGATCCGTTCGGATCAAGAATTCCGGCGATCAAGGCCATGCGCACGAGATCGGAGAGGCTTCCAGCCTGCATCTTGATCATAAGATTGGCCCGGTAGTTCTCGATCGTTCGAGCGCTGATCCCGAGGTCATACGCAATCTGCTTGTTGGCACGCCCAGCCACGAGGCCCTCGAGCACATCGCGCTCGCGGTTCGACAACGCCGCGAGTCGGGCCTCGATCTCGTTGCGCTCGACCTGACGCTTTCGATCGCGATCCCCTCTATCGAGCGCCGACCGCACGGACGCGAGTAGAACCTCGTCCTCGAAAGGCTTTTCGAGAAAATCGACGGCGCCAAGTCGCATCGCTTCCACGGCGAGCGGAATATCTCCATGCGCGGTGATGACGATAACCGGCACGGGGTGCTTGAGCTCCCGCAATTGTCGCAACAGGTCGATACCGCTGAGCTCGGGCATTCGCACGTCGGTGATGATGCAGCCGGTGTGGACCGAGGGGGCAACCTCCAGGAACGCGACCGCGGACTCGTACGTGCGCACCTCGATACCGGCCGACCCCAGCTGGAAAGCGAGCGCCTGGCGCACCGCCTCGTCGTCGTCGATGACGTGGACGATGGACTTGTCAGGCGGCATCGCCGAAATCCTCCCCGCTCGCGGCCCGCACGGTGAACCGAAAGATCGTTCCGCCAGCGGGATTGGGCTCCACCGTGATCTGTCCGCCGTGGGCCTCGACAATGGTGCGGCAGATCGACAAGCCGACACCCATGCCGTGGCGCTTGTTGGTGACGAAGGGCTGGAAGAGCTGCGACATCAGTTCCGGCGCGATTCCCGAGCCGGTGTCGACCACGCTGACGGCGACCATGTCGTCTTCGTCGGCCGCCGTGGCAATGACGAGTTCGCGTGTTTGTGAGGCCGCCATTGCTTCGACGGCATTTCGCAACAGGTTGAGCAGTACCTGCTGAATCTGCACCTTGTCGACGAGGACGAGATCGACGGCCGGATCGAATTGAAATCGCACCCGCAGCCCCTGATCTTTCGTTCCGACCAGCGCCAATGCGGTGGCCTCCTCGATGAGCTTCTTGACGCCCTCCACCCGGCGCTCGCTGTCGCCCCGCCCCACGAATTCGCGCAATCGCCGGATAATCTGGCCCGCGCGCAAAGCTTGGTCACCGGCCTTGTCCATGGCATCGCGCAGCAAGCCCAAGCGGTCCTCGGCACCGCTTTCGAGCAAGCGTTGCGACCCCTTCATGTAACCGACAATCGCCAATAACGGCTGGTTGAGCTCATGGGCGAGCGCAGACGCCATCTGACCCATCGCCGTCAATCGAGAGACGTGAACGAGCTCGGATTGCAGCTCCTGCAGCCTCGCCTCGGACTGCTGACGCTGAGTTATGTCGCGGATGAAGCCGGTGAAAAAGTGTCGATCACCCGATCGCATTTCTCCCACGGCCAGCTCCATCGGGAAGGTCGAGCCGTCCTTGCGCTCGCCGACCACGAGGCGGCCGATGCCGATGATTCGCCGTTCTCCGGTCCGCAAATATCGTTCGATGTAGCCGTCGTGATTCTCCCGATAGGGCGAGGGCATCAACGAGCTGACGTTTTTTCCTATCACTTCCGCCGCGTTATAGCCGAACTGCCGCTCGGCCGCCGAGCTGAATGATCGGATGATTCCGCGCTCGTCGATCACGATCATTGCGTCGGGGACGGTGTCGAGGATCGATGCGAGATGCGCCTCGCGCGCAAGCGCTTCGCGTGTGCTTGCCGCGGCCCGGATGCGGTTGCGCTGCAGCTGCTCCCCGCTCCAGCTGATGCCTGCTCCGATCGTGGCGAAGAGCGCAGCATTGACCACTTCCGGCGCCGAGACGCCGGAGGAAATGGTGAGGAGGAAGAACCCAAGCAGGACGCTCAGCCCGGTTGCCAGCAGTCCTGGTCCGAGGCCGCCTAGGCCGGCAGCGGCCAAAACCGCGGGAATGAACAAGAGATAGGGCGAGGCATCCCCGACGAGCGGCGTGAGCGCGAGTCTCAACAGGAACGCGATCGCCACGGCAAAGGGCGCAAGCGCGTAGCAAAGCGCCTCCCGGTGGAGAAAAAGCGAATGTTTGAAAGCGCTTAGATGGCCTTCCGGCTTCGATTTCGCAGCCCAATCCGTGACAAATGTCTTCATCAAGAGCCTGCCGCCGGATCCCTGCCCTCCGGGCCAACCCGGAGGGATTTTATCGGAATTTTCGCTGCCTCGCGCAGCCGTTACCAATGGCCCATGAAGTGGAGGGCATGAGCCATGCTGACGCAGACCGCAATCGCGAACCGTTCCTTCAAGCAGCCGGCAACGCAACCTCGCCGTGCGCCACTCGCGAGGGGCCCGGCGCAATCCGGCACGATCGAGCTCATGGGTGCGTGCATGTCGTTTGCGGCCAATGCCGAGATCTACGGCGAGAACGAGCTCGCCGATTACCTCTACAAGGTCGTCAGCGGGACGGTGCGGACCTACAAAATTCTGGTGGATGGACGTCGTCAGATCGGAGCCTTCCATCTCCCCGGCGATATTTTCGGCTTCGAGACCGGAGACGAGCACACGTTTTCGGCCGAAGCCATTACGGCTTGCAAGATTGTCGTTATCAAACGCAGCGCAGTCATGGCGCTTGCGGCAAGGGACAATGCAGTCGCCCGCCAGATGTGGGAGTTGACCGCGCGCGAACTCCGACGGGTGCAAGAACACTCGCTGGTGCTGATCAAGAGCGCGGAGGAACGGGTCGCGGGTTTTCTCCTCGAAATGGCGGACCGCGTACCCGCCGGCGGGGCAGTCGAGCTACCGATGTCGCGCCAGGACATCGCCGACTATCTCGGCCTCACCATTGAAACCATCTCGCGCACGCTCAAGACCCTAGAGGACGCAGCCGCCATCGAGGTGGCGAAGCGCCGCCGCATCCTGCTGCGTAACCGCTCTGCACTGCGTCGACTCAATGCGTAGAGAACGATGCCATCAGCTGGAGGCTTCCATGATCCACTCGGCTAGAACAGGTGAACGGACCGGCTTTGTTCGTCGCTTTGCACATTGGTGGCGAAAGTGGAACGGCAAACGCAGGGCGATGCTGGAGCTTGATGCTTGCGGTTCTGCCGAAATGGAACATATCGCCCGCGACGTGGGCGTGAGCGGAGCCGATCTCTCCATTCTCGCCGGCAAATGGCCGGATGCCGCGGACCTGTTGTATTCGAGGATGAACGAAATCAGCCTCGATCGAACGCAAGTCACGCACGCCGATCCGCAAGTCATGCGAGATCTTCAGCGCGTATGCACGGTCTGTGAAAGCAAACGGCACTGCGAGCACGAACTCGCAAAGAATCCCTCCGACCCAGCTTGGCAAAAATATTGCCCTAACGCGACGACGCTCTCAGCATTGGCCGCCGAACGAGCTGCCAAAGCTAAGGCAAATTAGATGCTGCAAAACTCGTTCGGCCGATTTGCCAGCCTGGTGATCGCGCTGATTGCAATTTCATGCACAGGCGAACCCACCCTCGCCCAATCGCCGGCAGCGCAGCGAGGCCTGACCTTCGTGCGCGTGCATTGCGCGCAATGCCACTCCATCGATAAGGTCAGCGAGAGCCCGCTGGCCATCGCGCCGCCGTTTCGCACGTTGCACCGCAAATTCCCGATCGAAAGCCTGCGCCGCCGCCTGGCGGAGGGCATTGTTGCCGAGCATCCGACCATGCCGCAATTCCGGCTCGAGCCGGATCAGGTCGCGGACGTCATAGCGTATTTGCAGACACTCGAGCCCTGAGCCGAGCCGGCGGGCTGCGCGGCCAGCGCCGCTGGCCGCCCCGGCCGTGTATGCGCACCTGGAACATGCCGTGCCCCTGTTCATGGAGGCGTATTTCAGCAGGGGCGCATCGCGACGCGGCTCCGAGCGCACCGGCTCCCCGGTCGTGTGGCTTTGATCTATCTCAAACTCCAACTCGTATTTTTAAGCGGACCGGTTCAATCGATCGGTTGGCCCGGCGGCTCATGAGAGGTGATCAAGCTCGAACTCTTTGCAGGAGCGGCCAAGGAGTGAAAGGCCCTCCTCCAGGAAGTCTGCCAGGAGCGGCGTGCCGAGGAGATAGTCGGCCGTACGTTTGTTGTGAGCACGGGCTGCCTCGGCGCGGACCGCGCGCCAGTCGCTTGCCGAATAGTCATCCCGCCCCAGCCAGGTCAGGGCCACAAGATCGATCTGCTCATCTTCCGACAAACAATTGATGAAGGATGTGAGCTCCTCGACCACAGGGTCATCGTCGTGGTCCTCAAGTATCGCCGTGTTTCCGTCATCGGACGGATTAGAACCTGGATCTGGCTCGGTCACCTGATCCTTGGCATCGAATTCGCGGGCCTTGATAATGATAAAGCAGATTTTCTCGGGCGAGATTGTGAGCGTCTCTGCGTCCTCGGCGGGCATTTCTGGCCGAATTGATCTGGCTGTCATGTCCTTCGCCTGGGTTACCACTGATGGCCACGACTGCGGAATCAGAAATCGGTAAGCGGACCGGTTGAGGCAGCAGCATCAACTCCTGAGACCACCTCATCGCTGCGCCTAGTAAACCACACAAGCGGGGTGCGATTCTTGATTCAGGTCAAAGAAACCGCCCCTGAACGGCGGAAGCTGACAATTTGCGAAGAGGAGCCGTGCCATGAGAGCCGCAGATGTAATGGTCACGAATGTCATTACCGTTGGTCCTGATGCATACGTCCGGGACGTCGCGCACATTCTATTGAGCGCCCGAATCAGTGGGGTTCCAGTCGTCGGGCCGAACGGCGAGCTGCTTGGTATCGTCAGCGAAGGCGATCTCATGCGGCGCGTTGAGGCCGGCACCGGCCGTCCACGGCCATAGTGGCTTGCCCTGTTCACCGGTAAAGAGGCGCTGGCGGCCGAGTTCATCAGGGAGCATTCGCGTAAAGTCACGGACGTGAAGACCCGCCACGTAATAACTGCGGCCCCCGACACCCCGCTATCCAAGATCGCGAATCTGCTCGAGAAGAACGCGATCAAGCGGGTGCCAATCGTGGAAGGAGGCAAAGTGGTCGGTATCGTCAGCCGCGCAAACCTGCTGCAAGCCTTGGCCAGTCTGAGCAAGCAGGCTGAAGTCGCGACTGAGGTCGACGATTCGCAAATCCGGGACAAGGTGCTCACGCAGCTCAACGCCGAGCCATGGACCAGGCCATCGCTGGTCAACGTGATCGTGCAGGACGGGATGGTCGAGCTGTGGGGAATCGTGGAGTCTGCATCGGAAAAGAAAGCTGTCCGAATCGCCGCCGAGGTCACTCCCGATGTGCGCGCCGTCAACGACAATCTCATCATTCGTCCGGCGGAGTGGGGATACTGAACGCAGCATCTTGATCTCACTTAAAGTGCCTAGCACTGCTGGTTTCGCCGTGAAGCCTACCCCAAAGCAAAAGATTGCTAGCGCTGAAACGCGGCCGTCCGGCGCGACCCTGAAGGGGAGCTGGTTTTTGAGCTAGATCAATGCCGGTGCTGAGCGGCGGTCACATCATTCGGCCAAATACAAAAACATTGCAATTTATTCAGCCGCAACGAAGGGACCAGGTTATGACCCAATCCACGACCGACCGCAGTTTCATTCTCGTCTTCCGCCTCCTCATGGCGTGGACGTTCCTCTATGCCGCGTCGCATCAAGTCTTCAATCCGAAATTCAGCGCGGCGGGGTTCCTGAGCCACACGAAAACCTTCCACGACGTCTACGCCGTGCTCGCCACGCCCGCGGCCGACCCGGTTCTGACATTTCTCGTTAGCTACGGTCACCTGCTGATCGGGCTTTCGCTTCTCGTCGGGTTGATGGTTCGAGTGAGCGCCGCATTCGGCGTGGGGCTTCTGGTGATGTATTGGACGGCGCACATGGACTGGCCGTTCATCGAGAACGCCAACAACTTCATCATCGACTATCACATCGTCTATGCCATGCTGTGCGTCTACCTGATCGTCTACCGCGCCGGACACGTGTGGGGTCTCGACGGCTGGGTTGAGAAGCTTTCATTCGTCGAGCAGCGTCCGTCGCTGCGGTTCTTGGTCGCCTGATATCAACCAACGTGCGGGTGCGGCGGTCGTGCATACCGCCGCACCGGGGCGATGATCCGCCGTGGTGCGGCTTCGCACATGCAGGAAAAATTTCGAGGAGGCGCAAGATGTACAAGCATATCCTGATCCCTACCGACGGATCCGAGCTGTCGCAGAAAGCCGTCGATCAGGGAATCGGACTGGCAAAAGCGCTCAATGGCAAAGTCACCGCGGTAACCGTGTCGGAGCCATTCCATATTTTCGCGGTGGACGCGAGTATGGTCTCGGACACGCCGGACGAGTACAAAAAACGTACTGCCGCTCTTGCCTCGAAATATCTCCAGGCGGCGAAGGATGCTGCCACGGCGGCCGGTGTGCCCTGCGATGTGGTGCATGTTGAACACGAGCACCCCTACGAGGCGATTATCGATACGGCGAGAAAGAAAGGATGCGACGCAATTGTGATGGCCTCCCATGGCCGCCGCGGCGTCTCAGCGATCGTACTTGGCAGCGAAACAGTCAAGGTGCTCACCCACAGCAGCACACCGGTTGTCGTAGTTCGTGGGTAACGCAGCAGCATTCTTCGCTGCATCTTCCGCCCCGCTTCCGAATCGGACCATAGTTGTCAAACGGAGCGTCACGGACAGCAAGCCATGCAGACCCTCGAGCCCTGAACATGCCGCGCGACCCCGTGATTCATTCGAACCAGCCCTCCGCGGCGGACTCGCCGCTCGATGTCGCCGATGAGGTCGACGAGACGGCCCTCGCTGCAGCGACGCGGTACGTACCGCTCGGCACCGGCGTGCTCGCCGGCGCCGCAGTCGCGCTGCTGGTGCTGGGCTATTTGCTCATTTATGCACTGGTCTTCATCCCCCGCGGCACGGTCGGGTGAGCGATGAGCGAACGCCAGCCCGAAATGCACGAGCGGCGCATCCTCGGGACTGAGTTGCTGTGGTCGTTCGGCGTCGGCGTGCTGATCGCGGCGACGCTGAGCGTCATCGTCTTCACTGCGTTGACCATGGGCATCAACCCGCCCAGCAATGTGGAGCGCGTGGACCCGAAGGTATTGCATCTTTCCGGCGAGTTCGCCGAGCATAACCTCGGCACGAGCGTGGCCGCGGACGGCAGCGTGACTGCGCGCGTCATCGCCACCCAGTTCATGTTCGTTCCGCGCTGCATCGCGGTGCCGCAGGGGCGGCCCGTGACGCTTCGTTTCGCCGCGCCCGACGTCATCCATGGGATCCTGATCACCGGCACGAACGTGAACACGATGGTAGTGCCCGGCTTTGTCGCGCAGGTGCACACGCAGTTTACGCGCAGCGGCGATCTGCTGATGCCGTGCCATGAATACTGCGGGCTCGGTCACAGCGAGATGTGGGCCACGGTCCAAGTTCTGCCGGAAGGCGCGTTTCGGCCGGATCGCGATGGGAGGGTTTCCTGTGCGCAACGTTGAGCGGCTTTGTCTGGCGCATCTCTGGGTGGCGTTCGCGGCATTTCTAGTCGCTTCGCTGCTCGGCACTTGGCAGATGTGGGTGCGCAGCCCGCTGGGCGCGAATATCGGCACACCGAGCCAATATTTCCTGTCGGTGACCGTGCATGGGGTCGCGATGGCCTACGTGCTCACCACGTTTTTCATCATGGGGTTCGGCTACTTCGTCGCGGTCACGGCGCTCGGATGTCCGCTGCCCGGCAAGGTCTGGGCGTGGGGCGCCTTTTGGCTGGGAGTCGCAGGTGTGGTCATGGCGGTCGCAACGATCCTCACCGGCCAGGCTTCGGTGCTCTTCACGTTCTATCCGCCACTGACCGCTAGCCCTTGGTTCTACATCGGCCTGGTTCTGGTCGTGATCGCATCCTGGGTTTGGTGCGGGCTGATGCTCGTCGCGATGCAGGCCTGGAAGCGGGAAAACCCCGGCCGCCCCGTTCCGCTCGCGATGTTCGCGACGGTGGCCAACGCGGTCATGTGGCTATGGACCACGGTCGGCGTTGCGGTGGAGCTCTTGTTCCAGGTGATTCCGGCGGCGTTCGGTTGGATCCAGACCGTCGACGTCGGGCTCGCACGCACGCTGTTCTCGTGGACGCTTCACGCCATCGTCTATTTCTGGCTGATCCCCGCCTATATCGCCTTCTACACCATGGTGCCGCGAGCAGCCGGCGGGCGGCTTTACAGCGATACCATGGGCCGCCTCACCTTCATTCTATTTCTCCTCTACAGCCTCCCGGTCGGGATGCACCACCTGCTGATGGACCCCGAGCACGGCAACGGCACCAAGTTCGTCCAGGTGCTGCTCACGGCCTTCGTTTCGGTGCCGACCTTGTTGACGATTTTCACCATCACGGCGTCGCTGGAAATCGCCGGCCGCTTGCGGGGCGGGCGCGGATTGTTTGGATGGATCGCCGCGCTGCCGTGGGGACGCCCGATGGTGCTCGCGACTGGCCTCGCCTTCGTCATGCTGGGTTTCGGCGGTTTCGGCGGGCTGATCAACATGGGCTACGGCATGAACGCGATGGTGCACAATACGTCGTGGGTTACCGCGCATTTCCACCTGATCTTCGGCGGCTCGGTCGTGATCATGTATTTCGCCATCGCCTACGAGATCTGGCCGCGCCTGACCGGGCGCGAGTACGCATCGCTGGCACCGCTGCGCCTGCAGTTGTGGCTGTGGTTCATCGGCATGATGATCATGACTCTGCCATGGCACTGGCTCGGATTGCAGGGCCAGTGGCGGCGGGTCGCCAATTTCAACTACGCCGATCCGATCATCGCCGGTTGGGGCCCGTGGGTAACCGTCTCTTTGGCCGGCGGGCTCATTCTGGTCGCCTCCGCGCTGCTGTTCGTCGGTAATCTTTTCGCCTTGCATCGAAGCGCATCGATCGCCGTTGCCCGGCCGCTCTATGCGCTTGCCGTCCATCCGCCGCAGCGCGTGCCGGCGGCGCTCAACGGCTTCGGCCTTTGGAACGTGCTGGTGCTCATCTTGATGCTGATCGCCTATGGCTGGCCGCTCGCGCAATTCGCGATCGAGCCTTCGCCAACCGCCATCGTGCACCGCATCCAGTAGGTCGTCCCATCATGTCCGATCCGCGCATCTCCGAGCCGCACGTTCTCGATCAGCCCTGGCGGGTATGGGCGAGCATCGCGGTGATCGGCATCCTGCTGTTCGGAGTGCTGCTCGGGATTCTGATCATTCCGATCGTGCAGGGCCGCAGTGCCGGGCTCGATGCCTATACCGCTATCTGCCGTGCGCTCGGAATCTTGCCGGGCTCGCCGGCCCAGCCGCAGCCCGCGACCACCGCGCCTCCGTCTCCGGTCTCGCAAGTCGTCTGGACACCGGATGTTTTGGAAATCCTTGCACGCGGCAATACGGAACGCGGGCGCGCCAAGGTGCTGGAAGTGTGCGTCGCCTGTCACGGCGAGCAGGGCGTATCCACCACGCCGGACTACCCTCATCTCAACGGACAATCGGGCGCCGCGATTTACAAGCAGCTGCACGACTATCGCACCGGCAGCCGCGCCAACCCGCTGATGACCGGCATCGCGAATGCTCTGGAAGAACCTATTATTGCCGACGTGGCGGCCTATTATGCCGGGCAACCGAAACGTAACCCGAATCCCGCCAGCCTCGGCGAGTTGCCGGAGGCCATCGTGCGCCTAGTCGAGCTCGGCGATCCCAATCGCAATATCCCGCCGTGCGCGGCCTGCCACCGGCCCGGATCGGGCGGCCCCATCGAAGCGCCGATCCTGTCCGAGCAAGGCCGTGATTACTTGGCGCAACAGTTGCGGATGTATGCCTCTGGTGAGCGCCGCAACGACGTCTATGCACGGATGCGAGTCATCGCGGCAAAACTGACATCCGGCGAGATCGACGGACTTTCCCGCTATTACAGCGCCGGCTTTCGCTGAAAGCGCTACCTCAGACTCCCGTTGCCAATCGCGCCATGACGATGATCGTCACGATTTGCATCACGCCCTGGAGCGCCACGGCGAAGAAATAACGATTGGTCAGCGCGCCGATCCTCGCATTGTCCGGATTGTCCTTCTGCAGCTCCAAACAGACGCGGAGATTCGTGGGCAGCAAATAACCGAGTCCCTGAATCGTCATGAGGACGACGAGTACAAGCGCGGCAGCCACTCAGGCATATAGTGCGTGCTGGGAGAATTGCCGCATGCAGCCCCAGCACGACGCAGGTCGAGCGAGGGGTTAGCTTTTTATTGCCGGACTGCGGGTCGCTTGAAAATGCCAGATCGCGGCAAACAGAAGGAGGAACGTTGTGACGGCGGAGATGAGGCAGTAGATGCACACTGCCCGAATAAAACCGAGCTGAAGGTACATAAAGTATAACGAAGAAGCGGCGCCTATTCCGGCGTAAAGAACCGCGCGAAAACGCAAGCTGTTCGAGAAAGGCTCAAAAGCGAGGCGGGCCGCCAATGCGAACATGTACAAGTAATAGATAAAGCCGAAATACGACATCGGCACGCCGAAGACACGCGAATACGGGCTGTTAACGACGACATTGCATCCGTCGATGATCGGACACCACAGCGGCTGACCGGTATAATTCCCCTTGGCAACGTAAAGCGCGGCGGCTATGCCGATGAGTGTCAGCGCTAGCATGCAGTAAGCCGGGAGCGTGACCTTTTCGCTCCCGGATATTTCAGTTGCTTTCTTCGTCGCGTACGTCATGCGCAAATCGCTTGGCACTCTGTACCCACTTGTGTTTATGACGGGCTCCAAAGTCTGCTTTGACGTAGATCAAATCCCTTCCACGCCCACATTTGTACATTTCGGCCGTCGTAACCCATATGGTTCAGTGGCCGCTGGATAGCTGGTCGGACCGCTCCCTTCAATGCAATTGGATGCAACGAGACATGAATGAGCATGAAGAAATCGCAAAGGCGCTAAAGGCGCGCCTTTCAGAACTGCGGACGCACCTTGCGAAGGTCGACCGCGAATTACACAAACCGCTCCCTGCTGATTCGGAGGACCAAGCCATTGAACTTGAAAATCAAGAAGCGCTCGAAGTTATAGAAAAGACCGAGACTACGGAAATCCATCAGATTGAAGCCGCCCTAAAGCGAATAGCCGAGGGCACATATGGTACTTGCGCCAAGTGCGGAGAGCCTATCAACCCAAGACGCCTGAAGGCCCTGCCAACAGCACCTACGTGCATTTCCTGTTCGGCTTGATCCTCAAGTATGTGGCGACCACCGAGCAAGTCTGAGTAGAGGTGCCTGCTTGCTACGATTGCTTACAGCCGCTTATGGCACTCACGCGACATGCCGTGATGAGGCGCTGAGGTCCATTTTCGGGGGGCAAAACATCGATCAGACATTGCTTCGGTTGGCTGACGCTCCTCACCCCGCGCAATCGCGCGCTCGAGGCGCGAGCAAAAGTCTGCATCCATTTGGAGATAGCGCTCGCGGCTCCACATGCCGTCGATTTCGTCGCCGGCCTGCCACTCCTGCCATTTGCCATTGCGATAGTCCGATTTCCGGCCGCGCCGCTGGTCGGCCATGTACGTACGCGCCTCAGATCGGGATTAGCGGAAAGCCCGTTAGGCTAAGCCCGTCGCTGTCATTCCGCCGGAATTTTCGATACGTCGAGCTTTGCATCCATGAATAGGGCCCAGCAAAGTGGATGTTGGACTTTGATGTAGATCAATGTTGAGCTTGCGCTTGGACCGCATTTTTTGCGTATGTCGTCGTGTGTTTATGGCGTACTGGTTAAGCTGCCGCCGGAGGGGGAAACTCTCCTGAGCGCAAAAGGTCCACCTAGCAGCGAGATCGAGGTAGCAGCTATCCCGTTGTGGCTGCGAATACTGGTCATGGTTCTTCGCGCGCTGTTCTTTGGGGCGTTGCCGTGGGGTTCGCGGTGTGTCTATGGATCGTGGTCCATTTTTTCATGTTTCCCAAGAGGGCGGACGTATATAGGGCTTGGGTTCGTATCGGCCTTGTGGTCACCCCGCTCGCATTGGCGATGGCCATTGCCGTCTGGCGATAACCTGCGCGCACGACCCTAGCAGCTACTCCGTCCAATTTTTCATCACAACCTTCGCGCCCTGCCGAAGCGTGATCTTCTCGTTCGGTCGAATGCCTCTCCCGGCCCGCTATCTGGCCGCCAAACTCGCCGAGCCGCTGCCGACGACAGACGGCGGCGTGCCAGTTGCGGCGTTGTCATTTGCATTGCCGTTCTAATTTGCCGCCGCGAGTCTCCAAAAAAAAGCCCCGCCAAGGCGGGGCTACTGGTACGTAGGGTTTGTCGCCCTACACATGCTAATTTGCGGGCAAAGTAGATGTCGGATTTTGATGTAGATCAACGTTGAGCTGGCGCTTGGATCGCATTTTAACTGCATGAAAACTTTCCCCATGGGTTCAAATCAATGACGCCAGCAGCCAAAAGCGCCGCCTTTGCGCGAGACCTAGAGCAAACGCGGAGATGTTTGCACAAGACGCGCGTAGCGCAGTCTCACCGAGCCCAAACGGGCGCGGGAACGTCAATCGACGCATGGGTTGCCGAGTTATTGGACAAGCCAGAGAACAAGCGCGCCGCGTCGCTGTATGAGTTGCTCCTGCGTCTGAATTTAGACATGTCCCATCTCGATGAAGCACGCGAGGCTTACGTCCGCAGGTTAGGTCTGCGTTAGCGCCCTCCTTTTTTATCGGGGGATGCGCCATGTCCGCTCTGCGGCCGTTCCGCGTCAGCCCGGTGGCCTAATGCGAGAGCAACCTCCAGGTAAAGGGGTGGGTCAGCACGCGCTTTGTCGCTCCCCGAGAATGAATTCCCGCAGCTTGGAATGGCCATAGGCGCCCATCACCACCAAGTCGATGCTGCGCTCAACCGCAAACGCTTCAAGAACATCGCCAATAGCCCGGCCCTTTGCCTGGATTAACGTCACCTCCACGCCATGCCCAGCCAGGTGCCTGCACAACTCTGCCCCCGAGCGTGGCTTATGCAGATGCTTCTCGTCGACGACAGTGACGACATGAACATGCTTTGCCGCCCGCAACATGGGCAGCGCATCGGCCACGGCTCTTGTCGCAGGCCGGCTGTGATCCCAGTCCATGGCGCGTCAGCGAACATGCAAGCTGCAGGCGGCACGCCGAA
>Ga0310914_10001160_pt1 | contig 16667 bp, 16 predicted proteins | sample GREbulkMGAN108_FD_203450 | JGI IMG/M metagenome (GOLD analysis project Ga0310914, IMG submission 203450) | Lab enrichment of tropical soil microbial communities from Luquillo Experimental Forest, Puerto Rico - GRE.bulkMG.AN108 | ecosystem: Environmental > Terrestrial > Soil > Tropical forest >... | reverse complement strand
ATGTGTGATAGGGACGCACTGCAACGTTGCGAAGGCGTCGTTGCGGGTCAAGGTAACATTCTTGGATGTCTGACAGCCGCTAAGGGGGCAGTTTCCGCGCAATGCAATGCAGCTCTCGACGCGGCTTTCCTGCGCTAGCGAATAGTGAGTGTGAGCGAACGCACTCAAAGCCTTTCGCCGCACTGCACTATGTCCGCTATTGGGGGTAAAGCGGACATTCAGTTGAACCATTGCGATGTCCGCTTATGACCCAAAGCGGACATGCCGGCTCAGGCTTGCTGCCGTGCAAACCGACCCCAAAAACCCATTTCGCCAGTCGCAAAACCCTGCTGTAATCGTCGATGTGATTGGCGTGGTCCTGAGCCTTGGGGAAAGGCAATGCGACGACGCGATTTCATCAAGGTGGTTGCAGGCTCAGTAGCCGCATGGCCGCTCGCGGCGCACGCGCAGCGGTCAGCGCTGCCGACAGTAGGGTTTCTCAACACTGTGTCCGCTGTGCCTTTCGCGCGTATGGCCGATGCTTTTCGGCAGGGGTTGCGCGAGACCGGTTATGCGGAGGGACAAAACGTTACAATCGAGTATCGCTGGGCCGACGGTCACATCGATCAATTACCGGCGCTTGCAATCGATTTGGTGAACCATCAGGTCGCAGTAATTGCCGCTACCGGTGGGCCAGCGGCGGGGCTTGCCGCGAAGGCGGCTACATCCACGATTCCAATCGTCTTCGTCAGTGGGGCCGATCCTGTTAAAGCGGGACTAATCGCCAACTTCAATCGGCCGGGCGGCAATATCACCGGCATAAGCCCGCTGAGTTCCGCGTTGGGGTCGAAGCGTCTCGAGATTCTCCATACGCTCGTTCCCAAGGCGACCGCCATTGGCATACTGGTAAATCCAAATTACGACGCAGCAGTGCAGGTGCACGATGCACAGGCGGCGGCGGATGCGATATCGCTACAAGTCAAGATTTTAAACGCCAGTTCAGTCGCCGAAATCGACGCGGCGTTCGCATCATTAAAGCAACAGGCGATAAGCGCGCTGTTCGTCGCCAATGATCCTTACCTGGATAGTCAGCGCGATCAAATCATCACACTGGCAGCGCACAACGCGATACCGGCCATGTACTATACTCGCGAATACGCGGTGGCCGGTGGATTGATCAGCTACGGCGCCAATCTAGCGGACGCCTATCGTCAAGCAGGAGTCTATTGCGGCAAGATTCTCAAGGGCGGAAAGCCGGGAGACTTGCCTGTGCTACAACCGACCAATTTCGAACTCATCATCAACCTAAAAGCCGCCAAAACTCTTGGCCTCGAGGTCCCGCCGCAACTGATTGCCTTGGCCGACGAGGTGATCGAATGAGACGGCGCGAGTTTATCACGCTTCTCGGTGGTGCGGCTGCTGCATGGCCGCTCGCGGCGCACGCGCAGCAAGACCAACTGGTGCGGCGCATCGGCGTGCTCATGCCGACCGCGGACGATTCGGAAATGCGGCTTCGCCTCACCACGTTCCAGCAAGCGCTGCAAGGATTGGACTGGGCCGACGGTCGCAACGTGCACATCGAAGCCCGCTTTGCCGCAGGCAACGCCGCCGATTTGCGCAAATACGCAGCGGAATTAGCTGCGCTTGCGCCTGACGTCATCCTTGCTACTGGCAGCGCGGGTTTGCCTGCGCTGCTCCAGGCAACCCAGACTGTGCCGATCGTTTTCGTACTCGTCCCCGATCCGGTGGGTTCCGGCTTCGTCCATAGCCTTTCGCAGCCGGGCGGTAACGCAACTGGCTTTATGATGTACGAATACAATCTGTGCGGAAAATGGCCGGAATTACTTAAGGAGATCGCGCCGAGCGTAACACGAGCGGCGGTCCTTCGCGATCCCGCCTTAGTCGCTGGCATCGGTCAGTTCGCCGTCATCCAGTCCGTGGCGCCTTCGGTTGGCGTGGAGGTGATCCCGATTAACCTGGGCGACGTAGCCGAGATTAAGCGCGAAGTTGCAGCCTTCGCGCAATCCGCCAATGGCGGTCTGATCTCGACGGCAAGCGCATTGTCGGCGGTACATCGTGATCTGATCATCGCTCTTGCCGCCCAGCACAAGCTGCCCGCAGTCTACCAAGAACGCAATTATGTTACCGCCGGCGGATTGATTTCGTATGGGCCGAATTTCGTTGACCAGTTTCGGCTCGCGGCTAGCTACGTCGATCGCATCCTCAAGGGCGGACGGCCGGCCGATATGCCGGTGCAGGCGCCTACCAAGTACGAACTGGTCATCAACCTCAAGACCGCCAAGACTCTCGGCATTACAGTCCCACCCTCGCTGCTCGCCCGCGCCAACGAGGTGATCGAATAACAACCTGCCCTTAGCGGACATACCCAGTTGCACCGCATATGTCCGCTTTTGGGGGTGAAGCGGACATGCCGTTTTGCAGCGCGAATGTCCACTAATGACCCAAAGCGGACATCACACCTGTTCACCAGCGTGCTAATTTGAACCGTTACGATGCCTTGTGCTGAGCCTCGGGGAAGGCAATGAGACGGCGCAACAAAGCAGCCAAAACGCGACGCCGCAAGCGGTTGACGCCCAAGCAACGCAGTGCCTCAAAGGCACCGCACCGGAACAATTTCTCGCCTGCAAGAGAGGAAAAAAATGTTGCGCGTCTTAGCCGTGAGTTGAACGAAGCGTTCGAGCAGCAGGCCGCGACTGCCGATATTCTGAACATTATTAGCAGCTCGCCTCCCGATACCCAGCCGGTATTCGAGGCCATAGTGCAGAGCGTCCTAAAGCTCTTTCCGGACGCCCTCATCAGTCTTGCGCTTAGATACGGCGATAGGATCAACGCCGCAGCCGTTGCTGATCATAACCCCGAGCGCGCCGAAGCGTGGCGACGTACGATTTCACGAACCCCTCTCTCGCGAGAGTACATGCATGGTGTAGCCATGCTCGATTGCAAGATCGTGGACATTCCTGACGCGAGTAGGGCCCCGGCCGAATTTTCTGCTGGAGCTCGGAACTTCCTGACCAGCGGCAACCGCGCGATCACGATCATGCCGATGATGCGCCGCAATGAGGCGATTGGCCTACTGAGCGTCGTGCGCCGTACGCCCGGCCCGCTTTCGGATAAACAGCTTTCACTTTTGCGGACGTTCGCCGCACAGGCCGTCATCGCCATCGAGAACACGCGGCTGCTTAACGAGTTGCGCGAATCTCTCCAGCAACAGACCGCAACCGCGGATGTGCTGGGGGTCATTAGCCGTTCGGCGTTCGATCTGCAGCCAGTTTTTGAAACTGTTGGGGAAAGTGCGGTGCGGCTTTGTGGGGCCGATAGAGCTTTTATATTTCGCTTCGATGGAGAGATGCTGCGGTGCGTTGTTGCTTATAATGCGCCGCCGGAACTTGAGTCGTTTATTCGGCAGAATCCAATCCGTCCCGGGCGAGGCAGCGGCTCGGGTCGCGCCGCCCTCGCGCGGCGAACGGTTCATATTCGTGACGTAACGATTGATCCTGAATATACCCTCAAGTCAAAAGACATCGCTCCGGTTCGGACTGTCCTCGCGGTACCAATACTCAAAGGCGATGACCTACTCGGGGTAATCCTTACCTATCGTTTGGAAGTCAATCCCTTTACCGACAAGCAGGTTGCGTTAGTTGAGGCATTTGCCGACCAGGCAGCAATTGCGATCGAAAATGTACGGCTATTTGAAGCTGAACAGAAGCGCACGCGCGAACTCTCCGAATCTTTACAGCAACAGACCGCGACCGCGGATGTGCTCAAGGTCATCAGTCGCTCGACGTTCGATCTGCAAACCGTACTGCAAGCGTTGATCGAGGTTGCCGCGCGACTCTGCGAAGCAGATCAGGGCACCATTATGCGGCAACAGGGGAGTGAATTCGTGCGAGCCGCAAACTTTGGCTTCCCAGTTGAATTTACCGAGGTTGTGAGGGATTTACCGATGGTACCTGGACAGGGTTCAGCTGCCGGAAGAGCCCTATTGGAAAGGCGCACGATCCACATCCCGGACGTACAAGCCGATGCAAATTACACTTTCCTAGAGGGCAAGAAATTTGGTGGTTACCGCACGGTCCTTGGCGTCCCGATGCTGCGCGAAGACGTCCCAATTGGCGTATTCGCCTTGACGCGTAGAGAGGTTCGGCCGTTCACCGACAAACAGATTGAACTGGTATCGACTTTTGCCGACCAAGCCGCGATTGCAATGGAGAACGTGCGCCTGTTCGAAAGTGTCGAGGCCCGCACGCGCGAACTGGCAGAATCGCTGGAGGAACTGCGCACCACGCAAGATCGCCTCGTGCAGACACAGAAACTTGCGTTGCTTGGCCAGTTGACTGCCGGTATCGCGCACGAGATCAAGAACCCGCTCAACTTCGTCAACAATTTCTCGGGCATCTCTGCCGAGCTGATCGATGAATTGCAGGACACACTGCGGAGCGCTTCGCTCGATGAAAAAACCCGCACTGAAATCGAGGAACTGACGGACACGCTAAAAGGGAACTTCGACAAGGTCGTGCATCATGGCAAACGCGCGGATGCGATCGTCAAGAACATGCTGCAGCACTCGCGTGAAGGCTCAGGTGAACATCGGGTAATTGATATTAATGCACTTGTTGAGGAGAGCCTCAATCTCGCATGGCATGGAGCGCGGGCTGAGACCCAGGGTTTTGAGATCAAGCTAAAGCAATCCTTGGACCCGTCTGCTGGCGGGGCAGACGTTTTCCCGCAGGACATCCGGCGGGCTCTTCTTAATCTGATTGCAAACGGATTTTATGCTGCGACCAAGCGTAGAGCGGAAACCATGGGGGGCGATTACGATCCAACTCTCACGGCCTCGACCAAAAACCTTGGCGACCATGTGGAAATTAGAATCCACGATAACGGGACCGGTATTGCGCTCGATGTGAAGGAAAAGATGTTTGAGCCATTCTTCACAACCAAGCCGACCGGAGAAGGCACCGGCCTAGGCCTCTCGATCAGCCACGACATCATCGTAAAACAGCACGCAGGCACAATCGAAGTTGATACACGCCCCGGCGAGTTCACCGAGATCAGGATTGTCCTGCCGCGTGCTCCCCAGTTGATCTGAGACCACCATCGAGGGCGGAATGCCCGCTATTGGCCCATAGCGGACATTTCCGTTTGCACCGCATATGCGCTTTCGGGGGTAAAGCGGACATGCCCAAAGCGGAAATGGGATTGATACTTAACAGCGATTTTATGCAATGCCGCTGATGTAAATCGGTACGATTCGCTTGTCTTAGCCTTCGGAGGAGGCAATGAGACGGCGCGAGTTCATCACGCTAGTCGGCACTGCGGTGGCTTGGCCGGTGGTGGCACGCGGGCAGCAGCGGATTGGTGTGCTAATGCCGTTTGCCAAAGACAATCCGGAAGGGCAGACACGCATCGTGGCGTTGGTTCAAGGATTGCAGAAATTGGGTTGGACCGAAGGTCGCAATCTACAAATCGAGTATCGATGGGATACCGGCGATCTGCAGAAAGCGGCAGGCGAATTGGTGGCATTGTCTCCGGACGTTATCTTTGCCAGTACCACTCCAGCTGTCGCCGCATTGCAACAAGCGACCCGGAGCGCCCGAACACCAGGCGCAATCGAGCAAGACGTTGCTGGCCGCGCGGATCCTTGATGCAGCAGAAGCAGGAGAACGCGGTCCTGCACGATTGCTCATGCTGGCACTGATGTCCGCTCGCCGGCTTTCCTTCTGCTACAATAGGGTTGGGTGATTCCCTTTAAGGCTGCGCTGCCCTACGGCAAACCCTCAGACGCACAAGATGAAAACGCGAGAGGCCCGCTTAGCTGAGTTTAACCTCGGTATCCCGAGAGAAAATCGTCCGCTGCAAATTCTTTGCGAGGACCAGTGCGGTACTTACATAATTCCGTATCCCTGCCAGTGGTCCGATGGCGCGTGGCGGAAAGTTGGAAGCGCCAAGACCATTGAAGCAACCGTAATCGGTTGGCGTACGGCGCCGCGATCTTGGCGATGATTCAGGTAACGTGGCTGGATGGTCACGCGCATTCCTGCCGTGGAGATTAGGATGCTTGCACGACCTACACTGACGAAACCACCCAACCAGGCCGCTGCCGAGCAGCCAAAGAGTCAGGCGCGACCTAAAGAAGAACGGTTCCTGTTTCGGGTGGACGGACAAACCAAACGTTCGTTCAGCAGCGAAGGCCCCGCGATGACGGCCGGCACGGCGGTAAAGAAAGCTTATCCCGTGGTAATGGTCACGATTGTAGATACCGACGACGGGACTATCGAAATCATCAATGCATCGTAACGGTTGGCCAAGGACGGATGCCTGACGCCGCCATTCTAATCGGCGCGCCAAGCGGGAGTTATGTCCGGGTTATGAAAGATCGTCTCGCCACAGTTTATGCAAAGGTACTGTTTTTCTCGACCTGGCCCTTTAAAAACGAATTTTAGCCCCGGGTGTCCGGGGTCATCCGGGCCCTTCGTTATCTGCGCTTTGCAAGCGTCGCATAACCTGATCATTTCGGGCCCCCAGGCGAACGGTGCGGCCGTCATGGCCTCGGCTCAGGCCCTCAGCGCGCCGAGCACCATCCGGCAATCGGGTGTTTGCGGTATTTAATCATCCGTGCTTGAAACTGCCTGGTTTCAATCCAAGAGCCTTCACCGCTGCCTCTGGAAGCGGACCATACGCTTCAACCTTCTCATTCGGAGCCATGCATGCCGCAATAATGGCCTCAGCCTTAGATGGGTCTTCTTCGGCGACGTAATAGACGGTCCGTATTGGCAGACCGCCGTCTAATGGCTCAGTTGTTACGAGGACAACTTGACCGTTTGGCATGCGCCAAATATGGCATGGGCGAGACTCCTAGTCTTTCCAAAAATCTTTAAAGCGGGGCTGGGGCAATCGGTTGTCGCTATAGATCGGCGCCAGCCCGAGCACGCCCTCGTAGAAGGCGCGCGCACGCACCATGTCCTCGGTATGGATCGCAGTTTCTAAGATACCATCCAGCTTTGGCATGAAATCCTCCAGCGAGCCTTCTGAGGGTCCGGGCGGCAGTATCAGGTAAACCAACAGCCAGGGAGATCGGCCATGATGACCTATGTCGTGCTTGCCACGTTCACCGATCAAGGCGTCAAAAATGCTAAAGACTCTCCGAAGCGGGCAGAAGCCTTCAAGCAGATGGCGAAGACGTTTGGAGTGACCGTGAAAGACATATTCTGGACGCAAGGACGATACGACATCGTGACAGTCGTCGAGGCTCCAGATGAGCTTTCGGCTACCGCGCTTAACTTGAGCCTTGACGCGCTCGGCAACATCCGTACGGAATCGCTGCGGGCATTTTCGTCATCAGACATGATGAAAATCGTCGCCAAGATGCTCTAATTGGCTCAATCAGCCGAATTCCTACTTATGTCCGCTTTCGGGGGTAAAGCGGACATGCCGTTTTGCGCTGCATATGTCTGCTTTTGACCCAAAGCGGACATGCATCGTTTAGGTCAATGCTGCTGCTATATCATCCAACTCAACGCACTAGTTTGACTAGGTTCGATACTCTTCGTGGCTCTTTGTGTGGGGCGATGAAACAGCCGAATCCATCACGCTATTCGGCGGCGCGGCGGTGGTCTTCAGAACAAGAATGGCGGTGGTCTTCAGAACAAGAATAATGAGCGCCGCAGGCGGAGGACAAAATGATTTTTGCTCGCGCGCTCGCGGCGCTTCTTGCTTCATGTTTGGCGACCGGCGCCGCCTCGGCCCAAACCTACCCAGATCGCTCTGTCACTATGATCGTGGCGTTCCCACCCGGCGGCGCCGATGACGCGACGGCACGCTTCATCCAGGACGCCATGCAGAAAGCGCTGGGCCAACCGATCGTGATCGAAAATATCGGTGGAGCTGGTGGCATGATCGCCGCCGCCAAGGCGGCCCACGCCGCGCCTGACGGTTACACCATTTTGCTCCATCAAAACGCGCTGGCGGCTGGCATGACGCTTTATCCGGATCGCACGTTTGATGCGGAGAAGGACTTCGTCACCATCGGGCTCGTCAATACCACGATCAATACGCTGGCGGGGCGTCCGACCCTGCCGCCAAACAATTTCGACGAGCTCTTGCATTGGATGAAACAGCCTGGCCAGACCATCAAGGTCGGGCATCCCGGAATCGGTTCGTTCGGTCATTTGGGCGAGGTGCTGATCTTCCAGGAGCTCGGTGTGAAGGTCATCCAGGTGCCTTATCGCGGCGCCGGTCCGGCGCTCATCGATCTATTGGCAGGGCAAGTGGACCTGGGCCCGATCTCGGCCGTGGTCGCCCAACCGCTGATCAATGGCGGCAAGCTCAAAGCCTACGCCGTCATCGGCAGCAAGCGGTTTGCCGGCCTGCCTCAGCTAAAGACGATGGGTGAGCTTGGCTACAAGAACCTCGATATCGATTTCTGGCACATGTTGCTGGCACCGGCCGGCACACCGCGGCCAATCGTCGACAAACTCAACACCGCGCTGCGCGCTGCGCTCGCTGATGCCAAGGTGCGCAAAAACTTTTTGGAAGGCGGCATGGACGAATACCCGCCCGACCAAGAAACGCCCGAGGCCGCGAGTGCGTTGCTAACTCGCGAGATCAAGCTCTGGGGTAAGGTTATCCGCGCCAACCACCTCGTGGCTAAGTAATTGGTGCGGCGTAATCCGCTGCTCATTGTGGCTCGGCGTGAATTTGACCTCTGTGGCCCAAAGCGGACATGCCGTTGTGCACAGCATATGTCTGCCTTCGGGGGTAAAGCGGACATCGGCTGGTGCGCCGCTAAATGTCGAAATAAAGGTGAAACTCATAGGGATGAGGCCGCAGCGCAATGGCATCAACCTCGTTTTCCCGCTTGTAACTGATCCAAGTCTCGATGACATCCTTGGTGAATACATCCCCGCGGAGCAGAAACGCATGATCGGCCTCGAGTGCATCGAGTGCTTGCTGTAGCGAGCCGGGCGTGGACTTCACTACCTTCGCTTCCGCGGGCGGTAGATCGTAGAGGTTCTTGTCAATCGGCTTACCTGGATCAATACGCTTGTCTATGCCATCAAGGCCGGCCATCAACATTGCTGCGAATGCCAAGTATCCGTTGCAGGATGGATCCGGCGTGCGGAACTCGACCCGCTTGGCACGCGGGTTTGGTGAATACATCGGAATCCGGCAACAAGCTGAACGGTTGCGTTGCGAATAGACCAAATTGATTGGCGCCTCATAGCCCGGCACTAACCGACGGTAAGAGTTCGTCGTGGGTGCGCAGAACGCGCAGAGCGCCCAAGCGTGATTCAGCAAGCCACCGATGTAGTTGAGGGCAAGATCACTTAAGTTGGCGTAATGCCCGTCGCTGTGGAACAGGTTGGCGTTGCCTTTCCATAAGCTTTGATGCACGTGCATTCCAGAGGCGTTGTCTTCAAAGAGAGGCTTAGGCATGAACGTCGCCGTCATATTGTACTTGCGTGCAGTGTTTTTGATCACATACTTGTAGAGCATCAAGTTGTCGGCCATGCGCGTTAGCTTGGTAAATCGCATGTCGATTTCCGCTTGGCCAGCCGTTGCCACCTCATGGTGGTGAGCTTCGATCTGGATTCCCAACGTCTCCATCGTCAACGCCATCTCGGTGCGCAAATCTTGCATACTGTCGACAGGCGGAACTGGAAAGTAGCCTTCTTTCTGGCGTGGCTTGTGGCCAAGGTTCGGCGCTTCTTGTTTCCCTGAATTCCAGATGCCTTCTTTCGAATCGATCTCGTGGTATGCGAAATTCACGCCTTGATCGTAGCGCACTTGATTGAATACGAAGAATTCGGCTTCCGGCCCGAAAAAGGCCGTATCAGCGACGCCGGTCTGTTTGAGATGCGCCTCGGCCTTTTGGGCTATGTAACGGGCATCGCGGCTATAGGCTTCGCCGGTGACCGGATCTCTGATGTTACAAATCAAGACCAGCGTCGTTGCCGTCGAGAATGGGTCGAGAAAGGCCGTGGTCGAATCAGGCACAACCAGCATGTCGCTTTCCTGGATCTCTTGGAAGCCGCGGATCGATGACCCGTCAAACCCGATGCCCTCGCTCATTGCATCGGCATCCACTGCGCTTGGCGGGACGGAAAAATGCTGCCAGGTGCCCGGCAGATCCGTGAAACGTAAGTCGATCATCTCGACGTTCTTGGTCTTGATGGCTTTGAGGACATCGTCGGTCGTGGAACAACTAAGAAACATTTGCTGCCCTCCAGTGTCGAACACCGGCAGAGCGTCGCTTCGCGAAAGTGACGCTCACCTGCAAGCATTTCTAGTCAATGTATTTCAGCTTTGGTGAGGCCCACGCATCAGCTTCAGCGCTGCTTCAATGTGCCTCCAGATTTCGGCATCTTTTTTTTTGCCTTCCATTTCGAAAGCGCATGCTTTTTGCGCGGCCTCGACAACTGCCTGAGCACCATGTGCTTCCAATAGTTGTCTCGCATAGTCCTGGATGTCGATTTCGTGGATTCTCATGGCGTCATACTCCTCTTCTGCGCGAGTGAACACATCGCGCACTCGAATGGTAGGCGTTGACACCTATCTAGAGTCTGCATCTTAACAGATGACAATTGCAAGCCTTCACTGATGGGTATCGGGGCGCAGAGCCTTTCGCCCGATCCTTGGAACCAATTCGACCCTTGCGCGTTAGAGGCCACCGAGCCGTCCGCCCGCGTTTACGCGGAGCCTGGGACCATGTGGACCACGCTTTTCACGGTTAGCTTCTGATCGTCGCCTCCTCCTTGGCCCTGCGGCGTTGTCCTCAACTTGTCCCCCGGCGCGCATTGAAGACATCCAATGATGCTGCGGTCGGCGCGATCAACGCTGAAGGCGGTTGAGTACAAAGGAGGACGTCATGAGTGAATGGACCAATGCCAAGCTTTGCGACGTCGCCAATCTGATCCTTGGAGTAGCCCTTTTGGCGTCGCCTTGGATCTTTAGCTTTCCGAGTGGTACGGCGTCGCAGAACGCCGTTATCAGCGGGATTGTAATTGCGGCGATATCTTTGGCCGCACTGGCGGCGTTTACCGTCTGGGAAGAGTGGCTCAATCTAATTGTGGGCGTGTGGGTCCTGGTTTCGCCCTGGGTGCTTGGTTTTGCAGGGACTACGGCGTTGCATGTGCACATCGTCATCGGTGTCATTGTTGCCGTTCTTGCCGGGTTTGAAATCTGGCTCCTTTATCAGCGCCCGCCGCGACGCACCGCGGTGTGAACGACGGAACCCACAAGCTAACGGCCGTGGCGTTCGGCTTCTATTAGCGGACGCCGCACCGTAGCGCCTATGCCGAGAGAGAGAGCCAAAGGCTTTCGGATGATCCCGTATGACGCGTGTCGCGCCATGTTCGGTATGACCGACCTGCTGCGGCGTGCACAGGGGCAGTCGTTCGAGAACTTTGGATTGGGTCCCGAGGAATGTCCTTATGAGGTCGTGGCCTCTGGGGCATTCTGGCGCCTTCGCGATTATGGCAAATCCTCCTCACAATCTGTGCTCATCGTGGCGGCTCCCATCAAACGCGCATACATCTGGGATCTCGTCCCGCCATCGAGCGCTATCGGTTACATTTTGCGTCAGGGCTTCCATGTCCATCTTCTGGAATGGCTTCCGGCTGAGACAACCAGCGGGTATGGTTTGGCAGAATACGCCGAGAGCATTTCCGAATGTGTTGCAAGGATTTCACGCAGGAATTCAGGTGCAAAGACGTTTCTGATGGGTCATTCGCTGGGTGGCACGCTGGCAGCGATATCCGCAGCTTCAGAATCTGATTCCATACGTGGTTTGGTGCTGCTCAGTACACCGTTGTGCTTCAAACCTGAGAGTAGTCGTTTCCGAGACGCATTAGTCTCGCTCGTTCCGGTAGGTTTGCTTGACGCTGCGCCATGTCCAGGCTCTCTTCTCTCGCACATGAGCGCTCTGGCATCTCCTGACACATTTATTTGGTCGAGGATGGCAGATGCAGTGGCCAGCGCTGCGGATATTCATGCACAGGAAATTCATGGACGAGTCGAGCGCTGGGCTCTCGATGAAGCCGCCCTTCCCGGCGAATTGGTCCGCCAATTGATCGATTGGCTCTATCGCGAAAACCGCTTTTGCGAAGGGAACTTGAAAATTGCCAATAACCCTATTGGCCCGGCCACTCTGACGGCGCCCACGCTTGCGGTTGTTAATGTTACCGACGATGTTGCCCCAAGTGTTTCCGTCAAGCCGTTTATTGACGCCATGCCGATCAGGGATATTCGCATTTTGGAGATTCCGGGGGAAAGAGGCGTGTGCTTGCAGCATCTAGGGATTCTGATTGGACGCAATGCACGGGCCGTCGTTTGGCCAGAGATTATTTCCTGGATGGACTCGCATACCGATCCTCGCGCTCTTGTTAGGAAAGCTCTCAAAGGACACGTCGCTGATCCCCACTAATGTCCGCTATTGGCCCAAAGCGGACATCCCCAGTTGCACCGCACATGTCCGCTTTTGGGGGTAAAGCGGACATGCCCCTTTGCGAGAGTCCGCTTTCGCGGTCGCTATTGGGGGTAAAGCGGACATGCGCTTGTGCACCGCATATGTCCGCTTTTGACCCAAAGCGGACATTGTTTGCTATCCTTAGACAGCGCACCGTCGCCGTTAACAATTCGCTAGAATTTTACTCGCTCAATTCTTCTTGCACATCGGTTTTTATCGCTCGTTTATGTGACTGTCGGATTTTGCGGCGCTAAAGCGTCTACCGGAGTCTAAAAAATTAAAGTCGACGCAACTTTTCTATGAATGGTCTTATTGCCTTCGCGCTCAAGCAGCGCGTCATCATGCTGGTGTTGTATATCGCGACACTTGCTGGCGGCCTATTTGCTTTTTCTCAACTCAATATCGAGGCCTATCCAGACCCCACTCCACCAATGGTGGATGTGATTACCCAGAGTCCTGGTCTTTCCGCGGAAGAGATAGAGCGTTACATCACCATCCCAATCGAAACACAGACTGCCGGCCTACCAAACCTTCGAACCATTCGGACAATCTCCCTTTACGGTCTGTCCGACGTAAAGCTACAGTTTACTTTCGACTTCACCTACGAGCAGGCTCTTCAACAAGTCCTGAATCGTCTATCGCAGTTGCCAGCGCTATTGAATGGGGCCCAGCCGCAAATTTCACCGGTCAGTCCGATAGGAGAGATCTATCGCTATCGCCTTGTCGGTCCGCCCAGGTATGACGTGACCGATCTCAAAACGTTGCAGGATTGGGTATTGCAGCGGCGCTTCCGCGCCGTGCCGGGTGTCATCGATGTGACCGGCTGGGGCGGCAAGACCAAACAGTACGAGATCGAGGTCGACCTCAATAAGCTGATCGCAAATAAGTTGACACTTCCCCAAGTGATTCAGACGTTAACCAGCAGCAACATCAATGTCGGTGGGAACACAATCAACATCGGATCACAGTCGGCAGTGGTTCGCGGCGTCGGTTTAATCCGAAGCACGGAGGACCTCAGCCACACGATGCTTAACCAAAATACGGGCTTCCCAGTTCTAGTGGGCGATGTTGCGACAGTAAGGATTGGCGCCAAGCCGCGCCTCGGCATTGCGGGCATGAACGCTGATGATGACATTGTGCAGGGCACAGTGCTTATGCGTCGCGGCGAGCAGAGTACACCGACCATCGAGCGCGTTGAGCGAGAGGTGGAGAATATCAATCGCTCAAATGTGCTGCCGCCCGGTGTCAGGATCGAACGTATCTACGACCGCAAGGATCTGATCCAGATTACAACCCGTACAGTGCTGCATAATATGATGCTCGGCATTGCGCTGATCTTTGCGGTTCAGTGGCTATTCCTTGGCAATCTGCGCAGTGCTCTGATCGTCGGCGCGACCATACCCTTCGCCTTGTTTTTTGCGGTCGGCATCATGGTTGCGCGAGGGGAGTCGGCCAACCTCCTGTCGGTCGGAGCCATCGATTTTGGGCTCATCGTGGACGCCACCGTGATCATGGTCGAAAGAATGTTCCGGCGGTTAGCGGCCCATGATGAACTCTCTTTCCAGGCAACGATGGACTATCATGCCCATGGAAGTGAATTTCGAGGCAAATTGCTCGCACTGTTCCACGGCGCGGTCGAAGTGAATCGGTCGATCTTGTTTGCCGCTGCGATCATCATTGCCGGGTTCATTCCACTGTTCACGTTGAGCGGTGTAGAGGGCCACATTTTTGCTCCAATGGCGAAAACATATGCCTACGCCATAGCAGGCGGCTTGCTCGCGACATTCACCATCACGCCGGCACTGTCAGCCCTCCTGTTGCCCGATCGCGTCGAAGAAGCGGAGACCGCCTTTATGCGGACCATTCTTCATTTTTATTCTCCGATTTTAGAATTTGCTGTGCGCAAGAAGATCTGGACCCTCGCTGCAGCTGCAGCGCTCCTCATTATCGCGATTGGAGCTGTTCGGCTGCTTGGTCTTGAATTTCTTCCGAAGCTGGAAGAGGGCAATCTCTGGATTCGAGCGACCCTCCCTTCGACGATTTCGCTTGAGGATGGGAACGGTTATGTGAATCAGATGCGAGCGGTGATCGCCAGCTTTCCTGAAGTGGAAAACGTAGTCTCTCAACACGGCCGGCCCGATGATGGAACAGATGCTACCGGATTTTTCAACGCGGAGTTTTTCGCGCCACTGAAGCCAGCTTCAAAATGGCCTGCCGGTATGGACAAAGACCGACTCACCAGTGAGATACTAGAAAAACTCCAAGCAGAGTTTATTGGCGTTGAATTTAACTTTTCTCAATACCTGCAGGACAACGTTTCGGAGGCCGTGTCAGGTGTCAAAGGCGAAAACTCAATCAAACTGTTTGGTAATGATCTTCATGCGCTGACAAAGACGGCAAATCAGATCAAGGAAGTTCTATCCTCGGTGCGAGGCATCACAGATCTTGCTGTGTTCACTTCTCTCGGCCAGCCGACGGTACAGATCGATATTGATCGGGCTCGCGCCGGGCGATATGGCCTCACCCCTGGCGACATTAACTCTACAGTGCGCGCCGCGATTGGAGGTGAGTCTGCGGGTGAGCTTTACGTGCCCGATAGCGACCAACACTTCCCGATTGTAGTCAGGTTGGCGCCGCGGTACCGGGAAAGCCCCGAGGCGATCCGTGACATCTTTGTCGGAATACCGGGCGATAAGGGACCGACGCAAATTCCATTAAGTGAGGTCGCCAACGTCGATCTTGTCTCAGGGGCTGCTTACATCTATCGAGAGCAGCAGCAGCGATATCTCCCCATCAAATTCAGCGTGCGAGATCGAGATCTGGGTAGTGCAATTGCAGAGGCGCAGCAAAAGATTGCTCAAAAAGTCGAACTGCCGCAGGGCTCTCGTTTGGAGTGGGTCGGCGAGTTTGGCAATCTTCAGGACGCAATCGGTCGGCTGAAAATCGTCGTTCCTATCACACTGGGACTCATTGCCTTGCTGTTATGGATCAACTTCGGCTCCTTCATTGAAACGCTCCTCGCCATGAGTGTTATTCCGATGGCGATTATTGGCGGTATTATTGGGCTGTTTCTGACCGGTACCCCTTTTAGCGTCTCAGCAGCCATCGGATTTGTTGCCCTATTTGGCATATCGGTGATGAACGGCATCATTGTGCTCTCGCAATACAATCTTCTCGTTCGCGGCGGCATGGAACGCATGCAGGCGGTTTTACGGACAGGCGCTCTTCAGCTCCGGCCCGTTCTCATGACTTGTGTCATCGCCGGTGTGGGTTTGTTGCCTGCCGCCATATCAACGGGAATTGGATCGCAGGTTCAAAAACCCCTGGCTATCGTGGTCGTCAGCGGAATGACTCTTGCACCAATTTTGATTCTTATCGTTTTGCCAGCGTTGATTGCGCTTTTTCCCTACAAAGTGTCCAGAGCCCGTCGTTCACAGGTGCAACCAGAAGCGGTCGGCTAAGACAGCGAGAATTGCCGAGTCCCCGTGTCCTCGCGCCGTCTCATGCTGCCTTCCTCCATTGCGCGTGCGGTGGCTTAGGGACACCTTGATATCCGCTTTTGGCCCATAGCAGACATGGACCACTGCACCGCACATGTCCGCTTTTGGGGGGTAAAGCAGACATGACCGTTTACGGAAATCGCTTTTGCGGTCGCTATTGGGGGTAAAGCGGGCATGATCTATTGCACCGCACATGTCTGCTTTTGACCCAAAGCGGACATTGGACCTGTTTGCTAATCGCCGCCCGGTCGCAAAGTGCTAGGCTTTAAGCCTTGCTGACGGTGCGTTCTCAGGGGGCACATGCAACGACGCCAGTTCATCAGGCTTCTCGGCGGTGCGGCAACCGCTTGGCCACTAGCGGTGCGTGCGCAGCAACCGGCGATGCCGGTGATCGGATTTATCCGAGACGGGTCGGCCGAACCCAACGCGCGCTACGCAGCCGCGTTTCGTAAAGGCCTCAACGAAACCGGCGATGGTTTTGGAACGGGCGGGATTTCAGATTGTCGGCATCATTCCTGCGTCCGACCGGCTAATGGTGGCCCCTGGGGTCATAAAGCGCGTCTACGAAGCTGTTTATGTCAAAGTATTGGCTGCCGACGCCGATGTTCTTCGACCGCAATATGAGGGTATGACACCAAGAACTAAGGCGCTCTACGACTTCTTGTTCGCAGGGTAATGGTTCGAACGAACTTGGCCCAGCT
>Ga0310914_10001158_pt1 | contig 16674 bp, 16 predicted proteins | sample GREbulkMGAN108_FD_203450 | JGI IMG/M metagenome (GOLD analysis project Ga0310914, IMG submission 203450) | Lab enrichment of tropical soil microbial communities from Luquillo Experimental Forest, Puerto Rico - GRE.bulkMG.AN108 | ecosystem: Environmental > Terrestrial > Soil > Tropical forest >... | reverse complement strand
TCTACGAGGGCACTGTGGTCAAGGTGATGGAATTCGGCGCGTTCGTAAATTTCTTCGGCGCCAAGGACGGCCTGGTCCATATCAGCCAGCTCGCCGCCAACCGCGTACAAAAGACCACCGACGTCGTGAAGGAAGGCGACAAGGTCAAGGTCAAGCTGCTCGGCTTCGACGACCGCGGCAAGACGCGATTGTCGATGAAGGCGGTCGATCAGGTAACGGGCGAGGATCTCGAGGCCAAGCCAAAGACCGAGGCGCCGGCGCCGCGCGAAGCTGCCGGCGAGTAAGCAACTCACACAAGAAGGGCGGCCAATCGGCCGCCCTTTTTATTTCGACACCAGCATGCAGCCTTAATCGGAATAAAGCCACTTGCCGATCGCGCCACCGATCGCTCCCCCGACGATTGGCGCAACCCAATAGAGCCACAGCGACTGCATGGCCTCGGCGCCACCGAAGAGTGCGGTTGCGGTCGAGCGCGCCGGATTGACGGAAGCATTCGACACCGGAATCGCCACGAGGTGGATCGTTACCAGCGTCAGCCCGATCGCGATCGGCGCGAAGCCGGCTGCGGCCTTCGGCGAAGTGACGCCCGTGATGACCACCAGAAACAGCGCAGTCATGACCACCTCGATCAGACCTGCAGAGAGCAGCGGAAAGCCGCTGCCGCCGTAGGTATTGGAGATCGCCAGAAAGGTGTTCCATTTACCGGAGGCGGGCGCGCCCTGCAGGATGACATAGAACACGACTGCCGCTGCAATGCCGCCGAGCACTTGCGCGATGATGTAGGGGATCGCCTTGCTGGCGGCGAAACGGCCCGCCACCACCAGACCGCACGTCACGGCTGGATTGAAGTGGCCGCCGGAGATCGGCCCCACCGCATAGGCCATCGCGAGCACAGCCGCCCCGATCGAAAGCGCGACCGCGATAAAGCCCACACTGGGGGCTGAAAACAGCGCTGCGCCGCACACGGATGCTACCAGCATGAAGGTGCCGATAAATTCCGCACCCAGCTCCTTCGTCATATCGAAATCCTCCCCTTTTTACGCCGCGTTGGCCCGATCATCTTGCCATCAAGCCGCGGCTCATGACAACGCCGCCGACGGGAAAGTCCACACGGACAAATTGAACTCGCCGCGTTATGTCCTAATGTGCAGAGCGATCTCAAACGGCGTGGCGGATGTGACAGATAACAAACCAGGCTCGTTGCGGCCGACCATTCGACCCGCCCGTGCCGACGAGCATGATGAGATTGCCCGCGTCTGGATGGAAAGCTGGGTCTCGACCGGGCTGTCCGAGGCGAGCAATTTCCTGCTGGCGAACTTGCGCGCCCGCATTCCGCGGGAGCTGGAAAACGGCTGGAGCCTGTTTGTCGCCGACGATGGCGGCCGGCTGGCCGCCATGCTGGCGCTGCACCTGCCCAAACGTTATCTCGACCAACTGTTCGTTGCGCCGCAGTACCAGGGCCGCTCGCTCGGCCGCACGCTGCTTGCCTTCACCCGAATGCAGATGCCTGACGAAATCTGGCTGCGCTGCGTGCGCGAGAACGCGAAGGCTTGGCGCTGGTACGAACGCGAGGGTTTTGTGTTCGAAAAGGAACTGGTCGACCCGATGAACGGCTTTATGATGAAATATTATCGGTGGCGCCGAGAGGGGCCAGAACGGTAGTCCACCTGCAAGATTTCACCTTGAGGTTGTTGCCCTACTCTCTTTGGAGGCGGTGCTGAGCCGCATGGCCGCAAGTCTGACGAGTGACCCGAGCCTGCGCAAAGTCGATAATTCCGCATTTCCAAAACCTCCGGCAGAGGCCGCGAAAAACGCGATATTGCGCGATGCTGCACGCAATTTTCTGACTGAGCGGTTGGACCAATATTTGCCGGCCTATTTCAAGGAGTGATAAGAGCGTGGCGGCATACGAGGCCCCGTCATTTTCGTCTAATCCTTTGCGTCCCGCCCGATGACCGGCTAGCTTTCAGCAGCAAAACTAAAGGGAGCACGGGATGATGCAACTCTACTGGTCACCGCGCACGCGCTCGTTCACGGCACTCTGGCTGATGGAGGAGACCGGACAACCCTATGAGCGGGTGCTGACCGATCTTTCCGCCGGCGCACAGAGGAAAGCGGAATACCTTGCGATCAACCCGATGGGCAAGGTGCCAGCGCTCAGGGATGGCGAGGCGACGTTGGCGGAAGCCGCCGCGATCTGCGCCTACGTTGCCGAGCGCTACCCGCAAGCCAAGCTCGCGCCACCTGTGGGCGATCCCTTGCGCGCCAAATATCTTTATTGGCTGTTCTTCGGACCCAGTTGCGGCGAGCCCGCAATGATGCAAATCGCCACCAAGGTCGAAATGAACCCCGTGGCCGCGGGATGGGGCGATGCGCAGCGTGTGTTCGATGTGCTCGATGCGGCGCTGGCCAAGGGACCGTGGATCCTCGGAGAGAATTTCTCGGCCGCCGATATCGTCATTGGATCGGGGCTTAATTTCGCGGTCAGGCTGTTCAAGCTGGTTCCGTCGCGCGCTTCATTCGACCGCTACCTCGATGCCTGCGCAGCACGGCCGGCGTTTCAGCGCGCCCAGAAGATCGCGGCGGGATAGGATCAATCGGAAAGCTGCTCCGGCCTCGGCATCAACACGATGTTGTAACCGGAATCGACGTAGTGAATTTCGCCGGTCACACCGCTTGCGAGATCCGACAACAGATACAGCGCCGAGCCTCCGAGTTCGTCCGGCGTCACGCCGCGCCCGAGCGGCGAATGTTTCTGCATGAACGCGAACATCGCCCGCGCATCGCCGATCACCGAACCGGCAAGCGTCCGGACCGGGCCGGCCGAGATCGCATTGACGCGGATACCGAGCGGGCCGAAATCCGCCGCAAGGTAGCGCACCGAGGCTTCCAGCGCCGCTTTCGCCACCCCCATCACATTGTAATTCGGCATCGCCCTGATCGAGGCGCCAAATGTCAGCGTGACCATCGAGCCGCCGCCCGGCATCAGCTCCGCGGCCCGCCTGGCCACCTCGGTGAAGGAGAAGCAGGAGATCAACATCGTGCGCGAGAAATTATCGCGCGTGGTGTCCGCGTAGCGACCCCTGAGTTCGTTCTTGTCCGTGAAACCGATGGCATGAACGAGGAAATCCATCCGGCCCCATTTCGTGCGCAGGGCGTCAAACGTGGCATCGACACTGGTAATGTCCTCGACATCGCAAGGCAGCACGATATCGGAGCCCAGCTGCGCCACCAGCGGCTTCAAGCGCTTGGCCTGCGCGTCGCCCTGATAGGTGAAGGCAAGCTCCGCGCCGTGCGAAGCGAGCGTTTTGGCAATTCCCCAGGCAATCGAATGATCATTGGCGATGCCCATGATCAGCCCGCGTTTGCCCTTCATCAGCTCCTGCATTGCCACCACGACGAAAAGTTAAGCATCCAGCCGCTTGAAGACCAGCGTGGCGTTGGTGCCGCCGAAGCCGAACGAGTTGGACAACACCGTGCCGATCCGCGCGTTGTCGATGCGCCTGCGCACGATCGGCATGTCGGCAAACGCCGGGTCGAGCTCGGTGATATGGGCGCTCTCGCAGATGAAACCGTTGTTCATCATCAATAGCGAGTAGATCGTCTCCTGCACGCCGGTGGCGCCAAGCGAGTGTCCGGTCAGCGCCTTCGTCGCCGCGATCGGCGGACACTTCTCGCCGGCGCCGAACACTTTTCGGATCGCCTCGATTTCCGGGGGATCGCCGGCCGGCGTCGAGGTGGCGTGCGGATTGATGTAGTCGATCTTGGTGTTTACCGTCGACAGCGCCATGCGCATGCAGCGCTCGGCGCCTTCGCCGGAGGGAGCGACCATGTCGTAGCCGTCGGAGGTTGCGCCGTAGCCCACGATCTCCCCATAGATACGGGCGCCGCGCGCCTTCGCGTGTTCGAGCTCCTCCAGCACCACAACACCGGCGCCGCCCGCGATCACAAATCCGTCGCGGCTGACATCGTAGGGACGCGAGGCGGTCGCGGGCGTTTCATTGTGCTTCGATGACATCGCTCCCATTGCGTCGAACAGCACCGATAACGTCCAATCAAGTTCTTCGCAGCCGCCGGCGAAGATCACGTCCTGCTTGCCGATCTGGATGGTCTCGTAGGCGTTGCCGATGCAGTGGTTGGACGTGGCGCAGGCCGAGGAGATCGAATAGTTGACGCCCTTGATCTTGAACCAGGTAGCAAGCGTCGCTGACGCCGTCGACGACATCGCCTTCGGCACCGCGAAAGGCCCGACACGCTTCGGTCCCTTGGAGCGGGTGATATCGGCGGCATCCACTATGGCGCGGGCCGACGGACCGCCGGACCCCATGATGATTCCGGTGCGAACGTTGGAGACTTCCGACGGCTCGAGGCCGGAATTCTGGATCGCCTGCTCCATGGCGACATGGTTCCAAGCCGCGCCCTCGCCAAGGAAACGCATGGCGCGACGGTCGACTACGGTCGAGGGATCGAGCGCCGGCGCGCCCTGCACCTGCGAGCGAAAGCCGAGCTTGGCCATGTCTTCCGATCGCGTGATTCCGGACCTTGCCTCGTGGAGGCTCGACAGCACTTCCTGGGTGTTGTTTCCGATGGATGAGACTATGCCCATCCCCGTGATGACAACCCGCCTCATGTTCGCCTCGTCTTGCCGTTTTGCTTCGTAAAGTGTCCCCGCTCAGGCCGGTCCGGTGCCCTGCTTGAACAACCCGACCTTCAGGTCCTTGGCGCGATAGATAATCTCGCCATCCATGGAAAGCCACCCGTCGGCGATGCCCAGCACCAGCTTTGAACGCATTACGCGCTTGATGTCGACGTTGTACACAATCTTGCGAACATTCGGCAGCACCTGGCCGGCCATCTTCAATTCGCCGAGTCCCAGCGCCCGGCCGCGCCCCTCCCCGCCGATCCAGCCCAGATAGAAGCCGACCATCTGCCAGAGCGCATCGAGCCCGAGGCAACCGGGCATGACCGGATCGTTCTTGAAATGACAACCGAAGAACCAGAGGTCCGGCTTGACGTCGAGCTCGGCACGGACGAGGCCCTTGCCGAAATGGCCGCCGGTCTCGCTGATTTCGCTGATGCGATCGAACATCAGCATCGGGGGCAACGGCAATTGCGCGTTGCCTGGGCCGAAAATCTCCCCGCGGGCGCATGCCAGCAGGTCTTCATATTCATAACCGCCGCGCCGATTCAGCATATCAGAACGCCTTTCCTACGGTCCGCGATAGAGCGCTTCTAATCGAAACAGACCCATTTTGCGCCGAAAGCGCACCAGATCACTGCAGGAATCAGCGCGAATTCTCCGCTCGGGACACCCCGCAGCAGGCGCTTGCCATACCAAGATCGGCTACCGGATCCGCGGGCTCTCTAACATAGGCACTGCCGACGGCAAAGCCGCTCGCCAGGCCAAATCGCCGCATTTATTCCCGGCTTCGCGCCAGCCCTGCAGGCCGGCTCCAGTTGCGAGAAACTTGCATCTGCGGGATTTCCTTCTTATATTCCGTGACGATAGTTGAGGAACAGCGCGCCCGTGCGAACTTTTGAACCAGACGACAGCGGTTCGGCTGTAGGCGATGAACGAGCCTATGCTCCCACCCAGGGGCGGCAACCGGCGCTGACCGGTTGCCCATGGCACGATGTCAACGAAATGTTGCAGGCCGCGGGTCTGCGTCCCACCCGTCAGCGCATGGCTCTGGGTTGGCTGTTGTTCGGCAAGGGCGCCCGCCATCTCACCGCGGAAATGCTCTACGAGGAAGCGACCCTTGCCAAGGTGCCGGTGTCGCTCGCGACCGTTTACAACACCCTCAATCAGCTCACCGATGCCGGCCTGTTGCGGCAGGTTTCTGTTGACGGAACCAAGACCTATTTCGACACCAATGTCTCGTCACATCACCACTTCTATCTCGAGGGCAGCCACGAGCTGGTCGACATTCCCGATCTCAATCTGGAGCTTTCGAGCATGCCGGACGTGCCTGAAGGCTACGAGATCGCGCGCATCGACATGGTCGTGAGGCTGCGCCGGAAGCGCTGAGCACGTAGTCGCTTTCGCGGGGGACGACATCGCAGTTTGTTCGCGCTCGCGAACCCTACTCCACCCTCTCATCCGCATAGACACCCCACAGTCGCTGCTGCTCGATCCATCCCTCGAAGCCATCGCCTGCGATATGGCACCAGTGCGAATCGCATGTCTTGACGTGCGCGATCACGCCGGCTTGCAGCCGCGCCGTAACCGCTCCGCTTGAATTGGCGCGATCGTAAAGCGGCGCGAGGTCGTCCTTGCTCTTCATCGTGACGACCGCGGTGCGACGCCCCGATAACAGCGAGTGATAGACCCAGCCTTCGGCTCCCTCGGAGTCGCGGACTCTTCGCCAGTTCTCGAATTCGGCCGTTATCTCGACCGGAAGCCCCGAGCGGGTGAAGACCCAGGCAACGTCGTTGTCCTTGGTCGGGCCGGCCCTCACGTTCACATGATCGGATTTCAAGCTGACGTAGCGTGGGATCGGCAATCCACTGGAGGTGAGGTTGGTGTCCTTTGCCGCAAATCCGCACGAGACCGACGTCCCAAGCCAGACACCTGCGAACGCAACTGCAACGCAAAAACGCCACAACGCCATTGATCCCCTTCCTGGGCGTGATCGTCCCAACTCCAAATCCTGAAGCCGAATCCGAAACCCGCGCCTGATCCCCAGATCCCCTGCCCGGCGCCCCCAGACTTGCCGGGGTTTTGCCGGAGTTCTTGTCTTGGCCCGGTCTTCTGCTAGAGAGGACGGAAGCGAACAAGATGCGCCCAGGCCCTCTGACGATCCTTGGGGGAGACTTCGGGAACCCCAGGAAACGCCGGGACCTAGCGGCAAACGGCAGTGTCGAACACCCGGGTTAATGAGGTCTGAACGGCCTCATGAGAGCAGGACATGTCGGTTAAGAAAAAGCCTCTCGTTGTCGTCACCCGCAAGTTGCCCGACTCGATCGAGACGCGCATGCGCGAGCTGTTCGATGCCAGGCTCAACCTCGACGATACGCCGATGACGCCGGAGCAAATCGTGGACGCCGCGCGCTCGGCCGAGATCCTGGTTCCGACCGTGACCGACGAAATAACCGAAGAAGTAATCAAGGATCCCGATTGCAAGCTCAAGATGATTGCCAATTTCGGCAACGGCGTCGACAATATCGACGTGACCGCGGCGCATGCGCGCGGCATCACCGTGACCAACACGCCGAAGGTTCTGACCGAAGACACCGCCGACATGACCATGGCGCTGATTCTGGCGGTGCCGCGGCGGATGATCGAGGGTGCCGGCATCCTGACCGAAGGTCAGAAATGGGCGGGCTGGTCGCCGACCTGGATGCTCGGTCACCGGATCGGCGGCAAGCGCCTCGGCATCGTCGGCATGGGCCGCATCGGGCAGGCGGTTGCGCGCCGCGCGCGCGCCTTTGGCCTGCAGATTCACTACCACAACCGCCGCCCGGTGGCCCCCTACATCGCCGAAGAACTCGGCGCGACCTATTGGGAGAGCCTCGACCAGATGCTGGCGCGGATGGACATCATCTCGGTCAATTGTCCGCATACGCCGGCGACGTTTCATCTGCTGTCGGCGCGCCGGCTGAAGCTGATCCGCAAGGACGCCTATATCGTCAACACCGCGCGCGGCGAGGTGATCGACGAGGACACCATGATCAAGCTGATCGAAACCGGCGAGATGGGCGGTTGCGGCCTCGACGTGTACGAACACGAACCCGCGGTCAATCCCAAGCTGGTGCGGCTCGCCAAGGCCGGCAAGGTGACGTTGCTGCCTCACATGGGCTCGGCCACCATCGAAGGCCGGGTCGAGATGGGCGAGAAGGTAATCATCAATATCCGTACCTTCCTCGACAACCACAAGCCGCCGGATCGCGTGCTGCCCAGCATGCTGTGACGAGACAAGCTCACTTGTGCCCGCTGAGGTCGGTGATGGTCAGCGCATCGCCGTTGAGAATGTTGAGAGGATCGCGCGTATAACGCAGCGTCTCGAAGCGCATGGTGCGCGCATCCACCATCAACAGCCTGCCGACCAGACCCTCGCCGAAGCCGACGATTTCGCGGATCGCCTCCAGCGCCATCATCGAGCCAAGCACGCCGGCAAGCGCCCCGAGGATACCGGCCTCCGCGCAAGTCGGCACCGTGCCCGGCGGCGGCGGCTCGGGGAAGAGGCAGCGATAGGTCGGGTTGAACTCGCCGTTGTCGTTTCTCTCATGCGCGCGAATGGTGGTCAGCGATCCGTCGAAGGTGCCGAGCGAGGCGGTGATCAGCGGGCGAGCCGCCAGATAGCAGGCATCCGAGACGAGATAGCGCGTCTCGAAATTGTCGGAGCCGTCGAGCACCAGGTCGTAACCTCCGATCAAGTCCATCGCGTTGTCGGCATTCATCCGCGTGGCGTGCGCAGCAAAGCGGACATGAGGATTGAGCGCGTGGATGCGTTCGGCTGCGGTGTCGACCTTGCGGCGGCCGATTTCGGGTGTCGTGTGAATAATCTGGCGCTGCAGGTTGGAGAGCGATACCACGTCGTCGTCGACCACCCCAAGCTGGCCGACACCGGCAGCCGCCAGATACATCAACGCCGGCGCGCCGAGACCGCCGGCGCCGACCACGAGGACGGAGGCTTCCTTCAAGGCGTGTTGTCCCGGCCCGCCAACCTCGTGCAGCACGATGTGACGCGCGTAGCGTTCCAGTTCGTCGGGGCTGAGCATCCTCTCGAAATTCCTATCCTCGATTCTCATGGTGAGAAGCGCGCCAGCGCGTCTCGAACCATGAAGCCCCCGGCAGCGGCCTTATCCTTCGAGACGCGACGCAAACGCCGCTCCTCCGGAAGAGGGACTGAGTTGGGGCTGCCCTCGGTGTTGCCGACCAAACAGATGTACTTCAATATGAGGCCATTCAATTACCTCCTGGATTTGTCATGAGATCGATGCTCACGGCAACATTGATGTTAGTGGCCGCCTCCGCCTCGGTGCAGGCACAGACGGCGAAACCTTCGACCGCGCCCACCAAGCCGAAGCGGGCCGCGACCGTCCCGGTCGCCCCAAAACCGCTACAGAAGCCGGCCGACACCGCAAACGCAATGGCCCAGGCCGAGCGGCTGGCCCTGCAATCGGACCTCGCCTGGGTCGGCGAATATAACGGCGCAATCACAGGCGATGTCAGCGAGCGCATGGTCGCCGCCATCAAGGAATACCAGAAATCCCAGGCTAGCCGGCCGACCGGCGTGCTCAATCCACAGCAACGCAGCGCGCTTGCCGAGATCGCGCGGCGACGCCAGGACGATGTCGGCTGGAAGATCGTGACTGACCCTCCCTCCGGCGTCCGGCTCGGCATCCCGACCAAGCTCGTGCCGCAGCAGACCAGTGACGCCAGCGGCGCCAAATGGAGCTCGCCGAGCGGGACCATCCAGATCCTGCTGACACGACACAAGGAAGCGGCTCCCACAACGGCGAAACTCGCTGAGCGAGAAAAAAAGGAGCCGCCCGGTCGCACCGTCGACTACACCGTGGTCAAGCCGGACTTCTTCGTGTTGTCGGGCCTGCAGGGGCTGAAGAAATTCTACCTGCGCGGCACGTTCAGGGGTGAGGAGGTGAGCATCCTCACCATTCTCTACGACCAGGCGACCGAAAACACGGTCGAACCCGTGGTGATCGCGATGTCGAGCGCCTTCAACCCGTTCCCGACGGGCGCGCAGGGTGGACCTCCGCCGCGCAGAAACGTCGAATACGGCACCGGCGTCGTGGTGAGCGAGGATGGAGCAATCCTCGCCGATCGCGAAGTCACCGACGGCTGTCTTGCGATCACGATCGGCGGCTTTGGCCATGCCGATCGTCTTGCCGACGACAAGGAGCGCGGGCTTTCGCTGCTGCATATCTACGGCGCGCGCGGATTGAAACCGCTCGATCTTGCCCCTGGCGTGGTCAGATCGACAATCAACCTCACGGGCATCGCGGATCCGCAAAACCAGGGCGGCGGTTCGGCCATAAGCGCCGTCAAGGCATCGGTCAGCGAGATCAGCGGCGGTGGTGATCGTACATTGTCGCCCCCACCAATGATCGGATTTTCCGGCGCCGCGGCGCTCGATGACAGCGGCAAATTCGCAGGACTCGCGCTGTTGAAGCCCGTGTCGGTCGCAGCCTCCCGACCCTCCAGTGGCGCCCCGGCCGCGCAGGCCGTGCTGGTGCCATCGGATGCCGTGCGCGAGTTCCTCAGGACGAACGGGATCGAAGCTGACGGCGCCTCGACCGATGCCAGGGCCGCCGTGGTGCGGGTGATCTGCGTACGGAAGTAGGCGCCTAGTGCCCACTTTCCGAAGTTCGTGATACATCGCAGCACCCACCTTCACGAACTTCGGAAAGCCATGGGCACTAGCAAACTTGTTGATTCTAGTGCCGCTTTTCTATTTGAAGTTCAATTCGCCGCTTGTGGTGCAGGAACTTCAAATAGGCGGCACTAGCCCGGGAACGCTGGATTACCGTACGGGTAGAATTTTTTCAGGTCGACGTTCTCGTAAGGCAGCGCGTCCAGATGGATCGTGCCGAGAAAAGGTTCGCTCGGTTCCACCAGAAGGATTGTCTTGGCAAATCCGTTGTCATCGAAGCCGCGCCGGAAATGCACGCGCGACTTGATCGCCCAGACCTTGAAAGCATCGATATCGAGCCCCAGCGCCCTCAGCGGGAACGGCTCCATGATCTGCACGAGATAGGTCGAAAGGATCAGCACGTTGCCGCGGCCGAAGCCGACACAGACCCAGAACTGGCCATAACCCTCAACCGCGTTGAGAACGGTGCCCTGGATGCGCACCGGCTGGCCCGCCGAAACGTCGACCAGACCGCCGACTTCCATGTCGAAGGAATCGCCGGCCTTGGCGCCCTGCGCCTTCAGTTTTGCAGTCGCTGCGCTATCCGCAATTGTCGCGATCAATGTGTGCGACAAGTCTTGAGCAATAATCTCTTTCAGGAGAAACGTTGCCGATCCCGAACGGTCGCTGTGATCGGCGACCACCACAGGTGTCTCGTTCCTGGCTACAGCCTCGTTGGCATGCCGTACGCCTTCGCCAATGCTCAAAACCCTGGTCGAGGTGAGTAGTGCCTCGCGCCGACGCCATGCGAAATCTGCGATGTCGCGAACGATCTCGGCCGCAAGCTTCGGATTGTCGTTGGTCAGCACCTCTATCGTCATGCCGACATCGACCACATCGGCGAAGGGAAAGCCAAAGAACACGTTGACATAGACGTCGACCTCGCGCGCTTCCCAGACCAGCGCCCGATGCACCAGGTCCATCCAGGGCGGGGCGCCGGTCCATTGCAGCACCGTCGGCGAGATGATCGGAACCTTCAGCGTCGCGTGCACAGGCTTGTAATCGCCCTTGATGGCGCGCAGCAGCGTTCGCGCGGCGCGCTCGCCCTGCAAATGGGCGTCATAGTGCGGGAAATATTTGACCGTGAACGCCATGTCGGCCTGCGCAAGGAATGCCTCGTCCTCGTTGCCGTGCGGGTCAAAGGTCGCGGCAATGAATGCCTTCGGCCCGACCGCGTTGCGCACCCGCCGCGCGAGCTCGGCCTCGGGCCGGGCAATGCCGCGCGCCGCCATCGCGCCGTGGAGGCAGAGATAGACGCCGTCGAACGGCTTTTGTGCGTCGATCCCGGCGATCATCTTGGCGACGAAGGTTTCAAACGCTTCCTTCGTGACCCAGCCTGAGCCCGTGTAGGTCTTCGGCCACAGCGGGGATTCGATGCCGACCAGTTCAACGCCGTCGTGTTCGCGCGCCACCTTCACAAAACCGCCCATATAACCTTTCGGGTCGTAACTGAGCAGCGCCTCGCCGCTTGCTGGCGAGCCCGGATAGATGAAATCCTGGAGCGTGGTGTCGTTGTTCAGAAACGTCACGGTCTCATGGGCAAAGTGCAGCACCGCGATGCGGATGTTGTCGCCCATGTCAGCCTCATCGCAATCCGAAGCGGACGCCGGCCGCCGCCAGGCCGCCCCCAATTCCGATCGGAGTGCCGTCGGCGCGCCAGCAGGCAGCACCCGACAAGGTGCCGTCGTCGTGGAACTGGATGGCATTCATGCCGCCGCCGACCGTCGCCATTTCCGCGACGGTGTGACCCATTGCCTGCAGCTTGTTGCGAACGCTTTCGGGAATTGCCGGCTCGACCTCGAGCGCATTGCCCTCGGTCCAGATGCGGGGTGCCTCCACCGCTTCCTGCAGGCTCATGCCGTGATCGATCAGGTTGATCAATGCCTGCATCGCGCTCGGGAAAATCCGCTTTCCGCCGGGCAGGCCCAGGGCATAGACAACCTTGCCGTCGAACAGCGCCATCATCGGCGACATCGAGGTGGTGACCCGTTTTCCGGGCTCAACCGACAACGCATGGCCTGGACGCGGATCGAACAGATTCATGTAATTGTTCGGAATGGTGCCAAGGCCGGGAATCAGAATTTTAGCCCCGAACAGGTTGTTGATTGTCTGCGTGGTGGCAACCACGTTGCCGAAGCAGTCCGCCGCCGTCACGTGCGTCGTGTGCGCGCCCTCGAGCTGGGTAACGCCAGCGCCCCACCTCTGCGCGCGGCCAGCATCGATCGCGCGGCGCCGTTCCACGGCATAGGCTTTGGAGGTCAACCGCTCCACCGGCACATCGATGTAATCGGGATCGCCGCTTGCCGCAGCCCGATCCGCAAACGCGATCTTCAGCACCTCGGCCAGCAAATGGATGGTCTCGGCGGTGCCAAAGGCTGAGCGCGCGATGTCATAGCCCTCCAGAATGTTCAGCATCTGCGCAATGTGAACACCGGATGCCGCGGGCGGTGGCGGTCCCAGAATTTCCCAATCGCGATAGTCGGCGCGGACCGGCAGGCGTTCGATGGTCTTGCAGGCCGCAAGGTCCTGCTTGCCGATGAAGCCGCCGTGGGCCTTCATGTAATCGACCAGGATGTCGCCGAGCGGTCCCTCATACAAGGCGGACTCGCCGTGCGTTGCGATGGTGGACAGCGTCTGCCCATATTCGGACTGCACCACGCGCTCGCCCGCCTTCAACGGCTCCCCGTCCGGCAAAAAGATTGCCGAGATCGGCTTGTCCTTCAGCATGTCCTTGGCGCCGTCGGCAATGCATTCATGCAAGTAAGGCGTCGCGAGAAAGCCGCGCGAGGCATGCCTGATCGCCGGCTGCATGACGTCGGCCAGACTCATGGTGCCGAAGCGGCGCAACGTCTCGCACCAGGCCTTGAGAGAGCCGGGGGTTGCGACTGCTTTTGGACCAACAAGATTTTCGTCGCCGACGGTATCGAACACGTCATGCGGCGAACCCGGCTTCGAGCGGTAGGTATCGGGCCGCACCGATAACGGCACCGTGCTCTGTCCGTCGATGAAACGATGGCAGCCGTCGGCGGTGCGGATATGCGCCATGCCGCCGCCGATGATCCCGACCATCATCGGCTCGACTACGGTCAGCGTGAACAGGGTTGCGATCGCCGCATCAATGGCATTGCCGCCGGCTGCGAGCATCTCGGCGCCCGCGGCCGATGCAAGTGGATGATTGCTGACGACCATGCCGCGGCTGCCGTGTGCCGGCTGCTTCAGACATTTGAACACCGTGCCTGTCCGGTCGCGCCAATCGTCGGTCATATCACTGCTTTCGGGACTCGCGGCCCTTCGAGCGGCCACTTGTTAACGTTTTGTTAACGTTTTGATAACGTTTCGTTATTCGTTCCAAATATCGCAAACCGCTCCGCGCTTATGATACACTCTGCTACCGTTACGTGATTCGGACCATCATGATCCCAAGAAGTGACCTGGATCGGCCCGGCACGTCCTGAGCGAGAATGGCTCGGCATCGAGAAGAGGATGCAACGCAGTGTGGCGTATCAGCGGAGCCCCGTAAACAAATCAGGATATCCTTTCCCATGCACACCATCGTATTGGCCACCCAAAAAGGTGGCAGTGGCAAGAGCACACTCGCCGTTGGGCTCGCGCTTGCAGCCAAACAAGCCGGACACAACGTCCGGTTGCTCGAGACGGATCCGCAGGGGACGCTGTCGAGCTGGCAGCGCCGCCGTGGCCGGGCCGAACCCATCGTCGAGCAAGCCTACGACGCACTCGACATCGAGCAGCGCCTGTACGCGCTGGAACGGGACGGAGCCACGCTCGTCATCATCGACACGGCGGGCGGCCTCTGCGCGGCAACGACGGCGGCGATCCGCCACGCCGACCTCTGCATCATTCCGGCGCGCCCCAGCGTCGCTGACATTGAGGCCAGCGCCGCGACGCTTGGCGTAGTCAGGGCTTGGAAAAAGCCGTTTGCCTTTGTCATCAACCAGGCGCCGATTCGCGGACGGCGCATCGACGACGCGGCGACTACGCTCGGCAACGAGGCAGCACGCGATTTGGTCGATGTGCTCGCAAGGCCTTTCATCGTCATGCGGAACGACCATCAGGATGCACTTGCCGCGGGCCTTGCAGTCAGCGAGTTTGCGCCGAGCGGCAAATCGGCCGATGAAATCCGCAGCCTGTGGCGGTGGATCGACAACCGCTTGAATGCAGCCATGACCGGCGAGACCGCCTTGATCGGCGAGTTCGCCGAACGATATCCGATCGAACGTGTTCCACCGTCCATGGAAACTGCACTGCCATCTCACCGGCTGCCACTTGCCGGTGAATCCGGCGCTGCGTGGGATGCGGGGCTTTAGCGGAAATAGCTAGAGCTTTCTATTTCTGGCACTTCGGACACCAGAAGGTCGAGCGTCCGTTCTGGGTGAAACGGCGGATGATGCCGCCGCAGCCCACCGTTCCACAGCTCTCGCCCTCGCGATCGTAGACCCGGAAAGAATGCTGGAAATAACCGAGCTCGCCCGAGGTCTGGCGGTGGTCGCGCAGCGAGGAGCCGCCGGCCTCGATCGCCTGATTGAGCACGGCGTGGATGGCATCAATCAGTCGCTTGGCATGATCGGTCGGTGCGCCCTTTTTCTCCGCAAGTGTCGAGGCCCGTCGCCGCGGCGAAAGATGCGCGCGATACAGCGCCTCACAGACATAGATGTTGCCGAGTCCTGCGACCACGCGCTGGTCGAGCAGCGCTGCCTTCAGGCTGGTGTTCTTGCCGGCGCAGGATTGCGCCAGCAATCGGGCGTCGAACGCGTTGCCGAGCGGCTCGGGACCTAATCCCTTCAACAACGGCTCGGCCTCCAGGGATGCGCGCGGAATGATCTTCATGTAGCCGAAACGGCGGGGATCGTTGAAAATTACGTCCGCCCCCGACGACATGTGGAATACGACATGGTCGTGGGCGCCGTTCTTGTCGCGCGGATGATGGAACACGCCCGTGGTGTGCGTTTGCTCGATCTTCTGGATACGGAACGAGCCGGACATTCCCAGATGCATCAGCAGCACGTCGCCGGAGGCCAGATCGGCCAGGAGATATTTGGCGCGCCGCCCGAGCCCGGTCACGGTTTGCCCGGTCAGACGGGCGACAAAATCCTTCTGGAACGGAAACCTGAGATCCTTGCGGCGGGCTTCGGCGCCCAGGATCTTCGCGCCCTCCATGACGGGCTGCAGGCCGCGGCGGACGGTCTCGACTTCGGGCAGTTCAGGCATGCCGGCATTTCACCTTCAAGTTTCGCAAAGGTCCGTCAGGTCATTCACCTTACGGAAGCGACGTGATAGCCCCTTTGCGCCGGGCGCGCTATGGTCGGGTCGACGGCGCTGGCGTGGAGTAGAGTGATGGATCGGCCGGGCGAAACCACCCATTTTGGCTTCCAGGACGTGCCGTTGGGTGACAAGCAGACGCTGGTTAACTCGGTGTTTCACAGCGTCGCGTCGCGCTACGACCTGATGAACGATTTGATGTCGGCAGGCCTGCACAGGGTCTGGAAGGACATCATGGTCAACACCCTCAACCCGCCGCGAAGCGACAGGCCCTACGCGCTGCTCGACGTGGCCGGCGGCACCGGCGACATCGCCTTCCGCGCCGCGAGGGCCGCGGGCGCGGGCTTTCACGTCACCGTGTGCGACATCAATCCGGACATGCTGCGTGTCGGCAGCGAACGCGCCGAAAGGCAGCATCTTGATAAGAGCGTCTCCTTCGTGGAAGGCAATGCGGAGGAACTTGCCTTCCCGGATCGCTCGTTTGACGGCTACACGATCGCGTTCGGCATCCGCAACGTGCCGCGCATCGATCGCGCACTGACCGAGGCGTTTCGCGTGCTCAAGCCCGGCGGCCGCTTCCTGTGTCTCGAATTTTCCAGCGTCGAAGTGCCCGGGCTCGATCGTCTCTACGATCTGTTCTCGTTCAACGTGATCCCGCCGCTCGGCCGCATCGTGACCGGCGACGCCGAATCCTACCGATATCTCGTGGAATCGATCCGCAAATTTCCGAAGCCGGCAGCGTTTGCGGACATGATCCGCGCCGCCGGTTTTTTGCGTGTCGACTGGCAAACCCTCTCCGGCGGCATCGTGGCTTTGCATTCGGGCTGGCGTTTGTGATTTCGGCTCTGACCCACGTAACAAGACTAGCCCGCGCCGGTTTCGTGTTTGCGCGCGAGGGCGTGTTTGGGGTCATCGACCCGGCGCTGGTGCCGCAACCCGGCCAGCTTGCGTTGAAACTCGCGCGCCTGGTCGAACGTCGCGGCGCCAAGTCCGGTCCGCGGCTGTCGCGCGCGCTGGAGCGGAT
>Ga0310914_10001152_pt1 | contig 16735 bp, 17 predicted proteins | sample GREbulkMGAN108_FD_203450 | JGI IMG/M metagenome (GOLD analysis project Ga0310914, IMG submission 203450) | Lab enrichment of tropical soil microbial communities from Luquillo Experimental Forest, Puerto Rico - GRE.bulkMG.AN108 | ecosystem: Environmental > Terrestrial > Soil > Tropical forest >... | reverse complement strand
CGCGATACGCAGATCAGCTTCGCCGCGAGTGAGGTTCCGCTGAAATGCCTCTAGCTCGTAAGCGGCTTCCGCCAATCGCTTGAGCGTTGCGGCCTGCTCAACTGTCATCGGCCGGTTGGCGGTTACCGAGTCCAGTTCTTCGGTCCATGGCGGCTGGAAGCGACGAGGCATTATTGCGAGTACGTCACGGCACAAACTGAACAATCAAAGCAGCAGCCGTGATCCCGATCAGGCAGCAGGCTAAGGCAACAATCACTATCTCACGCACAGCTATTTCACTGACGAGATTGTTTTTCAGGCGATGACCCGCAACCGCTGCTTTGACTACAGCGGATGTCCCGCGTGCCACAGTAATAGCGGCATTAGTTCAGGCTTTGGGTGAATTGTTTGGAGAAAACTTCTCGTGAGCGTTGCCTTTCAGGCACACAACATCCTCCGAGTACGGCGGCGGAAAGCGGCGTGATGCGAGCAAAGTTTTGAAAAACAAAGAGCCCCGGCCGGGGGTCTTGCCGACCGAGGCTCCCGGGAAAGCAGGCCGAACGACGCGTGCAGGCGATTTCGTCCAGCCTGCTGCTATCAAGTCAGCTATTTCGGGCGTTCGTATGGGCCACTTTGGACCACACGGCGGCGCAGAAGCGATGTTCTAGTGACTTTGCAAAGCGACAAACTCTTTGCCGCTGGAATGACCGTTTCGGCCTATAGAGGGGGAATCCATGAACCGGCTGCTGATCGTTGCGATTTTGATAATCTCGACCGTGCCGCTGTGTGCCCAGGGTCGACACAGGAAAGTTGTGGCTATTGAGCCCTTGCCGATGTGCGGCAGCTTCCATAAGCCGTGCGTATTCAAGCTGCTGAGCAAACCCTATTGTTGGGGCTGCAATACTGCGCTCGATCAGGCGCGCTTCGTGGCCTGGATTAAAGCCAATCCGTGACACGTGCTCATCGTCGTCGCGTGCTAGGCGAATGATCGACCACGGTGGCGGGAAGCGGCGCCACGTCACTTACCTAATAGGTCCACGTTTGTGCCTGTGGCGGTTCGAGTCACTATGAGTCCCCTAATTGCGGGATAATTTGGCGGGATCTTAAGGTGTAATTCGGCGCCGATCTCTGGCCGCGAAAATAGACCGCGCAAATAATCGAATGGCACCGAAACGACATTTGTCGCAAGCGCGCCAACGATAGCGGCTGGAATACTCAACGCAGCAATGAACTTTTTCATGGCATCTCCAATGAGGAGGATTTTGCGAATCACTGCCGAGCCCGCATTTTAGACCATGCGGACTTAAGCGCGCCCCGCCCTTTAGCTTGGCCGCTGGTGCGTTATTTCTGATTCCCGCTACCGGACCAGCCCGCCCTTTATCCCCTATCCGGCGGCCGTCCCATTGACTAACCGAAATAACTGCAACATATTGCGACATACTACCAACTATTGCACGGGGGGTTGATATGTCGGTACGCAAGCGGGTGTGGACTACACGCAAGGGCGAAACCAAAGAGGCGTGGATAGTCGATTACAGTGCCAACGGTTCGCGCCATATCGAAACCTTCGACCGCAAAAAAGATGCTGACGCCTTCGAAGCGAAAGTTAAGGTTGATGTCGGGAAGGGCATCCACATTGCTCCAAGCAAGAGCGTAACCGTTAAGGAAGCGGGCGAGCTATGGATCAAGGCGTGCGAGGGTGAGGAACTGGAACGCTCGACCATTGCTTCCTATCGCCAAGAATTGCACCAGCACATCGTTCCGTTTCTGGGTAATTACAGGCTGTCGCAATTGAGCGTGCCGATGGTGCGAAAGTTCAAAGATGACTTACGATCCGAAAAACGTTCGCCCGCAATGGCAAGTCGCGTCATTGGGAGTCTTGGTGCGTTGTTGGGTGATGCGCTGGAACGTGGTCTTGTGGCGACCAACGTCGTGCGTTCAATGAAGCGGGAGCGTAAGCGGGGAAAGGAACGGCAAGCCGAACGTCGTCAGAAGGGCAAGCTTAAGGTTGGTGTGGACATACCGACGCCAGACGAAATCAAGCGATTGATCGCGCATCTATCGGACAAGTGGCGACCACTATTGTTGACGGCAATATTTACCGGCTTACGGGCTTCTGAATTGCGCGGCCTTCGTTGGGAGGATGTCGATCTGAAACACGCCAAGCTGCATGTACGACAGCGCGCAGATCGGTATCAAACCATCGGCAAGCCAAAGTCGGAGGCTGGCGAGCGAACCGTGCCCTTCCCCCCGATGGTGGCGAATATGCTGCGGGAGTGGAAACTGCGGTGCCCTAAGAACGAACATGGAATCGTTTTCCCGACTGGCAAGGGCGAGATTGAATATCACTCGAACATCGTCCATCGGGGCTTGGGACCGGCACAGATCGCGGCCAAGATCGTCACCAAAGAAGGCAAACCAAAATATCCCGGCCTGCATTCGTTGAGGCACTTCTATGCTTCGTGGTGCATCAACAGAGAGAAGGATGGCGGATTGGAATTGCCGTTGAAGATGGTGCAAGGGCGGCTTGGTCACTCCACACTCGCTATGACTGCCGACACCTATGGTCACTTATTCCCAAGTAATGACGACGGGGCAGAGCTTAGGCAGGCCGAAAAGTTCTTCCTGACCTAGGCGCGACACAGATGCGACATACGGTGAAATTCTTCAATTATAACAATGTCTATCGGCCGATGCACATTCGGTTGTTCTTTCGTTAGAGTAATCGGCTTGGAGAAGATCATGACAAGATCAACACGGATCGGCCTAGCGGCGGTCTTATTGCTAGGCGGAGGTACGTTTGCGATAGCCCAAAATGGTCCGGCCACGGGGGCGTACCCGCCGGGCGCGAAAAATCCGCACGGCTACTATGGCTCTAGCTACTACGCTCGACCGCGCTATGCGCCAAATTACCCATATTACTGTAGAACGCCCTACTATGTTCTGGGCTATCCCGTCCCACACTACGGCTACCGGGGTTGGTGCGACTGGCGATACTGGTAATCGGCATTCGGTGGGACCGCAAAGCTAGTGCCGTTCACGCGAGGCGCGTGGCCAAATAGGAAATTTCCTATAAGGGCTGCCGCTGGCCTTCCATGTTTTTGCTGACAGTAGACATACGCCAGCTTTTGGCCGGCGTTGTATGGCGAGGGTCGCAAAATGCATTAGATGGAATGCGCGGCGACGGTGTTATTACGTTGCTGCCGCGAGCCGGGATGATGGCTTCCCGCCTGTACCACCGTAAGCGCGTCATCCCGGCTCTGACCGACCACTTGGAAGATAAAGGCGGGGTGATCGGCATAAAAAAGATGGCGATGGAAGGTTAAATCCGCAACATTTTGGTGGTTGTGGCACAAAACAAATAAAAGCCGATTGACCATTACCGCGATCCCCAATCCACATCCGCTTTGCGCGTGACGGCGGGCGCTTTTGGGCATCCTGTTCCTCAACAGATCACGGCGGACAAGTGGCGAGGGGGCATTAGCTCTGATAATCTGTTCTTAGATGATCCGGTCATCAAAAATCCGGAGGGACTGTATCATGCGACGTGTATTGGGAGCCGTATTTCTAGCTCTGTGCACGCTTGCGCCGCTCAATATTCGGGACGCTACAGCATCCGGGGCAGTAGGAATGTGCGCGGCATATGCTAAGGCAAATCACTGCCACGCTAAATTCGATGCTCACAATAAAACATGCGTGTGCCGGTGACTTCCTTCGAAATCTTGTTACTGCAAGCGTCAAAGCGTTTGGTTTCGTAAGCTACTGAGCCTTCACCGTCCCCAAGCTTCCTCCGTTTCGAGCGTCGCAACGGACCAAGCGGCGCGAAGCGACGAAGCCTCAAAATTTTCTAGTAGCGATACCCTACGTAGCGATGACGGTAGCCGTGGTGACGGTGATGGTAGCCGTAAGCGTGGTTGTATTAGCTGTGGCCGTTGCCTCAGCCATACATAGCCATGAGGTGCGTAGCCGTAACGGGGATACACGGCCTCCTGAGCCGATGCGGCACCCGCCAAAAACGCCAAGTGGCTAGCGCCTCGTCGCGCGGCAGCGATGTTTAGGACAAGTTGCTGGAAATAAATTACGGGCGCAGGGGTTTTTAGCAGGAGTGACTTTAGGAGCCGCACATGAGGCTGTTGCTGTCCGTCCTGGGAGTTTTCACGGTTGTCGCCTGCATCGAAAAACCCGCAGAAGCGGAACAAAACTACCCCTGGTGCATCAATAAACCCGACACACCCCCGCAGTGCCGGTACGCAACATTTGAACAATGCTTGTCCGACCGGCTTGGGAAAGGCGGGTCTTGTTCTCCGTACCCGTCGTCACTGGAACCACGTTCATCAAACAAACCCCAGGGGCGCTAAGCGGCTAAGACTTCCACAAAAAGCTCCGGCAGCCTGTCGATATTGACCGCAATCCGCCGGACCTCGTCCCCGATCGGAAACAAAAGCGTGGCCGTCGGCGTTTTTCAACGGAGTGCGAATAGGAGACCACCATGAGGCTTTCGCTATTCATCCTGGGGGTTTTCGCTGCTGTCATCTGCATCGAAATACCCGCTGAGGCGCAAAACGGTGGGTGGTGCGCCTATTACGACGAGGCATTCGGCGGTGCCAGGATTTGCGGGTTTGTAACGTTGCAACAGTGTTTGGCCGACGTGCGCGGCGTTGGCGGGAACTGCTCACCCAGTCCGTACTACCAGCCGCCCTACTACCAGCGGTACCGAGGGGACTATCCGTATTGATTGGGCACTACAGCTATTCGACCGCAGTCCGCCGCGCCTCGCACGCAATGCAGCTCTGCATCGTGCTCAAAAAGTATGATGAAATTTGCGGTGTTTACCCAAGCGGAGAAGAAAATCGTGGGAAACATCTCAAAGTTGATTTTTAGCGCTGCCATTGCAGCCGTAAGTATCGCAACTCCAGCATTGGCTGCCTATAAGGGCAATCCATTTTCTGCTCACCACAACGGATATGTCACACGAAGCAGCCAAGGAAGAGGTATTTACAATTTCGCCCCAGTAGCGCCTTCGGTTCATGAGTCGGGCGGCTCCCCTGTTTTCGCCTCGACCCCTAGAGACCCCCGAAGTTGGGTTGGTGACCCAGCAGGGCGACCGTATGTTTATGTTCCAGGTATGGCCGAAGGCCCGTAATTGCTAAGCAAAAATAGTCGCCACTAATGCCCGTTTTGTCTCCGAAAGCGACATTGATTAGCGCATTGTGCCCTCGACGATGAATGACCTCGACTTTGTTACTTTGGTGCGCAGCGCGGTATTATTTTTCATATTGTCATTAAAGGCTTTTGCCTTCGTCATGTTATCGAAAGCAATGAAAGCGAAAAACTTCGGCGCATTTCCATCAAGAGCGGTTGCATTTTCTGTGCGCGCGAAATAGCGACCGTCCTCAAATTGGACTTCCACAGCGGTAGCATCGGCCATTTGGCGGAGAGCCTCAAAGCCATTGGCATCGGTTATCTCGTCAATCTCAACCACAACATAAATCGGCGGCGTGGTCGTGCGAGCGTGTAAACCCCGAATGACAATGGCCGAGACAAAGACAACAAGGGCGAGTCCGAGAAAGTATCTCCTCATGGCGTTCTCCCCTTTGTGAACACTATCGTTTTACCTTGTGATCTGCATTGGGATGTGACCGGCATCACAGAAAGTGATTCGAGCAATACTGACCGCAATCCGCCGGCCTCGCATGCAATGCAGCTTTGCATTGTGCTCAAGAAAGCGTGATGGAATTTGCGGTGTTTACCCAAGCGGAGAAGGAAATCGTGGGAAACGTCTCAAAGTTGATTTTTGGCGCTGTAATTGCAGCCGCGAGCATCGGAACTCCAGCATTGGCTGCCCATAGAGGCAAGCCAATTTCTGCTTATCAGAATGGATATGTCACACGAGGCAGCCAAGGAAGCGGCGTTCACAATTGCGTCCCGACTCCGTCGTGTCCGGGGTTGCCGTATTGTGATCCGTGTTCCGGTATCAGCTACCCGGGGGGCGAGCCGGGTCACTAGCTGGTCCGATCCGCACTGTCGCGGATAGCCAAACGAGACTCTGATTGTCGTGGTCGCTTGAATATCTGGGATTAACTGCCCCAATCTTCTTCAGCTTCACGGTTTACTGCGGGCGCTTCCGGGTTCTTGATCTTGATCCAATGAGGCGACCGTCCCCGGCGATAAATTGAGCCGCGCCGTCAGCATTGGTTCGCGAAGTCGCTACGTTAGTCGCATCGCCGCGCAGTCGTTGGGAAATACCCGCTCTTTGGGTTGATCTCCATTTGCTGCCAACGCCACTTTCTGGGGAGCGAATGGGTCCGTAAAATTCAAGAAATGCCTGATTTTGTTGGTCGGAGCGGCGAGATTTGAGCTCGCGACCCCCAGTCCACCAGATTGGAGGTACGTGAAGACACGGGAAGATTTGTGTGGACATAACCCTTGCAAATTCGAGACAACTAGTTTAGACCCTCAGTCTGAAAATGCCTTTGGCGGTCCCGGGAAGACCGGGGAAGACCGATAAAATCTTCCCCAGCTCTTCCCGAAAACGGGGGAGACCTTCAATGAAATTGACTGAGGGTAACATTGCGAAAGCAATCCGAGAGGCGCGAGACAAGAGTAAGTCCAAATCTGAATGGATCGCGTGGGACGACGAACTGCACGGCTTTGGATTGCGAGTCCGTGACGGCAAACGCACTTGGATTTTCCAATATAAGATCGGCGAGCGCCACCAGCGCATGAGGCTCGGCGGTCCCGAAGTCAGCTGTAATCAGGCGCGTGCGCTTGCTGAGGCCCAAAGAGGCGCCGTCGCCCAGGCCAAGCTAGGACACGGCGTCGATCCCGCTATCGAGCGAGAAAAGACCAAAGCCGAATCCAAGCCCAAGCCCAAGGGTAGAACTTTGGCGTCCCTAGTTGCTGATTATCTCGGCGAGAAGGTAACGGCGATGAGGCCGCGGAGTTACGACGAAACCAAGCGCCATCTCGAAAAGCATTTTGCGCCGCTGCACAATCGCGCAGTACAGACGATCGAGCGTCTCGATGTTGCCGCCCGGCTTCGCGAGATCGCCAAGGACAGCGGCCCGGTGGCCGCTAATCGTGCCCGCGCCAGTCTGTCCGCTATGTTCGCATGGGCAATAGGGGAGGGGCTTTGCGACAGCAACCCCGTCGCCGGAACCAACAAACAGGAAGAGGCTGGTCCCCGGGAGCGCTCGCTATCGGATGCTGAAGCCGCTGCCGTTTGGCTTGCGGCGCCTGACAATGATTACGGTCGTATCCTTAAGCTGATACTCTTGACCGGCTGTCGCCGTGACGAAATCGGCGGCTTGAAATGGGGTGAAATCGACTTGGAGGCGCGGGCGATAACCCTCCCGAAAGAGCGCACCAAAAACAAAACAGCGCACACCGTTCCGCTTTCCGACGCCGCGCTGGCGATCCTAAAGGATCTTCTACGTCGCGGTGATCGCGAGTTCGTTTTCGGCGTAGGGAAGGCCGGTTATTCCGGCTGGTCGAAATCAAAAGGTGAGCTTGATCAGGCGCTGAAGATCAAAGACGCATGGACGATCCATGATCTGCGTCGCACCGTCCGCACCGGCATGGGCAAGCTTAATGTCCAGCCGCATATTGCCGAAGCAGTGTTAAACCATCTGCCGCCGGAGCTGATCCGAACCTACGATCGCAACACCTATATGGCGGAGAAGAAGGCCGCGCTTGATCTGTGGGCGTCGCATCTGAAGGTCGCGATCGCCCAGGCCGCCGGAGCCAACATCACGAGCCTGCGCAAACGGTAGCCTTTCTCCACGCCCGCTTCGAGCACCGTGCCACGGCAGCGCTCCGCTGTATCACAAAGCGGTCAGCCTCCCGGCCTACGCGATTTTAAACGTTGTGTGTGTAGGCGTGCGGCTGAAGCACATGGAGAGAGCCATCCCATTGAATTTGCAAGCAATTATTGACTTGAATGTCTGTCGACAGACGAGCATTTTCAAACGGTGACAGACTTTCATCAAAGCTCATATTAGACTTCATCGCAGTCTTGGGGCGGGCTAACAGACAAGCTGTCCCGGCCAAAGCATCTGCGAATCAGACGGCAGCGAGACTATCTGCGATCCTGCCTTCAGCGAGACCGTAAGCAGCATCATCGGTGGAGTCAGCAGCTCAGCCGGAACGTCAATGCTTGGCTGGACCGTCGGCGCGGGCCTGGATTATAAGTGGCAGCTCGATCAGGGCTCAGCCGTGATCTTTGGCGTCGAATATCTGCACTACCAGTTCGGGGAACACTCACTCGCATTCGGCGGCCCGCTGTGTGCGTGCTCGGACAATACCACCTTTACGATTGGCAATGCGACGCAGACCATCGACGCCATCAAAGGTCGCATCAGCTATCTGTTCTCGATCCACTAGGCTTGGCAAAGAGAGGTTAGCCGCAAAAAAGCCGTCACGAGAGCGCTACCTTCCCTAGTCGGGCCGGAAAGCCGCTAGGGCCAGTTCGACAAGGTGGGACGAAGGCAAAGCCGTCGGTGTCGCATCCCGGCGGCTTTGCTGTCTGCCGTTTGTAGCCGCGCCCTGCGTACATCCGGCATAGGCGCGGCCGCTGCCGCCAGGGAGAATGGCTAACGGCAGAAAGGGTGGGCGATCGCGCAGGCGTGACGCACCGCACGACCGCCCGGCTGCGGGGAGAGGCGGGGAAACCCGCAGCGAACACGCTTAGATTTTTCCAAGTCTTGGGTAGGTTAACGGGCCGTCGAAACCGGAAACCCGATCGCCGCGAACCTTCGTCCGAAATCCTCGCAACAGCTGGGCGGCAATCTGGCGCGCGTTGTCGTCCTTGCCCAGCTCGCGCGTGTATTCGCGGCCTTCGGGATCGTGCACCGCAAGTCCATTGCGGCCAGTCAGAATGACGCGATTATTTTCTACAACGTAAAACGCCTCCGCCACGGCGCCGCCGGGGAGGCCAGGGCTCGGCGCCGCCGTCTGGATGCTTATCGGGATTGGTGTGGCCGGCGCTATTATATTTGTAGCCCGCAGAGGTAATGTCGGCCTGTAACGAGTCCGAGTCGGGCAAGCTGAGGCGGCCTTCTTCTAGTGCCTTTTTCAGATTGCTCCACATCTCTGCGCGTCGATTAGCGGGGCCGCCAGCGGGTTGCCCGCGCTCATCAAGGGGAGCGGGCTCGACTGGCTTGCCGCCGAAATTAACCGCCTGCACGACGCGGCGGGACTCGCCCTGTTCGATCAATCGATCGAAGACACCGACGCCCAATCCACCGACATCGATGTTCGCCTTTACCGGCTTGTCTTCGCGAATAATCTTTCGCACCCAGCCGCAGACCTGCATGGTATCCAAGCCGCGACGGGATTCGACCTTCTCAATGCGGCGGCTTCGGCGCCACGCGATCGATGTGCGAGCATCCCCGCTGCCAGCAGGATCAACGCCGATGATCAGGATCCCGTAAGGATCGACCTTCTCCCGACGCGCCTTGATGACGAGGTCGGGCGTAATAAAGCTGTCGAAGTTGGACGAGATAAATGCCTCCGACGCCACGAGTGGATATTCCTGGGGGAAGCGTTCGGCACTACCAAGCTGCGAGATCTTTGCCCGGCGCCAGGCGATCTGCTCTTTATCAAGCTTATAAAGATCAGCCAGCGCGCGCTCATCCGAATCCATCTCAAAGTCGCCCTCGATCTCTCGGCGATAACCGGGATCAATGCTCCAAGGCAGAAATACCGGCATGAACTCTGACTCAGCGGCCTCGGCCTTTCTCCAAAGTGATTGAAAGTCGTTAAAGCCATTAGCGGTACTTTCCAAAAGGATTTCGGTTCCGGCAATATCCGGCACAGTCTGCATGAGGCTTGCCATTTGCGACGGCAAGTCGGTCCAGAACGCAACCTCCGACGCATGCAACATCTGCGCGGTTGCCGATCGCCCCGTGCCTTCGTTATTTGCAACGCTAACGAGATAGCCGGAATCGATCTTGTCGAAGATCAATTCCTCCGCGTTACTTGTACCGATGGACGGCCTGAGATCGTCCGGCATGCAGTCATGAAACCGCCGGACGATTTGGAATAGATTCGAGCTGGCGCGCCGCTCGTGGCCGATAATAATGGTACGTAAGCCAGGATTATTGATCGTGCGGTGGTACAGTCTCGCCGCGATGTAGGTGCTAATGCCAAGCTGCCGAGCCTTGAGGATGACGATCCTGACTCTGCCAGACTTGGCACGCTGAGCCTCGATCGTCTCATGCAGCTTCTTTTGCGCCGCATTGAAGATGAAACTCTCTAGCTGTCCCGCCTTAGGGCGTAGCTTTAGAGCGTGCCAGGCGAAATACTCCAGATCACTGCGCATACGCTCAGCATGCTCGCCTTCGGCAAGCACTTGGTCTAACCAGGTCATATGATCTATTCCTCTTCAGTAGGGAGGCAGTGCCGCGGGTTTATTGCCCTTCTGAAACAGCACGCGTGCCGTCTCCTCAAGCAACCTCGCAGCTACCCACAGGCGCCGCAGCACTTAATCATCGCTCGAAAAATCTCGCCCAGGACGGCTCCCCTCAACGTGTTGAGCTTCACGCAACCGCCCTTTGGCACTTTGATGCCGCAGAGTGGGCGCCGTCCACAGCATCAAAAGCAGACATGAAGCTCTGAAATTGCGATGTCCGCTTTACCCCCGAAAGCGGACATTGGTGAGCGTAACCTCATGCACCGCAGCAAACGGCCGGCTATCCGGTTGGTCTTTGACCACGAGAATGCGCTTGCTCGTGTCGGCTAAACCTGGCGTTAAACGATCAGCGGCTCATTCCACTTCTGGGTCGGGTTGAGCCGTCAAAAGCGGACTTCTGGATGCGGGTTAGTTCGTTCTCTATTCAATCACTTCGTCGGCAGCGGTGACTAGCGATGCCGGGATGTGGAGTGAGAGCGTCTCGGCAGTCTTTCTGTTGATGACTAACTCGAACCTGACGGGCTGCACAACGGGGATATCGGAGGGTTTGGTACCCTTAAGAATGAGTCCCGCATCTACCCCCGCGTGATGATAAGCCGCCGCAATACTGGGTCCGTAACTCATCAGACCGCCGGCCGCGGTAAACTCACGCCATTGATAAATCGCAGGCAACGAATAGGTTGCAGCCAGAGAAAGCACTTGCGCACGATGGTTGTTAAACAAGGAATCGGCTGTAACAAGCACTGCATCTACTCGTGCCGATGCGAACGCCTGAAAGGCATTATTAATTTCTTGATCAGATCCGGCTTGCTGGATTTCGAGTTTTAAATCCATCTTGTCTGCAGCCTGCTGCAGTTCTCTCAACTGGCCGTCAACGCCTGGACGGTTCGGATTGACGAGAACACCGATCAATGTGGCAGTGGGCTTCATTGCGTGCAGAAACTCCAGTCGCTTGGCATCGAGTTCGGATGTGAGCCCTGCGGTTCCGGTCGCGTTTCCGCCAGGCTTGTTTAAACTCGCGACAAGTCCGGCTTCGACTGGATCAGCGACGGTCGTGAAGACGATTGGTATGTCCTTAGTGGCCTCGTGTGCCACGAGCGCCGACACGGGACCACCGGCTGTGACGATTACAGCTGGCCGAAGGCCAACTAGCTCTGCAGCCAGCCCGCGCAGCCGATCGTAATTATCGTTCGCCCAGCGATATTCGATCCTGAGGTTCTTTCCTTCAACGAAACCGGCCTCCCGAAGTCCGACGTGGAACGCCGTCAGCTGATCACCGCCCCGAGAAGCCTCTGAGGCGGTGGTGAGAAACCCAATGACGGGGACTGCCGACTGCTGTGCGTGTAGCGGCAGCGGCCATGCAGTCATCTCTAATGCGATGAGTGACACAAGTGCTATGCGTGTCAGGTTCATCATCACGATCAGCCTTGGACAAATGGTGCAATGCCTTCATGCCCTAGGACCGATTATACCATCAAACCTCTTGCTCTGGAATTTCGCGTCGCCGCAGACGATTGTTAGGCTCGATCTTCTCATTATCGGTTTCACGGCGGGTAAAGCAGACTATCGGGCAAGGTGAGACTCGAATATCAGCGCAAAAATAAAGAGCCGTATCGAGATAGCGCGCTCTATGCACGCTCTGTTTTTCTTGATCACTTACGGCGCCGCAAAAACGGTACGCCGGAAGAAGCCAACGTTTAAGCCAAGCCCCTTGGCGTTTAAAGGCCGAGCCGCTTGGCGGTTGCGGGGTTGATTTTCAGCGTGATGTTGGTCAGGGGCTGTACCTGGATTTTTAGGGGGTCGGTGCCGTCGAGAACTTCGGCTGCGATCTGGCCTGCCAATTTATAGGCATCAACCAGGTATGTTCCTAAGCTCGCATAGCCACCCTCGTCCGTGAACTCGTGCCATTGGTGCATCACTGCAAACTTGGCCTTCTCGGCCGGAAGTACGGTCGAACGGAGGTCGTTGAATATCGGGTCGGCGGCGACGAGCACTACTGTGATCGGCGGCTGTTTCTTGTTCCAGCCGTCGAATGCCGCATTGATGCTATTGATGATCGCCGTTTTGGACCCGGGGGTTACGTTCACGCGGTCGAGCCCAATGTTCAGCTGGTCCGCCATGTCCTGCAGGTTTTCGGACTTATAATCCTGGCGTGTCTGGTTTTCGAGCACGCCGAATGTTTTCTGATTAGCCCATTTCGGGTCCTTCTGCACCAGATCGCAAAGTTGCATCAGTCTCGACGGGTCGAGGTCGGAGGTGCGCGCGTCAACACCAGTCATGTTCGGGGCAGGCTTGGTCAGTTGAGAGAAGCTTGTGAAAACGACATTTGTATTGGTCCGGGCTTTGGTCTGTGCGTTCCGAATAGCATAAACAGAAGGAGGGCCACCGGCCGCAATGATCAAGTCCAACTTAGTGGTAGCCAACGTGTACGCATTTTTATTCAGCAACTTGGGATCATCATCAGACCAGAGGGGTTTTTTAGGATCGAGAGTGAGGTTTTGGTTCAGCTTATAGCCCCGGTCGTCTAGTTCCGCCAGAAATGCATTGATCGACGGGTCATTGCTTTTGCCAGCGCTTCCGCTGTGCAGAATTCCAATAGTCTTATTTGGCTTTAGTGGCCGCGTACTCTTTCTTGACTTTGCACTGCTCTTTGGCTTTGCACCCTTCCTCTTTTTCTTTGCCATGGTAATACCCCTGTATCGTCATATGAGACTGTTTTGAGTAGATAGATTTTCAAGGGGATTACAGCAGAGATTTGCGCTCGGCGAAATGGTGTTGAATGATCAATTTGCGCTGCAAATCCCTTAACTGCCCATATCCGCTTTGGGCGGGAATTTGCGATGTCTGCTTTACCCCCAAAAGCGGACATCGGCTGAGCGCATTGGCATGTCCGCTTTGTGCCAAACGCAGATTTTTGTCGTTTCATGGCGTGCACAAGGTTCGAGCTTCAGCGAAACAACTTGCGGGCCTCATGCATAGTTATCCCGAGGTCATTTGCGGCACGATGGTCGCTCGCTAGATATTCGATAAGTTCCCGACGCAGCCTGTGGCGATTACGCGCGACGCGGAGCCTGTCGACAATCCGGTTGAAGACGGTGCGAAGCAAAAACGTCCGGCGTGCAGCGAAGGCAGCGCCCGTTTCAGTCTGCGAATAGCAAGACATGAGAAACTCCCAAAATGATCTGAGGCGATCTTTCCTTGCTTGACCCTTTGCCGCCACCCGATTACTGCCCGGCGATGCACGGTTACGCATATTGCGCGCCTCCCGTTGACAGCATCTATTCTCGATTGCGGATCCAGCGTCGCACAAACAAGTATTTCTTCAATAATCAGATGATGAGAATCGCTGAAGATTGTTCGCTTAACAGTGAATGTTATCGACGATAACGAAGCAAACCCTCATTATTCATAATTTATCACGGTACATAACTTGAATTCATTTTTCGCTGATTGATGTTAACCCCTAAATCCACCAATTTGCTCGGATTAACGGATGGAGATGTTTGTAACTAGCTCAAAGAAGAATGCGGTGCTGACGTACCAACCGGCTGCTGATCCCTTTTCTGACAGCCAGGAGGAATTCGCCATGCTATGCTATTCAATCGAGATGGTAGCCCCCGACCAAGTACGAAGGCGACGCGTCCTCCTAGTCGAGGATGATGATATCCTGCGCAAGAACTATGAGACGCTGCTCAGTTCGCACCATCTGACGATACACACTTGTGCTACGAAATCTGACGCACTAGCCGCCTTCGATCACGAGATGTTCGATGTAGTCATTTTGGATGTCACGTTAGGCGGCGAGTACGAGGCCGGCTTTGACCTTTGCCAGAGGTTTCGGGAAAAGCAAAAGTTCATCCCGATCATCTTTTTAACCGAACGGGACGAGGACGCAGACAGAATTAGCGGTTTACGACTTGGTGCTGATGACTACCTCAGCAAAACAATCTCCAGCACGTATCTGGTGGCGCGAATTAATGCTCTTATCAGGCGCGTTGAGACATTGCTTAGTGGTGCAGTAGAGGCGGCAAGTGCGGCTTCAGCAAAAGTTGGCTCGCGGCTGACGATCGATGAGCGGCTTTCGCGTGCCTACTGGCTTGGTTCCCCTCTTGACCTCTCTCTGACCCAGTTTTGGATATTAAAGGACTTGGTCACACACGCTGGTGATGTTCGTTCAACTACCGATTTAATGCACGCAGCGAATATTACTGTGCAGCCGAACACGATTGTGGTGCATATAAAATCAATTCGGGAAGCGATCCAAAAAATAACCCCCGATTTTGCGTGCATCAAATCCGAGCGAGCGAGGGGGTATCGGTGGGCTGACATTGCTTAGGCTCAAAGTGGCAGGAAGATTGATGCCTCAACGCCTGATCCATCATCTAGATTGGAAATGATGGCCTTACCGCCGTGATGCTCGGCAACTAGGCGGACAAGATATAGTCCAAGTCCCTGATGTTCACTTGATGGGCCGGATCGAGTGGATGCAAATGGTCCAAATAACATTTCGGTATCGTATTGGATTATAGGACCCTTGTTGCGGACCTTGATAACCGCGTGTACTCCATCTCGCTCAAGGACGATTTGAATGATGCTTTCTTCGTCTGCAAATGAGACCGCATTGGCTAAGAGATTGCTAACCGCTTCTTTGAGAAGTGTCGGATCAGCGCTTACATAAAGCGGCTCTTTGTCTGGGAGTTGAAGTCGAAAATCTATTCCAGAATGAGTCTGTTGATAACTGCCGATCAGCTCGCGTAGCAGTCGTGGAAGGTCAATCGGCTGCGCTTGACCTTGACGAACAAACGCCTCGGCATCGGTGGCGCGGCTGGCGCGCTCGATCAAGTTCCAAACGTGTCGCACTCCCTGTGATGCGGTCGCAATGTATGGCTTGAGCTGATCGTCATGCGAGGTTAGGTGAATTAGTTCGACGCTGGAATTTATCTGCGCGACTGGTTGACGCACCTCGTGCCTTAGAAACCCGGCAAGCTGCCGGAGCCAAGAGATGTAACGTGCGTCCGCCTGATGTTGCCTCGCTAGTGCTTCACGCTCTCTGTTAAGCTCTCTAAGCAGCCGCGCGTTCTCGATAGCGATCGCCGCCTGATCGGCGAAGGTCGACAATAACGCGATGTGCTTTTGCTCGAATGGTCGCACTTCCGTGCGACGTATTGTAATGGCGCCGAGCGCCCGCCCTTCACGGATTAGCGGCACGCCGAGAATAGTACGATGGCCAAATTTTTGCCCGTACGCTCGCCCTAGAGCAAATTCGTTGCCCGCGTGCTGCACATCGGGAACATGGATAGGCTCCATGTCCAAGACAGTTCGTCCCGCGATCGTGGAGCGGTCCAACGGGAACGGCTCATCGACAGGCCGTTCGACTTCGCCGAAACCCGCGGCAATCCGCAACGCGTCACCGTCAACAATGAAGATGTCGGTACACTGTGCCTCACAGATGCGAGCCGCGTGCTCGGTCACCGAATTTAGCACCGGCCGCACATCGTCGGGCGAATTCGAGATTTCGCGCAGGATTTCGCTGATCGCGGTCTGTTGCTCGAGCGACTTGCTCAATTGTGTCGTGCGCTGCTCGACCTTGTTCTCAAGGTCAGCGTAGGATTCCTGCAGCTTGCCGGCCATGTCGTTGAACTGATTGGCCAGCGCTTCGACCTCATCGCCGCTCTTGATCGTGATGCGTTGGCCGAGATCGCCGCTACCGATGCGCTCCGCGCCCGCCCGCAGCGCCTGGATCGGCACCACCATCCGTCCCGCCAGGAACATGCCGGCGATGAAGGCGAGCGCCAGCGCGCCGAGGAGGACATAGCCCATGCGCTCGAGCGACTGATAAAGCGGCGCGTAGGCTTCTTCGATCGGGGTCTCGACAAAGACGAACCAGCCGGGCGGATTGACCGGCGCGTAGGCGGTCAGCACCTTATGTCCACCGATGTCGTCAGCTTCCTGCACGGCCTCGGTCGCGGAGCCCGCGCGCGCGCCGCGGACCTGCGCCAGCCGCGACATGTCAGTGTTGCGCAACACCAGGTTGATATCGGGATGCGCGATTAGCCGGCCGGTGGAATCGACCACATAAGCGCGGCCGTGCGCGCCGACCTTGATCTTCGAAACCACATCCCAGATCAGCTTGAGATTGACCTGCGCGATGCTCACACCGGTGTCACGCCGGGTGCCGGCGAGCGACAACGTCATGTACGGCTCGGATTCCCGGTGAAAGTAAACCGGGCCGTAATACACCTCGTGCGCCACGGCTTGGGTGAATTCCGGCTTATGCGAGTATTCGATGCCGCTGCCGACCACGTCTGTCAGCCGTGAAACCTTGAGCTGCTCGTGACTCGCAGC
>Ga0310914_10001151_pt1 | contig 16736 bp, 10 predicted proteins | sample GREbulkMGAN108_FD_203450 | JGI IMG/M metagenome (GOLD analysis project Ga0310914, IMG submission 203450) | Lab enrichment of tropical soil microbial communities from Luquillo Experimental Forest, Puerto Rico - GRE.bulkMG.AN108 | ecosystem: Environmental > Terrestrial > Soil > Tropical forest >... | reverse complement strand
GAGATGCATGAGGTCGCTGAACTCGGCGTCGCCGCGCACTGGACCTACAAGCAGGGAGCCCCGACAACCGAAGGACCGCAATATCGCTGGCTGCGCGAGCTGCTGGATATACTCGACCACGCTTCGGGACCGGAAGAATTCCTCGAGCACACCAAGCTCGAGATGTTCCAGGACCAGGTCTTTGTTTTTACCCCCAAGGGGGACCTGATCGCATTGTCGCGCGGCGCCACGGCGGTCGATTTCGCCTATGCCGTCCATTCGGAGATCGGCGATACCTGCGTCGGCGCCAAGATCAACAGCAGGCTGGTCCCGCTACGGAGCCAGCTGCAGAACGGCGACCAGGTCGAGATCATTACGTCGAAGGCGCAGACGCCCTCACCGACGTGGGAGCGGTTTGTCGTCACCGGCAAAGCGCGCGCCCGCATTCGCCGCTTCATCCGCACGCAACAACGCGCGCAGTACCTCGATCTCGGGCGCACCATTCTGCAAAAGGCGTTCCGCCAGGAGGGCCAGGAGTTTTCTGAGCGACCCCTCGAAGCGGTACTCAAGTCGTTCAATTGCGCGACGGTCGAGGATCTCTATGTCGCGGTCGGACAAGGGCACGCCACCGGCCGCGCGGTTGTCAACGCCGCCTTCCCGCAACAGCACGAAGCCAAGGCCAAGGTCATCTCGCTGGACCGGGCTCGGCGCAGGGCCAAGCGCAGCGACACGGCGGTACCGATCCGTGGTCTCATTCCCGGCATGGCGCTGCATTTCGCGGGCTGCTGCCATCCTTTGCCGGGCGATCGTATCGTCGGCATCGTGACCACCGGAAAAGGCGTGACGATTCACACGATCGACTGCGAGACGCTCGAAAGCTTCACCGAAACGCCGGAACGCTGGCTCGACGTTGCCTGGAGCAATGATGATGAGGGGATTCACGTCGGCCGGGTCAACGTCACGATTGCCAACGAGCCCGGCAATCTCGGCAGCTTGACGACGGTCATCGGCAAGCAGGGCGGCAATATCAGTAATCTGAAGATCACCAACCGTTCGTCGGATTTTTTTGAGATCATGATCGACATCGAGGTCGCTGACGTTAAGCATCTGACCACGATCATCGCCGCATTGCGGGCGAACCCGGTCATCAACTCCGTCGACCGGGCGCGCGGCTGAGCGCCGCCTCGAGCGTGGCTCAATGATTCTGGGAATCGGCAGCGATCTGATCGACATCCGCCGGATAGAACAGATGATTGAACGCTACGGCGATCGCTTTCTCGATCGCATCTTTACCAAAGTGGAACGCCGCAAGTGCGATCGCCGCGCCAACCGCGCGGCAAGCTACGCTCGCCGGTTCGCAGCCAAAGAAGCGTGCGCCAAAGCTCTCGGCACGGGACTGCGATACGGCGTCTATTGGCGCGACCTGGGGGTTGACAACCGGCCAGCCGGGCAGCCTTGCATGCAGTTGACCGGTGGCGCACTGCAGCGGCTTGAACAGATCACGCCGCCGGGAATGACGGCACGGCTCGACGTCACGCTGACCGACGAGCCGCCGATTGCCGAGGCGGTCGTGATCATTACGGCCATCCCGGTGCAGGAGCTACACCCTTTTCGCCGGGGTGGTCGTGACTTGTGACGCCAGGCTTGGCGTGACCCAGCGCGACCCAGGCCCGCCTAGAATTCCATGAAAAGCAAATCTGTATCCACGGACCTGACCAAAAAAAAGTCTACCGGCGGCATCGTCGATACCGCAAAGACGATTGTTTACGCCGTTTTGATCGCATTGGTCGTCCGCACCGTTGCCTTCGAGCCATTCAATATTCCGTCAGGGTCGATGGTTCCGACTTTGCTAGTGGGAGATTATCTGTTTGTATCGAAATTTACTTACGGATACAGCCGCTATTCGTTGCCTTTCGGGGTGCCGCTGTTCTCAGGCCGGATTTTCTCTCATCCCCCGAAGCGCGGCGACGTCGCCGTCTTCAAGGTGCCGACAGACAACTCGACCGACTTCATCAAACGGGTTATCGGGCTTCCGGGCGACCGCATTCAGATGCGTCAAGGCGAACTCTTCATAAACGACCAACTGGTTCCGCGTCGCAAAATCACGCAGGAACTCTGTCCGGACAACGTGTTCGATATGTGCACTCTCTACGTAGAGACTCTGCCGGGCGGCGTAGCACATAACATTCTAAAAAAGACCGATCAAGGCCCCGTTAATAATACCAAGGTATACAATGTCCCTGAAGACAATTATTTTATGATGGGAGACAATAGAGATAATTCCTCAGATAGTCGCGTAGCATTCGGAGGCAAGCTAAATACACCAGACGACGAAATACGCTACGTGCCGGCGGACAACCTAGTCGGGCCGGCAAGGTTCATCTTCTTCTCGACCGACCTAACAGCGCCGTGGTGGCAGTTCTGGAAATGGCCCTTCGCGATCCGGTACAACCGGTTGTTCCATGGCGTCAATTGAGCCGCGGTAGGGCAGACTTTTGTCGGGGGAGGGCTTCGCGCAAGTAATCGGGTACGACTTTGCCCGGCCTGAAATCCTCAAGGAAGCCCTGACCCATCCGAGCGTGCTGGGCTCGGTCCAGGCTCGTGGCCGGCATCGTCCGCGCGACGGCTCCGTTCGCAGTTACGAGCGCCTCGAATTCCTCGGTGACCGAGTTCTGGGCCTTGTCATCGCCGATCTTTTGTGGCGACGGTTCGAGAGCGAAGGCGAGGGGCACCTGACCCGCCGGCTTACCCATCTGGTCCGCCGCGAGTCCCTTGTGAGGGTCGCCGAACTGATCGGCCTCGGAGCTCATCTGATCCTAGCGCGGGCCGAAAAGGAGTCGGGAACCGCCGGCAATCCCGCCGTTCTCGCTGATGTGTGCGAAGCCCTGATCGCGGCGATTTACCTCGATGGTGGGTTTGAGGCGGCGACGGCCTTTGTGCGCCGGTTCTGGGAGCCGCTGATCGACGAGATGGACGGACCGCCGAAGGACCCGAAAACGGCACTCCAGGAATGGGCTCAAGCGCGTGGGCTGGCGCTGCCGACCTACGAGCTTGTCAGATCGAGCGGGCCACACCACGCCTTGCGCTTCACCGTGGCGGCAAGCCTGGCTGAGGTCCATCGTTCCACTGCGACGGCCTCGTCAAAGCGCCTTGCCGAGGCAAGGGCCGCAGAGACACTGCTCGAACAACTGGCTGACGAACGGTAGGCCGAACCCGTTGCGACGGAGGGGTGTGACATGGCTGATCGGACGGATGACGGGCTGGGTCTGTTCGAGGTTCCACGGGCCGTGATCGAGCCGCTGCTGAGGTCGTTGCGGTCGGTGAACACTGCAGTCGATGCGATTTTTTACGATGTTGGCGCGCTCTGGTTTCGACTACTCGCACGAGGCATAACCATCAGCGTCTCTGCCGACCCGCGGGCGATCGCCGCCCCGGGCGATCTCGATGCCCTCCACGCGCTTATGACCCATGTCGTGAACCTGAGCGCGCTAACCGATCCCGAAGGGGTCATCCTCGTCGTCGACGCCCAACGGCCGCCGTTCATCGAACGGTACGGCGATGTACGTGAGTTTCTGAGCGATGGCCTCGAATTTCCGAGCAAAGTGAGCAGTACGGAATGCCCGGCCACGCCTCACGCGGTGAGAACAGCAAGTGTCACCGGCGTCGGGAGCTCCGCGCTCGGCTCTGTCGCGTTCGCCTGGAACCTGTCCGAAGCGCTACGCGAGCCGGTCGCGGCGATCGTCCCGGGTTACGGGCTGGCCGACATCGTTCCTCAGGCGCTCGGTGGCTATTTCGGCTTCGGTCTTCACGACTTTTTGCGCGAAGTCGCACAGTGGGCACTCGAGCTGACGGCGCCCCGGATGGCGGGGATCGGGCGTCGGCTGGTTCGATCGGTGCCGGGAGCCACGCCACTGATGCAAGGCAACACTCCTCCTTTCCGCACCGGCAGCCCCGAATCCGACATCCTTCACGCGATCCTCGAAAGCGCACCCCAGATCACTCGGCTCTACGGCCACAGCAAAGGGGCGTTGTGTATCGAGAATGCGATCCGCAGCCTTCCCGGCGACCGGACGGACGGGCTCGACATCACCACCTTCGGCGCCGTGATTAGGGAGGAATGCGGCGCTAATTTCGATCAAATCATCGGCCGCCTGGACGGCCTCGGCCAGCTCAGCTCTTGGGGAAACTGGCCGGAGCGCTGGATCGAGACCTGGCATAGCACGAATACGATGCTGCCGCTGACGATGCCGGTATCCAACCTAGCGAAGGAGGAGCGGCAGTCGACGGCACGGCCACCGCTGCCGCAGCCGATGTTGCCGCCGCTGCGCATATTTTGTTGATCGCGACTAGGCAGCGCGGACCGCACGAAAGCGCAGCCGGACGTAATCGGCGATCCAGGTTCCGGTCTCGTCCATTAGGACGGGCCGCAACAAATCGGCGACTTCCGCCCTCGCGCGGGATCGGTCAGGTTCCGTGATCACGCCGAAAAAGTCTTCCGCAAAAGTGTCGAGCCACTGCTCGATGTCGGTAGGCAGCGGCGTCGGCCGCGGCACGATCGCGATTTCCTCAACCGTGAAGCCGGCCGCTTCGAGCCTCGCGCGATAGGCATCGGCAGAAGGGAAGTACCACGGGCTGAACTGGTGCGCGTCGAGCCCGCGGCGAGCGAGGACGGCGCTCAAAGCGACGACGATCGCAGCGGTGTTGTTGTGGCCACCCATCTCGGCGACAAACCGGCGTCGCGATTTCAGCGCCCGATGCACGCCGGCGAGCACCGCCTCCTGGTCGCGCATCCAATGCAGCGCGGCGTTCGAGAAAACCGCATCGAACTTGCTGTCGAAAGGGAGGCTGTGGCCGTCCATCACCCGCGCATCGATCCTCCGCGCCCGCGCGGCGGCGACCATATCGGGGGCCGCATCGACAGCCACGACTGCAGCGCCCGCCGCCACGATCTTTTCGGTCAATTCGCCGTCCCCGCAGCCGAGATCGAGGATTAGCTCTCCTGGAGACGGTGCCCAGCAATGCGAGCACCGGCGCACCGAGCGCCGGAACGAAACCGGCCGCCTCGGCATAGCGTTTGGCGGACCAGTGCTGACGTGCGATTAGCGCCATGCTCAGGTCACCGCGGGCTGCGCTTGACGCGCCTCGGCTTGCCGGCGGATCTCCGATAGGGTGGTACGCGTCGTAATGATTTCCGGATCCATCCTGAGCTCGATGATGGCAGGGCCCTTCCGCGCGGCGGCTTCCTCGAAGGCCGGCGCGAACTCCTCGGTCCTCGTAATGCTGGCGCCGAAGACGCCATAGGCGTGCGCGAGGCCGACAAAATCCGGGTTTTTCAGCGCCGTCCCGATGACCCGGCCAGGAAAGCGGCGCTCCTGATGCATGCGGATCGTGCCGTACATGGCATTGTTGAAGACCAGGACGATCGGGCCACCCCCTTCGAGCATCGAGGTCGCGAGTTCCTGTCCCGTCATCATGAACCCGCCATCGCCGCAAAAGCCGACGACCAGCCGATCCGGGTGAAGGAGCTTGGCCGCGACCGCGGCGGGAACGCCATATCCCATTGCCCCGCTGGTCGGCCCGAGCTGGCGGCCGGGCCGACGGTATTGCAAAAAGCGGTTCGGCCAGCCGCTGAAATTGCCGGCATCGCTGGTCACGATAGCGTCGTCCGGCAGGCGGTCGCGCAGCCAGGCCATTACCTTGCCGAGATCGAGCGCGCGACCGGTGGCGGTTGGGACGAGCCCCGCCTCGTACTCCGCGCGAGCCGCTTCACGCCAGCGCAACCATCGCGGTGACGCCATGGGTGACAGCGCCGCAGCGGCCGCGGCAAATTCGGACATGCCGGACTGGATCGCCAGGTTCGGACGAAACACCCGCCCGAGTTCCTCCGCGCCGGCGTGAACATGGATGAGCACCTTGCCCGGATCGGGGATTCCCAAAAGCGAATAGGATTGCGAGGTGATTTCGCCGATGCGGGCGCCAACCGCCAGCAACAAATCGGCTTCCTTGAACCGTGCCACCAGGGCCGGGCTCGCACCGGTGCCGAGGTCGCCGACAAAGCACGGCAACCGGTTGTCGACGATGTCCTGACGCCGGAACGAGCAACAGACCGGCAGATGATTTGCTTGGGCAAAATCGGCGATATCGCGGCAGGCTTCGTCGGTCCAGCCGCTGCCGCCAACCAGCACCATTGGCCGCTCCGCCCCGGAGAGAAGCCGGCGCATCTCGGCAAGATCCTCGGCTCCGGGATGAGAGCGCACCGGCCGGTAGGGGCCGACCACAACTGCTGCTCGGCGATCGCGGAGCATGTCTTCGGGCAGCGCCAGTACGACCGGCCCCGGCCGGCCGGAGGTCGCGACTTGAAAGCCTTGATTGATCAGCTCCGGAATGCGCTCGGCCATTTCGATCTGCGCGACCCACTTGGCGAGTGGCGCGAACATCTTGCGAAAATCCACCTCCTGGAAGGCCTCGCGATCGATCTGATGGCGCGAGACCTGGCCTACCAGAACCAGCATCGGCGTCGAGTCCTGGAACGCGGTATGGATGCCGATCGAGGCGTTGCAGGCACCGGGGCCGCGGGTGACCAGCAGTACGCCTGGTCTGCCGGTCAGCTTGCCATAGGCTTCGGCCATAAACGCGGCGCCGCCTTCCTGACGACACGTCACGAGGCGAATCTCGGGCGCGTCGAGCAGCGCGTCGAGGACTTCGAGATAGCTCTCGCCCGCGACGCTGAACGCCATATCGACGCGATGGGCACGCAGCGCGGCGACGACCAGCTGCCCGCCGCTGAGAAGGTTTGTCGTCATCGCCCTTTTCTCGAGCATTGTTGCGACTTAGCCATTTGAGACGATAGAGCGATCCGATGGAAGCGTCCTTGCAAAAGCGGGATAGTTTGTGACCTGTACCCATATAATCGGCTAAGTTGCCGGAGCCTTGATGGGCCGGCCTGCGAAAGACGCGACACGGAGAAACTGTTAAATTTGCCCCCTGCAGTTGCCGTCGCCAAAGGAGCGCATCGAGCCTTAGACCGATATGGATGATCAACGAAGCGAAGTACTTATACCGCGCGAACGAGTGAGAGTGGATGACCGGGCTCCTCGCCCAATGCCGCCGGGAGCTGCGGTCTCCGAGCGACGGCGCTCGCGCCTGCGGCCATTCCTTTGGTTGTTGTTGGTCCTGCTGATCGTAGGCGCCGGCGTCTGGTATTTCCCACGCTCGGAGACCCAGCAGAAAAATGCCGGGCGCCCCCAAGCCGGCGCTCCGATCCCTGTTGGGGTGGCGCCGGTGACGAAAGGCGACATGCCGGTTATCTTGAGCCAGCTCGGCACCGTCACCCCGCTCGCGACAGTGACGCTCAAGACCCAGATCAACGGATATCTCACCGAAGTCGCTTTCCAGGAAGGCCAGATGGTCAAGAAAGGCGACTTCCTCGCTCAGATCGATCCGCGCCCCTACCAGGTGGCGCTGGAGCAGGCGGAGGCCCAGCTCGCCAAGGATCAGGCACTGCTACGAAACGCGCGGGTCGATCTGCAACGTTACAATACGCTCGTCGCAGAAAACTCGATCGCCCGACAAACTCGCGATACGCAGGTCTCGCTCGTCGCTCAATACGAGGCTACAACGAAATCCGATCAGGCGCAGATCGACGCCCAGAAGCTCAACCTGACCTATTGCCATATCGTCGCGCCGGTGACTGGCAGAGTAGGGCTGCGCCAGGTCGATGCCGGCAATTACGTACAGACGAGCGACCCGAACGGGATCGTCGTCGTCACCCAGCTGCAGCCGATATCGGTCATCTTCACCTTGCCCGAGGACAATTTACCCGAGGTATTCAAGCGCTGGCACGCGGGCGCGCTGCTGCCGGTCACCGCTTATGACCGCAGCGGCTCCGTGGAACTCGACAAAGGAACGCTGAGCACGATCGACAACCAGATCGACACGACCACCGGCACAGTCAAATTGCGGGCGATGTTCAATAACGAGCAATTGGCCCTATTTCCCAACCAATTCGTCAATGTCCAACTGGTCGTCGATACCCTTCACAATGTTGATATCGTGCCCAGTGCATCGATACAGCGCGGCGCGCCGGGTACGTTCGTCTACCTCGTTAAGCCGGACCACACCGTTGCGGTTCAGAAGGTAAAGCTCGGACCGACCGACGGTCGGCATATCGCGATCCTGTCCGGCCTGGAGCCGGGAGAAAGCATCGTCGTTGACGGCACCGACCGGCTGCGCGACGGCGCCAAGGTAACGTTGGCCTCGGCCGAACCTCCCGGCAGTATCGCGAACACTGCCACCGGACAGACGCCACCGGCAAGCCAGCAGGTCACAGACCCCGCCGCTCAGGGCTCCACGAGGCCGCAGGACCATCAGGAGGGGCAAAGTCGCGGCCAGCGGCGAAGCTCCCAGTGATCGTTCCTGCTCGGTTATGCGACTGTTGTCGCCGTTGAAATGAGCCCCTCCCGCCTGTTCATCCTGCGTCCGGTAGCGACGACGCTGCTGATGACAGCGATCATGATGGTGGGTCTCTTCGCCTATCGCTTCCTGCCGCTCTCGGCACTGCCGGAGGTCGATTACCCGACGATACAGGTCCAGACGTTTTACCCGGGCGCCAGTCCCGACGTGATGACCTCGTCGGTCACTGCCCCGCTCGAAGTGCAATTCGGCCAAATGCCGGGCCTCAACCAGATGTCGTCGACGAGCTCGGCGGGTGCCTCGGTCATAACGCTGCAGTTTAGTCTCGACCTCAGTCTCGATGTGGCCGAACAGGAGGTCCAGGCGGCGATCAATGCAGCCGGCAACCTGTTGCCGTCGGATCTGCCGGCGCCGCCGATTTACGCCAAGGTCAATCCCGCAGACGCGCCGATCCTGACCTTGGCGTTAACCTCGAAGACGATGCCGTTGACCCAGGTCGAGGATCTCGCCGATACGCGTCTCGCGCAAAAAATTTCACAACTGCCAGGGGTTGGCCTCGTCAGCATCAGCGGCGGACATCGCCCGGCGGTGCGTATTCAGGCGAATTACCGTCAGCTCGCCGCCTACGGGCTCAACATCGACGATCTGCGCACGACGCTTGCCAACGCCAATGTCAACACGCCGAAGGGCAATTTCGACGGGCCCAGCCAAGCCTACACGATCAACGCCAACGACCAGATCAAAAAGGCGTCCGACTACGGCGATCTGGTCGTCGCCTATCGAAACGGTGCACCGGTGAAGCTGTCGGACGTCGCGCGCACCACGGAAGGTGCCGAGAATACGAAGCTCGCCGCGTGGATGAACACAGACGAGGCGGTTATCGTCAACATCCAGCGGCAGCCCGGCGCCAACGTCATCGAGGTCGTCGACCGAATTCAAGCGCTGCTGCCGCAGTTGAAAGCAGCGCTTCCCTCGGCGGTCGAAGTCGTGGTGTTGACGGACCGGACCACGACTATCCGAGCCTCGGTGGCCGATGTCGAATTCGAGCTCGGCCTCGCCGTAGTGCTCGTCGTGATCGTGATCTTTGTGTTTCTGCGCAGCCCTTCGGCGACCCTGATTCCGAGCCTGTCGGTGCCCCTCTCGCTGGTCGGCACGCTGGCGGTCATGTATCTCGCCGGTTTCAGCCTCAACAATCTGTCGCTGATGGCGCTGACGATCGCCACCGGCTTTGTCGTCGACGATGCGATCGTAATGATCGAAAACATCTCGCGCTACATCGAGGCAGGCGAGGCGCCGCTGCAGGCAGCGTTGAAGGGTTCCGCGCAAATCGGCTTTACGATCATCTCGCTAACGGTCTCGCTGATCGCGGTATTGATCCCGCTCCTCTTCATGCCCGATGTTGTAGGGCGGCTGTTCCGCGAGTTCGCGATCACCCTCGCGGTCACGATCGTCATCTCCGCCGTAGTCGCGTTGACGCTCGTTCCGATGATGTGCGCCAAGATCTTGCGCCACCGGCTCCCGTCCGAAATGTCGCTGGTAGCACGCAAGAACCGGCAATGGTTCGAGGCGCTGATCGCCCAGTACGGGCGGCTGCTGAATTGGGTGCTCGATCATCGGCCGCTGACTTTGCTCGTAGCCGTCGGCACCCTTGGGGTCACGGTCTTTCTCTACATCGTAATCCCGAAAGGCTTTTTCCCGGTCCAGGACACGGGGCTCATTCAAGGGATCTCGGAGGCCGAACCTTCGGTGTCGTTCGAGGCCATGGCACAACGCCAGCAGGCGCTGGCGGCGGCCATCCTCAGGGATCCCGACGTTGTCAGCTTGTCTTCCTTTATCGGCGTCGACGGCACCAACACGACCCTCAATACCGGGCGGTTGCTGATGAATCTCAAGCCGCGTAATCAGCGCCGCTCCTCGGCCAGCGACGTGATCCGGCGACTGGAGCGGGAGACCCAGAATGTTGCCGGCATCGCGCTCTATATGCAGCCGGTGCAGGATCTGACCATCGACGCTACAGTCAGCCGCTCACAGTATCAATTCGTTTTGGAGGACGCCAATCCGAGCGAGTTCACGACCTGGGTTCCGAAATTGATCGAACGGCTACAACAGCTGCCGCAGATCGAGGATGTTACCAGCAACTACGCGGAAAACGGCCTCTCCGCCTATATTCTGATCGATCGCCCCACCGCAGCGCGGTTCGGCATCACCCCCGCGACCGTCGACAATGCGCTCTATGATTCGTTCGGCCAGCGGATTGTTTCGACGATCTTCACGCAGTCGAACCAGTATCGCGTCATTCTGGAAGCCGATCCCGAACTGCAGAAATCTCTGAGTTCACTGAGTCAGCTCTATTTGCCGTCATCAACGGCGACCAACGGCCAAGTTCCGCTGTCGGCGCTCGCTCACGTCGAGGAGCAGACGGCACCGCTGCAGATCAATCATCTCGGCCAATTTCCGTCGATTACCGTGTCGTTCAATCTGGCGCCCGGCGCCTCGCTCGGCGAGGCGGTCGACGCAATCAAGCAGGCCCAGCAGGAAATCGGATTGCCGGCCAGTATGATCACCGTGTTCCAAGGTGCCGCACTGGCCTTTCAGGCCGCGCTTGGCAACGAGCTCGTGCTGATCATCGCGGCGATCATCACGATGTACATCGTGCTGGGCGTCCTCTACGAGAGCTTCATTCATCCGATCACGATCCTGTCGACTTTGCCTTCGGCCGGTGTCGGAGCCCTCCTGGCACTGATGATCGACGGCAGCGACCTCAACGTCATTGCGATCATCGGCATCATCCTGCTGATCGGCATCGTCAAAAAGAACGCGATCATGATGGTCGACTTTGCGCTCGACGCCGAGCGAAACGAAGGCAAATCGCCGCGCGAGGCGATCTATCAAGCCTGTCTCCTGCGCTTTCGGCCGATCCTGATGACGACGATGGCCGCGCTGTTCGCCGCACTACCCCTGATGCTCGGCACTGGAACCGGATCGGAGCTCCGCCATCCGCTGGGGGTGACAATTGTCGGCGGCCTCATCTTCAGTCAATTACTGACGTTGTTCACGACACCGGTCATTTATCTCGGCTTTGATCGCCTCGGCGAACTCATGCGCAAAAGCTTCGGCACCGGCGAAAGAAAGGCGGAGGGCGCCGGTCCGTGAACCCGTCCTCGCTGTTCATCAGGCGGCCGGTGGCGACCACCTTGTTGACGCTCGGCATCGCGCTCGCCGGGTTTTTCGCTTATTTTAAGCTGCCGGTGGCGCCGCTGCCACAGGTCGATTTTCCGACGATTTCGGTGTTTGCGACGATGCCGGGTGCGAGCCCCGACACGATGTCGACGACCGTTGCGACGCCGCTCGAACGCCATCTGGGCGTCATTGCCGACGTCACCGAAATGACCTCGCAGAGCACGGTTAACACGACTTCTATCACGCTGCAATTCAGCCTCAATCGGAATATCGACGGCGCTGCGCGTGACGTTCAGGCCGCGATCAACGCCGCGCGTGCGGATCTGCCGGCCAGTCTGCGCACCAACCCGACCTACCGCAAGGTCAATCCCGCCGACGCGCCGGTTGCGATCCTGGCGTTGACTTCGGACACTTTGACGCGCGGCCAGATCTACGACGCGGCATCGACGGTCATGCAGCAGGCATTGTCGCAGATCGACGGCATCGGCCAAGTCGTGATCGGCGGCAGCTCGCTGCCTGCCGTGCGCGTCGAACTCAACCCGCTGGCATTGTTCAAATACGGGATCGGCCTCGAGGATGTCCGCGCCGCGCTGGCCTCTGCCAACGCACACAGTCCCAAGGGCATCGTCGAAGACAGTGACCGGCGGTTCCAGATTTACACGAACGACCAAGCGAACCACGCGGCAGACTACCGTCCGCTGGTGATCGCCTATCGCGACGGGTCGCCGGTGCGTTTGACCGATATCGCGGAAGTCAGGGACTCGGTCGAAAATCTGCGCAACCAGGGGCTCGCCAACGGCAAGCCGGCGGTTCTGGTTTTTCTCTACAAGCAGCCGGGCGCCAACATCATCGAGACGGTCGACCGCGTCACAGCTATCCTGCCGCAGCTCGAGGCGTCGATCCCCAGCGCCATCAACGTCGAGATGACGTTGGACCGAACGATCACGATCCGGACCTCGCTGCACGATGTCGAGCGCACCCTGATCATCGCGATCTGCCTAGTCGTCCTCGTCGTCTTCGCCTTCCTGCGCAATGTACGCGCGACGTTGATTCCGAGCGTCGCTGTGCCGGTCTCGCTGATCGGCACGTTCGGGGTGATGTATCTGCTAGGCTACAGCCTCGACAACCTGTCGCTAATGGCGCTGACCATTTCGACTGGTTTTGTCGTCGACGATGCGATCGTCGTTCTCGAGAACGTCACGCGGCACATCGAGACCGGCAAATCGCGGATGCAGGCGGCGCTGCAGGGTGCGGGCGAAGTCGGCTTCACGGTGCTGTCGATGAGCCTGTCGCTGGTCGCCGTCTTCGTTCCGATCCTGCTGATGGGCGGCATCGTCGGCCGGCTATTCCGCGAGTTCGCGATGACCTTGTCGGTCGCGATCATGATTTCGCTGGCCGTTTCGCTGAGCACGACGCCGATGATGTGCGCCTACGTGCTGCAAAACCCGCGCGATCGCCAACCCGGCAGGCTGTACCGGATCAGCGAGCGCATTTTCGTGGAGATCCTCGAGGGGTACGACCGTACCTTGCGTCGGGCATTGCAATGGCCTTCACTCGTTCTCCTGAGCTGGCTGGCCACGGTGTGCCTGAACTTCTATCTCTTCATGATCGTTCCCAAGGGCTTCGTTCCCACGCAGGACGTCGGGCTGATGTTCGGCGGCATTCAGGCCGACCAGAGCATTTCGTTCCAGCTGATGGAAAAAAAGCTCCGCCAGATTGTCGATATCATCCGGCAGGATCCGGCAGTGCAGAGCGTCAGCGCCTTTACCGGCGGCCGCCAGACCAATTCCGGTTTCGTGTTCGTCGTATTGAAGCAGCTTTCCGAGCGCCGGGTGCCGATGCAGGAGGTCATGGGCCGGCTGCGCCCCAAGCTCAACCAGGTCGCCGGCGCCCGGCTCTTTCTCCAGCCGGCAACCGATGTCCGGGTCGGCGGACGCGCCAGTTACGCCCAGTACCAGTACACCTTGCTGGGCGACGACGCCGGCGAAATCTACGAATGGGCACCCAAGGTTGAAGCGGCGCTGCAAAAGGTGCCCCAGTTGACCGATGTCAATCTCGATCAACAGCAAAAGGGGCTCGAGACGGATCTCGTCATCGATCGCGCAACCGCGGCACGGTATGGGCTGACAGTGAGCCAGATAGACAATACTCTCTACGATGCGTTCGGCCAACGCCAGGTGTCGGTGATCTACGCCGCGCAAAACCAGTACCACGTGATCATGGAAGTCGCGCCGGAGTACTGGCAGAACCCTGAAACACTGGACCAAATTTACGTCAGTACGAGCGGCGGCGCGGTCGGCGGTACCAAATCGACCAACGCGCTCGCCGGGACCGTCCTGGCAAAAGTGCCGGCCGCGAACGGCGCCAATGCGTCAACGACCACCGCGCAAATCGCCAGCGACACCGCGCGAAATTTGGCAAACAACGCGCTCGCCAATACCGGGCGCGGGCCGACCTCGACCGGCCCTCCGGTCAGCACCTCTCACGAAACGATGGTACCGCTCTCCGCGTTTGCACATTACTCCCCCGGCAACACGCCGCTCGCGGTCAACCACCAGAATCTCTTTGTCGCATCCACGATCTCGTTCAATCTCGCGCCAGGCGTCTCGCTCAGCCAAGCAACCGCGGCAATCGAAGATCGGATGCGCGAACTCGGCGTCCCGGCGTCGATCCATGGCAGCTTTCAAGGTACCGCCAGGGTTTTTCAGCAATCCCTCGAGAACGAGCCGCTGCTCATCGCCGCCGCGCTGATCGCCGTTTACGTCGTACTGGGCGTGTTGTACGAGAGCTACGTCCACCCGATCACGATTCTGTCAACCTTGCCGTCTGCCGGCGTCGGGGCGGTGCTGGCGCTTATCGCGACCGGGACGGAATTCAGCATCATGGCGCTGATCGGCGTCATTCTATTGATCGGCATCGTCAAGAAGAACGCGATCATGATGATCGATTTCGCCCTTCATGCTGAACGCAGCGAGGGTCTCAACTCGCGCGAGGTGATCTATCAAGCCTGCCTCAAACGCTTCCGGCCGATCATGATGACGACAATGGCGGCGATGCTGGGCGCGCTGCCGCTGGCGATGGGCTTTGGCGAGGGCTCCGAGTTGCGCCGTCCGCTCGGCATCTCGATCGTCGGCGGGCTCATCGTCAGCCAGCTCTTGACCCTCTATACGACGCCGGTCATCTATCTCTACCTCGATCGCTTTCGCCTGTCAGCGCAGCGCCGCTGGCGCACCCACTATCCGCGCTTTTACCCGAGCCATATTGCTGAACCGGGCGAATGATGGGTCGCGTTGTGGCGTGGGGACGAAGCCGCACGGAGACATGACAATGCCGGCAGCAAATTATTCGCTCGAGGAGATGGATCGGCAGAGTCTGATCCACCCCGCAACCTCGATCGCCGATCACCTGAAGAACGGTCCGACAATCATTGCCGGCGGCGCCGGGGTCAGGATCAAGAGCTGTCAGGGGAGGGAACTGATCGATTGCGGCGCCGGACTATGGTGCGTCAACATCGGCTATGGCCGAGCCGAACTGGGCGACGCCGCGGCGCAAGCGATGCGCGATCTAGGCTACTACCATACCTTCGCCTCGCATTCGAACGAGCCGATCATCCGGCTAGCCGACCGCGTGCTGGGCTTGTTCCGCGAAAGGGCGGGGGCGGGACATCTGTCGAAGATCTTCTTCGGCACCTCGGGCTCGGACGCCAATGACACGAATTTCAAGCTGGTGCGCTATTACAACAATCTGTGCGGCCGGCCGCAGAAAAAGAAGGTCATCTCCCGGCTCGGCAGCTATCACGGCCTGACCTATGCAGCCGGAAGCCTGACCGGCATTCCCGCCTTTCATGAGGCCTTCGATCTGCCGATCGACGGGGTCTTCCACACTTCCTGCCCGCACTTCTACCGTTTTGCCGAGAACGGCGAAGGTGAGGACGCCTTCACCGACCGCATGATACGCGACCTCGAGGCGCTGATCGCGCGCGAGGGCGCCGAGACAATCGCCGCCTTCATCGCCGAGCCGGTCATGGGCACCGGCGGCGTCTTCCTTCCGCCGAGAGGCTATTTCGCCCGCGTCCAGGAGGTTCTCGCCGAGAACGATATCCTGTTCATCGCCGACGAGGTGATCACCGGCTTTGGCCGCACCGGCGCGTGGTTCGCGACGGGCCTGTTCGAATTGAAGCCGGACATCGTCACTCTCGCCAAAGGGATCACCAGCGCCTATTTCCCGCTCTCGGCGTCGGTAATTTCCGAGGAAATCTGGACGGTGCTGCGCGATGCCTCACCGGAAATGGGCCCGTTCATGCACGGCTTCACCTATTCGGGTCACCCGGTCGGCGGCGCCGTCGGTCTGGCGAACCTGGACATCATGGAGCGCGAGGGGCTCGTCGAGAATTCGGCGGCAATGGGCGCGTATCTGCGCGACTGCTTGCGCGAGCGGCTGGCCGGCAATCCGTTTGTCGGTGATATCCGGGGCGCCGGTTTGATGGTCGCCGTCGAATTCGTCGCCGATAGAAAGAGCCGCCGGTTCTTCGATCCGCAAACCGAGCCGCACCGCGTCGTCGCCCGCAAGGCCCTCGAAGAGGGCGTATTGGTGCGCGCCTTGCCCTATGCCGACGTCACCTCTTTCTCGCCGCCGCTTTGCATCACCCGAAGCGACATCGACGAGATCGTCGAACGTTACGAGCGCGCCGTGGACCTCGCAATGCCCGAACTGCGCCAGCTCGCGGGGTAACCAGTGTCCGGATCGAGCGGTTCATGTGATCATAGCCATGTCCACCACTGTCATACCGGCGAAGGCCGGTATCCATTATTCCGGTGCACGGGCGGTTGAAGCATGGGCCCCGGCCTGCGCCGGGGTGACAAGAAGAGAGCAGCGGATCTGCTCGATAAAACTTCGCCATTAGGACACTAGCCAGTAACCGGTTCCCGTCGCGGAATGCGGTTTCGCGATGCCGTTTTCGCCGTGCCGACCTCGGTGATCTGGGGTCTCGCCGTTGTGGAGACCAAGCTCGGGCTGGAAAGCTCTTCGGCCACCGAATTGACCGCGCCGCGCGATCTAACGCGGGTTGCGCTTGGTCTTGCACTCGCCGGCGCGTTCAGATGGGCTGCCGGGCAATGTCTCGGTTGGGTGGTTTGTGGACATTAAAGCGATTATTCCTGCATCGC
>Ga0310914_10001149_pt1 | contig 16758 bp, 16 predicted proteins | sample GREbulkMGAN108_FD_203450 | JGI IMG/M metagenome (GOLD analysis project Ga0310914, IMG submission 203450) | Lab enrichment of tropical soil microbial communities from Luquillo Experimental Forest, Puerto Rico - GRE.bulkMG.AN108 | ecosystem: Environmental > Terrestrial > Soil > Tropical forest >... | reverse complement strand
CGCCGGGTGTCTCGAGGATCGTGCCGTCGACGTCGAAGAGCCAGCCGTGGTAGCAGCAGCGGATCCCCTTCTGGCCGACCAGGCCAAACTCGAGCGAGGTGCCGCGATGCGGGCAATGCAGCTCGAGAAGGCCCACTGCACCGCGCTTGTCGCGGAAGGCCACTAGATCCTCGCCCAAGATCCGCAGGCGCATCGGCAGGTCGCGCAGCTCCTCGGAAAGGACGACCGGCTCCCAGAAGCGCCTCAAGTACTCGCCGCAAGGTGTGCCCGGTCCGACCCGGCTGAGCTCCTCGTCTTCGGCCGGCCGCTCGCGATGGTGGTAGGCGCTGAAGGCGGTGGTCAGAAACGACGCTCGTGATGCCATTGCCATCGTGTCTCTCCTTAGCCGACCGTTAGAATCCCTGGGCAAGGAAGCGGTGCGCGACCGAGGCGTGCATCGCGATCCCGACCGCCATGCTATCCTCTTTCAGCATCATGCGGTTGGAATGGCACGGGGCGACATGGTCGTGGCCGTCGTGGCCGTCCGGCATTACCCCCAGGAACATCATGCAGCCTGGGATGCGCTGCAGAACATACGAGAAATCCTCGGCGCCCATGATCGGTGACGGCCGGTCGACGTAATTCTCGGCGCCGAGAAGCTCGCTCGCTACGCCGCGGGCGAAATCGACAAAGCCGTCGTCGTTGACCGTAACCGGATAGCCGCGGCGGATTATGACATTGGCCTCGCACAAATGCGCCGCGGCGACATTCGCGGCGACCCGATGTATCCCCTGATGCGCCTGCTCTCGCGCCGCCTCGGAGGTCGCTCGCAACGTGCCGACCATTTCGGCTGTCTCGGGGATGACGTTGTTGGTGGTGCCGGCGGTCACCTTGGCGCAAGTCAGCACTACCGGGTCGAAAATGTCGATCCGCCGAGTGACCATGGTTTGCAGCGCCATTCCGATCTCGAAAGCGACCGGGATCGGATCCACCGCGTTGTGCGGCATCGAGGCGTGACCGCCGCGGCCCTTGATCGTGATCGTCCAGGTATCGGCCGATGCTAGTATCGGACCCGGCTTGCCGGTAATGGAGCCGGCCTTGGCGTTGGGCCAGATGTGCAACGCGAAGGCGGCATCGGGCTTGGGGTCCGCGTCGAGCAGCCCGTCCCGGATCATCAGCCGCGCTCCGCCATGGCCCTCCTCACCGGGCTGGAACATGAACTTGACGGTACCGGCGAGCTCGTCCCTGTGCCGATGCAGCAGGTGCACCGCCTGCACCAGCATCGCGGTGTGGGAATCGTGCCCGCAGGCATGCATGCGGCCGGGGAATTCGCTCGCAAAGTCGAGCCCGGTCTCCTCCGGCATCGCCAGCGCGTCCATGTCGCCGCGTAAGAGGACCGTGCGGCCGGGCGTGGTGCCGTTCAAGGTCACGATCAGGCCGGAGGTCGAAGGCCCGCGGGCAATCCCGACATCGAGGCCTTGCAGCCCATCGAGGACCGCTGCGGTGGTCAGCGGCAGGTCGAGACCGAGCTCGGGCTTCTGATGAATACGGCGGCGCAGTGCCACGGCGGCCGGCAACAGCCCGCGCGCCTCGTCGAGAAACCGGTGCAAATCGGACATGCTGGCCATCCTCCCTCTCGTCGGCTGCAACTGTGTACCAGCTTGCTGCCTTTGTTGCCTACAGCATCCGGACCGTCCGCCAGCTCCTGATGTTCGTCCACTCTCCATCGGGGGAGACGATGACCGGATGGTCGAACACAAATTCCGTCGCGTCGACTTGCCGCGCGCATTCCTCGGCGATGCTCTTGAGGCGGGTCTCGTTGGACGACCAGCCCGGCTGCCGACCGGTTTCGTCCACCGTATAGAGCAGACTGATGTGCGGGGGTGGGGGCTCGGGAGCGCTGGTGATCCGCCGCAGGTCTTCGCGAAAGGTCCGCAGGTCGGGCGAGTCCTCGACGTAGATCACGACAGCCATCATCGGCGCGGTCGTCGAGAACGAGATGCGCATTCTTCCAACGCAAAGGGGCAGCGCCTTGCTGGTTCGGACATATTCTGCCGCGGCTTCCCAGGAAGCCTCCGATTGCGGGCTGCAAACCGTCAGATGGGGCTGAAACGGCACCGTCCCATGCGTATTCGCCAATCGCTCGATCAGCTCCGTGAGAGAGCTTTCCTGTTCATCGCTCAAACGCAGCCAAATCGATGCGGACATCGCACAACTCCCGTCAAGGTGGGCAAGTTCGACGGCTGCGTTGGACCGTTGACATGGCCCTGTTATCGTGTCGCGGTTTGGCAAACGTCGAGAACAGGCAAATGGCGGCGCCGGGGCGAAACGTCGTGGTCTTCGATGTTGGTGGTGTGCTGATCGATTGGGACCCGCGGCATCTCTACCGCAAGCTCTTTCCCGGGAACGAGCCGGCGATGGAGGATTTTCTGGCGAATGTCTGCACCCACGAATGGAACCGCTCCCAGGACGCCGGGCGCAGCTTTGCCGAAGGCACGCGCTTGCTCAAGCTCCAGCATCCCGACAAGGCCGAGCTTATCGACGCCTACAGCGCCCGCTTTGACGAAATGATGGCCGGGCCGATCGTCGGCACGGTCGAGATCCTCGCCGAGCTGTGCGAGCGCGAGACGCCGCTCTACGTACTCAGCAATTTTTCGGCCGAGACCTTTCCACCGGCGCTCGAGCGGTTCGATTTCCTGCGCTGGTTCCGCGGCATGGTGATTTCGGGCGAGGTCGGGGTCATCAAGCCGGATCCGCGCATCTTCCAGATCATGCTGGCGCGCTTTGCAATCGATCCGCACCGGACGGTTTATATCGACGACGTCGCGGCCAATGCCGAGGCCGCGCGGCCGTTCGGCATCTACGGCATTCATTTCACGACGCCGGGCGCCTTGCGAGAAGAACTGGTTCGACTGGCGCTGCTCTGAAATCATGGACCCATCGGCGACCTCGCTTCAGGTGCACGAGGCTCGCGTGTACTACGGCACGCATTGCGTGCTCGATCGGGTCTCATTGAGTGCCGAGGGCGGCGAGTTTGTGGCGCTTCTCGGCTCCTCGGGGTGCGGCAAGACGACGTTGCTGAGGGCGATCTGCGGCTTTGTCGCGGTAGCGAGCGGCGCGATATCGGTCGGCGGCCGAGACATCACCCGGCTTCCGCCTGACAAACGCAACATTGCGTTGGTGTTCCAGTCCTATGCGCTGTGGCCGCACATGACGGTGGCGCAGAATATGGCGTACGGGTTGAAGCTTCGGCGGGTGCGCCGGGCCGAGATCGCCGAGCGGATCGGGGCTCTGCTGGCCATGCTGCGCCTCGAAGGATTGGGCGGGCGCAAGGTCACGGAACTTTCCGGCGGCCAGCGCCAGCGCGTGGCGCTCGGCCGGGCGCTCGCGATAAACCCGCAGATCCTGCTGCTCGACGAGCCACTCTCCAACCTCGACGCACGCATCCGCGAGGAAGTGCGGCACGAGATCAAGACGCTGCAGCAGGATCTCGGCATCACCACCGTGCACGTCACGCATGACCGCCAGGAGGCGATGGTGATGGCCGACCGCATCGCCATCCTCGATGCCGGGCGTGTCGCGCAGATCGGCACGCCGGAGGAGATCTACACCCGCCCAAACTCGCCTTTTGTCGCGGGCTTCATGGGTGCCACCAATGTCGTGCCGCTGAGGGTGAGTTGTGACGAGAGGCGGATCGTCATCGCCGAAGGCCCGTTCAATTGCGCCCTCGCTATCGAGCAGTCGGGCTTCGTCACCAACGGCATTGGGCAGATGCCTTCCGGCACCTCCGCGCTGGCTCACTTCCGCAGCGAGCAGGTGCGGCTCTGCCCGCCGGGTCAGCCCCCGGAAGACTGCCTGGTGTTGCGCGGCCAGATCGCCCAAGCTTCGTATCCCGGCGGCTTCTACCGTTATACGGTGCGCGTGGGGTCTGACCAATACCTGGTGGACGACCAGCGTCGACTGACGATCGGCGAAGCGATCGGTATCGCCTTGCCGGCGACAGCACTACATCTCTATCCGGCTCAATAAACGCAGTAAATCGGCGGGAGGCGGTCATGCAACGAACAGCCGTTTTATTTGCCGCGCTGGCAGCGCTCGCTCTGAGTCTGCCGGCGACAGCACAGAAAGCAGTGACACTCAACGTTGTCACTGCCGGCGACCAAAACATGGTGGATTACCTCAAGGACTATCTGGGACCAATGTTTGAGAAGGAGCACCCGGGTGTCACCGTCAAGGCGGTCGGCACCGGGCCGGGTGATGCCGGCTCGCAAAAGATCTACGAGAAGCTCGAAGCCGAAAAAGCCAATCCCGCCTGGGACATCGATGTTGCCGTCATCCATCAGAAGGCAGCCGGCGAGATGGTCGGCAAAGGCCTGCTGGCGCGCTATTCGGCAGAGATCCCGACCGGCAAGCTCGTCACTTCCGAGGCGGCGAAGAACGCGCTCGGGTCCGATGTTGGCGGCTACGTGATGCCGATGTTCAACAGCCAGACCGCGATAGCCTACAACACGGCGATGGTCAGCGACCCGCCGGCGACGTACGACGCGCTCGAAAAATGGGTCCGGGTGAACCCGAAGAAGTTCGGCTACAACGGCATCAAGGGAGGGATGTCGGGGGTGAGCTTTGTCGTCGGCTGGATCTATGCGCATTCCCCCGACACGGACCGGCTGATCAAAGGCCCGTACGATCCCGACACCAAGAAGAGCTGGGATCCGATCCTAGCCGAGCTCGCGGCGTTCAACAAGAATGTGGTGCTGACGCCGGGGAATGCCGGGACGCTCGACATGCTCAATCGTGGCGAGATCGCAATGGGCCCGGTGTGGGTCGACATGTTCTACACCTGGCAAAGCGACGGCAAGATCCCGCCCGGCGTCAAGCTGAAGCTGATCGGGCCGGGCATGCCGGGTCAGCCGATGTATTACGTCGTGCCGGCCAAGGCGGCCAATGCCAAGGTCGCCGAGGACTTTATTGCGCTGGCGACGAGCCCCAAGGTTCAGGCCGACGGCATCGTCAAGCGCTTCAACTGGTACCCCGGCATCGACACCGCGGCCGTCAAGCCGCAGCTCGACGAGGCGAGCTGGAGCAAGCTCTTTGTCGACGTGACCCCCGAGGATCTCGCGACCAAAGGCAAGCCCTTCCCGATCGCCTCCTATTTCAACGACATCCTGGAGACCTACGAGCGCAAGGTTCAATAGCCAAATACCGGCGAGATTGCTTCGTTGCTCCGCTCCTCGCAATGACGGGCATTTGAAGTGTCATTGCGAGCGGAGCGAAGCAATCTTGGCGGTAGCAGGTTGGGCATTCTCCTCCTGGTCGCGCCGGCATTGGCGATGGTGCTGGCGCTGTTCGTTTATCCGCTCGCGATGTCGCTCGTATCCGCCTTCACCACCAAGGACGGAGCGCCGAGCCTTGACAATTTCGCCAAGGCCTTTGAACTCTACGGGAACGACATCGTCTTCACCTTGGTCATCGTCTCTGTTTCGACCGCGCTGACCGGTCTGTTTGCAGCGGCGATCGGCGGCTATCTGATACTCGGTGCGCACCCCACAGCGGTGGCAATCTTGAGAAGCCTCTATCGCTGGCCGCTGTTCATCCCGTTCATCGTCGCCGCGCAATGCATGCGCACCTTTCTCGCCAAGAACGGTCTGATGAATAACACGCTCGCGACATTGGGGCTTGTCAATGTCGGTAGTCTATCGGGGCTGCTCGACTGGCGCGGCATCATCGTCACCTTTGTGTGGAAGGAGACCCCGTTTGTCGCCCTACTGGTGTCGGGCGCCATGGCCTCGCTCGACCGCGCGACTATCGAAGCGGCCGCCAACCTCGGCGCCGGTGGATTGCGCATCCTCACTGAAATCATCCTGCCGCAGATCGCCGGGTTGATGGTGGTCGGGCTGACATTGGCGTTTGTCACGATGCTGTCGGTGCTGTCGGTGCCGATCATGATCAGCGGCGGGTCGCCGACGATGATCACGGTCGACATGGCGTTCCGCGTCAATTCCTACGGCGACTATGGTGTCGCCAATGCGCTCGCCTTTGTCTCCTATGTAATGGCCGGACTGGCGGCCTGGATTTATCTGCGGCGCAATGTTGCAGACGGCAGCGGGCTATGAGGGCAGCCCTGGGCTGGCTATTGCGTGGCGGTCTGCTCGGCGGCCTCGCTTTTCTGATTTTCGGACCGCTCGCCAATCTCATACTGTGGGCGGTGGCGATCCAATGGTACTTCCCGCACAAATTGCCGCTGAGCTGGGGTTTCAAATATTGGGGTGAGGTGTTCAAGCCGACCAGCGACACCATTGCCGCCCTCGGCACGAGCGTCCTGATCGCCTCCATCACCGTCGTCGTCTGCCTGCTGCTCGCCGTCCCGGCCGGGTATGCCCTCGGACGTGCGCAGGTGCCGGGACGCCGCTTGATCCTGCTGCTCCTGCTGCTGCCGCAGGCGTTTCCGAACGTTGCCGTCTATTTCAATGTCGCCCGTCTGTTCTATATGGTCGGTCTGAACGGGACGATCGCCGGCGTCGTTCTGGTACATGCAGCCCACGGGCTGGTGATCGCCGTATGGATCGCCGCGGCGGCATTCGCGGCAATCGATCCCGAGCTCGAGCTCGCCGCCCGCAACATCGGGGCCTCGGCCGGCCGCACCGCGCTGACCGTGACCCTGCCGCTGGCGATGCCCGGAGTGACGGCGAGCGCCATTTTCGTCTTTCTCGAATCGCTCGACGAGTTCACCGGCACCTATTTTGTCGGGGTGCCGGACGTGACCACCCTCCCGCTCGCCATGTTTACGGCGAGCCTCGCCGGGAATTATCAAATCGCGGCGATCACAGCGCTGGTGCTGCTGGTTCCCTCCGTCGGCTTTATGCTGGTGGTCGAGCGATTTCTAAAGGCCGAAATGCTGGCCAAAATCGGCTGATCAGTCCTGGTCGGTGTCTGGTCGCTATGACCGGGACGTTCGAGCATGAGGGGATTTCGGTGCGGAAGTTCGCACACCTCAGCGCCGCCCGCGACGTCCGCGCATAAGGGCGCTCGGTCGATGACCCGCGACGTCCATACAATCAGAGATTGTGAATGCCGGCGATGTGGGGTCGAGGTCGCGACCGGTGCCAAGGCGGCGGGTTGTATCTTTGAACAATAGCCCTGTCACTGGCAGAGGCCAATGTTAAAAATGGGGGATAACCGGCATTATGTAAATACCACGTCATTCCAGAGTGGGGCGCAGCCCAGTGTTCAACCGTTTGCTAGGCAGCATTGCTGCGCTCGAAATTCTCCCACTCTTGCGCTAATATTTCCATCTCAGCCGTAGAGACCTTAGACCACATAATCCACTGTCGAAAGCTCTCACCCTTTCGCCCTACCAATGCAGCAGGCGCGATATCGTCGGAAAGCTTAGAATCAAGGATAACGGCGTCGCCAATGCCGTCCTGCGACACGGTGATTGATCGCCTGGGATAGATCACGCATTCTTGGGGTCTTTCCGCGCGCGGGGCCATGCTGTCTGTCGCGGACTGCGGCTCGCTGTCAAAATTACCAGTCTCCCATCTTATATAATCCTTGCGTAGATGGGGGAGAGAAAGGTCTTCAATGCCGTGCCTCAATTGCGGTAACCCTGCGACATGCCGAGCACATATTCTGCCCGGCGCAGTGGGCAAAGATATAATAATTACGAGCGACAATCGACGAAAGGCCCTGTCGCTGGCTGCTCCCGATAGAACAGACGATACGCTTCAATCCGGTATATTCGACAAGGATATTCTTTGCGGCCCGTGTGACGGTAAACTTGGTTTATATGACAGTCATGCCGTCGATATTTGCCGGTTGCTCGGCACTACGGCCGAAGTGCTGACAACAAATGATTTCAGCGTACGGCGCGACGACGGCGTGAACCACGAACACCTTGCTTTGTTCGCCGCAGCGGTCCTATGGCGGGCGTCAGTGTCCACTTACCGTGAACTCCAGCAGTTCACCCTTGACCCCGCAGAGCAAGAGCGGTTTCGAGCGATGGCTTTCAAGGAAATCATGGACGTTCCCACAGTCGGTGTCTTGCGGCTCGTTAGCGACAATCCGATTGCTCATGAGGCCGCACGGCTGGCAATGTCGTATCCAAGCAGGTTCACCACGAATGAAGGCTTTACGCGAGCGAAGTTCTCCATGAGAGGGCTTTTGTTCCTGATCAAGTTGGGGCAAACGCCCGATGATTGGCTCGAAGCCATCACCGTTACGGCCCTTGGTAAAGTCAAAGGCTCCGCCTGTCTTACTGGCCCGCTGTTCTCATTCGATGGGTTATTGGAGGTCGACAACATTCGCAGCACGAAATACGTCACCAGCATCCTCGGCCCTCCGTAGCAGTGCGCCCTAATGAAGCTTTTTCAAAAGCTAGGGAGACGGAAAACCGACCCGTTGCGTGGAAAGGCGGAACGCCTAATCTCGTCGGCGGCTGTCAATGCCACCACGATGTTCCTGCCTATGCTTGATCGGCACCCGGTCCTAAAAACCGTGAATCCCACACAGTGGGATTTCCTTGTAACCATCGCGAGCGTGTTCATGGCAGCAACACGCCTCCAGAATTTGAAGCTGAGTGATGATCGGCAGCAAGAGTTAATGGGGGTGGTCGCGCGCGATCTCGCTGATTGGGGTCCAGAAAACGGCATCCGTGGCTTTGAGGACTGCAAAGCCATGTTCGAGCGAAATTTCGATGCGCTGACGAGCATTCAGCATGAACCACAGTTTATTGCCTCTGATGCTGTCGGAATGTGGATTGTCTTGAACCTCCTCCAGAGGTCGCCTGAGACTGACGAAGAACTAAAGCTGGTTCGTGCTGTTGGCGTATCGGTCGTGCACACTTTCTTTTCATGGTGGAGCAATTGAAAGGTGATTGGTGGTCACAACGCCGCGCTTGCAATCAAGATATTGTGTTTCCTCGGCTCACTGCCTACGCCGGAAAAGTCGCATAAACCGTTTTCAAGTCACCACGAAATGCTCGCGGTGCGCGGGAAGATGAAGGGGGCGCGGTGTAGATTCGACCTGCCGGAGCGGGTGCGCCAGGCGTTCCGCTCCTACTTGCCGCCGTCGATGAGAACTTGACGGCGAGCGGCACAGCATCCTAGAGCCAGGACGGGTTACGCGGCGCGGGTCGCACGGCGCATGGTGGATATGCTGCGGTCGTAGCTGCCCGCTAATTCCTGCAACGTAGCGCCCTGCGCCGCCGTCTGGCGGCCTCCCTTTGTTGGGCCGGTTCAGGGAAAGGGGACGGACGAAGTGCTTCCCTTGGAGCTTAGCGCGGTTCCTGCCTTCGGCGGTGCGGATTAGATCGCGCTCAAGATCGGCGAGACCGCCGAGTACCGCTAGCATCAAGCGCCCGGTGCTGGGCGTTTAGTGGCCGAACCATGGCCACTCGGCGCCGCCTCCATGGGTGACAGCGCCGAGATTGGCTTGCCCGACGAGCTTGGCATATTTGGCGAGGAGGCCGCTCTTGTGGCGGGGCACGTGCGGCAGCCAACCGACACGCCGTCTGATCAGCTCGTCCGCTCCGGCGATTAGGTCTACACGCCGGTTGGCGATGTCGATGCGCACCCGGTCGCCGTCGCGGACCAGGGCGAGCGGGCCGCCGATCGCCGCCTCCGGCGACACATGGCCGACGCAGATGCCGCGGGTGGCGCCGGAGAAGCGGCCGTCGGTGACGAGCGCCACCTTCTCGCCCATCTGCTGGCCGTAGATGATCGCTGTCACGCCGAGCATCTCGCGCATCCCCGGGCCGCCGACCGGGCCTTCGTTGCGCACGATCAGCACCTCGCCGGCCTGATAGGCACGCGCCTCGACGGCGCGAACGCAGTCCTCCTCGCACTCGAAGATTCGGGCCGGCCCCTCATGGAAAAGGACCGTGAGCCCGGCCACCTTGATCAGTGCGCCGTCGGGGCAGAGATTGCCTTTGAGCACGGCGAGCCCGCCATCCGGCGCCAACGGTGCGGCGGCTGAACGAACGACCGCGCCGTCCGGCGCGGCGGCCGCACCGTAGGTCTCGGCGATCGTGGTTCCGGTCACGGTCAGACAGCCGCCGTCGAGATGACCGCCGTCGAGCAAGGCCCGCAAGATCACCGCGGTCCCGCCGATGTCGTGCACGTCTTTGGCGGTGAAACGCCCGCCGGGTCGCAGATCGGCGATCAGCGGCGTCCGCCTCGAGACGGCGTCCACATCGTCGATATCGAAGCGGATACCGGCCTCGTGCGCGATCGCCGGGATATGCAGCGCCGCATTGGTCGAGCCGCCGGTCGCGGCGACGACGGCGCAAGCGTTGGCGAGCGCCGCGCGGGTCACGACATCGCGTGGCAGCGGGCCGCCGCGCGCCAGCGCCTCCATGACGATGGCGCCGGCCTGCCGGGCATAATTGGCGCGCTCGGCATAGACCCCCGGGATCATCGACACGTTCGGGACGGAGAGGCCCAGCGCCTCGGAGACCATCGCCATCGTGTTGGCGGTGAATTGCCCGGCGCAGGCGCCGATCGTCGGCAAGCAGGACCGCTCGAGCCGCGCCAATTCCGCCTCGTCCAGGCCGCCGGTCATGACCGCGCCGACCCCCTCGTAGGAATCGAGGATCGTCACATCGCGGCCGGCGAAACGGCCCGGCAGCGCGCTGCCGCCATAGATGAACACGGCCGGCACATTGCAGCGCAGCATGCCCATCATCACCCCGGGCAGCGTCTTGTCGCAGCCGCCGAACCCGACGAGCCCGTCATAAGCGAGACCATGCACGACCGCCTCGATCGAGTCGGCGATCAGCTCGCGCGACACCAGCGAGAACTTCATCCCCTCATGGTTCATGCCAATGCCGTCCGACATCGAGATCGTCGTGAACTCGCGCGGCGTGCCACCCGCCTCGGCGACCCCCTGCTTTGCCGCCTCGACCTGAAAGCCGTGGGTCATGTTGCACGGGGTCTGCTCGCCCTTCATGCTGACGACGCCGATCATCGGCTTGGCGATCGCCTCGTCGTCGAGCCCCATGGCCCGCATAAAGGCGCGATGCGGTGTGCGGCTGAGCCCGAGCCTGGTGATGTCCGATCTGAGCTTTGTCATTGGTTTGCTCCTCGGCTGCCCTGCGCTTGCCTTCCCGGAGTTCCTGCCCATATAGCACTATCGCAGATAATTATGAATGTAGCAAATATGATCATCACAAAGGAACCACCCTGTTCGCCCCCTGATACATCATTTCCGCCCCCTGCGAGGCGGCATTTCGTCCCCTGTTCGCGCCCATCTCTGACGTTTATAAGTATCTGATATAAAATGATTTATCGCGAAGATCGCGGGCCACTCCCGATGATTCGCCCTGTTATCCGGCTTTTACAGGGGTCGGCGGATCATAGGGCGACCGCGCGGCCGGTCTGCAGCGACCGAAACGCGTCGTCCGCGAGCGCCAGTGCTTTGACCCCGTCCCGTCGCTGCCGCCGGGGAGCAGCCTGCTGATCGAGCGGTTTCTCAAAGCCGAAACGCTGGTCAAAATCGGCTGATTAAAGCTGCCGTGCGGCAGCGGCTGAAGCGCCCGCTCGCCCGAGGTCGCCGAATCAACTCAACCGGTGGAATTTCGCAGTCCGCCCGCGCGGTTCGGAAAGTAAAAACCCTGCCGTCAATAGCTCGGTTTGGTCGGAAATGGCGTAAGCTGAAGCTCGTGGGTCCAGCACGACTTGTCCTGAGTGTGCAGGTAATAGAACGCCTCAGCGATCTTGACCGGGTTGATCACGTGGTCGCGCCGGTTCTGGGTCCGCGGCAATGCCCGTGTGCCGGGCGAGTCGATGGTGCCGTCGATCACCACGTTGGCGACGTGCACGCCGTGCTCGGAGTATTCCTCGGTCAATACCTGCGCCAAGGTTCGCATCATGACCCTGGGGTAGTAAAGCGATTGTCCGGTCATGCGCTTTTTGCCGCGAAGCGAGTTCGAATTGTTGGAGAAGAAAAACGACCCTTGGCCCTTCTTGCGCATCGCCGGCAACACTTCCTTGGCGACGAGAAACGGCCCGCGGCAGGCGATATGCTGCGTGGTGTCGAACATCTCGACTGGAATATATTCGAGGAGTTCCTTGTCAGGCGGTAGGTCGCGGCCTTCCAAATAGCCGGCGTTGTAGACCAGCACGTCCGGGTCGCCGGCCTCGCGGCGGATCGTGTCAAACGCCCGCGAGATCGAGTCCTGCGAGACGAGATCGAGCTCGACGATCATGCACTCGTTGCCCTGTTCGCGGATGGCCCGCGCCAGCGGCGATGCATTGGCCTCTATCCGGGTCGTCAGGACGGTGAAGAAGCCCTCGTGCGCGAATTTCTGCGCGATGGCGCCGCCGACTCCCCAGCGCACCCCGATCTCCACGTCGCTGTCGTCTACCGGCTTGCCGTGTGCCAGCAAGGTATTGCGGCCGTCCGATTGCCACTTCGAGGTGGCCCCGACCACCACGCAGACTTGCTTACCCTTCGAGTTTGTCTTCATCGAATAATCTCCTCGGTTTTCGCAGCGTTCAGACGGCTCGGTTCCAGCCCCACCAGGCGCAGAGTGCGTCCCCCATGACAAGTCTCTCGTCCTCGTCGCTGAGCCACGGCAGCTCCTCGGTGAACATCGTCACGCATTGGCGCCAGGAACAGGGCATCTTCGTGATGTCCGTACCCCAGAACATGCGGTGCGGACCAAACGCGTCATAGACCTGCCGCAGGTAAGTGTGCAGCGCCGGAAACGGATAGCCCTCACTGGAGTAGTGGGGCACGCCGGTCGCCTTGACCGCTACGTTGGGGAGCTTCGCCAACGCCACAAGTTCCGGGATGTGGGTCATCGCCGCGGCATCTTTCAGCGTGGTCGTGCCGCCTCTGCCGCCCAAGTGATCGATGGTCAAACGAAGTCCGGGGTGACGCTCGGCAATTCGGCCGAGTTCTCTCAGCGAATCCGTCGCCAGCGCGGCGATCGGAACCCCGGCATCTTCGGCGACCGTCCACAGCCAGTCGAGGGTGCCGTCGCGCAGCCACCGTCGCGCCGGATCATTCAGAAACCCATAACGTAAACCGAGCATGCCCGGCTGCTCTCTCCAACTTGCGATCCGTTCGCGAGAGTCCAACCTATCGAGCGGTACGGAGCCCATGATCGCGAACCGCGCGGGGTAGTTTCGAACCGCTTCGAATGCCATGTCGGTCGAATTTGGGTCCCAACCCGGTGGATGGATCACCGCGGCATCGACCCCGCCTTCGTCCATCAGGAGGATGGCCTCCTCAGGAGTAAACGCCGTCACCTGTCGATGCGAGAGGTTGCTCGGCAAGCCCGTTCCCCAGAGGTGAATTTGGGCGTCGACGATTGCCATCACATACTCTCCCTTCATGGTTGCGCATCGGGCAGTTTCAGGCAAGCCAAACGGGTTGATCACAGTGCGATGGCGCGGCGGGTCTGCACCGATTGCAATGCGGCGTCCGCCAGCACTAGCGCTTTGACCCCATCGCTGCCGCCCGGCGCCGGCGGCGCGCCACGGGTCAGCGCGTCGACAAAATGATCGATCTCGAGGCGATACGCCTCGGCATAGCGTTCGAGGAAGAACGGCAGCGGCTTGTCGCTGACGATTCCCTCGGCGCCGGCAAAGGCGACCGTGCTCAGGAGAACATTGTCGGCTCTCAGCGCGCCTTTTGAGCCGAGGATCTCGATGCGCTGATCGTAGCCATAGACGGCGCGGCGGCTGTTCGAGATCTGGCAGAGCGCACCCGAGCCCGTCCGCAAGGTCACGACGGCGGAGTCGACGTCGGCGGCATCGCCGATCGCGGGATCGGTCAGCACGCTGGCGGCGGCGAAGATCTCGACCGGCTCCTCTCCGAGCAACCAGCGCGCCATGTCGAAATCGTGGATCATCATGTCGCGGAACAAGCCGCCAGAGACTCGCACATAGGCGATCGGCGGCGGGCTCGGGTCGCGGCTGGTGATGCTGAGCAGCTCGACCCGGCCGATCCGACCGTCCCGCAGTTGGCGCTCCAGCCGGGCGAAGTGCGGATCGAACCGGCGATTGAACCCCACCATCAGCGGCACGCCGCACTCGGCGACGACCGCAAGACATGCCTCGGCGCGCCGCCGGTCGAGGTCGAGCGGCTTCTCGCAGAAAATGGCCTTGCCGGCACGCGCCGCCGCTTCGACCAGATCGGCGTGGGTATTCGTCGAGCTAGCGATGACGACGGCGTCGATCGCCGGATCGGCAAGGGCCGAGGCCTGCGTACGCACTACCGCGGCGTGACGGCTCGCCAGGCTTTCCGCGGCGGGAAGATCGACATCGACGATCGCGGCAAGGCGCGCTCCTGGATGGCGCGCGATATTCTCCGCGTGGATGCCGCCGATACGGCCAGCGCCGAACTGGCAGAAGCTGATCATGGCAGGAGTTTCGACGAACGTTTCAAGACGACGATATGACCATGACTGGGACGAGGGAATGACCATAGCCAAAGAAGCGCATATTCGTCCTTGACGCCGAGGGAGGGCAGGAATGTACTCAAAAAGTCAATTCGCATCTGAACAGTAACCGCCTCCATGGAGCGAGACGGGCAGGGAGGAGAACGTGAGCATTTCCGTTCAGCGTCGCCGCGCAACCAAATCCTCGTCGATCGAAGCTGTTGCCGGTAACGGTCTGCTAAATCGTCGCGCGCTGCTCGGACGCGGGGCAGTCTTCGCCGGTGCCATCAGCGCTGCACCGCTCGGCGCGTTGACCGGGGCCGCCGCCGAACCTCCGGCAAAGGAGCCGTTGGCCGAACCGCCATGGAGCTTGGAGCCCGGCGCAACCATTCAGCCCTACGAGCGGCCGTCGCAATTCGAGAAAGACGTCGTGCGCACACTCGGCAATCCGGACGGCAAGCCGGGTGCCCAGGGCGCCCGCACACCGCATCATCTGCTGAACGGCGCGATCACCCCGAACGGTCTGCATTTCGTGGTCTCGCATGAGGGCGCCCCGAATATTGATCCGGACAAACACCGGCTCGTAATCCACGGCCTAGTGAAGCGGCCGCTGGTGTTCACGCTCGATGCGCTCGCCAGATATCCGACGACAACGCGGGTAACCTTTCTCGAATGCGGGGGCAACGGCGCGCCGCTGTTTTCGCCTCAGCCGTTGCAAGCGAACCTACAGGCGTTGCACGGGCTGGCTTCCTGCGCCGAGTGGACCGGCGTCAAGCTCTCAACACTGCTGGAGGAGACCGGCATCGACCCGAAAGCGAAGTGGTTCATCGCCGAAGGAGCTGACGCGCCTCATCTGGCCCGCAGCGTGCCTATCAAGAAGGCCTTGGATGACGCGATGATTGCGCTCTACCAGAATGGCGAGCGGCTGATGCCGGCCAACGGCTATCCAATGCGCCTGCTGCTGCCGGGCTACGAAGGCAACATGAACATCAAATATCTTCGGCGCATCAAGCTCGTGGAGGAGCCGGCCATGAGCTTCTGGGAGGCCAGGACTTACGCGCAAATATTGCCCAATGGCAAGGCGTATCAGTTCTACTTGCTGCAGGAGGTCAAGTCGTTCATCACCCAGCCCTCGCCGGGGCTGACCCTGAAGGAGCCTGGGCTCTACGAAATCTCCGGCATCGCCTATTCCGGCACCGGCCGGATCGCCAAGGTCATGGTATCGGCTGATGGCGGGCGCAGCTGGGCGGATGCGGCGTTGCAAGAACCGGTGATGAGCAAGGCATTTACCCGCTTCCGCATGCCCTGGCGCTGGGACGGCGGTGCTGCAATCCTGCAAAGCCGCGCCTGGGACGAGGCCGGCAATGTGCAGCCGACCCGCCCGGAATTTGTCGCCAAACGTGGTGAGTTGAAGGCGGTCCCGCCAGTCGGGGCGGTTCTGAACCAGCACTTCAACGCGATCACCAGCTGGGGGGTCGACAGCGTGGGGGAGGTCAAACATGTTTACGCATAGCGCCCCGATCACAGCCGCTTGGCTTGCCCTTTGCCTCGCGGCGGGTGCGGCATTTGCCGAAGGCCCCAATCTCGGCAAGCCGTTGGATGCCGCCACCATTGCCCCGTGGGACATCAGCATTGAGTCCGACGGCAGCGGCTTGCCGCCGGGTACCGGAACTCCCGCCCAAGGCGCCCGCATCTACGCGGAAAAATGCGCCCAATGCCATGGTCCGGATGGCAAAGGCGGGGTCGCGGGCGTGACGGCTGCTCTATTGGCGCCATTGTTTGGCGGCGATCCGATTACCGACATCTCGGCGGCGACAAAGAGGATCGCCAATTTCTGGCCGTACTCCACGACCATCTTCGACTATGTACGGCGGGCAATGCCATGGCAGCAGCCGATGACGCTGACCAACGAAGAGGTGTACGCATTGACCGCGTATATTTTGGCGCTTAACAAGCTGATCGGCGAAAACGACGCGATGAATGCTCAGACTTTGCCCAAGGTCAAAATGCCGAACCGCGACGGGTTTATCATGCGCTTTCCCGAAGCGATGTGAGAGCGCTGTGCTGTCGCCGCTTATAGTCTCCAGCTAAAGCGCCTCCTCGGGGCGTCGATACGCACACTCCACCGCGAGTAAGGGCGTCCAGAGGGATGGTTTCGTTCCGCGCGCTCGTACTAAATAGACTTCAGAACTCTTCCCGTCGGCGGTCAGCGTTTTGCCAATGACACTTGCCTCGTTGCACGTCTCGATTTCCACCCGCAGGAAGCTGGCTTCGATCATCCTGGCGGTGACGATCTTCGCGTTGCTTGCCGGGCTGACGAGTTTCGCCACGCGCGGCTCCGTTGTTTACGCCATCATAGATTCGATATTGGTCGGGACTGGGGTTGGTCTGTTTGA
>Ga0310914_10001147_pt1 | contig 16811 bp, 13 predicted proteins | sample GREbulkMGAN108_FD_203450 | JGI IMG/M metagenome (GOLD analysis project Ga0310914, IMG submission 203450) | Lab enrichment of tropical soil microbial communities from Luquillo Experimental Forest, Puerto Rico - GRE.bulkMG.AN108 | ecosystem: Environmental > Terrestrial > Soil > Tropical forest >... | reverse complement strand
ATCTGCTTCGGGTGAATGCACATCTTGCCCTGAAAGCCAAAGCCCAGCGCGGTGCGAGCGGAGATTTCGAGCCCCTCTTCGTCCGCGAGATCGACCCAAACCGTGTCAAGCGGTGCCTCGATGCCGGCGGCGCGCGAGACAGTGGTGATCCGCGCGCGGGCAAAGCCCAGTTCTGCCTCGCTGCGGCTCCACGCCATGTTCACGTCGAGAGTAAAATCACCCGCACCAAACGCGACATGCCTGACGCGCGTGCCGGCTGCGAGGATTGCGTCGAGGTTGCTGAGACCACCCGCCGTCTCGATGATCGGGATCAGATCGATCGCCCCAGGCGCCAGGTCATGATTGCGTTCCAATTGCGCCAGGAGCCAATCGATCGTGGCGAGCGCGGTCGCGCTTTCGACCTTTGGCAGGATGATCCCGTCGAGGCCCGGGCGGACGACCGCAACCAGGTCGCCGTAGCAGAACTCGGTGTCGGCGGCATTGACTCGAACATAGAGGAGGGATTGGCGCGGTTGCGACAGCGCCGCGGCGACGGCATCGCGGGCGGCGGGTTTCTCGGCGGTCGCGACCGCGTCCTCGAGGTCGAGAATGACCGCGTCGGCATTGAGCGACAATGCATTGGCGACGCGGCGGGTATGGTTGCCCGGTGCAAACAGAAAACTGCGCAACGGCTGAAGGGCTGTTCTCATATCGGCTGTCATCCTACCGGCGCGCGGCGCGCCGCGTGCCAATCAGCGGCCCGCGGTATCGCCAACCCAAGATTGTCGCGCAATGTCGGGCCGGCATAGTCCTTTTGGAACAAACCACGGCGCTGCAGCTCCGGCACCAGCAGCCGCACCACGTCATCATAGGCGCCCGGTATGCTCGACGCCGCCAGCACGAACCCGTCGCAGGCTGGTGCTGTGAACCATTCCTCCATTTGATCGGCAACCTGCTGTGGATTGCCGCAAAACATCGCGTGCTCCTTGACCGTGCCGCGCCCGGAGACAGTGATGAAATCGCGCACTGTCGGGTTCTTTTTGCCGGAGTGCCGGATCACCCGGTCGCGGAAACCCTGAAAGGACAGTTCGGCCAGTTCTTCGTCGCTGAACGGCTCATCCAGCGGCTTTTTCGCGAAGTCGTAATTCAGCACTTCGGAGAGCAGGACCAGAGCGTCCACATCCCGCGCCGTCGCCTCGATTACCGCGCGTTTTTCCTGCGCCACCGCCTCGCTTTCACCGACGCAGACATAGCAGGCCGGCGCCACATGAACGCGGGCGGGATCGCGCCCGGCGGCGGCGACTGCCGCTTTGAACGAGGCATATTCCTTCTTGGCGTCCTCGAACGAGTGGTAGATCACAAACACCACCTCTGCCCATTTCGCGGCAAAGGCGAGGCCCCTGCCGGATTGGCCGGCCTGGATCAGCACCGGATGCCCCTGCGGCGAGCGCGGCCCGCGCGACCGGAAGTACCGGCCGATATGATCGAGCCGATGCACCTTGGCCGGATCGGCAAAGCGGTTATTCGCCTTGTCGAGGATCAGCGCGTCGTCCTCCCAGGTGTTCCAGTGCCCGAGCACCACTTCCATGAACTCCTCAGCCCGGTCGTAGCGGGCGTCGTGCCCCATATGCTCGTCCCGGCCGAAATTGGCCGCCTCGGCGCGGTTGAGCGAGGTCACGATGTTCCAGGCGGCTCGACCTTTCAGCATCAAATCCATCGTCGCGAAGAGGCGGGCGACATGAAACGGCTCGTAATAGGTGGTGGAGTAGGTCACTCCGAGCCCGAGCCGCTGCGTCACCATCCCCATCGTCATCAGGATGGTCGCGGGGTCCATCTTGACTGCGCACACACCCGCCGCGACCGCCTCGGCATGATGGCCGGTATAGAGATCGGGAAGCGCCAGACGGTCGTCAAAAAAAGCCATCTGGATCTTGCCGTCTTCCAGGGTGCGGGCGATACGCTGGTAGTATTCCGGTGTCGGAAAATCGAGCATTGTCGACGGGTGGCGCCACGATCCCGGCAGGTTGGAGCAGTTCTGCGCCTGCAGAAAGGCGACCAGCGTCATCATCCGGTGCATGGATCTGCCCGTTCAGTGACGTTCGGCGAGGATGTGCCAGTGCCAGGAGCCAGGGCGGCGCTGCTTCTCCTGCGTCAGCGACAGAAGCTCGAAGCCGGCAAAGAGCGCGGCAAGACCGGCCAGGTCGCAATAGTAGTGCGGGTGCGCTTTGGGGTCGCTGCCGCGTATGAAGGTGTTCGGGGCGACCGGCCGGCCGCGGCCGAATTGCGCATCACGCTTCGACAACATCGTACCCTGGTAGAGCCCGCCGGGCTTCAGGACGCGCCAGATTTCGGCGAGACGGCGGCCGACATCGCCCATCGTGCCGTGAAAGATGACGTTCCACGACAGCACATAGTCGAAACTCTCGTCGGGGAAGGGAAGCGCGTCGGCATCGGCCTGCCTCAGGCTCAGGTGAAGGCCTCGCGCGGCCGCTGCGCGGCGAACGAAGTCGAGGCCGGCTGGGGCACCGTCGATCGCCTCGACGGCAAAGCCGTGCTCGGCGAAGAGCAGCGCGTGACGGCCGATGCCGCAGCCGAGGTCGAGCACATGCTGCGTTCCGCGCGCCTTCAGCACCGGCACCAGCGCCGCGACCGCCGGGTCCGGCACCAGCCAGTCGTCACGGCCCTCCGGCGTTGCCCATCGCTCGTCCCATGCCTCGATCGCGGTCGCGGCCATCATCTGTGCCTACCCAGCTTGTCGGCTGTCTACTGGCTGCCATCATATGCGCAAAGCGCAGATGCGTAAGGCGGAAATGGCTAATTCCGGAGCCGAGCGCAATGCCGCTTAGCGGCCGCACTGTCGCCGGGGTGGCAGGCCTCAGGCGTGCCCCTCGCGGGACGGCACTGAAAGCGGAAAGCGGGACTGCCATGGAATAAAGTCGATGGGGTATTGTCCTTAGGAGTAAAACCACTCATCCGCCTCAGGGGGACTCTCAGTACCCGCTGCCAGGGAGAGGGCATATGCATCGCAAGAAGGCGTCGGATTTCCGGCAGGAGCTGTTGGATCTGTTCGACCGCTATGTGCATGGCGGGATCAGCCGCCGCCAATTCTTGGACAAAGCTCAGAAATTTGCGATGGCCGGGGCAACTGCCACATCGCTTTTCCAGATGCTAAAGCCGAACTATGCATGGGCGATACAAATTCGGCCCGACGACAAGCGGATCAAAGCCGAAACGGCCGCCGTGCCATCGCCGCAGGGCAACGGAAGCATCAAAGGCTATCTGGTCCGGCCGGCAAATGCGGCCAAGCTCCCCCCGGTTCTCGTTATCCACGAGAATCGTGGGCTCAACCCGTACATTGAAGATGTCGCACGACGGCTGGCCGTCGCCGATTTCATCGCATTCGCGCCCGACGCACTCACTTCTCTCGGCGGCTACCCAGGGGATGACGAGAAGGGGCTCGCGCTTTTCGGCAAACTCGACCGCACCAAGATGACGGAAGATTTCCTCGCAGCGGCAAATTGGCTGAGAGCGCTTCCGGAGAGCACGCGTAAGCTCGGCGCCGTTGGCTTTTGTTTCGGCGGTGGCGTCGTCAATCAGCTGGCGGTCCGGATGGGTTCGGATCTGGCGGCCGGAGTGCCATTCTACGGAGCTCAACCGAGCGCCGCCGATGCCGTAAAAATCACGGCGCCGATCAATGCGCAATACGGTGAGCTCGACACGCGGATCACCGATGGATGGCCGGCTTTCGACGCCGCGTTAACGGAGGCCCAGGTGCCGCACGAGGCTCACATCTATAAAGGCGCCAATCACGGTTTCCACAACGATACGACTCCCCGTTACGACGAAGCCGCGGCAAAGGAGGGTTGGCAGAGCACGCTGGACTGGTTCAACAAATACCTGCGCTGAGCCTCTGAACGTGTGGCAGACGAGACGCCAAGTCCCCTGACTACCGCAGAACATCTCAATCTGCCGCAAGCCGCTGATCTTGAACGGAAACACCCATACGGAAGCCTTCGTAGCCGCTGGCGGCAATCTCGTCACATTTCTTCTTGTATGCGGCGACCCCGCCGACATACGGCATGAAGACACGAGGTTTTCCCGGAATGTTGGCGCCGACATACCATGAGTTCGCCAACGGATAGAGCGTGCGATCGGCGACCTCGTTGTTGTGCCGCACCCAAGCGTCCTCGGCATCCTCCTCCGCCTCGATGCGCGAGAACGCATGATCGCGCAAGTACTGAATGCAATCAGCGATCCAATCGACGTGCTGCTCGCAAGCCAATATCATCTGGCTCTTGACGCCAGGGCTCTGCGGGCCGGTGATCATAAATAGATTTGGAAACCCGGCGATCATGATCCCCAGGTAGGTGCGAGGGCCGTGTTCCCATTTCTCCCTGATTGACATTCCGGCATCCGTGTGAATGTCGATCTCTTTCATTGCCCCTGTCATCGCATCGAAGCCGGTTGCAAAAACGATTGCATCGAGCGCGTAGTCGATATCTGCAGTGCGCAGCTCGGTCGAGGTGATTTCTTCAATCGGCCTGCTCCGGATATCTACCAATGTGACGTTGTCGCGATTGTAAGTCTCATAATAGTCGGTATCGAGGATGAGCCGCTTGGTGCCGATCGGATGATCATTGGGGCACAGCAGCTCGGCTGTCTTGGGATCCTTGAGAGTGGCGCGGATCTTCCGGCGCACAAACTCTGACGCCGTTTCGTTGGACTCTTTGTTGATCAACAGATCGGTATATGAGTACAGAAAACTGATGCTGCCGCCCTCGGCCCATTTTGCCTCGTAGGCGCACAGCCGTTCCTCTTCGGTAGCATCGAGCGCGGACTTCACGGGCGCCGGATAGCCGGCAATTCCAAATGGCGTATCGAAAGCAGCGCGGCGGCGCTCGGGGTAGTGCGCTTTATGAGCGCTCTCTTTGTCGCGATTCATTGGCGCGTTACGCGCCGGCAGGCTGAAATTGGCCGTCCGTTGAAAGACGTAAAGATGCTTCGCCTGCTTTGCGATGATGGGTATCGATTGGACACCCGATGAGCCGGTTCCGATCACACCTACTCGCAATCCGGTGAAATCTACCCCTTCATGGGGCCATAAACCGGTGTGATACCACTTCCCCTTAAAGCTCTGCAGACCAGGGTAATTCGGCGTCCGAGGTGTCGATAGGTTGCCCGTCGCCATAACGCAAAAGCGCGCGGTTACTGCAGTGCCTTTGTCAGTCGTTACCGTCCACGTGTTTGTGTCGCTGTCAAAGACCGCCTGTTTAACCCGGGTATTGAACTCGATGTCGCGTCTGAGGTCGAAACGATCGGCCACATGGTCGATGTAACGCAGGATCTCGGGTTGCGTGCCGTAACGCTCGGGCCAATGCCACTCCTGCTGCAACTCGTCCGAGAAGGAATAGGAGTACTCCAGGCTTTCGACGTCGCAGCGACATCCCGGGTAGCGGTTCCAGTACCAGGTGCCGCCAACCCCGCCGCCGGCCTCGAAAGCTCGCACTTTGAGGTCCAGTTTGCGCAAGCGATGGATCGCGCGGAGACCCCCGACCCCGGCGCCGACGACGATCGCGTCAAATGTCGCGGGTTCGGAGGTGCGTGCCGACATTTCGGATCTTCTAATAATGTTTGAAGTGTCGTGAGGATACGGCGGCAAACCTCACTCGGCTGCCTCCCGAACCTTGGTCGATGGTAGCGCCTTGAGCACCGGGAGCACCTCCCTGGCAAAGATCTTCAGGCCGCGCTCGGCCACCTCGTTGGGCATGCCGCCAAAGCGGAAGGCGACGTTGAGTTCGAAATCGCCGATGATCTTCCGCCGCTCTTCGAGACCGCGCAGGATCCTGTCAGGCGTTCCCCAACTCGCGGCCTGCATGAACCCAGCGACGGCGCCCTCGATGCCGCCCTTGCGCGCGATCTCAGCCTTCTGCTGATAGGCGTCATAGCCCTTCACCGTCCTGAAGTGCTCACCGAGGAACTCGTAATGGTAGAAATTGCTCTCGACAAATTTACCCTGATACTTGCGTGCTTCTTCTTCGGTTTCTGCGAGATTGGTGCCGCACACGCAGAACTCGGTCATCATTACTTGGGGCGGCTCGGTGCCGTGGTACTTGCGGTGTAGCCCGCGGCCGCGCTCGATGGCCGGCAGGCGCATTTCCCACGGACGGTCGGCGAACATGACGATATGGGCTCCGAGCTTGGCGGCAGAATCGATCGAGTCCTCGCTTGATGCCACGGCGTAGATGCGTCCGTCGAAGGGGTATTGTGGGCGTGGCCGAATCTCGGTGCGCGGCTGCTTGTAAAATTTGCCGTTGCCCTCGATAAACCCGGTCTTCAATGCATTGACGATCATCGGAGCCGCTTCATCGAAGCGCTCCCGGGATTCATCCATGCTCAGTCGGAAAGCGGCGAACTCCCGCCGTGCAAGGCCGCGCCCGAGGCCGAGGCGGAGCCGGCCCTTGCTGAGCATGTCGAGCACCGCGGCCTGCTCCGCGACGCGCAGCGGATCGTGCCATGGCAGGATGACGGCCGCAGTGCCCAGATCGATATTGGGACACAGTGCCGTCAGATACGTCATCAGCTGCAGGTTATCCGGCACGAACGAGTAGTCGTTGAAATGGTGCTCGGCCGACCAGAGGCAGTCGAACCCGAGATCGGCGGCGAGCCGAGCCAGCCGGATCTCCTCGTCCCATACGCGTGCGTCGGAGCAATCATCCCAGCCGTAGCTGGCGAACACCATCATCATGCCGACATCCATCGAATGCTCCTTCGTTCGTCGTGTCTCGCCAATGTATAAGATGCTTTCAACGGCACCCGCCTGCCAGCAAGCATGGGGCAGCGCTGCGGCGCCTAAGCCAGCGAGAGCTCGCGAAACCCGGCCGCCGCGACCCCATCGCAGCGCTCGCGGAACTTGGGGTGACCGCCGCTGTAACGCATGATCCGGCGGACCTGCTTGCCCTCGACATTGCGGTTGATGCCGGTCATCCACGAGTCGACCTCGGTAAACAGCAGGCCCTCGCTCGACGCAATGACGTGGTCGGTCCAGGCGATGGCGCCTGCCGCGGTGGCCTCGATGCGGGTCAGGCCGCGCTCGCACGCGAAGCGGATCAGCCCGGTCACCCAATCGGCGGTGTATTCGACGGCGCGCGGAAAGTTGCCGAGCCCGGCATGCGGGCCCATCACCATCAGCAAGTTGGGGAAGCCGTCCACCAGAATGCCGAGAAAAGTCTGCGGCCCGTCCTTCCACTTGTCCTTCAGCGACACCCCGTTGATGCCGCGGATGTCGATGCGGTCGAAGGCGCCCGTGATCGCGTCGAACCCGGTTGCGTAGATGATGACGTCTAACTCGTATTCGCGGTCGCTGGTCTTGACGCCGCTCGGGGTGATGCTCTCTATCGGCGTCTCGTTGATATCGACGATTTTGACGTTGGGCTGGTTGTAGACCTCGTAATAGCCGCTCTCGAGCGGCACACGGCGGGTGCCAAAGCCGTGGTTTTTCGGGATCAGCTTTTCGGCGACGAGCGGATCCTTGACCCGCTGGCGGATTTTGCGCGCGACGAAATCGGAGATCAGCGCGTTGGCCTGGCGGTCCACCAGGATGTCGCGGAAATTGCCCATCCAAATGCCGAAACCGGGCTCGCCATAGAGTTTCTCCCAAAAGGCCTCGCGCTCCTCGGGGGTCACCTCCAGCGCAGAACGCGGGTCGGTTGAGTGAATGAAGCAGCCGTAGGTCTCCTGGCAGCGTTCAAAGATCTCGGGATAATTGGCCCGGATCCGGCTCATCTCGTCCTTGCCGATCCTGCCGTTATGCAATGGTGCGGCCCATTGAGGCGTACGCTGGAACACGGTCAGATGGCCTGCGGTCTTGGCTACTTCCGTGATGGTCTGTATGCCGGTGGCACCAGTGCCGATCACCGCGACGCGCTTGCCTCCGAAGCGAACCGGTTCTTTCGGCCAGTAATGGGTATGGCAGGACCGGCCTTGGAATGTCTCGACGCCAGGGATGGTCGGCATTGTCGGCGCCGACAGCACGCCGACAGCGGTAATCAGGAAACGCGTATTGTAGTGCCTGCCGTCTTCCAAAATCACATCCCAACTGCGCGTGTCTTCCTGGTAGCGGGCGACGGCGACGCGACTCCTGAACTGGATGTCGCGGCGCAGATCGAACTTGTCAGCAACGTAGTTGAGATAGCGCTCGGTTTCGGGCTGCCCGGCGAAATGCTCCTCCCAGTCCCATTCGTCCAGCAATTCCCGGGAAAAAGAGTAGCCGTAGGTCCAGCTCTCGGAGTCGAAGCGGGCGCCGGGATATCGGTTCCAGTACCAGGTACCGCCGACGGCGCTGCCAGTCTCGAACACCCGCACTTTGAGGCCGAGTTCGCGCAGCTTGTAGAGCTGGTAGAGGCCGGTAACGCCGGCGCCAATGACGATTGCGTCAAAATCCAAGCTCGTCTCTGTTGAACTTCCGTTGGGAACCGCTGGCAATCCGTCCATGCTGTCTTCCCTCATCCGATATCGACCATATCATCCAAGGCGCAACAATCTCACGCTCTCCGAAAGTCGCGTCGCTGCCGACTGCATCGCACGACTCAGCGCACCCAGCGCCTCGGCATCCAGATCATGCGAATGTCCCGCCGCGGTCAGGATCAGCACCAGTTCCCAAGACTGTGACAGAACCGGCACGGAGACGAGCGTAATTCCCTGAAACATCGCGCCGCAATCGACCGCGAAACCGCATTTCTTGGCTTTTTTGACTCGGGTCAGGAACTCGGCGAAGGACGGCTTCTGGTACCACCCGACCTTTGAGAACAGCGCTTCGAGCTCCCTCTCGCTGCTGCTTCCGAAAGCGGCCATGATGACACCCGATGCGCCGGCCGGGACGGGGGATGGGCGCCCCACGGTGACATACAAGTCAGTGCGGAACGCGACACCGACCCAGTCCAACAGCAGTAGAGACGAGGGGCCGAGCACCTTCGACAGATAAACCGACACACGGTGCGCATCGGAAATCGCATGCATCAGCGGGCGCGCCAGATCCATCAGCCCGCTGCGACGCAAGACCCCATAAGCGAGTTCGAGAATATGTAGGCTGACCGAATAGCTGCGCGTCGCCTCGTCGTACCCAACGAAGCCCTCGGCTTGCAGCGTCCGCAGAATGTTGTACGCGGTACCGCGATGGAGGCCGGTGGCGCGGGCGACCTCGCTCGCATTCAGCGGCCGCTCCGAACCGTGCAGGATACGCAGCACTTTTGCGGCCGCCACAACCGCACCCACCGGTTTGCCCGGATTGCGCTCGCCGGATTCGCCGGTAACGACCCCGTGTCGGATCGCTCCAGCCGCCTGGGTTTCGCCTCCCTTTGCGTGGAGGGCGCCCAGGGTTGAATGCGCTGATTGCGGTTGATCCATCTCGCGTCTGATCAGGCAGATTGACGCACGCAGAGCGACATGATACTCCCGCGCCCGCTTGAAGCAATACAAATCATTTGTCTTCTATAGAAGACAAATGAGTGGTGCATGGCCCGGTGATCCGCCGCGTCACCGTGGTGGACGGGCTTGGGCGCGAGCCGATCCGAGTCGAGGTTGCGGTCAAGGGTGGCCGCGCCGCCGCGATCGGCGGGGTCGGCGAGGCTGATCTGCTGTGTTGTTCGCGCTCCCGCGTCGAACGAGCACATGAGCGGGCGAGATGTGTGTGGCGTGCTAGGCTATTTGGCTCTACCCTGAGGACCGGAGGGCAAATCATGAACCAGAGCGAATTTGAAGCCGATTTGCGACGTGAGGGTTACCAGGTCTTTTATGGCGGACTACAGGCGGGCACGGTGAACGCCGACCACTCGCATGACTGGGATGCGCGCGTCATGGTGATCGGTGGCGAGATCACGCTGACCCGTGGCGGGAAGGCCGAAACGTTCCGAGCGGGAGACAGCTGCGCCGTTGCCGCGGGCGAAGTTCACGCCGAGCACGTCGGCCCGCAAGGCGTTGCCTATATCGCCGGGCGGCGCAACACAAGGTAGTTTCCATAACGTTATACTCTATTTAAGAGAGCGACACGATCGCGTTCCAGACGCGCTCGAGTGTCGCCGGCAACTCGATGTGCTCGACGCCAAACTCGGCGAGCGCATCCACGATCGCATTCGCCACCGCGGCGAGCCCTGGCGTGATCCCGCCCTCGCTACCGCCGCGCATGCCGAGCGGGTTGGTGGTCGACGGTATCTCTCTGATCTCGGTGTCGAAAGCCGGCAGCAGGTCGGCGCGCGGCATCGCATAATCGAGGAACGAGCCGGACAGTAGCTGGCCCGATCGCGGGTCGTAGACGCACGCCTCCCATAGCGCCTGGCCGATCCCCTGGGCGATGCCGCCATGGCTCTGGCCGTGGATCAGCATCGGGTTGACCGCCCGGCCGCAATCGTCGACCGAGGCATACCGGACGACCTCGACGAGGCCGGTCTCGGTATCGACCTCGACCTCGCAGACGGCACAGGTGTACGCATAGGAAGGGATGCTCATCGTTTCGTCTGAGACCCCGATCAGCGGGCCGCGCAGATCGCTCGGAATGCCGTCGCCGAGTGCCGCGGCAGCTACCTCGAACAAGCCGACACCGCGATCGGTCCCCTTGATGACGAAACGCTGCTGGGCAAATTCGATGTCCTGCTCTGCCGCCTCGAGCATGGCGCCAGCGATCCGGCGGCCCTTGTCGACGATCGCGTCGGCGGCTTTGGCGATCACCCACGAGCCCAAGCGCATCGACCGCGCCGAGGCCGAGCCGCCGCCGGCCAGCACACGGTCGCTATCGCTGGTCACCAGCCGGACCTGATCGGGCGTGACGCCGAGCCATTCGCTGATCACCTGGGCGAAACTGGTCTCGTGGCCCTGGCCGGCCGACATCGTCCCCAGCACGAGTTCGACGACGCCCGCAGGGTCGATCGTGATCTCCGCCCGCTCGCGAGGTGCCCCGGTATTGAGCTCGATCGAGGCGGCGATGCCGATGCCCCGACAGCGACCGCAGCGACGCGCCTCGGCCTGGCGCGCCGCGAACCCCGCCCAGTCGCCCAACTCCGCAGCACGCCGCAGCGAGGCGGGATAGTCCCCGCTATCATAGACGAGCCCCAAGGGATTTCGGTACGGCATCGCGTCCGGCGCCACGAGATTGCGCCGGCGGATCTCGAGGCGGTCGAAACCGTGGCGGCGGCAGGCGATGTCGATCAGCCGCTCGAGGACGAACGCGACTTCTGGGCGCCCGGCGCTGCGATAGGCCGAGGTCGGCGAGGTGTTCGTGACCACCCCGCGGCCGCGCATATGAGAGCACGGGATGTCGTAGATGCTGGAGGAGACGGCGATCCCCTTGGCGAGCGGGACAAACGAAATCGCGCTGGCGCCCAGATTGCTGGTGTTGACCGCCCGAATGGCGAGAAAACGGCCATGTTTGTCGAGCGCGAGCTCCGCCTCGGAGGTCAGGTCGCGGCCGTGGAAATCGGTGGCAAACGCGTCGCGGCGCTCGCAGGTCCATTTGACCGGGCGGCCGATGCGTCTGGCCGCCCAGGCGACCAGCACCAATTCCGGATAGGTGTTGTTGCGGATGCCGAAATTGCCGCCGACATCGCCCGAGACCACCCGCATCGCGGCTGCAGGCACCCCGAGAGCGGCGGCGATGTCGTCGCGCTGCCGGACCACGCCGCCGCCGGCCGAGGTGTAGACGGAGTAACGCGCTGCGGCCTTGTCATAGACACCAACCGCCGCACGCAGCTCCATCGGCACGCCGGTCACCCGGTTGATTGCCGTCTCTAGTCGCACGACATAAGCCGCCCGGGCGAAGGCGAGCTCGGTCGCCGCCCCGTCGCCGGTCGCGGAATCGACGCAAAGATTTGTGCCGTGCTCCTCCCAGACGAGCGGCGCGGCGGGCATCAGCGCGTCCGCCGACCGGACCACCGCGGGCAGCGGGGCGTACTCGACCGCAAGACGTTCGGCCGCATCTATTGCCTGGCATAATGTTTCGGCGACGACGACGGCGACCGGCTCGCCGACATAGCGGACTTTTTCGAGCGCCAGGACCGGGTGCGGCGCGATCAGAAACGGCAAGCCGTCGCGGCTCTTGAGCGGCACCTCGTACGGGTTCGCCGGCACCGGCCGCTGCGGTATCGGCTGCAGGCCGTCCCCGGCCGCGTCGCTGCCGCTCAGCACCGCCAAGACACCGGGCATTCCGGCCGCCGGGCCGGCATCGATGCCGGCGATCCTGGCGTGGGCGTGCGGCGAGCGAAGCACATAGGCATAAGCCTGGCCCGGCAGGCTCATGTCGTCGGCGTAGTTGCCGGCTCCGGTCAGAAAGCGAGAATCCTCGCGCCGCCTAACCGGTTTGCCGATCCCCTGCGGTGCCACCTGCTGCCGGGACTCTAAAAAGGACATCGATCTTCAGGCGCCTTGTGCGCTTTGGATCGCGCGCCAGACCCGCTCGGGGGTGGCCGGCATATCGATATGCTCGACGCCGAGCGGCGCCAGGGCATCGAGGACCGCGTTGATGATGGTCTGCGGTGCCGCCATGCAACCGGCTTGGCCCGCACCCTTGACGCCGAGCGGGTTTACCGCCGTCGGCAGCTCGGCCAGCGTGATGTCGAGCGGTGGCAGATCGTCGGCGCGCGGCAGCGCATAATCGGTAAACGAGCCACTCAGCAATTGGCCCGATTGCCTCTCGTAAACCGTGTGTTCGAAGAGCGCCTGCCCGATGCCCTGGGCAACGCCACCCTGGACCTGGCCCGCCGTCAGCATCGGGTTGATCAGCCGCCCGTAATCGTCGATCGCTTGATAGCGCTCGAGCGTGACCGCGCCGGTTTCGGGGTCGATCTCGACTTCCGCCGTGTGGCAGCCATTCGGAAAGGTGAAGACATCCGAGTCGTTGTAGGCGTCGGCATCGAGCCCGGGGGTCATGCCGTCCGGCAGATTGGCCGGGTCGCGCGCCGCATCGGCCAGCGCCAGCAGATCGATGCCGCGCTCGCTGCCGGCAACCGTGAAGCGCCCCGCATTGAAGCTCACCTCGCCCGCATCGGCCGGCAATAAGTGGGCCGCGATCGCGCGGGCCTTGGACAGCGCCATTTGCGCCGCCAGGTAGAGCGCGGTGCCGCCCATATGCATCGAGCGGGCGCCGCCATGCCCGTTGCCGCTCTTGACCGCACTCGTATCGGCCTGAACAAACCGAAATGTGGCAAGCGGCAAGCCCAACATGTCCGACGCGATCTGTGGGAAGCTGGTCTCGTGGCCCTGGCCGTTCGATTGGGTCCCAAGCACGAGTGCGACGCGGCGGTCGGGCTCGAAACGGATCTCGGCGCGTTCGCCCGGCGTGCCGCGCGACGTCTCGAGAAAGCAGGCGATACCGAGCCCGCGCAATCGACCCCGCGCGGCCGCGGCTCTTCGCCGAGCGGCAAACCCGTCCTCCAGCAGCCGCTGCGCCATCTCATCGAGATTGGCGGCAAAGCGGCCGCAATCGATCGTGACCCCGAGACCGCTGCGATATGGGAAATGGCTGATCAGATTGCGCCGGCGCAACACGACCGGGTCGAGCGCCAACTGCCGTGCCGCGCGATCGACGAGCCGCTCGATCAGGTAATTGGCCTCGGCTTGCCGGCGCCGCGATAGGCATCGATCGGCACCGTGTTGGTCAAGACGCCGCGCACCGCCATGAATACGGCCGGGATGTCGTAGACCCCGCCCATCGCGCTCGCCGGCGAATTGGTCGAGCTGCCCGGGCCGTTGGTCGAGAGATAAGCGCCGAGATTGGCGATGGTATCGACGTCGAGGGCGAGAAACCGGCCGTCGCAGTCGAGCGCCAGGCGCGCCCGCGTGTGGTTATCGCGGCCCTGCGCGGAGCTGATAAACTCCTCGCCGCGCTCGGCCACCCATTTGACCGGCCGGCCCAGCCGCCGCGCCGCCCACAGCACCAGCACCCATTCGGGATAGAGGAAATTCTTGACCCCGAACCCGCCGCCGACATCGGGGGCGCGCACGGTGATATGGTCGGGCGGCATGTTGAACACCGCTTCAGCCAGCTGCCGGCGCAGGCTGTGCACCCCCTGACCGGTCAGCAGCAGGTCGAAGGTGTCGGCGGCAGCGTCGTAAGTGCCGATCGCGGCGCGCGGCTCGATCGGGGCGACAACCAGCCGGTTGTTGACCAACTCTATCTCGACGATATGCGCTGCCGCAGCGAAGGCCGCATCGACCGCCCCTTTCTCGCCGCGCTCGAACCGGTAGGACAGATTGCCCGGCGCTTCGTCCCACAGCAGCGGCGCCTGTGCGGCGAGCGCCTCTCTCGCATCGACCACCGCCGGCAAAGGCCGGAATGCTAATTCGACCCGCTCGGCCGCATCCCGCGCCTGCTGCGCCGTCTCAGCCACAACGAAGGCGACAGGATCGCCGACATGACGTACCCGGTCGCGCGCCAGCGCCGGGCGCGCCGGCACGATCATCGGCGCGACCGTCGCCACCTGGGCGATGCACGGCAATGGCCCGATACCGTCGGTGTCGAGATCGGCAGCGGTGAACACCGCATGCACCCCGGGAAGAGCGCGGGCGGCCGCCGCATCGATGTTCTCGATTACCGCATGTCCGGGGGGCGAGCGCAGCACGACGCCGTGCAGCTGGCCGGGCACGGCGAGGTCATCGACATAGCGCCCTTGTCCGGTCAGAAACCGCTGGTCTTCGAGGCGGCGCAGCGAACGGCCGATATGATCACGGGTCATTCGAGTGTCGCCGGCTGGCGCGGCCTCACGCGTATTCGCCGCTCCCCTCGGCGCGGCGGTGGGCGAAGTTCAAGGTCAAGAGGCGCTGGGTGAAGGCGCCGTAGGTTGTCGGCTCGTAATGCGGCGGATTGTCCGGACCGACGCAAGTCGGGACGCAGTCGACGACTGAATCGTGATTCGGCCCGAGGAAGAACGGGATCGCGTAGCGCGAGATGGCGTTGCGGTTGATGACGCGGTGCGGTGTGGCGCGGAAGCGGTCGTTCGAATAGCGCGCCAGCATCGCCCCGGTGTTGACGACAAAGGTCCCGGGCACCGCCGGTGGCTGGATCCACTCGCGCTCGGCGGTGCGCACCTGGAGACCCGGCAAGGCCGACTGCGCAAGAAAGGTCAGGAAATTGTTGTCGGTGTGCGGCGCAAAGCCGAACTCGTTGTCCTCCGGGTCGGGGTGCGGCGGATAGTGGAAACGCTCGGCATTTCCATATATAATTGACATTACAGATGAATTCAGTTTCATGTCACAAAAGAGCCGAGTTGTGTTGTATGTCGCATGGCAGCATCGCACATAAGCGAGACGGCAGCGAGCCGTGACAAGGGAGAATACGGTGGCATCAATTCGCAAACGCACGTGGTCGACCGCGAAAGGCGAGCGCTCGGCTTGGGTCGTGGCGTACCTTCACAATGGCAAGCAGCACATCAAGACGTTCTCGACCAAGCGCGAGGCTGCGGAGTGGCGCGCCGAGATGACGGTGGAAAAGGGCAGGGGCATCCACACGCCCGCCAGCACCAGCATCACCGTCGCCGATGCCGCTGCGCGGTGGCTCGAACAAGCTCAAAATGACGGACTCGAGCCTTCAACGATCGCTGCATACGAGCAGGCGGTAAGGCTGCACATCGCGCCGTTCCTGGGAACGGTCAAGTTGGTCGACCTGACGGCGGCCGGCGTCGAGGACTTCCGCAACCGGCTGCGCCGGGAAGGGCGCTCGGCGGTCATGGTGCAAAAGGTAGCGACGGCGCTTGGCGGCATCGTCGCCCATGCGATGAGCCTGGGGCTTGCCAGCCGCAACCCGGTCAGAGAGGCGGCGCAGTATGGGCAGCGCCGCCAGCGGCTCGCCAAGCGTCACCAGGAGCGCTTAGAGGTCGGGGTCGATATTCCATCAAAGGACGAGCTACGCGCAATCCTGGCGCACGCCAGCGCTCGCTGGCGGCCTTTGATCGTGACCGCGATCTTTACCGGGCTGCGGGCGAGCGAGTTGCGCGGACTGACCTGGAAAGACATCGACCTGAAAGCGTCAACCCTGCGGGTCCGCCAGCGGGCGGATCGGTGGAACACCATCGGCTCGCCGAAGAGTGCCACCAGCGCTCGCGAGGTCCCACTTGCCCCGATGGTGGTCAACACCCTGAAGGAATGGAAACTGTCCTGTCCAAAAGGTGCTGCTGGTCTCGTATTCCCGGCTAATGACGGAACGGTTGAAGCATTGCACAACATCAGCCGCAACGCGCTCGGCAAAGCGCAGCGGGCCGCTGGTATGTGCGAGTCGTGGAAAGCTCCGAAATACGGTCTGCACTCGCTTAGACACGCCGCGGCCTCGCTGTTCATCGAACAGGGTTTCACCGCCAAGAAGGTGCAGACTTTGATGGGTCACTCGACCATCCAAATGACATTCGATGTGTACGGACACCTATTCCCGAGCCAAGACAGCGACCAAGAGGCGATGCGGCAGTTACAGGCTCGCCTCGTCGGGTAAACGCAAGCGTAGTCAGAAGAAACATATAGAAATATAAAATAGCACAGCCCGGGTTTTTCTCCGGCTGTTTTATCATCGTGCTTGCGATCTCTCCGTTATAGGCGCATTTTGGTGCCTCATGACTACCGCGGCCAAGCCGTTTCATCGGGCGCACATCCACATGAGTCCGGAGCTTGTGCGTGCGATCGACTCCTGGCGCGGTCGTCAGCCGGGCGTTTTCGACTGGCGTTCCAGCACTCTTCGCTGGTTGGCAGTGGTGTGCAGCTTGGGGGCCAGCCTGTGTGAAAACGCCTAATCTGGTATTCTCTCTCGGGGTTCGGGGGGACCGGGATGAAGCGTTTTGTTGAGGGTCAAGACCGGAGCCAGCTCA
>Ga0310914_10001146_pt1 | contig 16812 bp, 15 predicted proteins | sample GREbulkMGAN108_FD_203450 | JGI IMG/M metagenome (GOLD analysis project Ga0310914, IMG submission 203450) | Lab enrichment of tropical soil microbial communities from Luquillo Experimental Forest, Puerto Rico - GRE.bulkMG.AN108 | ecosystem: Environmental > Terrestrial > Soil > Tropical forest >... | reverse complement strand
AAACTTATAATAAATGCATGGGTGTAGAATAACAGGTCTCTGCTTCCGTCAGAATTAAAAAGCGGGTTATTATACTCTACAAAAAGACGAGGAAAAAACTTTACGGCTAAAAATAATCCACCGTAGCTAACTACAAATAATACAACACCAATTATTAATCCTGTTTGCAAAATTTTTTTCATACAGATAATTTTAAGGGAAACAAGAGATTAATTATTAAACGATGCATTTAGTGGTCTCGTCAGGAATCGAACCTGAATCTGGAGCTTCGGAAACTCTTATACTATCCATTGTACTACGAGACCTGTGCTGCAAATATAAGCGATGAAAAATGAGTAATGAATTTTGAATGGGGAATGATGCAATAAGTGTATTGTTGAATAATGATTTGGCGTACAAGCGAGTGACACAACGATGCCGCCATGAAACTCAAAAGTTGGTAACATTATTTTTCGTCTATTGTTTCTTTACAACAAATGCGGTTTGGCTTCTGTTAAACCTGCATTGGTAACAATTACATATTCGGGTTTAAATGCTGCAATATTGTTGGCACCGCCATAAGACAAAGCGGAACGTACCCCATCCTGTAAGCCCTGCAACACAAATTTTACACCGCCTTTAAATGGAATAACGGTTGATTCGCCTTCAACATTTCTTTGCTCCTGACCGTGTGCAGTTTTGGTTTCAAGCGATGCAGCACCACGATAACGTTTAAATAATCCGTTATTTTTTTCGATGATTTGCCCGGGAGATTCTTTGGTGCCTGCAATTAGAGAACCGAGCATTACACATTGAGAACCGAGTGCTAAAGCTTTGGCAATATCGCCACTGCCACGTATGCCGCCATCGGCCATTACAGGCAAATTTGTTACGGCAACAATATTTTCCAGACAAGTGACATTTGGTACGCCAAAACCTGTTTTTAAACGGGTAGTACATAAAGATCCGCCACCCACACCTACACGTAAACCATCGGCTCCCCAGCTTTCTAAATCTTTTGCAGCTTGTGCACTGGCAATATTACCGGCAATAATATCAACATGAGATGGTAATATTGATTTGAGCTTTGCAATGGCTTGTTTTACCAATTCGTGATGGCCATGTGCCACATCAATTAAAATAATATTGGTGCCTGCTTCGGTTAATGCTGCAGCTCTTTCTGCAAAATCTCCGTTTACACCAACAGCAGCCATTACAGGAATGGTATAGGTTTCACTCCAATCATCAGACAATGTTAACCACTTTTTTTGCAGCTCGTGTTGTTGAATATGCGCTACTACTTTTTTAATTTCATTGCATTGATCTTCTATTGATAAAAAACGATGAATACAACCAACACCGCCGGCTTCAGCCATTTTAACAGCCATTTTGCTTTCGCAAACCGTATCCATACAAGATGCAACAAAAGGCGTGCATAAATAATAGTTTTTTGAAACTTTTGAAAACAGGCTGATATTTTTTCTGGATATAACATTTGAAAATGAAGGAACGAGTTGAATATCGTCGTACGTTAATGCTTGTTGTTTCATGTAAACTGTTTTTATTTTCCGAAAGAAGCAATATTACTTCCAAATATTTTTACTGCAATAGCCAGTAATATTACACCAAAAAACTTTCTGATGGCAAGTAGACCTGCTTTTCCCAATCCTTTTTCAATCCATTGTAAAGAGCTCAAAACAATATAGATAACAATCAGGTTTACAAAGATTCCGCCCAAAATATAAATTTCTTCGAAGTTGGCTTTTAAAGACATTACAGTGGTTAACGTTCCTGAGCCCGCAATTAATGGAAATGCAATAGGCACAACATTTCCCGAAGGAGCATCTTTTTCGCTTTTAAATATTTCGTGGCCTAAAACCATTTCTAAACCCAGTAAAAAAATTACAATGGAACCACCAACGGCAAACGATTTAACATCAAGTCCCAGAATCTTTAAGAGGCTTTGCCCGAAGTATAAAAATACCAGCATTAAAGCTCCCGACACTAATGTTGCGGTAACATTACTGATGCCGCCCATTTTTTCTTTTAAAGAAATTAATAAAGGAATGGAGCCGATGATGTCTATTACTGCAAATAATGTAAAAGTTACAGTAATCAGTTCGTTTATATTGAAGTTCATAAAACAGTGTTTACTCAAAATTAAAAAACATCCTGCATGCAGGATGTTTTATTTGATTTAGGGGGAGGGGATATTAAATTCCGAAATGTATTTTTCTTAACATTGTATATTCTGTTTGTAACAGCCGTAAACAATCAATACATAAACAATCACTAAACTTATCTTCTATATATATTCTTTCTTCATTACTTAGATAAATTTTATTGCATTGGCATTCGGTTATATTGCCTGCTTTGCATTCAAACGGTTTTCCGCATTTGCAACAAGATTTTATTTCGTGATGTGGCATGAGAAAGGGTTTATTAGTTTTTGCTTTTAGTTTTGCACTTTCAGCATTATAAATTCAATGTAGCTCCAACATTAAACATAAACGGGATGCTGTTATAACCCCTTACATCAAAGAACTTTTTATTGGTAATATTTTGCATATCGGCAAAAAATTTAATGTGCTTGTTTAAAATATATTCAGCATAAGCATTCACTAAAAAATAGTCATTTAATAATACATCGGGTTGTTTGTATCCGCCAACATCGTATCTGCTGCTTACATATTTGCCGTTTACACTAACATATAATTGCGGTGTTATTTGGTATGCAATAGAAAGATTGATACTGTGTTTTGGCCTGCGTAAAGCATAGGTATAAGTAGTGTCGTTATAATTTATGCGATTTTCTGTAGATTCTTTAATACCCAGCAATGCATAATTGGCAGTAATATTTAATTTACTTGTTGGGCGAACTGTTAATTCGTACTCAAGCCCATTGGTTTTTTGCTCTGTAAAGTTGAAATATTTATAAGAGATATAATTATAATCAATACCCTCTGTTATATCTCTGTAAAAATAAACCAATCTGTGGCTAAACTTGTTTAAATGTTGTTCTATGCCCACTTCATAATTGGTAGAAGTTTCTGCTTTTAAATTAACATTGCCGCTATAGGTATCATACAACTGATAAATACTTGGTGCTTTGAACCCTGATGCAATGCTTCCGAAAACTCTGCTATTGTTAGATATTTTGTAAGAAGGATTAAAAGTATAAGTATAATTTGTGCCATAACGTGAATGGTTATTATATCTGCCGCCCAACTCAATATTTAATTTTTTATTATTGGAGGCAAACAATACAGATGTATATGCAGAATATTGATGCAAAGAAGAATCTTTATAAGGAGATGCCCCCCATGCAGATGAAACATAAGCCCCGTCCATTGAAGCAAAACGAAAATCGTTACCAACCAAAATTGTAAAATTTTTATTCAATGAATACGATGCATACAGCTCATAAAAATTGCTGTAACTTCTGTAATCGTTGGTTGAATATGTTGTGCCGCCTGATGCAAAATTATCATCGTAGTGCCTTGTGTTGTGCGAATATTGGTAATTGCCTGTTACAACCCATGCCGATTTTTTATAATTAAATCCGGCACCGGTAAAGAAACTTTTATTATTGATAAAATAATTCGTCTTATCACTAAAAACACCTGCATCAATATCTGCTTTGTACTGGCTGTACTGAATAAATGATCTTACTGATAAAGCACCTGTGAGTTGATATTGTACAGCAGCATTGGTAGAGTTACCGTTGTAGCCGTCTTTATCGAAATTTTTTATACCTGTACTATCGTATGCTGCAGAAAACCCACCGGTATACAATTTAGCATAACGTGTGGTGTAAGTAAGTTTCCCAATTTTTCCATACGCCTGCACATTGCCTTTAAATGTTTCGTAACTGCCGCCTGCTGCAGTAGCTTTTACATTAAAGACTTTATTTACATCTTTTTTTACGGTAATAATGTTAATTACACCGGCAATCGCATCACTGCCGTATAAAGTACTTTGGGCACCTTTACAAATTTCAATACGTTCAACATCATTCAGCGAAAATAAATTCAAATCAAATTCATTATTAATCATCGATGGATCGGACGTTGGTATTCCGTCAATCAATATTAAAGTTCTTCCGCTTCCAGCACCACGCATAAAAACGGTTTGTACGGTTCCTGCATTATTTAAAGCACCGTTAATGGTAATACCGGCTTGCTCATTTAATAATTGAGCCACAGTTTTACCCGTACTTTTTTCAATTTGTTCTTTACTTATTACAGTAATAACTTTTCCCGTTGTACTCTGTTTTTGTTCTGTTTTATTAGCAGTAACAATAACCGGGTCTAAAGATTTTCCATGTAATGTGTCTTGTTGAGAAAATGCCAGAACTGTTGCCAGCATTGAGGTTGAGAAGAGCGTTAATTTTTTGCCCATTGTTTAAAAAAGTTTGTTGGTTAACAATGAGCTTCCAGGAAAAATAAAAAACGGAGAAATATAAATTGCCCTGCCGGGCATTTTACATTCCATGCTTTTCACCCGAAAGCCGTGAATGGTCTCCGAAAATATTTCGGAGTTTGCACCTGGCAGGTCTTCTGGCTTGTGTTATGCAAAACTCCTTCCCATTGACATCATTTTAATCAACAGTGGAATCTATGTTCTGCATTTGTGAATTGTTAAAAGTCAATGGTCAAAAAATTCGCCATTCACTACTCACCATTCACATCACTTACAGCTACGGGGATAGCTCCTGATTTTAACAGGATTCCCTTTTAATCTTTCGGATGAATTTTTTCAATACCAACTTTATTCGCTGTGGCATCGTCCCTTGCGTCGCAATCACTTCATCAGTATAACTCATGGCAGCAATTGCAGGGCGGGCATCACCTTTCAGAACCAAACGCAATGCAAAAGTATCATTACAAAGCGTAAATAAAAATCTACTTGTTCACGTAGTGGTGAAAAGTTTGGCAGGCAGTTTACAATTTATAGTGCAGCCGAAAAAAATGCGCAAAAAAGAAAATGAAATTTAGGTACCGACGAAACCAATATTTTTTCAGTAAGGTATAAAATAAGTCAACCAGATTCGGACGCTTTGCCAGCTGGGCCTGTTTCCTGAACTTGCCTTAAATCAGGCTGTTGAAGACAATTAATTTTTTTTTAATACCAATGGTTTTGTATAATACATTAGCTTTTAGTCACAATAAAAGCTCAAATGTTTAAAAATAAAGCAAACGTTGTGATTTGCTTTCAAACTTCCTAACGCTAAGCCATATCCGAACCATTTATTTCCTAATATTTTTCTATTTTCATTTTATTTTTATTGCGAAGCAAATCACAATAAGGATTATTCCGTTGTGAAAACATTTAAGCCGGCCTCGTCTTACAATACGGGGCTTTTTTGTATTCTTTCTTTTGTCAAGTATCAAAGGGGGAGTTTTAAAGATATATATTTTTACTAATTTAATAAATATTTTTCTATAAGATAATATTGTTAATAATGTATAAACATTGTGTCAAGAAAAAACATTTGTATTGTAAAAGCCATTTGCACCACTCTATACCCGGCGACTGAACTGGGGTTATGCTTAATATTAAGGTGATACTTAATGATACAGATTACAGCGTATTTTTTGTAAAGAACCTGCCTTTTAAAATTTAATATAGAGAACTGTTGCATTATTAAAAAAAAGATTATATTTTGTTGTTTTATTTGATGCCTGTATCCTTTTAATGCACATTTTACATAGGCTCCTTTTCGGTTTTACAAAGTGTATAATAAACCGGATACTGCATACTGGTTACCATATTCCCCCTTTTTTGTTCAGTAAATAAAGCCTGTTAAAAGCAGGAAGGATAATCATACAACTTGTGTTAACAACCTTGTTAAGAAAAACCTGTTATATGAATTATTTTATTTTTTGGCTTGTATTTGCCCTGCTTCTGTTTATCATTATTTACTCTGATAAAAAGTATAACCTGCTGCGTGATACCAGCACGAATGCAATTAAACCATACAGCTTTTCGAGGGTACAACTTGTATGGTGGACACTTATTGTAATTGCTTCGTTTATAAGTGTGTTTGTTTTAAAACATGCATTGCCCACTTTTGATGCATCTACTTTGTATCTGTTAGGCATTAGTACTGCTACAACCGCTACTGCTACTGTAATTGACCTGTCAGACCAAAAAAGTGCAGCTTTGGTCAACAACGGGTTAAGTCAAAATGAAGCAGGAGAAAATTTTTTTCTGGACATACTATCCGATAAAAACGGTGTAAGCATTCACCGTTTACAAACTGTTATTTTTAATTTGATATTCGGTGTATGGTTTATAATAGATGTATTGCATAATTTAAATATTCAAAATATTACCGGTAGTTGGGTGAATTGTAACGAGCTTGCCACCGATTCTTTCTGCAGTTATATAAACAGCATTCTACCTGCAATTTCTTCCAACAATTTGATATTACTGGGCTTAAGCTCCGGTACTTATGCAGCCTTAAAAGCAACGGAAAATAAACAAACCGCACCATTGGTTAACACTGCTAATTCAACAGACGGGGAGGCTGTAGGTTAATATGTCACAACTAACTGTAACTGTTGATAAACTCAACAAAAGAAAATCAATTCCTGCGGTATTACCCGATAATAACAGCATTATAGGAATTGTATACAAAGGATACAGCTTTGAAGGTGATTTGGCTGCAACTAATTCAAATGGTACATGGTATAAAGACAGAGATAATAATTATTATTGGGGCAAGGCTTTACAGGTAGTTGAAATACCTGCACCAACGCCGCAGGTTACAACAACCGATTCTAAAGCAGCAATACCAACTGTTGATTTTTCCAATCTTGATTTACCTGTTACACAAACACAATGTTTGAATTGTGCAGCATGGATGAAAAACAATTTTGAATCTTCTTTCGATGCAATTGTTGCGGATACTGTTTTTGAAAAAGAATTGTTGTATGCTATTGCGTGCCAGGAAACGGCTATTTACTGGAATGGCTGGATGAATGATCATACTCCTGACGAAATTTTAGGAAGATGTGTTTTTGATGCATCGGGAGATGTTAACGGAAGCAGATCTGCATTTCCAAAAAATACTGCTGTGTTTATTGATAAATACGGACAGGCTATTGCCGATACATTAATTGCGGAAGCCAATGCAACTCGTGCATGGCGTGGCTGGGGGCCTAAGCAATGGGTGTATGCAGGCTATGGAATTTTTCAATACGATATACAGGCGATTCTTACAGACGAAATTTTTTTTACAGGAAAACAATGGTATGCAATTGACAATTGCTTAAACAGGGTGATGAAAGAGCTGAAAGCTAAGTGGCAGGCGCATCCCAACGATTTGTTTAATACTGTTAAAGCATATAATGGTAGTGGTGCGAAGGCAGATAATTATGCAAAAAATGTAATGCGGTTTTATACATGGATTAAAGCCGGGTTAACTACATAGGTTATGCGCAACTATTATTTCAATTAAAAAACATTACAATTTATGGCAATTCATTTAGTACAACACAACACAAACTTTACTGTAAATGCTGCAAGTAATTATTTTCTCACTGTAATTATTGGTAACGGGCAGGTAGGAAGTACTTCATTTAAAAATATAAACGGAGATTTTTTTTCTCCTGATGTTAAAAATACTGTTATCGGAAGCGGAGCAGCATTAAAAGGCAATAGTTTAAATGTTGTTTCTGTAGTAATGGAAGTAAACCCAACTAATACCAACATTGTATTGAGCTATTATATATCCGATGTTGTGATAACAGATTTTACAACTGTTGCTCCAACAGATACACTTCCGTTTGCTTCACAGATTAATGATACCGTTACACTAATAACCAAACTAAATTTTAATTAGATGAAGCATTTTTTTGCGGCAATCGTTGTGCAGTTGATGATAAGTATTGTTGCATATTCGCAGCAATCAACTATCTCCGATATTGTTCCGTCATCGGCACCGGCATTCAGTATATTGGGTATAAGCCCAACCGAAATTTCTAAACCCAATTCATGGAATACACTGCAGGCATCATTGTACCAGAATTTAGTTACTGCAAACGGTATCGGTATTCCAAAAGATTTTGCTATTGAGTTTACGCCGTATTGGTTAAAAGATCATCCTGATTTTACATATAAAAATTATCTCGACAAAAAATCTTTCGGATTGAGAAATCTTGCAATATCCGTTGCATCGTCTAAAGTACAGTATGGAAAAGATTCTGTACAGGGAATGGGGTTTGGTTTTCGTTTACCGATGATTGCACAAAGCCAAGCTGATATTGCAGTAATCAACCGATCGTTGCAGGATTTGATTGAGTTGAAACGTAATAGAATATTGAAGTGGCAATCTGATTTTATATTATTTGCAACAAATTTCGGCGGCACAAAATTGTCTGATTTTTTAGATGCTGTTGTTCAGAATTTACAAACGCCAGTTGCCCCTTTTGATTTATGGAAAGATAATGCCGCAAACATACAAGCATTACTTACAGATACTTTACAAACTGCCTTTGCAGCTAAAAGAAATGATATGTATGCTGCAGATATGGGAGATGTTCTTACAACTGTTAGCGAATATTTTAATGTACATAACAAAACCATTGCAGCAGAATTAACAGACAAAATTTCATCTTCTTTGAAACAAGGAAGTAATCTGGAAGTAAGCGGAGCATTGGGAATGGTTTTTCCAACCAACGATTTCAGTTATTCAAGAATTTCCCGTATTGCTATTTGGAGCGATTATTCTTTTCATTTTTCGAAGAAGGGTAATCTGGAAGGTACGGCTGCATTGCGTTTGATAAGAGACAGTGGCATCGATACTATTAAATCTGCAACCAATGCAGATGCTATTTTCAGGTTTACATATTCCGTAGGAGCCAAACAAAAGTTTACAGTTTCGGCATGGGGTTTATTACGGTATAAAACCATTGCATCTGAAAGTATAGTGATTAATAATGTAAAATATTTTACGCGAGGTGATGATTGGGATAATAAATACGGAATTGATATCTGCTATAAGCTGTCGGATAATATTGCTTTTGCTTATTCCTTCGGTAAAAACTACGGAAAAGATATTTATTCGTCGCAAACCGGAAGCAATACATTAATTAATTATCTCAACCTTTTTTATTCGCTCAATACAAAAATTCAAAAGAATAATCAGGATCAATATTTATTTAAATCCTTTTAAAGTTATTTAACAAGGCATTCATTCCAAAATGTATATCTTTTAGCAACGAAGTTTTTTTCAAGTACATAATTTACAACATAATGCGGCAACTTAAAACCCTCGGCGTTTATATTGAAGAAAAAAATGCTTTTCCCAATTCAGTAGTTGCAGTTTCAACAGCTGTGCCTGTGTTTATCGGTTATACTGAAAAAGCATTGAATAATAATAAGTCTTTGCTTCGCATTCCAACACCAATATCTTCTTTTACAGAATATCTTAACTTATTCGGAAAAGAATTTCATGCTTTGTTTGCTGTTGAAGATGCAAATACTTTGAGTAGTAACGCTTTTTCCGTAAACGGTATTGCAAAAAAAATTGTTCCTGTAAAAAATAATCAATTGCTTTTGTACAATTCCATTCGTTTATTTTATGCCAATGGAGGAGGCAATTGTTATATTTTGGCTGTTGGAACTTACGGTTCTAATAATACATCCGGTGCAGGTTATTCCATAGCAAAAGAAGATTTTTTAGGTAATCAGGATCATCCTTCTGTTTTTGAATTACTTAAAAAAGAAATAGTCCCAACTTTAATAGTAATGCCTGATATAGCACTCTTTGAAAATGTTGCTGATACATATGAAATCTATCAGCAAGCATTATTACATTGTAAAACTGTACAAAGTAGATTCACTATTTGCGATGTTATTTTTAATCCCGAAAAAACGATAGATGAAGACATTGCAGTTTTCAGAAATAACATTGGAGTTACGGCATTAAATTATGGTGCTGCATATTATCCCTGGCTACATACAAGCATAGTTGCAGATACGGAGATTAATTTTACCAATCTGGATGCATCTGTTCAACTTGAAAATATTTTACCTGAACAAGATGCCAAACTGATTATAAAAAATGCAGATAGAAAAGATATAAATAAAATCAACAGCGCTCATAAAAGCTTAATGGCATTAAGTCCGTTATATAAAAAAATAATGCAGGCAATAAAAGAAAACCTTAATCTGCTGCCGCCTTCCGGTGCAATAGCAGGAATTTATACGATGATAGATAATAGCAGAGGAGTTTGGAAAGCACCTGCCAATGTTTCCGTTGCAACGGTAACTAGCCCTTCTGTAAACATTGCCGGTCAACTACAAGAAAATTTGAATAACGATGCTGTTTCAGGAAAATCTGTAAATGTAATTCGCCCTTTTCCCGGTGTAGGCACATTAGTATGGGGTGCAAGAACATTAGATGGAAATAGCTTGGATTGGCGTTATGTTAATGTAAGGCGAACTATGATTATGATAGAACAATCTATTAAACTGGCAACAGCTGCTTATGTTTTTGAACTAAATAATGCAAATACATGGATAACTGTTAAAAGTATGATTGAGAATTTTCTTACTGATTTATGGAAACAGGGAGCATTGGCGGGAGCTAAACCTGAAGATGCATTCATTGTCCAAATCGGGTTGGGATCAACTATGACGGCGGATGATATTTTAAATGGCATAATGTGCATATCGGTATCTATAGCAATTGTTCGCCCTGCAGAGTTTATTGTTATTGCTTTTCAGCAGCAAATGCAACAATCTTAATTTTTAAGAAAAGCAAATACAGCCAATAGCTCAATTTTATGTTTCAATTAATATAAAAGTGTTAAAAGATATTTATTAAACAAGCCTATTAAAGTAAAGCAGCGAATCAATAATTTTTTTTTGATTCCGGAATGGTTACGTTTAAACAGGATTTTATTATTAAAAAATAAATTTATAATAGTTGATATGAATGCAATACAAGAAAATGCAATTGTTTTAACAAAAGAATTGAAATGGCTTGCAACTGTAATTGATACAAGAATGAAATTATATTTTTCACAGGAAACGGATGTGCAAAATATAAATGAAATCCCTGTACCCGATATTGCCGAAAGTAACAGTAACTATGCAGTTTTTTTAAAAGAAAACGAGTTGGGTTTTTCAGAGAGAATAATTTTATTATTGGCTCTTGCACCTCATATTCAACCGCAAATACTGGATGTTTTTTTATTGAAAAATACGAGTCTGGATAAAAGATTTACAGAGTTTGGTGGCATTACTCTTCCCAGTTATAACGGATTGTATCCAACCGGTGAAACGGCAGCATTTATACTTGCAGGAAATGATTTGTCAGTGAGGTTTTCTTTAACTGAGATCTTTGGAGAGCGGCATTGTTTCAGTAAAAAAAATGTATTGTATTTGAATAATGCAAAACAACCAACTACAGTATTAAGTAATGCAATCATGTTGTCAACCGAATATCTAAATTATTTTACCACTGCTGTTGCTTATAAACCCGATTTCGATATTCATTTTCCTGCTAAAAGGATTACAACAGAATTAGACTGGGACGATCTGATTTTGGATAATACCACTCTCGAAAATGTTTCTGAAATAAAAGATTGGATTAACTATAGCAATACTTTGCTGAATGATTGGGAGATGAAGAAACATATTAAACCGGGATACCGTTCACTTTTTTACGGGTTTTCAGGAACGGGAAAAACTTTAACCGCTTCCTTATTGGGAAAAGAGTTTGGGATGGATGTGTACAGAATTAATCTGCGAATGATAGTATCAAAATATATTGGCGAAACGGAAAAAAAATTAGCCAATATTTTTCAGCAGGCAGAAAATAAAAACTGGATTTTATTTTTTGATGAGGCAGATGCTTTATTCGGCAAACGCACACAAATAAATAATTCAGGCGACAGATATGCGAACCAGGAAGTTGCATATTTGTTGCAAAGGATAGAGGATTATTCGGGAGTTGTGATTTTGGCTACCAACCTGAAATCCAATATAGATGAGGCTTTCTGCAGAAGGTTTCAATCTATTATCTATTTTCCAATACCATCTGCTGAACAACGCGAAAAATTATGGCAACAATCATTCTCAAAGAAATCTGTACCGGAACCAAAAATAAATTTTGCTGAAATTGCTTCTAAATATGAGTTATCCGGCGGATCAATTATTAATGTTTCAAGATATTGTTCATTAAAAGCATTGAGTAGTGGAAATAATCAAATTTTGTATAAAGATTTGCTTGAAGGAATCAGAAAAGAGTTTGTAAAGGAAGGTAAAACGATTTGATTTTTTTGTGAACGAATGGCTTGGTAGCCGATAAAAAATATTCATTAAAAGATTTATGTACAGATATTTTCAGCCGTTTCAATAATATTGTTTACCCGTTGAATTTTTTTTCGAGGTATTGAGCGATAGTATCAATACTTGCATTTATATCTGAAAGATTATTGTTAATATAAATATCAGGTGCTGTAGGTTTTTCATACGGGCTACTGATGCCGGTAAACTCCTTTATTTTACCCTGTTCTGCAAGTTGATATAAGCCTTTCTTGTCTCTTTGCTTGCATACTTTAATATCCGTATCAATAAATACTTCCGTAAATAAATCTTCTCCTATAATCTTTTTTGCATATTCTCTGTCTGCCGTAAATGGAGAAATAAAAGAAGCAATTACAATGATACCTGCATCATTCAACAGTTTTGCAATTTCGGCAACACGCCTGATATTTTCTTTACGATCATCTTTCGAAAAACTGAGATCGGAATTAATACCCAAACGGGTGTTATCTCCATCCAATATATATGATTTCATATTTTTCGAAAAGAAGTATGCATCCAGTTTCGATGCGATAGTCGATTTGCCGGATGCAGATAAACCCGTAAGCCAGATGGTAAATGCAGAATGATTGTTTTGTTGTTCTCTGTCTTTTTTGGTAACTGAAAAATATTGTTCAAATAACTGATGATCCTGTTCTTTTTTTATAAGATCTGCTTTTGCTGCACGTGTAGGAATGCCGTATGGAATGCGATGCCAAACTCGTTCGTGAATAAAATAGAGAAGCATTTTGGTAAGCAGTTCCATGCCGCCTATTTTGATGCCGATGCTTATTTCTCCTGAAATCAACCAGCCTAACAATGCTGTATCAACCGATCCCACCAAACGCCAGGTAATGGTTTTAAATAAGTGCCTTTTAATGGTGGGGTCTTTTCTAAAAGCAGTAAGTATTATATCGGTTATCATAGCAATAAAAAGGAATATTTAAAATAAAACTATACAATAAGGTTTAAATTATACGCTACAAAAAATAGCAATTATAAAAACGGTATTAGCGTTACAATAATTACGGTAATAAAACACCGTAGAAATACGGTTTTTTAAAAGAAAAAATACGGTTTTTTTTAAATGGATGTAAAATGAATATATTAAGGTTTATTTTCATTATTCAATCGTACGATGCTTTTAATATCCTGTTAGAAACCTCAAAAACTTTTAATCAAATTCAAACATTTTAAAACAAAAATTTATGGATGCTTACATTGGAGAAATAAGGCCATTTGCTTTCGGGTGGGCTCCCGAGGGCTGGCTGCTTTGTAATGGCAGTACTCTGCAAATTGTTCAGTACCAAGCCTTAGCCGCAATTTTGGGAAACATTTATGGAACTCTAACCAGCAGCACATTTGTATTGCCCAATTTATTAGGTAATGCTATTATGGGAGCTGGTATTGGTATAGGGCTAACGCCTAGACCTGAAGGCTCTAACGGTGGTACATCGGGTGTAACAATTACCGGCAATACAATGCCATACCATAACCATACATTTAATGGAGCAATTGGCGGCGGTCCAGCAAGAAAATCCATGCCTACAGATAATACGTTTTATTTAACAAATTTTGCAGTGTTGCCTGCTACAGGCAGTGTTACTCTGGTTTCTGGTTATGTACAAAACCCGCCCACACCACCTGATACAATCCTAAATCCTAACTCGGTTGGTTATGCTGGTGGCAGTTCTGGTGTTACTGCATCTCACGAAAACAGGCAACCTTTTTTAACGGTTGCATATTATATTAACTACAATGGCATTTGGCCTGAACATCCTTGATAAGGGTTGTTTATAATATGCAAAGACAATAATTTATTACAATACTTAAAAATTAAAATTATGGACTATTTTGTTGGAGAGATAAGAGTTTTTCCATTCAATTTTGCTCCGCAAGGATGGCATCTTTGTGATGGTACTATTTTACCTGTTAACGGGAATGTAGCTCTGTATTCTTTAATTGGTAATACTTACGGAGGAACAGCTCCCAATACTTTTGCTTTGCCCGATTTGCGAGGCAAGGTTCCTGTTACACAGGGAAATTTAACTTCTAATCCTAATAATCCTGTTAATTATACAATGGGTTTATTAGGCGGTGCAGAAAATGTTACTCTTAATTTAACGCAAATTCCGGCACATAACCACAGCTTTTGCGTTAAGAATGGCACAGGAACTAATAATGAGCCAAATGATATTGTCGCTATTCCTCAAGCGAGCGGTCAAACGGGAGCTTTATTTAATGTTTATAATTCAAATATTGGAACAAGCGTAGCGTTGAATGCAAACTCAATTGCCTCAGTTGGAGGAAATGCTAACCACAATAATATGCAGCCTTTCCTTGTTTTAAATTTTTGTATTTCATTAACTGGTCTTTATCCAACAAGACCATAATAAATAAAATAAATAACTAATCTTTAAATAAAATCAATATGGCAGACGCATATTTAGGAGAAATTAGAGTTTTTGCCGGTAATTATGCTCCGGTGGGCTGGTTACTTTGTGATGGTTCAACTTTACAGGTAAGTCAATACCAGGCATTATATGCTTTAATCGGCAATACTTACGGGGGAACAGCATCGTCTACATTTGCTTTACCTGACTTAAGAGGAAGGTTGATAGTTGGACAGGGATCTGGCACAAACTTAACGCCCCGGGTTATCGGCCAAACAGGAGGTACTGAAACAGTTGCACTTACGCAAGCTCAAATGCCTGCACACACACATAGTTTTACAGTTAGTACCGTTACTAATCCTGCCAGTATAAACACTCCATCAAACGGCACTTATTTAGGTTCTATTAATTCATCTGTACCTGGAACTCCGGTGGGATATGTATCAGCAAGTTCATCCGGAGTTACCGTTTCTGCACTAAATAATGCGACAGTTAGTAGCATTGGTAATAGTGCATCCCATAATAACTTAATGCCGTTTATTGCTATCAATTATATTATTTGTATAAATGGATTATATCCAACACCACAGTAGTAATAAAAGTTGCTAATGATGGTCATTAGGATTATGGCGTTTAAACAATCTCGTTACATTTTTCATAATTTGTAATTCAGATTCTATTTATTAAAATTAATATTAATTAGTATTAAACTTGCAGACTTTAATCTGCAAGTTTTTTTGTATTTTATGGTACATTTTTATAATAATTAATGATTGTTTCAGAACCTTAACTTCATTTATAGAACGAAAACAGAAAGTAAGGCTTCAGTTAATATTATTAATAACCTAATCTTATTTTGCTTTACCAAGTCATATAAAAGTTAATAAGAAATTGTTTAATAATCATTAAAAAAAGCAAAACCACTGTATTCTTGTAGTCAGATATTCCGTGAAATTAAATTATGTAGAAACATAAGTGCTTTGTTTTCTTATATTATATTGCAAATGAGATATTGCAAAATGTAGGAAACTTAATAACTAATACATTGAAAAAATATGAGCTCTATTTTCGGCATTATACAATTCAATCAAAAACCACTTGTAAATGAAACATTACAAACCATGTTGCAAACTCTTAATCATTGGGATGCTGATGATACAGGTATTTGGAAAAATGGCTTTGCTGGTATAGGGCATTTGATGTTATGGAATACGCCTGAATCATTGCATGAGAAAATGCCATTACACAGCACTATTTCTAATTGTACCATTACAGCCGATGCAAGAGTTGATAATCGAGATGAATTGTTTGAAAAATTAAATATTGATTATACATTAAGAGAAAGTATACCTGACAGCACTCTTATTTTAAAAGCGTATGAAAAATATGGAGAAAATTGTGTTAAACATTTGATTGGCGATTTTGCTTTTGCTATATGGGATGAAAATAAACAGCAATTGTTTTGTGCCAGAGACCAAATGGGAGTGAAACCCTTTTTTTACTATAAGGATGAAAATATTTTTGCTTTTGCGTCTGAAAAAAAAGGGATACTCTGTTTGGATAACGTGAGTAAAGAAATAGATAAGCAATTTCTTTACAACCAAATGTTAGTGCCATTTAAGCAAAACATTGAAACTACTTTATATGAAAGAATAAAACGGATAAAGCCTGCTTGCTTTTTAATAATAAATTTCTGGTCCAATGAAATTTCAAATAAGGAATATTGGACTTTAGATGTTGATAAATCAATTTCATTGCCCTCAAAAGAAGAGTATTATGAAGGGTTGTTATATCATTTCAAGGAGGCCGTAAAATGTCGGATAAGAAGCGCATATCCGATTGGAGCAGAATTAAGTGGTGGATTGGATTCTTCTGGTGTGATAGGAGTCGCGCAAGAATTATTAAAGGATATTAATGAATCAATAATCGCATTTGCAAATACAATAAAAGATGATGAGCAGAATGAAAAATTGTTAAAAAGAAGTGTAAAAACGCATATTGAAGACGTTATAAAGTTTAATGATATTAATAATTACGTATTTATAGATAAAACATATTGGAATAACCCTTTGGAAGAAGCTGACTTTTTTTTGGAAATGAATGATGGATTGGAGAGGAT
>Ga0310914_10001144_pt1 | contig 16831 bp, 13 predicted proteins | sample GREbulkMGAN108_FD_203450 | JGI IMG/M metagenome (GOLD analysis project Ga0310914, IMG submission 203450) | Lab enrichment of tropical soil microbial communities from Luquillo Experimental Forest, Puerto Rico - GRE.bulkMG.AN108 | ecosystem: Environmental > Terrestrial > Soil > Tropical forest >... | reverse complement strand
CAGCCCAGCCAATCCACCCAACCGGTCACGGGCCGCCATCGAGCGGACGAAGATGCCCTGATCCTCGGGGTCTGTGGACAGCCGGGTGCGGTCGCCCAGCAAGGCTCCGCCCGAACGGCGCGACGAGGGATCGACGGCGATGCAGCCGACCGTGCGGCCACGCGCCCGCCAGCCGGAGATCAGGGCATTCATCAAAGTCGACTTGCCCACGCCCGGCGGGCCGGTCATGCCGACCACATGGGCCTGCGGCGCTTCATAAGCGGCCGAGAGCAGATCGATGACCTCGGGGCTATCGGGAGCCTGTTCCAGCAAAGCCAGAGCCCGGGCAATAGCCACCTTGCCGCCGGTCTTCAGGGCAGAGAGGGTGATGGGCGCGGGCAAGGGCGGAGGCTTTCGCTAATGCGGGAGAAAAATTGTCAGCAACAGATAGCGCAGCCCGCTCGCCGGATCAACCCGGCCAAGCCCCTGCTAAACCTATGCCCATGCAAGGCGGCCATCCGCGGAGGGCATGGTTGTCCCCCCATTTCTATCGTCATGCCCGCGCAGGCGGGCATCCAGGCATAGATTCCCGCCTGCGCGGGAATGACGAGGACTATCGAGGTTTTCTCTGCCACCCCATTAAGTTTCAGAGAGCTTCAGCAAAGCCGGATTGGTTGGGGCCTGATAGGCGGCCAGCGCCTCCAGCAGCTGTTCCGGGTCTTCCGACAGCTGAGTCATGGCGGCTTGCTGCACCTTCAGGAAGCCCTGCTCGACCATGGTGGCGATGAAGCTGAACAGCGCGTCGTAATAGCCCTTCACATTCAGCACGCCGAAAGGTTTGCGGTGAATGCCTAACTGGCCCCAGGTCCAGACCTCGAAGAATTCCTCCATGGTGCCGACACCGCCCGGCAGCACGATGAAGCCGTCGGACAACTCGGCCATCATGGCTTTGCGTTCATGCATGGTCTTGACCACATGCAGTTCGGTCAGATCGAGACTGCCGACTTCCATGCGCATCAGATGTTCAGGGATGATGCCGACCACCTTTCCGCCCGCCGCCAGACAGGCCTCGGCGCAGGCCCCCATCAGACCAATGGCGCCGCCGCCATAGACCAGGGTGATCCCCCGCTCGGCCAACAGCCGCCCCAACTGGCGGGCCGTCTCGACATAGGCTTCGTCCCGCCCGGCGCTGGAGCCGCAGAACACGCAGAGGCTTTTCATACTGTCTCCTCGACACAAATCCGATCCAGCTGCGCCAAGGCCTCGTCGCGGCTGGCGCGATAATCTCCGGCCTCCCACCAGCCTTCCAGCTTGGCGAGAATGCGGCCGATCTCGGGCCCTTGCGGCACACCGCGCGCCACCAGGTCCTGCCCCTTCACCGGCAGGCTGACCGGCTGCCAATCGTCGGCCAGATCGAGCAGTTGCTGCCAGCGCTCACTTTCGCCCGCCGGCGGACGCATCTGCTGATCGCGATGGCCGGCCCAGGCGATCAGCGCCAGATCGCGGAAGGTCTCGGCCCCCAGATGATGCAGCATCCGCCGCGCCGCCTGCTGGTCCATGCCTTCCAGCGGCCATTCATCAGGGTCGCTCAAGGCCACCAGCCGGTTGGTCTCGGCATTGGACAGCCGCAGGCGCGAGGCCACCTCCGCCGCTCCCGCCTTGTCGGTGGACAACACCGCCGCCAGTCGGCGCAAGGGGTCTGGCTTGACGCTGTCGCGCACCATCGCCCGGGTTTCCAGAAACACCAGCAGCCGCAGACGACCAAAGGTTCCGGCCTCGGGCAGCAGATGTCCCAGCACCTTTTCGCCGCGCATCAGCAGCAGCACCGCCGCCGGATCGGGGGCCAGCAACAGCTTGAACAACTCGCCGCTGACCCGTTCGCCCGACAGTTCCGGCAGCCGATGAGCCAAAGCGCGGCAGGCCAGCAAGGCTTCCAAATCCGCCGGCGGCTTGCCGTAATAAGCCTGGAAGCGGAAGAAGCGCAAAAGCCGCAGCAGGTCTTCCTCGATCCGCTGCATGGCCTTGCCGACGAAGCGCACCCGTCCGGCCCCAAGGTCCAGCAAACCCTCGTAAGGGTCGTAGATCATGCCGTCGGGGGTAGCGAACATGGCGTTGATGGTCAGATCGCGCCGGGCGGCATCCTCGGTCCAGTCATCGGTGAAGGCCACCGTGGCATGCCGGCCAAAGGTCTCGACGTCGCGGCGCAGGGTGGTGATCTCGAAATGCTCGTGATTGACCACCGCCGTCACCGTGCCATGGGCGATGCCGGTGGGAATGACGCGGATACCGGCCTTGCCCAGCAATTCCATCACCCGCTCGGGCGGCTCGTGGGTAGCGATATCGATGTCGCGGATCGGGCGGCCCAAAACAGCGTCGCGCACGCAGCCGCCGGCAAAGCGGACCTCGGCCCCTTCGGCGGTCAGAGCGGCGATTACCGCCTGGGTTTCCGGCGCTTGCATCCAAGGCTGCGGCGGCAATTGGCCGACCGGCTCGTCCTTCGGCAGCTTCAGACCTTCGGGCAGTTCCATCCTTCAGCCCAGCACTTCCGAGAGGTTCACCAGCATGCCGGCGGTGGCGCCCCAGATGTAACGGTCCTGATAGGGCATGGCCCAGTAATAGCGCTTCTGCCCCTGGGGCGTGGTGCGGAAATGCCGCTGGTGATTGGCGGCGTCCAGGAAGAACTCCAGCGGCACCTCGAAGGCCTCGGCGACCTCGAAGCTGTCCAGCGTCAACTCGAAGGGAGGCGACACCAGCGCCACCACCGGAGTGACGACAAAGCCGGTGATGGTGACATAGGGATCAAGAAAACCCAGCACATCCACATGCTCACGGTCGAGACCGATCTCTTCCTCGGTTTCCCGCAGGGCGGTCTCGACGGCGTCCTGGTCGTCTTCCTCCATACGGCCGCCGGGGAAGCTGATCTGGCCGGCATGGTTGGCCAGATGAGCGGTGCGCTGGGTCAGCAGCACCGCCAAGCCGGACTCGCGCTTCACCAGCGGCACCAGCACCGAGGCTGGCGTCAGCTCCTTATGAGGCTGTCCGCCGGTCGGGCGCTCCTCGGGATGGCTTGCCAGATTGTGGGCGGTGTTGATGTCCGAACGGTCGTGGCGGCGCGGCCCTTCGGCCAGCCGCCGCACGATCTCGTCGCGGGTCAGACCAGATCGTCCAGCTTGCCCAGGGGGTGAAAGATGCCCTTGCTCCATATGCCGTACAGTTTCTCGCCGTCGATAATTTCCTCGTGGCCCAGCGCCACCAGCTCATAATAGACAGATCTTGTCAGTCTTGCCTCTAGTCCATCGCGCACAGTCAGATAGGGAGGGGTTCCCGACCCGTCCATCACCACCCGCAGGCTGTGCTGCGCATCCAGCGTCACCATCTCGTCCACATTGGTGCGGAACGAGAAGCAGCGTTCGCCGCTGCAGCAGCTGGTAAACAGCTCGACGGCCAGGAAGGGCACGTCCTCGACCTCGATCTCGCATTCCTCATGCTCGTTGACCAGCCAATAGCCGCCATCGGCGCGACGAGTCAGCATGGTGGCAAATAGGCACACCATCTCTTTGCGGGGAATCGGCGAGCCATGGTAAAACCATTTGCCGTCGCGGGCGATCCGCATATCCAATTTACCGCAACGGGCCGGCCGTAAGATAGCCGGGTCTTGGCAGGGGTTGGGCATCGCCTTATCGTCTAAACCTGCGACCATGAATGCGTTCGTCCTGCCCTCGGAGTGATGAATTGATCCCAGCATCCCAATCCCCCTCCGTTGATCAGCCGCCTCTCTCTCCAAAGGTGGTGGAGGAGGCGGACGGACTCAAGACCCGCCTGAAAGAAGCCCGCGAGGTTGTCGGTAAGGTCATCTTCGGCCAAGCCGGAGTGGTTGATCAGACAATTATCACGCTGCTGGCGGGCGGTCACGCTCTGTTGATCGGCGTCCCCGGTTTGGCAAAGACCCGTCTGGTTCAAACACTTGGCACGGTTTTCGGGCTGAACGCCAAGCGCGTGCAGTTCACCCCCGACCTGATGCCGGCGGATATCCTGGGCTCGGAAGTTCTGGAGGAAGCCCCCGGCGGCGAGCGCAGCTTCCGCTTCATCCGCGGTCCCGTCTTCAGTCAGCTTTTGATGGCCGACGAGATCAACCGCGCCAGCCCGCGCACTCAGTCGGCGCTCTTGCAGGCCATGCAGGAGCATAAGGTCAGCGTCGCCGGCCATGCCTATGACCTGCCCCAGCCGTTCCATGTGCTGGCCACCCAGAACCCGTTGGAGCAGGAAGGCACCTACCCCCTGCCCGAGGCGCAGCTGGACCGTTTCCTGATGCAGATCGATGTCGGCTATCCCGATCTGGAGTCCGAACGGCGCATGCTGCTGGCCACCACCGGCGCCCATGAAGACCGTGCGGTACAGGTGTTCGACGCCGACGGGCTGATGGATGCCCAGCGGCTGGTGCGTCATGTGCCGGTGGGGGAGAGCGTGGTGTCGGCCATCCTCACCCTGGTGCGCTCCGGTCGGCCCGAGGACAGCCCGCTGGAAGCCGTGCGCCGCCATGTCTCCTGGGGGCCCGGCCCCCGCGCCGCCCAGGCTTTGATGCTGGCGGTGCGCGCCCGCGCCCTGATGGAGGGCCGCCTGACCCCGTCGGTGGAAGACGTCGCCGCCTTGGCGACGCCGATCCTCAAGCATCGCATGGCTTTGGGCTTCTCGGCCCGCGCCGAAGGCGTGACCACCAGCGACATCATCGACCGCCTGATCGCATCGGTGTGCTGATGATCCTGGCGGCGGGGGCTCCCAACCTTGCCCAGGCCGAGGCGCTGGTTCTGGCCGCCGAGCTGCCGCCGCTGCTGGCCGAGGCCGAGCGGCTGGCCGCGTCCTTCAGCATCGGCGAACATGGCCGCAAGCGCAGCGGCGACGGCGCCGATTTCTGGCAATATCGCCGCAGCCAGCCGGGCGATCCCGCCTCGTCCATCGACTGGCGGCAATCGGCCCGGTCAGAACATCTTTATGTGCGCGAGACGGAATGGACCGCCTCGCAGCCGGTCTGGCTGTGGGTGGATGGCTCGGGCTCGATGGGCTGGCATTCCTCGCCCTCGTTGGAGAGCAAGCATCACCGCGCCCTGCTGCTGGCCCTGACCATGGCTGCCCTGCTGCTGAAATCCGGCGAACGGGTAGGCGTGCTGGGGGCCGACGAGCCACCTGCCCAAGGCCGCGCCCTGCTGGCCCGCATCGGTCAGTCGCTGATCAGCTCATGCGGCGCGGTTCCGCCGGAACGGCAATTGGCCCAGGGAGGGCATCTGCTGATGATTTCTGACTTCCTGCCGCCGAATGACGATCGTTCCACCCGGATCCGCCGATGGGCCGAGGCCGGGGTGAAGGGGCATCTGCTGCAAGTCCTTGACCCCGCCGAGGAGGATTTCACCTTCCAGGGCCGCCTGCGGCTGGAAGGGCTGGAGGGTGAAGCGCCGCTCCCCCTCGACAAGGCCGAGGAACTGCGGGACACCTATGCCCGCCGGTTGGCCGAGCTGCGCCGGTCCCTGCATAACGCCACCCACCCCCTGGGCTGGAGCTTCGAGACCCATCTGACCGCCCAACCCGCGCGTGAAGGCGCTTGGGCCCTGCATCGCCGTCTGGCCGGAGCATCACGGGTATGAGCGGCCTCAGCTTCGCCACCCCCTGGCTGCTGGCCGCCCTGGCGGTGCTGCCCATGCTGTGGTGGTTGTTGCGGGTGGTGCCGCCCAGCCCGAAGCGGCAAAGCTTCCCGGCCATCGCCTTGCTGGCCGGGCTGGTCACCGCCCAACGGGCCGCCGCCCGCACGCCGCTCTGGCTGATGCTGCTGCGGCTCGCCTTGGCCGCCGCCCTGATCCTGGCCGCCGCCCATCCCTTGATGAATGCCATCCCACCGGCCGGCGATGGCCCGCTGCTGTTGGTGCTGGATGATGGCTGGGCCGCCGCTCCCGTCTGGAGCAAGTTGCAAGACCGGGCCGAGACTCTGCTGAACGCCGCCGAACGCGAAGGCCAGCCGGTGCGGCTGCTGCTGACCTCCGCCGCCGAGGACAACCAGCCGCCCCGCCTGCAAGGCCCGATGACCGCCGCCAAGGCCAAATCGTTGCTGGATGCTGCCAAGCCGCATCCCTGGCCGACCAGCCGCGGTGAAGCCGCCAAGGCGCTGGCCGACGCCCCCAACGGGCTGCATGCCGTCTGGCTGTCGGATGGATTGGAAGATGGCGGAGCCGCCGCCCTGGCCGAGGCCCTGAAGACCCATGGCGGGTTGGAGATTCTGAAGCCCAAGGCCCTGCCGCTGGCCCTGCTGCCGCCCGATCCTGCGGCGGTGGATTTGACGCCCCGGCTGATGCGCGGCGACGGCACGCCCTCGGCCATCATCATCGCCACCGATTCGGCGGGTCGCGAACTGGCCCGCGCCGAGGCTCGCTTCGAGCAAGGAGAAACCCTGGCCTCGGTTCCCTTGCCGATGCCCTCGGAACTGCGCAACCGGGTCGAGCGCCTCTCGGTCGAGAACGGCGCTTCCGCCGCCTCCCTGCTGCTGCTGGACCCGCGCTGGCAGCGTCGCCCGGCCGGTCTGGCCCGCGATGGCGCAGCTTCGTCCTCGCCGCTGCTGGATGATCAGTTCTATCTGGACAAGGCATTGTCGCCGCTGACCGAGGTGCGCCGTGGCTCGGCCCTTGATCTGCTGAAACGCGAGATGTCGCTGCTGGTACTACCCGACGAAGGCACCCCGCCTGCCGCCGAACTGTCGGCCTTGAAGGCCTGGATCGAAAAGGGCGGCGTTCTGGTGCGCCTTGCCGGGCCGAAGCTCGCCCATGATCCCGACGATCTGCTGCCGGTCACCTTGCGCGGCGGCGGCCGTACCCTGGGCGGCGCCATGAGCTGGACCCATCCCATGGCCCTGGGTCCAATGCCGGCGAATGGTCCCTTCGCCGGGTTGGAGATTCCCGAGGACCTGCGGGTCAGGTCGCAATTGCTGGCCGAACCCTCGCTGGAACTGGACGGCAAGACCTGGGCGCGGCTGGAAGACGGCACGCCCCTGGTTACCGGCCAGCGGATGGGCAAGGGCTGGCTGGTGCTGATCCATACCACCGTCTGGCCGGATTGGAGCGATCTCGGCCTGTCGGGGCTGCTGCCGCAGATGATGAAACGGCTGCTGGACCTAGCCCAAGGCGTCGGCGGCACCGCCTCGGACCATCCGCTGAAACCGAAAAGCCTGATGGACGGCTTCGGTCATTTGGCCGAGCCCGGCCCCACCGCCGAACCGCTGCCGCCCAAGGCCGAGGATATCCAGCCCGGCCCGAAGCATCCGCCCGGCCTTTATGGCGACGAGAGCGGCGTCAAGGCGCTGAATCTGTCGGCCAGCCTGTCGGCCCTGAAGCCCCTGCCCCTTGAGGTCGAGGAGTTAGACGCCCCCCTGCCCGAACGGGACCTGCGCCCGCTGTTCCTGCAAGCGGCCCTTTGCCTGCTGCTGCTGGACATGATGGCGCTGTTGTTGCTGCGCCAAGGCTGGCGGCGGCTGATCCCCTTTGGGCTGGGGCTGCTGTTGCTGCTGCCCGGCCAAGGCCATGCCGCCGAGGATGCTTCGCTGAAGGCCGCCTTACAGCCCCGGTTGGCCTATCTGCTGACCGGGGATGCGGCGCTGGACACCACCAGCAAATCCGGACTGACGGCGTTGTCACGGTTGATCGAGCGACGCACCACTGCCGATCTGGGCGACCCGGTAGGCGTCAGTCCCGAGCGCGACCCGCTGGCGCTCTATCCCCTGCTCTATTGGCCGGTGCCGCAGCATCCGCAGGCGCCTTCGGCTCTGGCGCGGGAAAAGATCAACGACTTCCTGCGCCATGGCGGCATGATCCTGTTCGATAGCCGCGACGGCGGCCAAAGCGGGCCCGAGCCTTTGCGGCTGATGACCGAGGGGCTGGATATTCCGCCCCTGGCCCCGGTCACACCCGATCATGTGCTGACTCACAGCTTCTATATCCTGCGCGATCTGCCGGGGCGGCTACAGGGCAGCCCGGTCTATGTCGCCGCCGGAGAGGCCGCCGCTTATGACGGCGTCTCGCCGGTGGTGATCGGCGCCAACGACTGGGCCGCCGCCTGGGCCACCGACAATAGCGGACAACCGTCCTTCGCCGTGGTTCCCGGCGGCGAGGCGCAGCGGGAACAGGCCTATCGCTTCGGCGTCAATCTGGTGATGTATGCCCTGACCGGCAATTACAAGTCGGATCAGGTGCATCTGCCGGCCATCATGGAGCGTCTGCGGCGATGAGCGGCGTTCCCGACCTGATCTTCTCGCCCCTGCTGCCCTGGCCGATCCTGGCGGGCGCAGCCTTGCTCGGCCTGTTGCTCATGGCCCGAGGCCGGCAATGGTGGCGGCTGATCCCGCTGGCGGCGCTGCTGCTGGCCCTGGCCGATCCCCGTCTGACCCGCCAGCAAGCGACGCCGCTGCCCGATACTGCCGTGGTGGTGGTCGATCAGTCTCCCAGCATGGAGATCGACGGCCGTCAGGCTCAGGCCGACAAGGCGCTGGCCGGAGTGCTGGACCGACTGAAGGCTCTGCCCGGCCTCGACGTCCGGGTCGAACGCTGGCAGGCCCAGCCGGGCCGGGACGAGGGAACCCTGCTGTTCCAGGCGGTGGACCGTGCCTTGTCCGACCTGCCCCGCCGCCGTCTGGCCGGGGTGGTGATGATCACCGACGGTCAGGTGAAGGATGTCCCAGCCTATAACGATCTGGGCGCCCCCTTGCATGTCCTGTTGGCCGGTCATGCCGACGAGCGCGACCGGCGGCTGGTGGTGGAACAGGCTCCCGGCTTCGGCATCGTCGGCGGAACCGTGGAACTCGCCTTGCGCATCGATGATCCCGGCCATGACGGCAAGGCCGACCTGACCCTGCGCCAGGACGGCGGCGAGGCCAAGGTGATGCCGATGCCGGTCAATCGCCGCGTCACCATCCAGGTTCCGGTTTCCCATGCCGGGCAGAATCTGCTGGAGCTGGAGGCCGAGGCCGCCCCCAACGAACTGTCGCTGGAAAACAACCGTGCCGTCGTTTCGATCTCGGGCGTGCGCGATCATCTGCGGGTGCTGCTGATCTCGGGCGAGCCCCATGCCGGCGAGCGCACCTGGCGCAATCTGCTGAAGGCCGATCCCGGCGTCGATCTGGTGCATTTCACCATTCTGCGCCCACCGGAGAAGGATGACCGCACGCCGATGCGCGAGCTGGCGCTGATCTCGTTCCCAGTGCGCGAGCTGTTCGAGGAAAAGCTCCACGATTTCGACCTGATCATCTTTGATCGCTATCGCAAGCGCACGGTGCTGCCGCCCAGCTATTACGAGAACATCGCCCAATATGTCCAAGGCGGAGGAGCCTTGCTGATGGCGGCAGGACCGGAGTTCGCCGGCCCCAACGGCCCCTATGCCTCGGCCCTGTCGCAGGTGCTGCCGCTGGCTCCTTCGGGCGAGGTGGTGGAAGAGCCGTATCTTCCCACCGTCACCGCCTTGGGCAAACGCCATCCGGTAACGTCCGACCTGCCGGGAGACGGCCATTGGGGCCGCTGGCTGCGGCTGATCGGCACCAGCGGATCAGGCCATGGCGATGTGGTGATGGATGACGGCAAAGGCCATCCGCTGCTGGTGCTGGACCGGGTCGGCAAGGGCCGCGTCGCCGAATTGACCAGCGACACCATCTGGCTGTGGTCGCGCGGCTGGGATGGCGGCGGGCCGCAGGCGGAACTGCTCCGCCGCCTCGCCCACTGGCTGATGAAAGAGCCGGAGCTGGAGGAAAACCGCCTGTCGGCTGAAATCCAGGGCGGCCAGCTGAAGGTCGAGCGCCGCAGCCTGCAGCCGGGTGGAGCCGAAGCCAGCGTTACCGGCCCCGACGGCAAATCGCAGAAGCTGCCCTTGGCCGATCAGGGCGATGGCCGTGCGGCTGGCAGCCTTGCCATCGACAAGCCCGGCCTCTGGCGGATCGAGGTGGATGGACAGATGGTGCTGGCCGCCTCGGGCTCGCTCAATCCGGTCGAGATGGCCGAGATCAAGGCCACTCCCGACAAGCTGAAGCCCTATGTCCAGCAAGGCGGCGGCGGCATTCGCTGGATCGATGACGGCTTGCCCTCGTTCCGTAGCATTTCTCCCAACACCGCCAAATCCGGCCCCGGCTGGATGGGCTTGCAGGCCAATGGCCAAACCCAGGTCACCGCCGTCGAGGACGCGCCTTTGCTGCCCGGCCCGCTGCTTCTGCTGCTGGGCTTAGGGGGACTGGCGCTGGCCTGGTGGCGCGAAGGCAAAAGCTAGAAGATCGTTTTGACTTCGCTGATCTGGATGACCGGCGTGACGTCGGTGTAGTTGGGAATATCGCCCATCAGTTCCGCCGCATGCGGGGCGAAGGCAGCCTGGAAAGCCTCCAGGCTGTCGAACAGCAGCACGGCGGCGGCGATATTCGGCGACGGAGCCTCGGGCGCGCCGCCATTGATGCCGACATCCACCGACACGCTTTTGACGGCGGGCTTCAGCCGTTCCGCCACCATCGGCATGTGACGGTCCAGATAATAGGCCATGTCGAAGCGGATGCCCGGCTGGTTGGGATAGAAGACGTTGACCTTGATCATGCCACCCTCACTGGCGCAATGCAGAGGGGCAAAGGGTCGGACCAAGCCGCCTTTGTCGTCAAGGCGACTTAAGTTCAACGAACCCGACAGACTGGTCTCAGACGCCGATCAAGGAGTCGGGGTGGAAGACAGGCTTTCGCCGGGATCACCCCAGCTGACGATCTTCCAATTGCCCTCCGGCTGGCGGCGCAGCAGGAAGTCGTTGGCGGGTGCGCCGGTGGCCTTGGCATAGCGTCCGAACTGGCCTTCGCGTTGATCGATGGTCAGCAGCACATCGCCATCCTGGGCATGGGCCGCCTGCCCGGTCCTGGCGGTGGCGGCATTGATGCGCCGCGCCTCCAGCACCCGATAAGCCAGATATTTTCCCGGATCGGCGGGAGTCGAGAAAATCTGGGCATATTGGTCGGTGCCGTCGTCGACCATGCGGCACAGATCCTGACGGTCGCGCTGGAAGCAGGCCAGCAGCGTCTCGACCGCGCACATCGCCGTTCCCGGCCGGCCGATGCAGCGGCTGGAGGAAGAGGTATCGTCCTGGGTGACGTAAAGCCATTGCCCAGGTTGAGCCAGGGGCGGCAGCTCGGGCAGTTCCTGGGCCACGGCCGGCAGGGCGAAGATCAGGGCGGCAAAAAAGGCGGTGCACTTCGACATGGGGCGCAGGGCTACCACAAGCCGGACGGGGAATCCAGTCATCACCATTGCAGGATTCGCCAAGCTGTGTCTCCATCACCGCATGAATATGGTCTTCTTCCTGATCGTCGCCGCCTCTTTCGCCGTCGCCGGCTGGCGTCAGCTGTCCTGGCCAATGGGCGTTGATAATGGCCCGATGGAGATGCTGGGCGCCGCCGCCCTGAAGGCCGCCGAGGGATCGGTGACGCTGGGGCTGGGGCTGATCGGCACCATGGCCCTGTTCCTGGGCATGATGCGGGTGGCCGAGGCCGGCGGCATGATGGCCGGGCTGGCGCGATTGCTGAAGCCGCTGCTGACCCGCCTGTTCCCCGAGGTTCCCGCCGGTCATCCGGCCATGGGCGCGATGGTGATGAATGTCGCCGCCAATATGCTGGGACTGTCGAACGCCGCCACCCCTTTCGGCGTGCGGGCCATGCAGGAACTGGAAAAGCTGAACCATCATCGCGGCACCGCCAGCGACGCCATGGTGCTGTTCCTGGCGATCAATACCGCCAACGTCACCATTCTGCCGACCCATGTGATGGCCTTGCGCACCGCCTCGGGCTCCCACGATCCGGCGGCGGTGATCGTCACCACCTTGTTCGCCACGCTCTGGGCCAGCGGCTCGGCCATTCTGTTCGCCAAGTTCGGAGCCCGCTGGTTCCCCGCCGACAAGGCCGGCGATTCCGCCTTGCTGAAGCATCGCGAGAGCGAGGAACAAGCCGCCGACGATCTGTCCGCCGCCGAGGCTCCGCCCCTGCCCGGCTGGGCCTATGCCCTGGCCATCGGCGCTCTGGCCGGGCTGGTGCCGCTTTGCCTGATCTGGGGACGGGCTTTGTCGCCCTGGATCATTCCCGGCATGTTCGCGGGCGCTCTGGCCTTCGGCATGATCCGCAAGGTGCCGGTCTATGAAGCCTTCGTCGAAGGCGCCAAGGACGGCTTGACCATCTCGCTACGGATCATCCCCTATCTGGTGGCGATCCTGGTGGCGGTGGGAATGTTCCGCGACTCAGGGGCGATGGAGATGCTGTTCGCGCCCCTGGGCCGGCTGACCGCTCCCTTGGGCCTGCCGCCCGAGGCTCTGACCATGGCGGGACTGCGATCCTTGTCCGGCTCGGCCAGCTTCGGCTATCTGGCGGCGCTGATGAAAGACCCGGCGATTGGGCCGGACGGCTATCTGGGGGTTCTGACCAGCACCATCTATGGCTCCAGCGAGACCACCTTCTATGTGCTGGCGGTCTATTTCGGAGCGGTGGGCGTGCGCCGCATCCGCCATGCCCTGCTGGCAGGGTTGTTGGCGGATGCCAGCGCCGTAGTGGCCTCGGTGGTGATCTGCCGGATTTTGTACGGGTAGATCAAACAGTCCTAATCCCCCCATCGTCATCCCCGCGCAGGCGGGGATCCACATCGCTGCATGGATTCCCGCCTTCGCGGGAATGACAAAGAGGCTGCAGGTTCAAATCACACCGAGAAATATTTCGCCTGCGGATGCAGCAGCACGATGGCCGAGGTGGACTGTTCCGGCTCCAGCTGGAACTCCTCGGACAGAGTGATGCCGACCCGGTCCGCCCCCAGCAGCGACAGCAGCTTGTCCTGGTCCTCCAGATGCGGGCAGGCGGGATAGCCGAAGCTGTAGCGCGAACCGCGATAGGTCTGCTTCAGCACCTGCTCGATCTCGCGGCTGTCCTCGGCGGCGAAGCCCAGTTCGCTGCGGATGCGGGCATGGACATATTCCGCCAACGCCTCGGTCATCTCGACGCCCAGGCCATGCAGATAGAGATAATCCTTATAGCGGTTCTCGGCGAACCACTGGCGGGCGACCTCGCTAGCGGCATGGCCCATGGTCACCACCTGCAGGCCGATGACGTCGCGCTGGCCCGACGAGACATCGCGCACGAAGTCGGCGATGCAAAGCCCGCCCTCGCCCGATTGGCGCGGGAAGGGGAAGCGGGCCAGTTCCTTGCCCTGATCCGCCGGGTCGAACAGGATCACCGAGTCGCCTTCCGAGGCGCAGGGCCAGTAGCCATAGACCGCCTGCGGCTTCAGGATTTCTTCCTGCTGGCAGCGCTTGAGCATGTCCACCGCCATCGGCTTCAGCTCTTTATGCGCCCAGGCCTTCCATTCCTCGATGGTGCGGCCCGCTTTCTTGAAGCCCCACTGGAACTGATAGAGCATGGTCTCGTTGAGGTAAGTCACCAGCGTCTGCAACGGCACATGGTCGATCACCTTCGGCCCCCAGAAGGGCGGGGTCGGCACGTCGTAGCCCTTGGCCAGCTCAGTGCGGCGGGTACGGATTTCCTCGAAATCCACCGGACGGGCGGGCTGAGCCGCCTGGCCCAGCGTGCGGCGCTCGTTCGACGGGCGCGACAAACGCTTGGCCTTCACCTCGTCGCGATAGTCGTCGAACTTGCCGTTCACCACGCGGGCCATCAGGTCCAACCCGTCGAAAGCGTCGCGGGCGTAGCCGACCCGGCCCGAGCCATAGGTGGCGACGCAGTCTTCCTCGACATATTTGCGGGTCAGAGCGGCACCGCCCAGCAGCACCGGAATATCCAGGCCCTCGCGGGTCATCTCTTCCAGATTTTCGCGCATCACCACGGTGGATTTGACCAGCAGGCCCGACATGCCCACGGCGTCGGGCTTATGCTCCTTGACCGCCGCGATGATGCTGTTGATGGGCTGCTTGATGCCGAGATTCACCACCTTGTAGCCGTTGTTGGTCAGGATGATATCCACCAGATTCTTGCCGATATCGTGGACGTCGCCCTTCACCGTGGCCAGCACGATGGTGCCCTTCTCCTGGCCTTCGGTCTTGGCCATGTAAGGTTCGAGGTAAGCCACCGCCGCCTTCATGGTTTCAGCCGATTGCAGCACGAAAGGCAGCTGCATCTTGCCCGAGCCGAACAGCTCGCCCACCACCTTCATGCCGTCCAGCAGCAGGTTGTTGATGATGTCCAAGGGCTTCCAAGTCTTGAGCGCCTCGGCCAGGTCCTCGTCCAGGCCGGTGCGGTCGCCGTCGACGATGCGCTGCTTCAGGCGATCCTCGACGCTTTCGGCGCGCACCTTCTCGACCTTCGGCCCGCCGGTCTTGCCCTCGAACAAAGCGATGAAAGCCTGCAAGGGGTCGTAACCCTCGGCCCGGCGGTCATAGATCATATCCTCGGCGGCCTTCACTTCCTCAGGCGGAATGGAATGCAGCGGCAGGATCTTGCTGACATGCACGATGGCGCCGGTCATGCCGTGGGCCAAGGCATGGTCGAGGAACACCGAGTTCAGCACCGTGCGCGCCGCCGCCTTCAGGCCGAACGAGACGTTCGACAGACCCAGGATGATCTGACAGTCGGGCAGCTCGGTGGCAATCCGCTTGATGGCGTCCAGCGTATGCTTGGCCAGCAGGCGGTCATCCTCGTTGCCGGTGCAGATGGTGAAGGTCAGCGGGTCGAACAGCAGGTCCGAGGCCGGCAGGCCGTGCTTGTTGACGGCGAAGTCATAGAGCCGATGAGCCATGGCGACCTTGCTCTCGACATCCTTGGCCATGCCCTCTTCGTCGATGGTCAGGGCGATCACCGCCGCACCGAACTTCTTGGCCAGCCGCAGACGCTCCGCCGCCGGCTCCTCGCCGTTCTCGAAGTTGATGGAGTTGATGATGGCCTTGCCGCCATACAGCTTCAGCGCCGCCTCGATCACCGGCAGTTCGGTGCTGTCGATCACCAGCGGAGCGTTCACCGAGCCGCGCAGGCGCGACACCACTTCCGTCATGTCCGAGACCTCGTCGCGGCCGACGAAGGCGGTGCAGACGTCGAGGGTATGGCTGCCTTCCTTGACCTGCTCGCGGGCCATGGCGACGGTGCCGTCCCAGTCCTGGCGGTCCTGGCATTCGCGGAACTTCTTCGAGCCATTGGCGTTGCAGCGCTCGCCGATGGAGAGGAAGGCGTTTTCCTGGCGAAGCGCCACCTGTCCATAGAGCGACGCCACCGAGGGAACCCAATGGATCAGACGCTTGACCACTTCAGGGCGGCCCGCCGCGCCGCCGCGACGGCGCAGCATCTCGTCGATGGCGCGGATATGGTCGGGAGTGGTGCCGCAGCAGCCGCCCATCATATTGACCTTGTCGTCATCCAGGAAACGCTCCTGCCACACGGCCAGATCGGCGGGCGACAGGGGGTAGTGGGTCTTGCCGTCGCGCAGCTCGGGCAGGCCGGCATTGGGCAGCACCGAGATCAGGCCCGGCCAGTTGGCCGACAGCCAGCGCACATGCTCGCTCATCTCCTGCGGGCCGGTGGCGCAGTTCAGGCCCATCAGCGGCACGTCCAGCGAATGAATCACGGTGGCGGCAGCGGCAATGTCGGCGCCGACCAGCAAGGTGCCGGTGGTCTCGACGGTGACCTGCACGAAGACCGGGGTGTCGGTGTTGGCCTCGGCGCGGGCGATCTTCACCGCATTCACCGCCGCCTTGATCTGCAAGGGATCCTGGCAGGTCTCGATCAGCACCGCGTCGGCCCCGCCGGCGATCAGGCCGCGGGCCTGGGCCAGGAACGAGGCCTCGAGGACGTCATAGCCCACATGGCCCAGGGTCGGCAGCTTGGTGCCCGGCCCGACCGAGCCCAGCACATAGCGCTTGCGGCCATCGGCCTTGTAGGCTTCCTGCGCTTCGCGGGCCAGCTCGACGGCGCGCTTGTTGATCTCGAAAGCCTTCTCGCCGATACCGAACTCGCCCAGCGTCAGGGTGCTGGCGCCGAAGGTGTTGGTCTCGACCATATCCGCCCCGGCGGCGTAATAGCGGCTGTGGATTTCCCGCACCAGATCGGGACGCGACAGCACCAGGATGTCGGTGCAGTTCTCCAGCCCCTGAAAGTCGTCCAGGGTCAGGTTCATGCCCTGAATCTGCGAACCGAAGCCGCCGTCGCAAAGCAGAACGCGCTGAGAGAGATGGTCGAGGATGTTGGTCATTTGCTTTCCGTCCGCTTCTTTTGCTCCCCCTCTCCCGAAATCGGGAGAGGGGGTTGGGGGGTGAGGGAAGTTTGGCTGACAGCCAAACGAATGGCTTCCAGCACCCCCTCCAGATTGTCGATCACGTCGTTGTTCCAGAACCGCAGAACCCGAAACCCGGCTTTCGACAGAGCCTCGTTCCTGCGGTCATCATATTTCATTCCGGCCTTCAGCCCATGCTGACCGCCGTCCAGTTCGATCACCAGTCCGATCTCGAGGCAGGCGAAATCGGCGATATAAGGGCCGACCGGATGCTGGCGGCGAAACTTCACGCTCAACTGCCGGGCCCGTATCCGGCGCCATAATCGTTTTTCGACCTCGGTGGCCGCTTCGCGTCGCATGGCGCGGGCATGGCTGAGTTGCTGATCCGGCGTCTTACGCGGAGTATGGCGCGTGGAAATTTCCCTCACCCCCAACCCCTCTCCCGCTTGCGGGAGAGGGGAGTCGGGCTGCCTTTGCTCCCCCTTTCCCGAAATCGGGAGAGGGGGCCGGGGGGTGAGGGAAATCTCGCCGCTCATCTCGTCGCTTCAGGCCTTACCCCCAAAATATGGCAAATGGCGAAAGTCAGGTCCGCCCGGTTCAGGGTGTAGAAGTGGAGATCG
>Ga0310914_10001129_pt1 | contig 16877 bp, 18 predicted proteins | sample GREbulkMGAN108_FD_203450 | JGI IMG/M metagenome (GOLD analysis project Ga0310914, IMG submission 203450) | Lab enrichment of tropical soil microbial communities from Luquillo Experimental Forest, Puerto Rico - GRE.bulkMG.AN108 | ecosystem: Environmental > Terrestrial > Soil > Tropical forest >... | reverse complement strand
ATTTTTGTAGGGTTGAAAATTTTGTGATATGATAACAACAGGAAATACAATCGTTTCTATTTATACAGAAATGACCCCGAATCCGGACACAATGAAATTTGTTGCCAACAAATTATTATACCCCGGAAAAAGTTTAGATGTTCAGGATGAAACTTATGCTGCGGCATCTCCGCTGGCAAAAGAATTATTCAGTTTTCCGTTTATAAAAGCCGTGTTTATTGCCAGCAATTTTGTAACGCTTACTAAAACAAGCGAACTGGAAGATTGGCAGGATGTTATTCCTACCATTAAACAATTCTTGAAAGAATATTTAGAGAATGGCGGGGTTGTAGTAAATGAAGAAGAAGCTATCAAGTTAAAACAACAGGCAAGTAATACCGTTTCTGCAGATGATGACGATGTTGTAAAACGTGTAAAAGAATTACTGGAAAATTATGTAAAACCTGCGGTTGAAATGGATGGCGGTGCTATTCAGTTTAAAAGCTATAACAATGGCGTAGTAAACTTAATGTTGCAGGGAAGTTGCAGTGGATGCCCTTCTTCTATGATTACATTAAAAGCTGGAATTGAAGGAATGATGAAAAGAATGATACCGGAAGTGAAAGAAGTTGTTGCTGAAGCAGAATAAGAATTGATTTTTTAAATAGTAGTTGATGAAAGTCTCGTACACAATGCGGGACTTTTGTATTTTGTAGCAAATTGTTTATAGAGAACGTTTTATTTTTTGTTGATTGATTTGTGTATTGCCTAAAAATGAAACAAGAAAAATTTATTGGTACATGTTGGTGTTAAACAATTGAATGCCGGTTACGCAATGTAGCTCCGGGTGCTTTGGCGGCAAGCATTGGCTGACGAGTTTTGTAGCTTATGTTTTAACGAATGAATAGTATGATGAAATTAATTTTTATTGCAGATTCTATTGCTGCAAAAGGAACAAATTATAGTATCGGATATCAGGTTGGGGCTTGGTTGCCCTTTGTTGCGTTTGCAATTATTGCAACTTGGATTATACTAAAGAAAAAGAAAAGTTGATTTTTTGTTGCAGTACAAGTGTGCGACGCAACCCAAGCGGCACAAAGGTTTGCTGCCGGTATCAAAATAAAAGAAGTGCCGACTAAAAGTCGGCACCGAATAATCTATAACAAAGTTGCAGTAGTAGAAATGGCTGTTTTTAATAACAGGCTGATTGGGCAATTTGCTTCTGCATCTTTAACACTTGCATCAAAAACCTCTTTGCTAATACCGGGAACTTTTGCTGTAAGTATTAAATGTGATTTTGTTACTGCGCCATTCTCGAAAGTAATTTCGCATTTGGTTTCTAATGTTTCCGGTGTAAAACCGGCAGCACCTAATACAAAACTTAATTTCATAGTAAAGCAACCTGCATGAGCGGCAGCAATTAATTCTTCCGGATTAGTGCCAACACCATTTTCGAAACGAGAATTAAAAGAATACTGCGTTTTATTTAATACTGTACTTTGAGTTGAAAGATGACCGTTGCCTTCTTTTCCTGAGCCGTTCCAAACGGCAGTTGCATTGCGTATCATAATAATTGGTTTTTAGAAAGGCAAGTTAAAAACTATTGAGCCACTATCTTTGATTATTCTTAAAAAATTTATATAAATAATATGGCCGAATTGTGGAGAGCGTTTATTTATGGATTGCAGCAAACATCTTTGCTTGAGTTTATTGCAGTTTTTGCGGGCATTGCAAGTGTTTGGTACAGCAAAAAAGAAAATATTTTGGTTTATCCGATAGGATTGGTTAATACCATTATTTATATCTACATCAGTATTAACGGCAGGCTGTTTGGAGAGGCCAGCGTGAATTTATATTACACCATAATGAGCATTTACGGCTGGTTTTTGTGGAGCAGAAAAGATACTGCTAAACATGAAGCGGTTTTGCATATTACATACAGCGGATCTAAAGAATGGGTACAACAGTTTTTATTTTTTGCTTCGTTTTATGTTGCTATATTTTTTGCTTTAACTTGGTTGAAAAACACATTTGCTCCGGGAGCCATTCCGTGGGCAGATGCTTTTGCAAGCTCAACCGCATATACGGGAATGTGGTTAATGGCAAAGAAAAAGATAGAAAGCTGGTATTGGTGGATTGCGACAAACATAGCAAGTATTCCATTATATTTTGTAAAGGGATATGTGTTTACCAGTGTACAATATTTGGTATTATTTATTTTGGCGATAGCAGGATTAATTGAATGGATACAAAAAGAAAAAAAGCAACATTTAACGGTATAGATTTTAGGGCAAAAATTGTTTGAGCTTTTAGCCCGATACAATAATTTTAATAGAACAACCAACTATAAACGGTGCAATTGCTACATCCATATTTAAGGGCAGGAATATTATTACATGCTATAACCATAGCAGAAACAATTATTCTTGTTGTTCTTTACAAACAATTGCATTTAAATAAATGGGTGGCAACAGACCCGTTTTTTTTAAAACATATATTACTCGTTTGGCTTGCTTGTTTCCCGTTATTTCCGCAGTTTGATGCACGCTCCCGTTATCAGAATTATAAACAATTAATAGATCTTTTTTATTTTAACGGTTTTGATGCCCGGTTTGTAAAACCGTTTATAAAGTCTCGTTGCCAACGAGATGCCGTTATGGCTGCAGCACAAGATTTGGGCTACGAAAAGCAATGCCGCATACTATTTAACAACAACGGGTATTATTGGTATCACTTTTTTCCGGATGTAATATTTACCACTCCGGGTGTTTTGTTGTGTAAACAATTTTGGGTTACCACCTTTTTTACAAAAAAATATATTTCTAAAATAAATAAGCAAGCTATAAAAGAATGTAGAATTCATAATCATGCGCAATTGCTGGCTGCATAAAAGTTCTTTATTTTGCCGTTCATTATAAAAAAACAAATTCTGAAAAAAATTGTAATCATCGGCCCGGAATCTACAGGCAAGAGCACTTTGTGCGAATTGTTGGCAAAGCACTTTAATACGGAATGGTGCCCCGAGTTTGCCCGCGAATATTTAATGCAACACGGGACGCATTATAGTTTTGATGATTTGTATACCATTGCAAAAGGGCAATTGGCATTAGAAGACGAATATATGTCAATAGTGAATAGCCAATGGAAAAAAAATCCATCATTTAGCATCCACCATTCACCATTACTGTTCATCGATACGGATATGTATGTGATGAAAGTTTGGAGTGAATATGTTTTTGGAAAATGCCATCAATTTATATTAGATGAGATTGTAAATAAAAAATACGATTTGTATTTGTTCTGCAATATCGATCTGCCTTGGGTGAAAGATGATTTGAGAGAATATCCCGATGAAGGGCCACGAAAAGAATTGTATAATATTTATAAAGATTTACTCATCAACCAAAAAACACCTTGGGTTGAAATTGGTGGAAATTATGATGAAAGATTACAGAAAGCGATTAATGCAGTAGAAAAAATTATTTTATAACTGCAAGAATATCTTCATCGTCTTCAATGTTGGTCATCTGTTGCAATATTTGCGGATAACGCCAGGCAACTCTTCTGCTCATTGGCACTACAGAAAAAATTTTAGGATTAGGTAAGCAGGCAATAATTTTTGCAGCTTCTTCTCTGCTTAAGTTTTTTGCGGGTTTATGAAAATAATGTTGCGCTGCTGCTTCGATTCCAAAAATGCCCGGTCCCATTTCAATCACATTTAAATACACTTCTAAAATTCTTTTTTTTCGCCACACTAATTCTATTAATCCGGTAAAATAAAATTCAGGAACTTTTCTTACATATTTTAAAACACCGCTCCCTTGCCATAGAAAAACATTTTTTGCCGTTTGTTGTGAAATAGTACTGGCTGCACCTCCTATTGGAATTTTTGTTTTCTTCTTTTTCTTTTTCGGATGCAAACTTTTTTCAATGGCATCCCAATCAAAACCGTTGTGATCCGGAAAAGCCTGGTCTTCACTTGCAATAGCAGCAAGTTTTACATTGTAAGAAATATTTTCCCAGCTCACATAATCACGTTTTAATCCATACCCAAAAACATTTTGTATTTGTGTAACGGTTATTGGTGGAATAAGCCAAATGCAAACAATAACATAGATAAGCGAGGAAACAAAAGCAATGATAAAAATTTTCTTAAACCACTTCCACGCTTTACTCCAAGATGATTTTTTTGTTGCCATAATGGCAAGATACTATTTTGATGTGGTGAGGTTTATATACTCCAGTGTATATTTTTTTCCAAGATAATATCCGGTGAGTTTATTATGACGAAAAGGCTTAACAACACCAGCAACAAAATTTAATACCGCAGCCGATGCAAACTGTGCCAGATAAATGGTTGGCGGTTCTATTTGAATTTGACTAACGCCAATAATACCGCCTGCAATAATGCCTATTTTAAAAGCAAGATTTCCTATATCTGCAATAGTTGTTCTTTTTTTTGGGATAAGTACAATATTTTTTACGGCAATATTGGCGTAGCCAGTAAATATGGTATCTATTGTAGTTCCAAAACCTTTTGCAACAAGGCCGATATAGCCTAAATGAATTCTAATGGTATCGTTAAAACATTTTGAAACAAACCCTTCGTATAAAAAATTTTCGTTTGAATAAACATGTATGGGAGCACCTTTAAAATAACGTTCAATGGTAATACCTTTTTTCTTTAACACTACGAAATCGTTTTGCGAAAAAACCTGAACAGAGAAAATAAGCAGTAAAATGATTAAGATTATCTTCATTAAATGGAAGATAAAATTTAAAACCAGAGTTCCCTTATAATGTATCGTTAAAACTAATGGAGCTTATTTCCAAATTCGAGTGTACCCCAAATTAAAGCAACACCAAAACCAATTAATATTAATCCGGAAATTTGATTGATGATATGAATGTTTCGGGGCGTAAGTTTTTGCCTGATTTTGCCTGCAAGAAAAACTTTGGCAATATCGCTTGATAATACAAAAACCAAGCAGGTGGCAAACATAATGAGGCGATAACCGAAAGAATAACCTACAACAGATGTTGCGATAACCAGCCAGAAAGCAATTACACTTGGGTTAAGTGTATTCATAAAATATCCCGAAAAGAAAGTTTTAACGTAATCACGTTTTCTCATTTCCTGGTGCAACGAACCATCTTGATTTAATTTTACTTTTTTAAAGAACAATACGAACAAACCGATTGCTATTAATAAAATGCTTCCGCCTATTCCTATTTCTTTTTTAAAATCCAACAAACTTCTGAAGAGCTCTGTAAATAATTGGCTGATAATAACCATTGTAATATCGCTGGCACTAACGCCGGCAACAAAAGTAAATCCGCCTTTGTGGCCGGTATTGATACTTTGTTTGATGATGGAAAAAATAACAGGCCCAACCGAAATGGCAAGCATCATTCCTAATAATAAACCTTTTATAAATGCAGCATACATGAAATAAAAATATTGCTGCAATTTAAGAAATAAGAATGCCTTAAAAAATGATATTGAAAAAAAGGATAAACGGAATTTGCTGTTAAATACAAGGCGAAATAAACTCTCCTTTTAAATATTTCTGCCAATCTTGAAGCATCTTACCTTTTAAAACCCTCGGAAATTTATGTTGGCCGCCTACTTTTCCTTTTAACTTCATAAATTCCATAAACTGTTGTTCGCTTAAAACATCTAAAAAAACATCCTTCAATGCACTTTTCCGTTCTACCGCATAATCATCGTTTAATTCTTTTAGTTTTTGATCAATGAGTAATCTTAATTTATCGGCATCTGTATTGGAACAATCGTTGCTGGCAACGTACCAATGATGAGCAAAAAAGTTTTCGTAAGGTATACCGGCAACTGTAAATTCCGGAACACAGATATTTAATTCCTCACTTGCCATTTGGATGGCTTTGTTCATATTATCAACGCTTAGATGCTCGCCAACTAAACTTAAAAAATGTTTAGTACGCCCGGTAATTTTAATTTCGCATCTTTCTTTATCAACAAACTTAACGGTATCTCCAATTAAATACCTCCATGTGCCGGCGCTTGTACTTATTAGTAATGCATAATCTTTTGCTTCTTCAACCTCATGAATCATTAATGTTTCTGGCTTGGCAACCATTTCTCCGTTAGCATCAAAATTCTTTTCATCAAAAGGAACAAACTCCATAAAAATGTGTTCCGATGTGGTTAATCGCATTCCCTTCGCATTTTCCCTATCCTGGTAGGCAATAAAACCTTCACTGGCCAAATAGGTTTCAATATATAAAATTGGTTTGCCCAATAATTTTTCGAATCCTTTTTTATAAGGCTCAAAGCTTACACCGCCATGCACAAAAAAACCGAGGTTAGGCCATATTTCATGAATGTTATTGAGCTTATAACGTTCAATAATCATTTCCATACACATTTGAATCCATGCAGGAACTCCAACAATATATCCTATATCCCACTGAGGTGCTTTTTCTACAATCTCTTCTAACTTTTTGTTCCAATCTTTCTCTCTTGCAATTTTTTTTCCCGGCTTATAAAAAGGCTGAAACCAAAACGGTGCTTTTTTAGCGGTAATGCCGCTTAAATCTCCTGCATAATAACCTGCATTCTTTTGCAAATCGGTACTTCCGCCTAACATTAACCAACCTTTTCCAATACTTGCCCAGGGAATATTTTCGTAATGACGAAGGCTTAATAATTGTTTTATCATTACCACTTTATTGCCACGCAATAAATCGTTGGTAACAGGGATATATTTACTGGCCGATTCTGATGTGCCCGAAGAAAGTGCATAATATTTTATTTTGCCGGGCCAGCAAACATCCGGTATACCTTCTAAAGTTCTATGCCACCAGGCATCGTAAATAGTGTTATAGTTAAATGTTGGAACCAACTCCTGAAATCTTTTGCCCGCATGTTTGCTTACTAAAATTTCATCAAAACGATATTGCTGCCCAAACTCTGTAAATCTTGCTTTACGCAAGAGTTTTTTTAATACACGAAGCTGCTGGCTGCGGGGATTATTTTCCGGCAGATGCAATGCGTTAGCAATACTTTTAGGAAGTTTAATGTCGAATATAGCCATCTACACAATCTGTATTTCAGTTAAATGCGAAACTATAATATTTAAGCCAAATAACTGTTTTTTTCGGGAATAGTTTGACCCGAACTGACTTTGGAGTGGCTGCTTACAATGCTATTGCCATTAACAGAAAAGAAATAATATTTATAATGATGAGGAAGTTGTTCTATGATTGAAATAATCTGATGATAGCTCAACTCCCCTTCGCAAAAAATAATTTCCCGGATATTTTGCTGTTTTAATTGTTGCAATAGCTTTAAATAGCTGCTTTTGTTTTTTGAAATGCTTATTCTTCCCGATATAACCGATTGCAGGTTTTCTTTTTCCAATAACTGCAAAATATTTTTATAGGCCTCAACCGAACCGGCAACTATCGTTTTTGTTAATAGATAACGGTTCTGGGTTGTTCTGCGAGGCAGAAAAAAATGCAAAACAATCCTGCAGAAAATAGTGAAACGAATAAGCAGTGAAAAGAAAAATGAAGGAATTTTTTTATAATGCTTCTTCACAAAAACAATCATTGCCCCATAAAACGATTGAATATATTGCACACTCTGCTTTCTGGAGCTTTCTCCTTTAAAATGTATAATTGTATTATTGCCCAGATAATAATTTTGAAACCCCTTTTGCCGTATACGATAGCTTAAATCAATATCTTCTCCATACATAAAAAAACTTTCATCAAATCCGTTAAGAGATTGGAGCAATTCTTTTTTTACCATCATAAATGCACCGGCAGTAACATCAACAGCATGTATATTGTTTTCATTTAAATTACCCAGAGCATATTTATTAAAAAAGCCGGATTGGTTGAATAAAAAAGCCAATCCGCTCATTTTAAAAAAGGAGGAAAACAATGTTGGAAAAGATCGTTTGCTTTCGGGCAAAAATCTTCCGCTGCCATCAATCATTTTAATGCCAACAGATCCTGCATTTTCATTCTTTTCAAAAAAAGAAACACAATCCGTAAAACTGTTTTCAGAAACAATAGTATCTGGATTCAGGAACAGAACATATTTGCCTGTAGCAATTTTTAATGCTTTATTATTTGCTTTTGCAAAGCCTTCGTTGGTTGTATTGGTTATAAAACGAACACTTGGAAATAGTGGTTGTAAATAGGCTATGCTTTCATCGGTAGAAGCGTTATCAACTACTAGAATTTCTGCATCTGTTTTTTCAATTGCTTTTTGTACAGAGCAAAGGCATTGCTCTAAAAAGAACCGCACATTAAAGTTTACTATAATAACGGATAGCTGCAATAGGAATATTTGTGGGTGCGAATTAACGTCAATTATTAATACACCATTAAATTAAATAATTAACAAAGAAAAGGACGATTGATTTGTAATTTAGTATAAGTAAAACGATGGTTATGAAAATAAAAAAAATTGGATCGCAAGGGTTACTTGCTTCTGAAATTGGATTGGGTTGTATGGGTATGAGTGAATTTTATGGCGAAAGAAATGACACGGAAAGTTTAAAAGTATTAGACCGTGCTGCGGAAATTGGTATAACGTTTTGGGATACGGCTGATATGTATGGCCCGTATTTAAACGAGGAATTGGTTGGAAAAGCCCTGAAAGGCAGAAGAGATAAAATTACGCTGGCCACAAAATTCGGTATTCTCAGAGACCTTAAAAACCCGAGTGTACGTGGTGTTAGCGGAAAACCGGAATATGTACAATCATCCTGCGAAGGCAGTTTAAAAAGATTGAATATTGAAACCATTGATTTGTATTACCTGCATCGTAAAGATCCTGCAACACCAATTGAAGAAACGGTTGGTGCTATGAGCAAATTAATTGAGCAGGGTAAAATTAAGGCTATTGGTTTAAGTGAAGTTTCTGCGGCAACATTAAGAAAAGCACATGCTGTACATCCCGTCACGGCAGTTCAAACGGAATATTCTTTATGGTCAAGAGAACCGGAAGATGAAATGATAGAAACCTGTAAAGAACTGGGAGTTGCGTTTGTAGCTTATAGCCCGTTGGGCAGAGGTTTTTTAACAGGGCAAATAAAAAAGATAGAGGATTTTGCAGAAGGGGATTACAGAAGATTTTCGCCACGTTTTCAGGGAGAAAATTTTACGAAAAACCTAGAACTGGTTTCTAAAATTGAACAATTGGCCAATAAAAAAAATTGTACGGCATCTCAATTGGCATTGGCCTGGGTATTGGCGCAGGGCGAACACGTCTTTCCCATCCCCGGAACAAAAAAGATAAAATATCTCGAAGAAAATGCAAGTGCGGTAAATGTTTTCCTTTCTTCGGATGAACTAAAAGAAATTAATGCCATTGCACCGAAAGATGTTGCCGCCGGAATGCGTTATCCCGAAACAATGATGGGCTCTATCAACCAATAAACAATAATCTTCTTTGATAAAGCATGGCGCAGGAATTATCTTTGCGCCATGCTAAAAGAAACATTAATAAAAGCTACCGAAACAGGAGCTGCCGTTTTAAAAGAATATTTTGCTAAAGATTTTATTATCTCCAATAAAGAAGGTGTAAATAACTTAGTAACGGAAGTAGATCACAAAAGTGAGCAGGTTATTTTTTCCGTAATCAAAGAACAATTTCCCGATCATTATATTTTGAGTGAAGAATCAGGAGCGTTTGCACAAGATTCTAATTATAAATGGATCATCGATCCCATTGATGGCACGGTAAATTATGCCAACGGAATCCCCATTTGTTGTGTAAGTATTGGAATTGAGAAAGATGGAAAAATGATTTTAGGAGCAGTATATAATCCGTTTATTGGCGAATTCTTTTTTGCAGAACGTGGCAAAGGCGCTGTATTAAACGGCAACCCTATTCACGTAAGTAAAAAAGCAGATGTTGCCACCAGTTGCTTGGTTACCGGTTTTCCGTATACTTATTTAGATATGCCGAACGGCCCGTTGCAAGTGTTTGATAAATTAATTCGTGCAGGAGTTCCCGTAAGAAGATTAGGTAGTGCGGCAATAGATTTATGTTGGGTTGCATGCGGAAGGTTTGATGGTTTTTATGAACACAAATTACAAGCTTGGGATAGTGCCGCAGGTTTTTTAATTGTGGAAGAAGCCGGCGGAAAAGTAACCGATCTTGCAGGAAAATATTATAATCCATATCAACCCGGAATTATTGCCACCAATGGAAAAATTCATGATGAATTAGTGAGGGTGGTAAACGGAGCAACACTGTAAGTATTTTTATATAAAATGATTACGACTTTGTGTGCTTTGTATTCGTTATTTCTTTTTGTGAAAACCGTAAATCTTACCTCTAACCTCGTAAATAAAATATGGAAAATAGTCGTACAGAAATATCGTCGCTTGGAGAGTTTGGCTTAATAGACCATCTCACAAAAAATTTTGAAATCCTTAATGTATCTACCGTCTTAGGAATTGGTGATGATGCTGCTGTAATAGATCATTTCGGCAAACAAACAGTTATCACAACAGACTTATTGGTAGAAGGTATTCATTTTGATTTAATGTACACCCCTCTAAAACATTTGGGGTATAAAAGTGTGGTGGTAAACGTGAGCGATTTGTATGCAATGAATGCAACACCAACTCAAATAACCATGAGTGTTGCTTTCAGCAATCGTTTCAGCGTAGAGGCTTTGGCCGAATTTTACGAAGGCGTATATATTGCCTGCGAAAAATATGGTGTTGATTTAATTGGTGGCGATACATCGTCATCACAAAAAGGATTTATTATTTCCGTTACTGCTTTGGGCGAAGTTGCCCCGGATAAATTTGTAAAAAGAAGCACGGCAAAAAAAGGTGACTTGATTTGTGTGAGCGGTTATTTAGGTGCATCTTTTTTAGGGTTGACCTTAATGGAACGCGAAAAGAAAATTTTTTTAGAAAACCCGCAGGTGCAGCCTGATTTGGAAGGTGAAGATTATATTGTTGGAAGACTCTTAAAACCGGAAGCTAGAAAAGATATTATTGAATATTTTGAAAAGAACAGCATTGTACCAACGTCTATGATGGATGTAAGCGATGGTTTAAGCAGCGAAGTATTACATTTAACCAAACAAAGCGGATTGGGTGCCCGTGTGTATGAAGATAAAATTCCTATTCACGAAGCTGCAAGAAAAGCTGCATTTAAATTTGGACTGGATCCAACCGTTTGCGCATTAAACGGTGGCGAAGATTATGAACTTATCTTTACCATTAAACAAGAGGATTACGATAAAATAACGTTAAACGAAGAAATAAGCGTGATTGGTTATATGGCTGAATTAGAAGAAGGCTGTAAACTCATTTCCCGCGGAGGTAATTTATTTGACATCACTGCACAAGGATGGAATGCTTTTAGTAAATAATTTTTAAGGGAAATAAAAATGCGAACCGAAAAAATAATCTTACTCGTTTCAATTTTTTATTTCACTTTTTCTTCCTGTACATCTGCTTATATTTTCAATCAGAAATACGGAAAAGATGAATTAAAAGAAGACGTTGCTGTTGCACAAAAAACATTAGAAGCCAATCATCCCAGTTTATATTGGTATACGCCAAAAGACAGTATCGACAAGGCTTTCAGCGATCTGCAAAATAACATTACCGATTCATTAACCGAAATAGAATTTAAAAACAGAATCGCTTCTGTTATCAGCAAAATTAAATGCGGGCATACTTCTGTTCATTTTTCAAAGCAATTCGCAAAGCAATCTCCCAAATATCAATACCCGTTATTTCCGCTTTCCATCAAAACATGGAAAGACAGTATGGTTGTGCTGAATAATGTATGGAGAAACGATTCCGTTTTAAAAAGAGGAACAATAATAACTTCCATCAACAATCACAGTAATAAAGAAATACTCGATACTTTTTTTAAAACAATCAGTACCGATGGCATTTCCGATAATTATAAAAGTCAGGTAATAAGCTTAAATTTTCCTGCATGGTATAAAACCGTTTTGGGAACAGACAGCTTATATAAAATTGGCTACATAGATTCACTGGGAAAAGAAGCTTTTGTATTGGTAAAACCATATATACCGGGTAAACAAATCATTAATACGAAACTTATAACGGCTTCATCGGTTAAGCCAAAAAAACCAACGAGGCATCAACGCAAACAAGCATCTCTGTTAAATAAAAGAATTATAACGATTGATTCTTCCATTAGCACTGCTTATATAAAACTCACTACTTTTTCTAACGGAAAACTTAGAAAATTTTTTAGGCAATCGTTCAGGCAAATCAAAGAAAAAGAAACAAAGAATATTATTATAGATTTACGGGAAAACGGGGGAGGTAAACTCAGCAATTATATTTTACTTTCCAAATATCTGGCAGATACGGCATTTAAAGTAGCCGATACAGTATCTGCAAAAAGTATCAATTTTAAATACGGCCGATATATTAAAAATTGGTTTCCTTATTGGTGGAGTTTGCATTTTACCACCAGAAAAATGCAGGATGGCAGGGTTCATAAACGTTTTTTAGAAAAACATTATTTTAAACCGAAGCAAACGAATCATTTTTCAGGCAATATATATCTGCTTCAGGGAGGATACACTTTTTCGGCGGCCACCATGTTTATTTCAACAATCAAAACACAAAAGAATGTTACGGTAATTGGAGAAGAAACCGGTGGCGGTAATTATGGCAATTCGGCCATGCATATTCTTTCTGTTAAATTGCCCAACAGCAAGTTGCAAATTAAACTGCCAGTGTTCAGAACCGTGATAGACAGTACGCGTAAAAAAGATGGGCATGGTATTATGCCACATATAGAATTACAACCCAATTCTTTTGCCATACAAAAGGGGATTGATTTAAAAACGGAGAAAGCCATCTTGTTAATTAAAGCAAATAAAAAATAGCAGAATTTTTTTGTTACCGGCTATAATGCTTGTGGCATCTTGGTTGCGTCGCACACTTGTACTGCATGGCAACAATCGGCAATGGTAAATTACAGGTTTATAAGAGAACTGCCTGCTCTGCGTTTAATCCCCTTTCGTTTCCATATCAAAATCATCCAGGTATTGCCAAAATTTATCCAATGCTTTTTCTTCATTAAAATTACATTCTTCCAAAATTGCAGCATACCACATTTGTTCGTTATTGGTTGCTTTAAAAAACCAATCGCTGAACATATCTAAAAAACGATCTTTCTTTTCAGGAAAATTTGCATTCAATGCAAACAGATAGCCGGTAACAAATTTTCGTAACGATCCCAGTTTTTTATCAAGCAAAAACAATTCCGGTTTTTGCCTAACCTGATGAAGCAAAAAAGTTGTGAGGTCGTTATACGGCATTGAATATTAATTTATGATATTAAAATTTTCATCCAATTCGATAAAGCTTGCTTTCATTCCTTTTTCAATTTTCCCCAAATCTTTCAAACCTAATAACTGTGCAGGATACAAGCTACACATACGCAAGGCTTCATCTAATTCAATATCACAATAACCAACTAAATTTTTTACTGCTTTTATCATTGTTAATGCAGAGCCGCTGAGAATTCCATTGCTTTCATATTTATCACCGGCAAGTTGGTGCGGATAATATCCTTTGTTGGTTTCTGTAACGGCATCGGTAATTACAAACAAACGTTCCTGCATCATTTTCTTTGCAATTTTTAACGCTTCAAAATCTACATGATAACCGTCAGGAACAATGCTTGCCATTGCTGTTGGATGATTAAATAATGCACCCACTATTCCGGGTTCCCTATGTTGCAAACCGCTCATGGCATTAAACAAATGTGTTGCTGTTTTGATGCCTTTATTAAAAGCGGTTGTTGCCTGCTGATAAGTGGCATTACTGTGCCCTGCAGAAATTAAAATATTTTGCGATTGTATATAATCAATCACTTCATTGCTGCAAACCTCCGGTGCAATGGTGATGATTTTAATAATACCTTTTCCGTATTCCAGCAATGCTTTTGCTTCATCTATTGTTGGTGGATGAATAATTGATTCAATATGTGCACCGCGTTTTACAGGGTTTAGCCATGGCCCTTCCAAATGCAATCCTAAACAGCCTTTGCCGCCTTGTTGCCAATAATCTTTTACAGCATCAATGCCTTTATAAAAAACATCTATTGTATTGGTTGCAATCGTTGCACAAAAATAGAATGCACCGCCTTTGCTGCAATAATCATACAGCTTAAATAAAGAATCTGCTTCCGGATAAACAGCAAACAATTTTTCGTGTGCACCGTAAATCTGAATATCAATAAATGCAGGAACAAGTGTTTGGTTTATTGGTTTATTTGTTGATTCGTTGGTTGGTGTTGCAATAACATCAACAATAATATCATCTTCAACAATTATTGAATGGTTGGTTAACCATTTTGTTCCTGTAAAAATTTTTGCTGCCGGAAATACCTGTTGCAATGGAATTTGTTTTTCTGTTAAGTTAATGTTTTTTGTTATCTATTATCGCTCATCAATGTTCTGTTAGTCTTCCATAATTCTAAAATCGTCCGCATCTTTCCAGAAAGGAAATTTATTTCTGATTTCTTGCAAATTCTCTTTTTTTAGTGTGATGGTGTGTACGTCTTCATCATGTACTTTGTGGTAAATAATTTCACCCAAAGCGTTTACAACCATACTATCGCCACTGTGATAAATTGCATTGCCATCATTACCCACTCTATTCACGCCAATAACATAGCATTGATTTTCTATGGCTCTTGCCATTAATAAACTTTTCCATGCATGATTTCTTCTTTCTGGCCAGTTGGCAACATAAATCAAAACATCATATTCTTTGTCGTCTTTAGCAAGATCAAAAGCTTGACGAGCCCAAACCGGAAAACGCAAATCATAACAAATCTGTAGATTAATTTTCCATCCTTTTACCGAAGCAATTAACCGTTTGTTTCCAGGCATATATTTTTCATCTTCTCCTGCAAAGGCAAAGCAATGGCGTTTATTATAAAAACCCAAACTGCCATTGGGCAACACCCAAAGCAAGCGGTTAAAATAATTTCCATCTTCTTCAATAATAATACTGCCGGTTAAAACAATTTTTTGCTGAGCAGCTATTTTTTTCATCCAATTTATGGTATTGCCATCCATTGTTTCGGCAAATAATTCCGGTTTCATACTAAAACCGGTACTGAACATTTCGGGTAATACAACTATTTCTGTTTTTTCTTTTATCGCCAATATTTTTTCTTCCAGCATTTTTAAATTGGCTTCCTTGTTTTCCCAGAAAAGACTGGTTTGTATAATGGAGAATGTTAGCGACATGATTCAAATATTGAAGTTAGTTTGTGTTATATTCATTTCTTATGCTGGCAATTACCTTGCCTATGAGCTGCGGCTCGAACCCCCTTTGTATTAAAAATGAAGTTGTTTTAGCCAGCCTGCTTATATGTTGCTCCTGTTTTAATGCGGTCCATTTTGTAAGTGTTAGTTTATATAGCGTTTTGTTATAATCGTCCTCATCAATTGCTTTTATCGCTTTTTTAATAATATAGCTGCTAACTTTTTTCTGCTTCAGTTCAAATTCAATTTTAACTTTGCCCCATTGTTTCAATCTAAATCTTCCGCCGGCAAAACCAATGGCAAAACGTTCTTCATTCAAATAATCTTCTTCTATTAATTGCGATAAAAGTTTTTCCACTTCTGTTTTGTACAACCCGAAAGTGAATAATTTTTCCTTCACCTCATAATGGCATCTTTCCTGATAGGCACAATAATGTTTAACTTTTTGCAAAGCTTGTTCGGGTGTAAGTTTTTGTTTATAGACCACTATTTAAAGTTGATTTTCAAAACTAATTCATAATCGGTTTTGCACGAAGGGTTATTCACAGAAAAGATGGATAATTTTTGTGTGGAATATTAACATTTTACAGTAGGTTTGTTGCAATTCATTTAAAAGGAAATATCATGAAGTTTATTGTTTCATCCTCATCATTGCTTAAACACCTGCAACAAATTAACGGTGTTATTAATGCCAATACGGTTCTGCCGATTTTAGAAGATTTTTTATTTGAGATCAACGATAAAAAATTAAGTGTGGTGGCTACAGATCTTGAAACAGTAATGCGTGTTCAATTAGAGGTAGAAAGTAAATCAGACGGGAAAGTTTGTATTCCTGCAAAAATCTTAATTGATTCTTTAAAGAATATTGCCGATCAGCCATTAACTTTTAATATTGATAAGAATTTTGGAATTGAAATTACCAGTGATAACGGTAAATATAAAGTGATGGGTGAAAACCCGGATAATTTTCCGAAAGAACCATCTGCCGATGATACAACCGGATTTACTTTAACCAGTACTGCATTGGTTACAGCAATCAATAAAACATTGTTTGCTGTAAGTAACGACGATCTCCGCCCGGCCATGACAGGCGTTTTCTTCGAATTGGCAAAAGATGGTGTTCAATTTGTTGCAACTGATGCACACAGATTGGTGCGTTATAAAAGAACAGATGCAAAAGCCGCAAAAGCAGATTCATTCATCGTTCCAAAAAAACCATTGAACTTATTAAAAAATGCATTGCCCGATAATGATGATGCCATCAGTATTTCTTACAACAATAATCATTTATTTGTGAGCCATGGCGAAGTACAAATGATTTGTAGATTGATTGATGCACGTTTCCCGGATTATAAAGTTGTAATTCCGCAAGACAATCCATATAAACTTGTAGTTAATAAAAACGATTTCCAAAGTGCATTGCGTCGTGTAAGTGTGTTTTCTAACAAAAGCACCAATCAGGTGGCATTAACAATAAACGGAAGCGAATTGCAAATGGCTGCACAGGATGTAGATTTTAGTTTTGAAGGAAATGAAAGAATGAGTTGTACTTATGATGGCGGCGATTTGCAGATTGCCTTCAATGCTAAATTTTTAATTGAA
>Ga0310914_10001119_pt1 | contig 16955 bp, 14 predicted proteins | sample GREbulkMGAN108_FD_203450 | JGI IMG/M metagenome (GOLD analysis project Ga0310914, IMG submission 203450) | Lab enrichment of tropical soil microbial communities from Luquillo Experimental Forest, Puerto Rico - GRE.bulkMG.AN108 | ecosystem: Environmental > Terrestrial > Soil > Tropical forest >... | reverse complement strand
TGGACACCACCTGATCGCTTAAGGCCATGCGGCGCTTGGCCTTGGATTCGGCGACGCGATGTTCGAAGCCTTTGCTGTCCACCGCCGCCTGTGCCTGAGCCAAAGCCAGGCGATAGCGCTCGGGATCAATGATGAACAGCACATCGCCCTTCTTGATCATCTGATTGTCGGTGACGGCGACCTGGGTCACGGTGCCGGCGACTTCGGGGGCGATACTGACCACTTCGGCGCGCACGCGACCGTCGCGAGTCCAGGGGGCGTCCATATAGTGATGCCAGAGCGCCAGCCCCAGCGGCAAAGCGACGGCGGCAACGGCGAGAGAGGCGAGGACGCGGGCAAGTTTCTTGATCATGCGTACACCACGGCACAAAGAATGAAGATGAACAGGGACAGTTCCACCAGACCGACGTTCCACAGCTTGAACAGCCAGCCGGACCGGGCCGCCAGCCAGCGCAACAGGAAGAACGGCGGCGCCGCCAGCAGCAGATGGATCAGAAAGGGCGGGACATAGAGTCCCATGACGTCGAACTCTTGAAGCGGGATCATGTGGGGATCCTTTGGAAGAAGCGGCGGTGCCGGCCGACCAGCACGGCGATTTCGCCAAGCGAGGCGGCGGCTCGCAAGGGGGCGCGGGCGGCATCGCCTTCACGGCCCTGCGCCAATGCACTCAAGGCCTCGGCATCCTCCCGGCAGGCATTCAAGGCGGCATGAGGCGAGACCGACAGCTGGCTCAAAGCCCGGCGCGAGGCATCAACAGTGATCTGGGCATCCCGATCCCCGGCCAGCAAGGCATGAACGCGAGACAGTTCGCGCCCCAGCCGCAAGGCGGCGAAGCCTCCGCGCATCAGGCTGTCCTGGCGCACGCCGGCAGCGCGCATCCGGGCCCCCAGCTGGATCAGCCGCTCATGCATGCGCCCTTCCCAGGCCTCGGGATGAGCCAGGCCGCCTTTCAGCAGTCCTTGCAGGTCCGACTGGATGGCCCGCACCAGGGCGCGCACATGCCGCTTGGGATCGATCGGCAGGATCAGGCGATTGAACACCGCCGTCAGCGCAGCGCCAGCGATGGTGGCCAGGGCATTGTTGAGGAAGACCTCGGGCGCATAGGTCATGGGATTACCCGGCGCCAGCAGGGTGATGAAGAAGACATAGAAGCCGATGGCGACAAAGGCGGTCTTTGGGTTCATCGACAGCATGACGCCCACCGCCAGCGGCAGCGACAGCACCACCGCCAGCGCCGGGAAGCCTTCGATATTGGGCAGAATGAACAGCAGATAGACCCAGCCCACCGCCGAAGCCAGCAAGGTGCCCCAGACAAAGGAGATCGAATCCTGCACTGGACGGTCGCGCATAGCGAGCAAGCCGATATTCGGCACCACCATCGCCACCATGATGCTGCCCGCCGGCCAGCCGGTGGCATACCAGATCAAGCCGGCAGCCCAAACCGTGACACAGGCGCGCAGGCCGTTGATCATTCCCCAGGTAAGGTCACGATGCCGCCAGATGCGCACCTTGCGCCCCTCTGGCAAGCTTACAGCCCCAGCCAGCGCCAACCCAGCATCCAGGCAGCAGACCAGTTCGTCGGTCAGTTCGTCCAGCCGGTCGATGATGGCGAAATGGCTGGCATTGCCGGGATGGATCGCCTCCTCCAACCGCTGACGCAAGGCCAGCAGGGACAAGCGGCATTCCTTCATCTCGTCGGACGAGGCCGGGACCTCCAGCCGAGTCAGCAGAGCCGGCAGGGTCTCGGTCAGTTCGATGGGCAAAACCTCGCCCTGCAATCGCGCCAAGGCCTCATGCACCGAAGCGGCGGTGGTCAGCACGCCATACATGGCCATGGCGGCGGCCCGCAGGGATTCCTCCAGATCGGCCATGCCGACGGCGGTCTCGATGGCGGCAAACTCGACCTGGGCATCCAGCGCGGCAATCTCGGCGGCCAGGGAACGGCGTTGCTGCGACAGAAGCGGCGCGGCGACCCCCTCCAGGCTTTGACGGGCATAGGCGCAGAGATGGCGGAAGGTGACGGCCAGCTTGGCCTGCAAACCTTCCTCGGCCCGGCGTCCCGAGGTCAGCGAGGCCACCAGAGCGGAACAGGCGATGCCCAGCCCCACCACCGAGACGCGGTTGATCGCCAGATCGAAGATGCGCTCGGGATTGTCCACACCCGGCATGGTGATCAGCGCCACCGTATAGCCGGCCAGCACCGCGGCATAAGAGCGGAAGCTGCGCAGCAGGGTCGAGGCCAGGGTGCAAAGCCCCATCCACAGGCCGAAGAACAGCATGAACATCTGCGGCGTCTGGGCAAACAGCCCCATCAGCAGGATCGCCATCACCGCCCCCACCAGGGTGCCGCCCAAGCGATAGAAGCTCTTGGACAGCACCATGCCATGCATGGGATGGGCGACGATCAGCACGGTGGTGGCCGCCGAATAGGGGGTTTCCAGCTCGAACAGATAGGCCAGTCCCAGGGCCAGCAAGGCGGCAGCGACCGTGCGCAGACAGTGGCGAAGAGGCAGGCTCATGACGCCAGACCATCCTCGGCCAATTTGCGCTGGTTGTCTTCGATGCGCCGGAACAGGTCCAGGCACAGCGCCAACTGCGCATCCGAGACACCATCGGTCAGCGCCTGGGCGACCCGGGTCGAGACATCGATGGTACGGGCATGGATGGCCCGGCCCGTTTCGGTCATATGCAGGGTCTTGCTGCGGCGATCCTCGGCAGAGTCACGCCGTTCCACATAACCTTGCGTCTCCAGCCGGTCCAGCAGCTGCACCATCGACGGCGGCTCGATATCCAGCGCCTGCGCCAAATCCTTTGGCCGCACTCCGTCGCCCAACCGCCCCAAATAAAACAAGGGCCGCCAGGTAGAGGCAGTCAGGCCGAATTTCGCCAGCTCGGCATCGACGCTGTTGCGCCACATGCGCGACAGGCGAACCGAGGCAAGGCCGAAATCTCGGCGGATCAGAGCAGCGGCGTCAGTCATCATCGACCCAAAGCAAATTAATTAGGTGACTAATAATATGCTGCCTATCAATTCATCCGCAATCATCCAGAGGGGTAAGTTCCTATGGCCAACCGATGGAAGATGGATTCCACTAGGCCGTTGCGGCTATCCTGCCCGGCAACAAGAGGGAGAATGGCGTCTTCGCCTCAAGGCGACGCCAGCAAACAAGAAAGAGGACCCAATGGCCCAGCCCAGCGTGACCCTGACCGGGGTGGAACATAGTTTCGCCGCCGATGAAGTGATTGTTTCCAAGACCGACCTGCAAGGCCGGATCATCTATGCCAACGACATCTTCATCCAGATGAGCGGCTATGCCGAGGAAGAGCTGCTGGGCGCGCCCCACAACATTCTTCGCCATCCCGACATGCCGCGCTGCGTCTTCAAGTTCCTGTGGGACCGCATTTCCCAGGGGCACGAAGTATTCGCCTATGTGGTCAACCGCAGCAAGAACGGCGACCATTACTGGGTCTTCGCCCATGTCACCCCCTGCTATGGTGCCGATGGCAAGATCGTCGCCTATCACTCGACCCGCCGGGTTCCGCCCCCCAAGGCGCTGGAGGCGGTCAAGCCGCTTTACGCCACTCTGCGGACCATCGAGGACGGCGTTTCCGATCGCAAGCAAGGCATGGACAAATCCCTGGGCGCGCTGGTCGAGACGGTGGGCAAGGCCGGCTTCGCCGACTATGACCGCTTCGTCATGCATATCAGCCGCTGAAAGGGGAGACAAAGATCATGAAGACCTCTCGCATCTCCCTTGGCCTGTTGCTGGCCGGTTATGCCGCCACCCTTTTGCTGGCCGCGATCCTGGCCTTTACCCAAGGGTCCTGGCTGGCGCTGGCGGCGGCCGCGCTGTTGGCGGCGATCCTGGTTTGGCAAGGGCTGGCTCAGAGCAATCGCTTGGCCGTCACCAACGATCTGATCCGCCGCGGCGCCGAGGTGGCGATGGCCGCATCCCATGGTGATCTGAATGTCCGCGTCACCCGCATCGGCCGCACCGACGAGATGGGGCAGATGATGACCGGCCTGAACCGCGTCCTCGACCTGACCGAGGAATTCGCCAAGGACACCGGCGCCGCCATGACCCGCGCCGGAGCCAAGGAATATTTCCGCTATATCCCGGAACAGGGTCTGCGCGGCGACTTCCTCAGCTATGCCAGGGTGATCAACAAGGTGCTGGCCGACATGGCCGCCCGTGACGAAGAGACCACGCTGTTCGAACGCTCGGTGCATGAAAAGGTCGAACAGGTCGCCAACTCCACCAAGGGCATCACCCAGGTCGCCACCCAGATGGCGCATCGTTCGGAAAGCGCCGGCGGCCAGACCCTGAATGTCGGCCGCGTTGCCGAAGCCACCACCGAACGGGCCGAAGCGGTGTCCGAGGCCACCAACCAGCTGGCCGCCGCCATCAACGAGATCGCCCGGCAGGTGGGCCAGTCCACCACCATCGCCCGGGAAGCCGTCTCGACCATCAGCGCCGCCTCGGACCGTATCTCCGGTCTGGCCGGAGCCGTTCAGCAGATCGGCAATGTGGTGCAGTTGATCACCGACATCGCCAGCCAGACCAACCTTCTCGCCCTGAACGCCACCATCGAGGCGGCGCGGGCCGGGGAAGCCGGCAAGGGCTTCGCCGTGGTTGCCGGCGAGGTGAAGAATCTGGCGAACCAGACGGCGCGGGCCACTGACGAGATCGGCCATCAGGTCGCCTCGATTCAGGACGCCGCCAACGCCGCCGTCGCCGATATCACGGGCGTGGTCGACACCATCCGCCGGATGGACGAGATTTCCGCCACCATCGCCAGCGCCGTGCAGGAGCAGGAAGCCTCGACCCGCGAGATTTCCAGCCATATCGCCGATGTCGCCAGCCAGTCCCACGAAGTATCGGAAAGTGTGGCCAAGGTCGCCGCTTCGTCGGCTCAGGCCTGCGGCGGCACCGTGCGCGTGCTGTGGAGCGCCAATGCCCTGGGCAAGGTGGTCGAGGATCTGAACGCCCAGGTCGACGACTATGTCCGCAAGGTCAGGTAGGGGAAGTAGGCATGATGCGGCCCGTCCCGGGCCCGCTCAAGCGCCGCGCAGGCTTATCGCGAATTCCGATCTGATCGAATCAGATCGGAATCCGCTCTATTCGATCACGCCCTTCTCGACATAGACCTTGGCGGCGCCGGGATGCAGCGGCAAGGCGATGCCGTTCAGCGCTGTGCCCAAAGTGGCGGGATCGCGCCCCGGCACCACGCCGCCATCCTTCAGAAGTTGCTGGGTTGCCGGACTCCAAAGGGCACGGGTAATGCCCTCGGCCAGGTCGTCACTCATGCGGTCCGAGGTGACCAGCGACACCGCCACCGACAAGGTCATCAGCGGCTGGGCCTGGCCGGCATAGGTCTCGGCGGGGATCTCGTCTTCATGCAGCAGCGGATCGGCCTTGCGCATGGCCTCGACCACCGGCTTCTCCAGCGCCAGCAGGCTGATCGGCGTCTGCGCCGCCAATTGCGCCAGGGTGGGAGACGGCACCGAATCCATCACGAAGAAAGCATCCAGCTTGCCCGAGGCCAAAGCCGTCGCCGCCTCGGTCACTCTGAGCGGCTCCAGCTTCAGATCGTTTTCCGACAGCCCCGCCGCCGCCAGCAGCATGCGGGCATGCACCAGGGTGCCCGAGCCTTTTTCCCCCAGCGACACCCGCTTGCCCTTCAAATCCTTCAACGACTTGATCCGCCCGCCCTGGCGAACCACCAGCTGGATCATGTCGGTGCCGATGCGGGCGATGGAGCGCAGGCCCTTCAGCGGCTGTGCGGCGAAGGGCTCGCGGCCCTGATAGGCGAACAGTGCCAGATCAGCCTGCACCACGGCGGCATCCAGCCGCTTGGCGGCGATATCTTGCAGATTGGCGACCGAGCCGCTGCTGGCGCTGGCCATGCTGATAAGCCCCGGCACGCCGCAACCGCCGCCCCGCCCGCAGGCCCGCAGGCCCGGAGGATTGGAGATCGCCGAGGAAATCAGCCCGCCCAATTGGAAATGCGTCTCGCCCGGCGGGCCGGTGCCGATCTGCAGATAGCGCAAAGTTTCGGCCCAGGCCGGCGGCCCGGCCAGCAACATGGCGGCGATCAGCAGTGACGTCTTACGCAAGCCCATCCTCAACTCCCTTAATCATCAGATAAGGCCGAACAGCCGGGGGACGCAACCGGCAAAACGCGTCCCGCCATTGCCTTTTCACCGCCCCTTCGGTTGAATGAGCCTCTTCCATACGGACCCGCCAGCCGAGACTGTCCCTCCATGCCCCCTTCGACCAAAGCCGCGCAGCAATCCGAAAAGGGCGCGGTCCTGTTCCGACAGGGCGAATTCGCCAAAGCGGCGCGCGCCTTTGAAGCGGCGGTGAAGCTGGAGCCTAACAATCCCGAACGGCTCTATTATCTGGCGGTGGCCGAGTATAAGGCCGGTCGCCTGGAGGCCTCGCTTCGGCAGATGGAGCGGCTGATCCGCCTGTCCCCCGATCTCGCCCAGGCCCATTCGGTCAAAGGCGCCGTGCTGAACGCCCAAGGCCGCAGCGAAGAGGCCATCGCCGCCTATCGCCGGGCCATCACCTTGAATCCTGCCCTGGCCGAAGCCCATTCCAATCTGGGCAATGCCCTGCATAAGCTGGGGCGGGATGACGAGGCGATGGACGCCTTTCGGCAAGCGCTGGCCGTCAATCCGTCTTACGCCATGGCCTATTCCAATCTGGCCGCCCTCCTGGCGAAGCAGGGTCAGAGCACCGAGGCTTTCGAGCTTTATCGCCAAGCGGCGAGTCTCGCCCCCAATAATCCTAGCTTCCATCTCAGCATCGGCGCCGCCTTGCGGAAGTTGGGACGGATGGAAGAGGCGATCACCGCCTATCGCAACGCCATCGCCTTGGACCCGAAGCGTTACGAGGCTTACGGCAATCTGGGCAACGCCCTTGCCGATCTGGGCCGCTATGAAGAGGCCATCGCCGCCTATCGTCAGGCACTGGTCTTGAACCCCAATGATCGCCAGTCAAAATGGCAGTTGGCTCATCGCTTGCGATATGTCTGCCAGTGGGGCGAGGTCGAAGTGATGGAGGCCGAATTGCTGGCTGCTCCGCACCAGGACGACGCGCCGTTCGATCCCCTCCCCGCCTTGGCCTTCGAAGCGGCCAGCGGCGCCGATCTGTTGCGGCTGGCTAAGGACTGGGGCCGGCAATATGGCGCGAACACTCCCTTCACCCATGCACCTCGCCCCAAGGATGGACGGCGACTACGCGTCGGCTATCTGTCGGTGGACTTACGCCAGCATCCCGTCGCCGCCTTGATGGCCGAACTGTTGGAAGTTCATGACCGCCAGCATTTTGAAATCCATGCCTATTCCTATGGCCCCGACGATGGCAGTCCTTTGCGTCGAAGGATGGAGGCGGCGGTCGAGCATTTCACCGATATCCGCGCCCAATCCTTTGCTCAGGAGGCCCAACGCATCCATGACGACGGCATCGACATCCTGGTGGATCTGACCGGCTATACCAGCCAGTCCCGCCCGGAAATTCTGGGGCTCCGCCCGGCTCCGCTGCAGGTGAACTTCCTGGGTTATCCCGGCAGCATGGGTGCGCCCTTCATCGATTACATCATCGGCGACGGGGTCGTAACGCCGATCGAGCATCAGCATCTGTTCAGCGAAAAGATCGTGCAGCTGCCGCTGACCTATCAGCCCAATGACGGCAAGCGGGTCTTCTCCCCCGGCCAACCCAGCCGTGCCGAGCAAGGCCTTCCCGAGAGCGGCATCGTCTTTTGCAGCTTCAACAACAGCTTCAAGCTGACCGCCTCGATGTTCGCCGCCTGGATGCGCATCCTGCGGGCCGTGCCGGGAAGCGTGCTGTGGCTGCTGGCCGGCACCGAGACCGCCCGACGCAATCTGCTGGCCGCCGCTCAGCGTCAGGGCATCGGGCCCGAGCGCATCGTCTTTGCCGGCCGTCTGTCGCCAGAGGAGCATCTGTCGCGCTTCAGATTGGCCGACATCTTCCTGGACAGCACGCCCTACAATGCCCACACCACCGCCTCGGACGCCTTATGGTGCGGCGTGCCGGTGGTGACGATGATGGGGGAGAGCTTCCAAAGCCGTGTCGCCGCCAGTCTGTTGCGGGCCGCCGGGCTGCAAGGCTTGAGCACGACCAGTCTGCCCGAATATGAAGCCGCCGCCATCGCTCTGGCCCAAGACCCGGCGCGCCTGAAGAGTACCAAGAATCAGTTGGGGGTGGGAAACCTTGCTCTGCCGCTGTTCGACGCCAAACTCTTCGCCCAAGGGCTGGAAGACGCCTATAGGCGCATGGCCGAGATTTGGGCTGAGGGAAAAACACCGGAAACGATCGTCGTCATCCCCTGATCGACCGCCTCTTGCAAGCAATGAGTCCGGCGGATATTCTTCTCGCTCAGCCGGCCCGAAGTCCGCCGGCCTTGTCCTGCCGACCGGCCTGCACCTTTTGATATCCCTCCCTTCCGCGAAGGCGGCGCGTCATGATCATCGGATCGGCCATGGCTGTTCTGTTGCTGCTCGGCATTGTTGCCGTGGCGGGACGGCGGCTGCATGCCATCCATAGCCTGGTGCATCTGGCCTGCGCCGCCGTGGCGGTGGTGCTGGCCGCCGATGGCGCCACTTATCTGACGGGCGCGGCGCAGGGACAGATCCCCACCGTCACCCTGCCCTTCGGCCTGCCCTGGATGGCGGCGCATTTCCGGCTCGACAGCCTGTCGGCTTTCTTCCTGATGGTCATTAACATCCCCGCCGCCCTGGCCGGACTGTATGGCAGCGGCTATGTGCCGCATCTGAAGGAGCCGAACCGGGTCACGCCGCTGTTCCCGCTGTTTCTGTTCGGCATGAATGGCGTGCTGATCGCCGACGACGCCTTCGTCTTTCTGGTGGCCTGGGAGTTCATGTCCCTGGCCTCCTGGCTGCTGGTGCTGTCGGACCATGAGCGCGAGGAAAGCCGCCATGCCGGAGCCGTCTATCTGATCATGGCCGCCTTCGGCACCTTCTGCCTGCTGGCGGCCTTCGGCCTGATGGCGGGAACTGGGGGCATCTACGACTTTGCCGGCATCCGCGCCCATCCGGCGGCCGGAGCCGCCGCCGCCGCCGTGGTGGCCCTGACCCTGCTGGGCGCAGGCTCCAAGGCCGGTCTGGCGCCGCTGCATGTCTGGCTGCCGCTGGCCCATCCCGCCGCCCCCAGCCATGTCTCGGCGCTGATGTCGGGGGTGATGACCAAGGTCGCCCTTTACGGCCTGATCCGGGTGCTGTTCGACCTTTGCCCGGCGGTCGGTTGGGAATGGGGCTTCGTGATGATGCTGCTCGGCGGAGCCACCGCCGTGCTGGGCGTCTTCCATGCTCTGATGGAACGGGATCTGAAGACTATCCTGGCCTATTCGACGGTCGAGAATATCGGCATCGTCTTCATCGCCTTGGGTCTGGCCGCCGCCTTCCGCGATCATGGCGAAGGCGCCCTGGCGGCGCTGGCGCTGGTGGCCGCACTTTACCATCTGCTGAACCATTCGCTGTTCAAGAGCCTGCTGTTCTTCGGAGCCGGAGCCGTGATCACCGCCACCGGGCGGCGTGACCTTGACGGGCTGGGCGGATTGTTCAACCGCATGCCGATCACCGGCGTCTGCTTCCTGGTGGGAGCCTGCGCCATCTCGGCTCTGCCGCCGCTGAACGGTTTCGTTTCGGAATGGCTGGTGTTTCAAAGCCTGTTCCATGGCCCCAGTGTCGCCCATTGGGCGATGCGCTTCGGCGTGCCGGTGGTGGGGGTGATGATGGCCCTGGCGGCGGCCTTCGCCGCATCCTGCTTCGTGCGCGCCTTCGGCATCGCTTTCTTAGGAAAACCCAGAAGCGACGTCGCCCGTCATGCGGAAGACCCGCCGCTGTCGATGCAGGTGGCCATGGCGGTGCCGGTGATTGCCTGCTTCTGCCTGGGCGTCTTTCCGGTGCTGGTCTCGACCGGCATCTCCTCGGTGGTCGAGCCGCTGATCAAGGTCAAGATGCCCACCGCCATCCTGGGCTGGCCCTGGCTGAGCCCCGTCTCGGCCACCGCCGGTTCCTATTCCGCCACCATGGTGATGCTGACCGGCATTGCGCTCGCCATCACCACGGTGCTGGTGGTGCATCATTTCGGCAACCGCAAGGTCCGCCGCGCCGCCGCCTGGGATTGCGGCCATCCCGAGGATGTGCCCAACGCGCAATATTCCGCCGACAGTTTCTCGCAACCCCAGCGCCGGGTCTTCGCCTCGACCCTGTTCGCCGCCCAAGAGACGGTCGAGATGCCGCCGCCGGGAGACACCTCACCCGCCCGCTTCAAGCTGAAGATGATCGATCCGGTTTGGGACTGGGGCTATCTGAACATCGTTAAGGCCGTCGCCGGACTGTCGGGGCTGGTGAACCGCCTGCAGATGCTGACCGTGCGGCAATATCTGCTGATGATGTTCTGGACGCTGGTGCTGTTGCTGCTGCTGGTAGCGGGGTGGCAATCATGACGCCGCTGCTCTGGGGCCTTCTACATACCTGGCTGGTGGTAGGGTTCGCCCCCCTGACCGTCGGGCTGGTGCGTCTGACCAAGGCAAGACTACAGGGCCGCCAGGGCGCTTCGCTGGTCCAGCCCTATCGCGATCTGTGGCGCTTGCTGCAAAAGGAAACCGTGGTCGCCGAAAGCTCGTCCTGGCTGTTCCGCTTCGCGCCTTATCTGGTGTTCGTCTCGGTCTGGCTGGCCGCCACCATCCTGCCCACCGTCACCACCGACATGGTGATGACCCCCGCCGCCGACCTGATCGCCCTGGTGGCGCTGCTGGGGGTTGCCCGTTTCTTCACCGCCCTGGCCGGCATGGATGTGGGAACGCCCTTCGGAGGGTTGGGAGCGTCGCGCGAGATGTTCATCGCCAGTCTGGCCGAGCCGGCCATGCTGATGGTGATCTTCAGCCTGTCGGTGCTGGCCCATACCACTTCGCCGGCGCATCTGGTGGCCTTCGTGCTGTCGGGCAAGGTCGGGCTGGAGGTGTCGGTCGGCCTCGCCCTGGGGGCGCTGCTGATGGTGGCGATTGCCGAGAACGGCCGCATTCCGGTCGACAATCCCACCACCCATCTGGAACTGACCATGGTGCATGAGGCCATGGTGCTGGAATATTCCGGGCGGCATCTGGCGCTGCTGGAGGCGGCGGCGATGGTGCGGCTGTTGCTGTTCATCTCGATGATCATCTGCGTCTTCGCCCCCTGGGGAATCGCCCTGCCGGGCGACGGGCTGCATTGGATCTTGATCGGGCTGCTGGCCTGGATCGGCAAGGTGGCGCTGTTGGCGGTGCTGCTGGGCGTATTCGAGACCATGGTGGCGAAGATGCGGGTCTTCCGCATCGCCGACTTCCTTGGCGGCGCATTGCTGCTGGCATTGCTTGCCATCGTCTTCCTCTATGTCTCGGAGGCGGTGTGATGCGCTGGGAAGCCTTCGCCTATGACACCGCCCATCTGATCGGCGCCACCGTGCTTATGATGGGCTTCGGCCTGCTCTATCAGCGGCGCATGGCCGCCGTGATCCGCACCTATGCCATGCAGGCGATGGCCCTGTCGGCGGCGGCGGCCTGGCAGGCGCATATCCAGGATGCCCCGCATCTTTATGTCACTGCCGCCATTGCCTTGTTCTTCAAGGGCATCGCCGTGCCTGCTGCCCTGCAATGGCTGGTGCGAAAACTGGGTATCCATCGCACGGTCGAGACGGCGCTGGGCATCGGCCCGACCATGGTGGCGGGCGTGGGGCTGGTGGCGCTGTCGATCGTGCTGGTGCTGCCGGTGACCGAGAATGCCGGGGCCCTGACCCGCGAGAGTCTGGCGCTGGCCATGTCGGTGGTGCTGCTGGGCCTGTTGATGATGATCACCCGGCGCAATGCGGTGACCCAGGTGGTCGGCTTCATGGCGCTGGAGAACGGCCTGCTGCTGGGCGCGGTAGGCGCCAAGGGCATGCCGCTGGTGGTCGAGATCAGCGTCGCCTTTTCGGTGCTGGTGGCGATGACCCTGTTCGGCATTTTCTTCTTCCGCATCCGCGAGCGCTTCGACAGCCTGGATCTGGCCTATCTGGAAACCTATCGCGGGGACCGGTCATGATCGCCTCGGCCGACCTGTTCCAAGACCCGCTGCCCTGGGTGCTGGGCCTGCCTCTGGTCAGTGCGCCGGTGCTGGCCCTGCTGCCGCGCTGGCGCTGGGGCACCTGGGGGAACGTGATCATCTCGGCCCTGACGTTGCTGGCCTCGATCGGTCTGTTCTTCCGCCGCCCCGAGGCTGGGCCGTTGCTGTTCATCGATGACTTCAACATCTATCTGGTGGTGCTGACCTGTTTCGTCGGCTTCACCACCTCGGTGTTTTCCGCCGCCTATATCGCCCGCGAGAGCAAGGCCAGCCGGCTGAAGCCGCTGCAACTGCGCTTCTATCACGCCATGTATCAGGCCTTCCTGTTCACCATGCTGCTGGCCTTGTCGGCCAACAATATCGGCGTGCTGTGGGTGGCGGTCGAAGGTGCCACCCTGACCACCGTGCTGATGGTCAGCCTGTACCGCACCCGGGAAGCCATCGAGGCGGCGTGGAAATATTTCATCCTCTGCAGCGTCGGCATCGGACTGGCGCTGTTCGGCACCCTGCTGATCTATCTGGCCGCCCAGCCGGTGATGCATGACGGCATGTCGGCCATGGCCTGGAGCCGCATGATCACCCAGGCGAAGAACTTCCAGCCGGAACTGATGAGCCTGGGCTTCGTCTTCCTGCTGGTAGGCTACGGCACCAAGACCGGCCTAGCCCCCATGCATGCCTGGCTGCCCGACGCCCATGCCGAGGGTCCGACCCCGATCTCGGCGGTGCTGTCGGGGCTTTTGCTGAACGTGGCGCTTTATGCCCTGCTGCGCTTCAAGATGCTGATCTCGGCGAACGGCCATGCCCTGTCGCCGGGACCGCTGCTGGTGGGGCTGGGCATGCTGTCGCTGTTCGTCGCCGCCTTCATGCTCTATCGCCGGGGCGACATCAAACGGCTGTTCGCCTATAGCTCGATCGAGCATATGGGGCTGATGACCTTTGCCTTCGGGGTCGGCGGGCCGCTGGCCAATTTCGCCGGGCTTTTGCATATGACCATGCATAGTCTGGTCAAGTCGGCGATCTTCTTCTGCGTCGGCATGATCGCCCAGTCGGCGGGAACCAAGCGCATCGCCGATATTCGCGGCCTGACCGCCAGCCGGCCCCTGCTGGGCTGGTCGCTGGTGGTGGGCGTGCTGGCGATTGCCGGTCTGCCGCCCATGGGCGTGTTCATGAGCGAGTTCCTGGTGATCAGCTCGACCTTCGCCCGCTCGCCTTTGCTGGCGCTGCCGGTGATGCTGGGACTGATCGTCGCCTTCGCCGCCCTGATCACCAAGCTGCAAGGCATGGCCTTCGGCCCACCCTCGCCGCTGCCGGGGCTGGAGGGGGGCAAGGCCCCCAGCCGCGCCACCCGCGCCGCCGGTTATGTTCCCATCTTCGCCCATCTGTCGCTGGCTCTGCTGGCGGGCATCATGCTGCCCGCGCCGCTGGTAAGCTGGTTCCAGGCGGTGGCGAAATTGCTGGGGTAGGCCGCCATGCTGGGCAATGTCACATTGATGGAATTCCTGGGCGGCCTGAAAGCGGTCGCCCATCACCGCCCCTTCCCGCGCTATGTCATCGACGAGCGCGGCTGGAAGGAACTGATCCATCAGCTGTCGGTTTCAGACTGGAGCCTTTTGGGCATTTGGGGCGATGGTTCGGAAGTGCATGCCGCCTTCCGCGACGACGAGGAAGAACCCGAGGCGGTGGCGGTCGTGACCCTGCCCTGCCCGGACCGCAAGTTCCCGACTCTGTCCGAGGTGCGCCCCGGCGCCATCCGGCTGGAGCGGAGTTTACGCGATCTGTGGGGCATCACGCCGGTGGGGCTGACGGACGACCGCCCCTGGCTGGATCACGGACGCGCCCCCACCGCGCCCTTGTCTCTGCATAAGGGGCCGAAGCCCGAGCAGCCGCATCAGTATGTTTTCTTGCCGGTCGAGGGTGTGGCGCTGCATCAGATCCCGGTCGGACCCGTGCATGCCGGCATCATCGAGCCCGGCCATTTCCGTTTTACCTGCGCCGGCGAAACGGTGGTGCGACTGGAGGAACGGCTGGGCTACACCCATAAGGGCGTCGAAGGGCTGATGACCGGCAAGCCGATCATGGAAGCCGCCAAGGTTGCCGCCCGCATCTCGGGCGATTCCACCGTCGCTTATTCCCTGGCCTTCGCCCGCGCCGTGGAGGCCGCCAGCGGCCAGGAGGCTCCGCCCCGCGCCCATTGGATCAGGGCGCTGATGGCCGAGATGGAGCGCATCGCCAACCATCTGTTGGATATCGGCGCCATCTGCAACGACGCCGCCTTCGCCTTCATGCTGGCCGAGATGGTGACCTTGCGCGAGCGGCTGTTGCAGGCGGCCAAATCCTGCTTCGGCCACCGGCTGATGATGGACCGCATCATCCCCGGGGGCGTGGCGGCGGACCTGACCCGCGAAGGGGCTTATTCCATCCGCGCTCTGCTGGCCGAACTGCGCCGCGATTTCGAGCGGCTGGTGGATCTCTATGACGACCAGCCCAGCCTGCAGGACCGCACGGTCGGCACCGGCATCGTCAAATCGGAACTGGTTCATCGTTATGGAGCGGGCGGTTTTATCGCCCGCGCCTCCAGTCGGGCCGGCGATGCCCGGCTCAGCCCATCCTATGCGCCCTATGACCAGTTGGACCTGACCACGCCCTTGTTGCAGGCCGGCGATGTTTCCGCCCGACTATGGGTGCGCATCGAAGAGGTGCGGGCCAGCCTGTCGCTGATCGAGCAGATTCTGGACGGCATTCCCGGCGGCCATCACCTGAACCCGATCCCCGCCCGAGGCGGAGAGGGCATGGCGCTGGTCGAGGCTTTTCGCGGCGAAATCCTGCTGTGGCTGCGCTTGTCGGAAGTGGGCAAGGTGGTGCGCTGCCATCCCCGCGACCCATCCTGGTTCCAATGGCCGCTGCTGGAAGCCGCCATCGAGGGCAACATCGTCGCCGACTTCCCGCTTTGCAACAAGTCGTTCAACTGCTCCTATTCCGGGGTGGATCTATGAACGCCCGCTTCATCCTCCGCCTGCTGGCGAATGTCCTGTCCGGCCCCCGCAGCATCAGGCCGCCGGCTCCGTCCGAAGATGGGCTGGCGGAACTGGCGGCAAGGCTTGAGGACCGGGCCAAGGCCAGACTGGGGCGGTCCCTGCGCATCCGCGAGGTCGATGCCGGGTCCTGCAATGGCTGCGAGTTGGAACTGCATGCGGTGAACGGCCCAGTCTACGATCTGGAACGCTTTGGCATTTCCTTCGTCGCCAGTCCGCGCCATGCCGATGTGATCCTGGTGACCGGGCCGGTCAGCGCCAATATGGCTCAGGCCCTGCGCCGCACCTATGAGGCCGCCCCTCATCCGAAATGGGTGGTGGCCCTGGGCGACTGCGCTGCTAATGGCGGCTGCTTCGCCGGTTCCTATGCCACGCTGAACGGCGCTCAAGCCATCCTGCCGGTCGATCTGACGATTCCCGGCTGCCCGCCCGAACCCGAAGCCATCTTGGCCGGGCTGCTGGCCCTGCTGGACAGGACGGCCTCGGGTCAATAAGGTGTCGGCCCCAAGGAGATGCCGACCCATGGACCAAGACAAGCTGCGCCTCTGGCTGAATGAAGCCTGGCAATATGCCCTGATCATTATCGCCGTCGTCGTGCTGCGCACCCTCATCGGCCAGCCGTTCTATGTGCCTTCGGGCTCGATGGAGCCGACCTTGCAGATCGGCGACGAGCTGATCGCCAGCAAGTTCCCCTATGGCCTCAGCCGTTATTCGGTGCCGTTCGACCTGGCTCCGGCCTCGGACCAGCGCCTGTTCGGCAGCCTGCCGAAGCGCGGCGACGTGGTGGTGTTCCGCCTGCCCCGCGACCCGGACGTGGTCTATGTGAAACGCGTCGTCGGCCTGCCTGGGGATCACTTGCGCATGGATGCCGGGCATCTGGTCATCAATGGCGAGACCTTGCCGCTGGCGGATGACGGCCCCGACGAGATGGAAGTGCAGACCGGCATGAAAGTACCGGCTCGCCGCCTGATCGAAACCCTGCCGGGCGGGGTGCAGCATCCCATCCTGAAGGTCACCTGGAGCGGGCCTTTGGACAATATCCCCGAACTGACGGTGCCCGAGGGCATGCTGTTCATGATGGGCGATGATCGCGACAATTCCCTCGACAGCCGGGTGCCGGCCTCACAGGGCGGCGTCGGCTTCGTGCCGCTGGAGAATCTGGTGGGCCGGGCGGAAGTCATCATCGGCTCGTGGGATTTGACCCTGGCCGACAAGCCCGCCAGCGAATGGCTGGGCGGGTTGCGCCTGTCGCGCTTCTTCAATCGCGTTAAGTAGGTTCCACAATCCATCGCAAAGACGTGCCGCCGCTGCCGCCTAGCCTGTCATGCAGGACGGGCAGCAGCGCGGCCAGAGCCTCGTCCAGCTGCCAGGGCGGATTGATCACCGCCATGCCGGTGCCGTTCAGCCGCGCCGGATCATCGGGCGGCAGGCGGTAAAGCTCGGCGGCGAAACAGGGCTTGCCCAGCGCCGCCAGTTCCCCCAGGAAACGCTCGACCGGCTCACGCTCCTTGATCGGATACCAGACGCCATAGATGCCGGTGGGCCAGCGGCGAATCGCCTCGGCCAGCCCCCTGGCGATGCGGCGGAACTCGTCCTTGACCTCGAAGGGCGGATCGACCAGCACCAGCCCGCGCCGCTCCTTCGGCGGCAGCAAGGCCTTCAGGGTGACATAGGCATCCTGCTGATGCACGCCTACCTGCGGATCATTGCGGAACCCGCGGCGCAGGGTCTGAACGTCTTCGGGATGCAATTCGACCAGCGCCAGCCGGTCCTGATCCCTGAGCATATGGCGC
>Ga0310914_10001103_pt1 | contig 17090 bp, 16 predicted proteins | sample GREbulkMGAN108_FD_203450 | JGI IMG/M metagenome (GOLD analysis project Ga0310914, IMG submission 203450) | Lab enrichment of tropical soil microbial communities from Luquillo Experimental Forest, Puerto Rico - GRE.bulkMG.AN108 | ecosystem: Environmental > Terrestrial > Soil > Tropical forest >... | reverse complement strand
AGGCTGGCCTCCGAACTCCAGCAATTGCAATCATTCCTCGAGTTCGAGGTTGAGCGCGTGCAGGGTGAAATCGAAAGCGCACTGGCCGGAATCAACATCATAATTGAGACCATTGCTGCCTGGAAAACCAGCACGGTGACGCCAACGCCCTCAAGCCGTGCTCGTTCGATTCGGGCTGACTGGCTAATCCGACGGGGGTGATTCCTGTTGCTCGCTGCTCGGCGATTGGCAGTCCGAATTCTTCCAAAAGGACTTCTCGGCGCAAAACTTGCAGAAGCTGCTCGCTGACACAGACTCGATTGTTGTTGGCGCGATCTATCTTTCAAGGCGCATTCGGACGTTAGAACCCGTCTGGTAGTTGATGCGCCCGTTCATGGGCGGCCTCGGCACGCACAGCCGCGCCCAAAAAGAAAAGCCCCGCACTTGGCGCGGGGCGAGTTGAACGAATTGCAGGAGTCAATGGATCAAAGGCTGATGCGGCATCGCGGCCAAATCGAGGCGCCACCGACACCGTGCCGGTTTTCACCTACCGGCCTCCGCGTCATCTGCGGAGCAGCCTCGCAGTCAATGCAGAGCACCCGGCATGTCCTTACCGCAGTCGTCAATTGCCGCACTGCTAGCTTTGCAATTCTCACCTCACCCCTCTTTTGCAGGTGAACAACTCAGCCCCCGGTCGTTGGCCCTCTTCCCACCCGGGGGCTTTTTCGTTCCCCGCATGTGCAGCGGCCCCGCCCTTGCGCTGAAATTGGGCACCCGCGAGTCACCCGGATGCAGCCACGCCCCGCTCTACGCACGGCCGAGCAATTCCATTGCGTGACAATCGATTTGCGGCGGACACCCCCGGTCTGTGGGCAGCAATGCCCCCGGCTATGGGATTAGCTTGGCCTTACGGGCCGCATTGCCCGCATCCTGGCAAGCGGCAGGTTCGGTATCAGCCACTCCGCGCATAATCACACGGCGACCGCCCGTGATGACTTCCCAATACCAGCGATCATCGCCGCTGGGCATGACGCGAAATTCAACACTTGCCTCAAGGCTGCTGCTCATGAACCACCCGCCGATCGCTGCCCAGGGGATAGAGCAGCCTGCTTTCGGTAGCGCCACAATCATCGCAAACAAAGGCTATCAAGCCCGGATGATTCCCAAACGGCGCAATTTCCGCCACTCTTTGCATTCCGCGCCCACAACGCTTGCATACTGCCTGATTTGCCAGATTCATCATCCTGCCCCTTGAGGTAGGGCCATCTTCACACCCCTAACGCACCAATCAGCAGATGGTTTCACGGTGCCACCGCCCAGTGAGCGGCCTGGCAAAAAAAATGCCCCGTAGTAGCCAGCTACGAGGCAAGTTATGTGAGGGGTGCACCAATTACGGAAGGAGCCACTTGGTACACCACACCTCACGCTTAATTCGCAGATGCCGCCCGGCACAAGCGAGTCGGTGTCCAATTCGGTCAATCTTCCAGAACACCGCCGCCCCAAAGCCAGAACGGCGCACGAACAGCAAGTAACCAAATCGGTCACAAGCCAAACATTCCAGCAGCCGCGCATTGTGGATTGATGATGTCGGCCAGTGGCCGCTCTTTCACACCAAATTAACCATTGGATTGCCAAGCTGCGCAGGGCACGAGCGCCAGGGCGAGATTGAAGGCTCTCCCTGCGCCCATGGCGCATTACCGCATGTCTTGGCACCGTCATGCGCTCCATCGTCGGCTTGGAGAGTATCGAATGCGGCTCGTGACGTTGGGCGTGATTGTCGGATGCCTTTGCCTTGATCCAATTCAAAGCGTGAAGGCCGCATCTTGGACCTCAGCCAAGTTCCCCGGAGAGCAAAGTCGCGCGGTTCAAGGGTGTGGCGATAATGCCCAGAATGTTGGCGATTGGCTCTGCATAGTCGTCCGTTGCGACCATCCCGGATCGCCACTTAGCCTGCACCTCTCGGTCCCCGAACCAGACATTGAAGGCGATATCGAGCTGGTCACCGACGAAAATGCTTTCGCGCTGTCCGTGGCGCGATCGGTCGATGCGCTTCCCCTGTCAACTCGCGCTGTAACCGTGCCTCATGGCCTTATCAATGCGATGAAGTCAGGCCACGTGATCGTGATTCATGGCTCCCGGCTCCAGCCACCCTACAATCAAATTTCATTGGAGAACTCACGAACGGCTATCGAAAGAGTCGAGGGAGCATGTGCATCCCCATTTCAAGGCGCCACACGCTTCTTGCAGCGTATAGGCAGGAGAATAGGTGTCTTCTGATTGCCGGGCTGTGACGAGAATACATGGGCAGATTGCCGCCGCATCTTGGCCGCTGTAGCGGGCAACGCCGGCGCCATCCCCCACCCCAGTCCGCCTTCCCTTCCTCATAGACGCCGCCACTACCCGGACCCGACCCACCATGGCCCAGCTCCATATGCGTTCAGTCTCATGAATGAGCCCCACGACATGAACGGTGCATGAAGGAAAGCCGCGCAAGCGGGACTTGATGCAATCCGCAGCATCGGGCCGCAGCGGCTAGTGTTGGTTCCAGGGGATCACTGGACCGGGGCATGGAAGCTGGTTGTCGACGTTTCTTACCAAGACTTCCATAAAAAGTCGGTTGGGAGCCCGACTAACAGCCATCGCGGGGCAGTTGCCCCCGAGCCGACATGGCTGGTTCGAAATCCCGCAGCGCAGCACGTTCATGTGTGATATCATCCTCTCCGTTGCATGACCCCCGTGGGAGGATCGCATGGTAATCGACGTCGGACGGCGAGAATTCATCGTCGTGCTTATCGTCGGGCTTGGCGGCGCCACGGACGAGGCTTGTCCAACACTTCGGCCAATGTCTGTTGATTGAGGAACACGCGGGCCGCAGGCTTTGGACCGTCCTTGGTACCAGATGGAGGTGCCAGCATGTCCACCTTGCCGCCGCTTTCGGGAGGGTAAGCCGACTTCACTCACGTTCCATGCTGGACCAGCGCATGAAGAAAATTTATCGCATCCTTGTGATGCTTATCATGGTTGTATCGTTCCTGTTACCCCAGACTGTTGCCGCTCAAAAAAACATCAAGGTGGCCCTTGCGCTGCCCAAGGACGTGTCTGGCATCGATTTCATCAACGGCATGTACACGGTTTTCAAGACCGACCTCGAAACCCGGACCCATGGCGCATTGACGGTTGAGATCATCTATGGCGGCGCACTTGGCACTCCCATCAACCGTATGAATCAGATGCGGAGCGGTGTGATCCAAATGTCCGACGCTTCCGATGGGAATTACGCCACGATCTATCCGGACATCCAGGTGTTGAACATTCCCTATCTCTTCGCGAAAGAGCAGGATGCATGGAAAGTCCTTGATGGGCCCTTTGGGCAGAAGCTCGCGGACGATCTCAGGATCAAAACCGGAATTCGTGTCCTTGGATGGTGGGAATCGGGTGGTTTCAAGCACTTCAGCGCGAACAAACCATTACGGTCCGCGGCCGATTTCGCCGGGCTTAAAATCCGGGCACTCGGTCCGCTCGCCGCGCCCCTGATTGGGGCGCTCAAGGCGTCGGCTGTCCCCATCCCGTTCGGTGAGCTGTACGCAGCGGTGTCGACTGGCCTGGTTGATGTTCAAGACAACTCGCTCAGTGTCTTCCGGCGTATCCGGTTAAATGAGGTGCATAAATTCATTCTTCTATCGGGACACAGCTATGCTGTCGGCGTGCTCGGAATCAACAACGCGTTCTATATCCAGCTTTCACCCGATGAGAGAGCTGCTGTGGATGAAGCGGCGTTAAAGGCAATCGCATTCAATCGTGACGGTTCGCGCAAGGCTGAACAAGAGGCCATCGGGGCCCTCACGACCGCCGGCATCGAATTCATCGAGTGGGGTCCGGATGAGAAGCGGGAATTTCAAGGGATTACCCAGGCTCCTGTGATCAAGTGGCTCAAGACTCAGATTAGTGCACCCAGCTTAATTGACGAGGCCCTGTTGGCTGCGTCACGGTGAATTCTCAAAGTGCATCAGAGCCCACATTCAAACGAATTGGGCTCAAGAGCGATCCCTCCCGACCAAACTCCGCGAACTGGACACACGATTCCAACGCGATGATTTCCGCTTGCGGCCCGGCGGCGCCTTGACCTGCAAGCCGGCTTGGGCGCGAGCTCCCGGCCAAACTCTTCAAACCGCCCACTGCGGACATATTTCAACAGCAAGAAACGGAGTGCTTTAGGCTTGACTGGCGTGTGATGCTCGCAACTCACGATGTGCGCCCCCTATGTCCTTCACCCGACTCTTGAGCGATCAAAATAATGACCCGTCGCTCAATCGTGGACGCAACGTTTCCAGCCAGCCTGGGGCGCAACATATGACCGAATCCTCTGGTGGGAAGTGCCTTGGGGACAACCAGCAACGAGCCAAGGACAATCTCGAATTAAAGCTTGCATTGCTTTGCCCAATTACCCGCCATCCGTGCGAAGGCGATCTTTCTTATCTGTGCGAAGAATACGGCTGCGCTCGCAAGGGTGGCCTATCGCCGCACTCCCATGAGAATTTTTGAATGGCGGAGCCGCCACAATTCGTCACTCGATCACCTCGTCGGCGACCGCAACCAGGGTGGGCGGGACGGTTAGGCCGAGCGCTTTGGCCGTCTTGAGATTGATGACGAGCTCGATTTTCGTCGACTGCTGCACCGACAAAGGCCCAATGCGACCGGGTCGCCACCGATGGCGAAGACGATTGGAATGGTTGCGGTTGCGGCCTTTGCCGCCAGAGACCCGACGTTATCGGACGCAAAGATCACGTCCACCCGGTGATGAACCAGATCAGCCGCAAACTCGGAAAACCGATCATATTGATCTCCCGTGGGCGATATTCGATTGCGACGTTCTGGCCTTCAACAAAATCGGCTTCCTTCAGACCCCGACGCAATCCCGCAAAGTGCGCCGGCGCCTCCTCGCGCGAAGCAATCCCGAGATATCCGATCACCGGCATGGCCGGCTGCTGCGTGCGAGCGGCGAGCGGCCACGCTGTCGCCACGCCGCCGAGCAACGTAATGAATTTGCGCCGCTGCATGTGCTTCCCTCTGCCGAGAGTCATACCCTACCACATCGTTGGCAGGACGTTGGCAGGCCTGCCGCGTTGCGCGTCACAGCAAAATCGCAGGCGATGTCGGGTTCGGGTAGCGCCATAACCGAAACTCATGCACCGCAGCAAAAAACCATTCATGCCGCCAGCGCGTGGGCAATTCCCGCGATGACGTCTGCAATATCGCTGAGCCCGTTCGTGCGCGGCGATCCTGCCATGTGGGGCGTCAGGACGACGTTCTCGAATGACAGCAGCTCGTCGTCGGATCGGCCAGGCTCCTCGTAGAGCGAGTCAAGCGCGAACCCACCGAGATGGCCTGATCGCAGCGCGTCGAGCAGCGCGTCGCGGTCGATCAGTTCCGCCCTCGACACGTTGACGACGCAGGCGCCGGGCTTGATCAGCGCCAGCCGCTCGCGATCGAGCAGGCGCAACGTGGAAGCATCAAGCGGCAGCTGCGGGATGATCCAGTCGCTGTCTGCGAGCAGCGGCTCCAAATCGCGATACCCAGCGCTAAGCCTCTCCTCATCCGCTCCGGGAAGCCTGGTTCGTTGAAAATAGAACACCCGCATTCCGAACGCGGCGGCGCGCAGCGCAATCTCCCGGCCGATCTCGCCGAGGCCGATGATGCCGAGCGTGCTGCCGTTGAGAGTGCGCATTCCGGAGAAGCGCCCCCAATTGGCGCCTGGGGTGTGACGCCTGTCAAAGGGCGCATAAGGACGGTGACCGCCGGGAAGCCGGTCGATGCTGATCACTCCGTTGAGAGCCTGGATTCGCCTCGCGAGCGCCAGCATCAATGCAAAGGCGTGTTCCGCGCAGGCGATGTTGGCACGGCGGCGCACGCCCAGCACCTTGACGCCGCGTGCCGCACAGGCCGCGACATCGATATTTCGAAGAATCGTTCCATATTTGTGAACGACCTTGAGACGCGGCGCGAGCGCGAGCTCTTGCGGACCAACGGTCAGGGATTCGATGACAATGGCTTGCGCCGATTCAAGGTTGTCATGCAATTGGGCCCTGGAGCCGACCAGCCTGACGTCGCTGGGGTAGAGCGAACCCGCCGCCTTTATCACCTGGTCACACCAGCCGCGGAAATCCGGCAAATCGGGCGACATGAAGTCCGCGAACGCGGCCCACCGTTCGCGACTGGTGCTCGGATCGAGGACCACGCCGATCAGGCGAGCCCAGACGTCGTCCTCCACAATCAATACCGGCTTGCTCAACGGCATTGATGGACGCTCATCTTATAGCCGATGCCGTCAATCGGCGCGCGTGCGCCCGCAGGAGATCGAGAAATTGCCGGTGGATGGGGGTTGGCTGCCAATCGAGGCGGGTCGCGACCCCGTCGAACCGGCGCAGATGCGCGGACGCAAACGGCAGCACGGTCAGAGCGCTGTCATCATTGAGCCGCGACTCGACCTGCGACATCAGGGTGAGCCGATCGGTTGAGGCCAGAACCGCCCGGTAAATCTGCATGGAGGTCGTTTCAATGCTCACCCGCGGCCGGTTCTGCGTTTCGGCAAACAGACGCTCGAAGGCCTGCTGGCGCGGCGTGGTCGGTCCGGGCATGATCCAATCGTAGCGGACGAGATCGCACGCCGTGAGCGTTTTCAACGAAGCCAGGGGATGTTTTCTGCGCGCGACGACCACATAGGGATTGGCGAACAAAAGCTCCTCTTTCACGTCGGACGCCCACTCCGGCCGTCGCAGCACGCCGAAGAGAAAATCGAGCTTGCCGGACCGCAAGTCGTGCAGCAGGGCATCGTAATGGCCGTCGACGACCTGAACGCGCGCACTCGGATGGGCGCGCAGCAGCGCATTGATGGCGGCGGAAAGCATCTGGTTGTGCGAGTGCGGGATGTTGCCGATGGCAAGCCGTGAAACGACCGTCCCCCGCGCCGCGTGGAGCTCTTCCAGGCCATATTCGATCTCGCGCAAGGCGAGCGCAAATCGCCTGGCGAGCTCGGACCCCTGCGCCGTGGTGGTCATGCCGCTCGCCGTTCGCCGATACAGGCTGCGCCGAAGCTCACGCTCAAGCTCTCTCGCGGAGCGGTGCAGCGAGGGCTGCGCGATCCCGAGCGAGCGCGCCGCGGCTTCGAACGACTGATTCCCGGAAATCGCAATCAGGCTGCGCAGCTGCGGCCTGGTCAGCTTGTTGATGATCGCCTCGACGCTGCGCCGGCCGGCGAAAGGCGCGCCGACCGCGGGCTCGCCGATGGCAGAGCGGATGTGATCAAAGAACCGCCGCACGCGCGGCAGCAGGATTGCGCCAGGCTCGGTCACATAGCAGCCGGAACGCCGGCGTTCGAACAAGCGCGCCGACAGCCTTGCTTCGAGCGCGTGCAGCGATTGGGTGAGCGCCGGCTGCGAGAGATTGACTTCGCGCGCCGCGCCGCTGACGCTTTCCAGGCGGGCCGCGGCTTCGAACGCGCGCAGCTGCCGAAGCGAAGGAAGATCGGGAGGAACCATGGGATCGGGATCGTGGCGCGCATTGAACGAAAATGCGTTGCCATCATAGCTAAATCTTATGACCGTGCGCAGCATTTCGATTGGCGTTTGCGCCGGGCCGGTGGCACGCCTGCGCCGGAGAAGGTCGAAGAATAACGACGCCGCGCCGCAGCAAAGCGGACCGGCGGATCAACGGGACGGTCCAGGGAGAAACCCGATGCGCGCGCAAGTGGGCGAACGCTCCGCCATCCGGCGTTTTCATCATACGCTCACGGCGGCCCTCGTGTGCACGGCGGCCGTCATCTGCACGGTCTCGGCCGCACGCGGGCAGTCCGCCGGCTACCCGCAAAAGCCGGTCCGGGTGTTCGTGCCGTACGGTCCCGGCGGGGTCGGCGACCTCACCATGCGGCTGCTCGCGGACAAGCTCGGGCAGGAGCTCAAGCAGCAATTCGTGGTCGAGAATCGTCCGGGCGCCGGGGGCATCGTCAACATGTCGGAGGTGATGCGCGCTCGCCCCGACGGTTACACGCTCGGCGAAATGGGCAATGGCCAGGCGATCAGCATGTCGCTGTTCCAGAAGCTGCCCTACAATGTGCTCACGGACTTCGCTTCGGTCTCGGTCGCGGCAAGCTTCGAGATGCTGCTCGCGGTGCCGGACAAGTCGCCCTACAGGTCGCTCAAGGATCTGGTGGACGCGGCGCAAAAGGGTCCGGGCAAGATCAATCTCGGCGCCATCAACCCGGGCAGCACGCAGAATCTGTCCGCCCACCTGTTTCAGCAGGTCACCGGCGCCCAATACACGGTCATCCCCTATCGCACAACGCCCGACCTGGTGACGGCGCTGCTGCGCGGCGATGTCGACCTCGGCTTCGATTACTACGCCGCGCTGCATGGAGTGATCGGTCCCGACAAGATCCGGATCATCGCCACGTCGGGCGAGCGCCGCAATCCATTGCTCAAGGACGTGCCGACCGCCCACGAAAGCGGGTTTCCCGATTACATCGTGACCAGCTGGAACGGGCTCGGCGCGCCAGCGAAGGTGCCGGCGGAGATCGTGACCATCCTCAATGCCGCCGTGAACAAGGCTCTGTCCGACCCGGAGCTCAAAGCAAAGACGCTTAGCCTCGGCATGGAGGCAAGCGGCAGCACCCCGCAACAGATGCATGACCGGCTGGCGGCGGACGCCGCCAAATGGCGCGAGGTGATCGAGAAGGCCGGAATTCCGAAGGAGTGAGCGCGGCCCCGCTCGATCGGGCAAATTCCGTTCCGCTTCGCACGGCGCCCATTCCTGTCGGCCATCGCCAGCGCCGGCCAACGGACATCAGGAGGACGACATGGCGGAGCAACCGCGGCTCAAGATTGCGATCGCCGATTACGGCCACACCCGCGCGCTCAAATCGGGCGCCGTTGCCATCGGGGGCATCGAGCCGGATTTCGTCCAGGTGACGCCGATCATCGGGGCCTTCCGGCGCATGGTGCGCGATCTCGAGTTCGACGTCTGCGAGATGGCGCCGACGACCTACATGATTGCGCGCGCGCTCGGCGCGCCTTTCATCGCGCTGCCGGTCTTCCTGATGCGCCGTTTCCACCACGGCGGCTTCGTGGTCCGTCCCGATGCCGCCATCAAGGTGCCCAAGGACCTGGAAGGCAAGAAGGTCGGAGTGCGCGCCTATTCAGTCACCACCGGGGTGTGGACGCGCGGCATCTTCATCAACGAGTACGGGCTTGATTCCTCGAAGGTGACCTGGGTGGTCGATGACGAGGAGCACGTCACCGCACTCAAGCTGCCGCCGAACGTGGTACACGCGCCGGAAGGCAAGTCGCTGCAGAGCATGATGAAGGCGGGCGAGATCCAGGCCGGGTTTACCGGTCCCGCCGGGGTCGGCCGCGCCGGTCCGCCGGTGAGCGGCTGGGACAAGGCGGGCACCGCCGCTGCCGCTGCGGACACCTATCCGGAACTGATTGCCGATGTCGGGCAGGTCGAGGCCGACTGGTTCCGTCGCAGCGGCATCTACCCGATCCACGGTCTCATTGTGGTGAAGGACGAGCACATCAACCGTCATCCGTGGCTAGCGCGCTCGCTGGTGGACGCCTTTGTCGCGGCGAAAAAGCCGTATCTCGAGGAGCTCAAACGCGGTCACGGCGAGAGCCCGGAAGACAAGCGCTACCGCGATTTCCTGTCGCTGATGAGCGATCCCTTGCCCTACGGCATGGCGGCGAACCGTCCCAGCATCGAGGCCCTGGTCACATACAGCCTGCAGCAGGAGCTGATACCGTCGCGCCCGCAGCTTGATCGGGTGCTCGTCGATATCGATCCTTGAAATCTTGCCCAACCTGAGTGGAGCGCTCATGCCTGTCATAGACATACATCCGCACATCGTCTCGCCCGATACCCGGCGTTATCCGCTGGACCCGCTTGGCGGCACGCAATCCACGTGGTCGAGCGAGCGGCCGACCACCTATGAGACCCTGATCAAGGCCATGGATGAGGCCGGCGTCGACAAGGCCGCGATCGTGCATTCCTCGACCGCCTACGGTTACGACAACAGCTATGTGACGGACGCGGTGGCCGCCGTGCCGGCCCGCTTCACGGCGGTCTGCTCCATCGACGTCATGGCGCCCGACGCGGTGAAGACGTTCGATTACTGGCTCGGGCGGGGCTGCACCGGCATGCGGCTGTTCACCACGGGGAGTACCTTGCCGGACCAGGCGACATGGTTCGCCGACCCGAAGACTCATCCGTTCTGGGAGCACGCGGCGGCGAAGAACATTCCGGTCTGCATGCAGATGAAGCAGGAGGGCTTGCCGCTGCTGCGTCAGATCATGGATCGCTTCCCCAACGTCACCATGATCCTCGATCACCTCGCGCGCGCGCCGTTCGCGGACGGCCCGCCCTACCAGGCGGCTTCCGAGTTCCTCGCGCTTGCCAAATACAAGCAGATCTACCTCAAGACCACGCCCGTTAATGTCGCGCCCAAGAGCTGGGGCAAGGGCACGGCGGATACGTTCTTCGGCAAGGTCGTCGATACGTTCGGCGCCTCGCGCATCGCCTGGGGCTCGAATTTCCCCAACTCGGTCGGCACGCTGTCGGAGATTCTCATAGCCGCGCGCAAGGCATTCTCGTTCGCCAAGGCGTCGGATCAGGACTGGATCTTCGGCAAGACCGCGCACACGCTCTATCCCGCCCTGGCCAAGTGAGAAAGGAATCGTCTCATGGCGACCGCAACAAAGCTCAAGCTCAACACCATGCTTGGCGACTATCCCATCACCAAGGCACTCAAGGCTGGCGCGGTGCGCTCGGATCTGGTCGATCTCGATTTTGTCGAGGTGAAGGTTGCAAACAACCTGTTCAAGCAGGTCGTGCGCGATGCCCGGTATGACGTCGCCGAGCTTGCCATCGTGACCTACCTGCAGGCCAAGGCCTGCGGCAAGCCCTATGTTCTGGTGCCCGCGGTTCTCGTGAGCCGCGGCCAGCATCACACCATCGCCTACAACCCCGACCGCGGCCCGCTCAGGCCTTCCGAGCTCAACGGCAAGCGGGTCGGCGTGCGCGCCTACACGGTGACGACGGGGACGTGGGTGCGGGGAATTCTGGCCGGCGATTACGGAGTCGACATCAACAAGGTGGAATGGATCACCTTCGAAGATCCGCATGTCGCCGAGTATCGCGATCCCGCCGTCGTCAAGCGCGCGCCGGAGGGCAAGGAGCTCACGCAGATGCTGCTCGACGGCGAAGTCGCCGCCGGAATTGTCGGCGACAAGCTGCCCGACCCGAGGCTCAAGCATCTTATCCCGGACGCCGAGGCGGCCGCACAGAAATGGGCCGAGCGCCACCACGGCGTCCCGATCAATCACATGCTGGTAGTGAGGCAGGAGCTGTCGCGTTTACGGCCCGACGCGGTCAAGGACATCTTCCGCCAGCTGCACGCGAGCAAGCGGGCTGCCGGCCTGCCGGACGGCGGCGCGCTCGATCCCTACCGGTTCGGCGTCGAGGCCTGCCGGCCCATTTTGGAAATCATCATCGAGTTCTGCCATCGGCAGCAGCTGATACCGCGCCGCATGTCGGTGGATGAGCTGTTCGACGACACCACCCGCGCGCTGGTCGCGGCTTAGAGCATTTTGACGGGGAAATGACGCATGATGATCGTGGATGCAGGCGTTCACGTGTGGCGGCCGGAAGCGCCGGACCGCCCCTGGATGCCGGGTCGCAGGGCGCATCTGCCGGAGCCGCTGACCTACGAAAAATTCAGCGCCATGATGAAGGAAGCGGGCGTCGCGCACGCCATCCTGGTGCCTCCGTCGTGGGAAGGCGACCGCGTCGATTACAGCCTCGAAGCGGCGCAGAAATATCCCGATCGCTTTGCCGTGATGGGCCGCTTTCCGATCAACAAGCCGGACGAGCGCAGCAAGCTCGAAACCTGGCGCGACCAGAAGGGCATGCTTGGTGTGCGGCTCACGCTGCATCACGAATGGGACCGCGCCTGGATGCAGGACGGCACCGCCGACTGGTTCTGGCCGGCGGCGGAGCGTCTCGGCATTCCGGTGATGCTCAACGCGCCCTATACGCACAAGGAGATAGGCGAAGTCGCCGCACGACATCCGCGGCTTCGCATCATCATGGATCATCTCGGTGCGCGCACCACGCAGAAGGATGATCTGCTCAAGGCTGCCTCGGAGAGCACGGCGACCCTGGCGAAACATCCAAATGTCTGCGTCAAGCTGACCCTGGTGCCGGTGTTCTCGACCGCACTCTATCCTTACAAGAATATTCAGCCCCATATCCGCCGCCTGGTGGAAGCCTTCGGGCCGCGGCGTTGTTTCTGGGGAACCGATGCGTCGGCGATGCTGGAGCGCACCAGCTGCGGCTACGGCGACTGCGTGAAGCTGTTCACGGAGCACATGGATTTCTTGTCCGCCTCGGACAAGGAATGGATCATGGGTCGCGGTCTCGCCGAATGCGTTGACTGGCCGCCGCAATCCGCAAATCGCAAGGAATGATTTCCCTGCAGCCAAAGCGTCTTCGCCGGGCCGCATTGCCGACAATCATGCTGGGGTGCGCGATGGTCGCTTCCCCTCAGGCAGCCGCGCAAGCGCCGTATCCATCGCGTCCAGTCCGCATTGTAACGCCGCTGGCGGCGGGAGCGGCGTCGGACATCGCGCTTCGCATTCTCGCCGAAAAATTGTCGGCTCGCTTCGCTGTCCCGGTGCTCGTGCAAAACCAGCCGGGCGCGGCGGGCGTCATCGCGGAGCGCGCGGTCACGAATGCCCCGGCGGACGGCTACACGATCCTTTGGGCCGGGAACAACACCGCCATCGGTGTGAGCCTGTTCAAGGAGCCGGTTGACCCGCGCGCGGAGCTGACGCCGATCGTCGGGGTAAGCGAGTTTCCCTATCTGTTCGTCACCGGGGAGAGCTCGCCGTTCGGCACCCTGCGAGAGTGGATAGCGGCGGTAAAGGAGAAGCCCGGCACCCTGACGCTCGGCACATCGAGCCCGGGGACGACCAATTACCTTGCCGCGCTTCTCATGCGATCGATGCAGAGTCTCGATTTTACGATTGTGCCGTATCGCGGACCCTCCGAGCTCAGTGTTGCCTTGCTGCGTAATGAGGTGGACGTGGTGATCAACGCCTATGGCGGTTTGCGGTCTCAGATCAGCGCAAAGCAGATTCGCCCGCTTGCCATAACTTCGGCCGATCGGGACCCCGACTTGCCCAATGTGCCAACGATGCAGGAAGCCGGTGTTCGGGATTTCGTGGTGATCTCGTGGAACGCGCTTTATGGTCCGAAGGACATGCCGCCGGCAGCCGTGGAGATGCTCGGCCGTGCAGCAGCGGAAATTCTTGCAGAGCCGAATGTGAAACGGAGATTCAAGGAAATCGGATTCGATGCCAGCCCCTTGGCGGCAGAGCCGCTCGATGGGCGCATGCGCTCCGAAATTGAGCGGTGGGCCCGCGTCATTGCGGAGGGCGGGCTTGAGAAGCAATAGCCGGTGATGGCGCAAGAAACCTGAAACGGGCGCTCTATGGCGGTTCAGCGAGCGTCAGTTCTGCGACTGTCCAACGCGGCGACGTGCATACACATAAGTCAATACCGCCGCCAGCACGATCAAAACAAGGATCGGTCCTAACATTCCCAGTTTTCGGGCGAGCGCGGCGATGTCCGCGCCATGTGAGCCGAGATAACGCCCGGCCGTGGTCCATAGCAGCACCCAAATGGCGCCGCCCAGGGCGTTGAAGGCAAGAAACTGACGCCAATCCATCTCGAGGGTGCCGGCCACGATACCGTTCAACTGCCGCAATACATTGAAGAATCTTGCAAAGCACACCGTCGCAGGACCATAGCGTGCGAAGACCGCCTCGACCTTGCCGAGTCGCTCGGGAGTCAATCCGATCTTGCCGCCAAATCGCGATATCAGTCCGTGGCCAAGCTTCCTGCCGATGACGTAACCGATGTTGTCGCCGATGACCGCACCTGCCCAGGCTGAAATGAGCAGGCTGAGGAACGAGATGTCGCCGCGACCGGCCAGAATGGCCGCGACAACAAGCAGTGATTCGCCTGGAAGCGGCGCTCCAAACGACTCGAAGGTCAAGATCAGGAAGACAGCGCCAGCGCCGTATTCGTGGATCCAATGCTCCAGCGTTGCAAAGATATGGTCGAATTCCGCCACGATGAAGTATTACGAAGTTGCAGGCGTCGAGCGCAAATGCGTCACAGGGCTACCGTGCCACCACACATGATCTAATACTTGCACGGTGTTTCACTCCCTCTCCCCGTTCTTAACAATCGAACTCGGGTTTACCCGAGTTCGATCACTATTGGTGCCCGAAGTCGGATAAATCCGACTTCGGCTGAGACGGTGGGGTGAGGGGCGGGCAAGATTCAGATCATGGAATCGGTGCTCTAGGCCGGTCGCGACAAGTCGGCCGGCGTCGGGATGCGCCCGTCCGGCGTATAGCTGTCAACCGCCTCGGGAAGATTTTTTGAGAGCCTGGAAAGAATCTCTTCCGGGGATAGTCCGGTCTGCTGCGCCACCGTCTCCAGGACGTCCGCCCCGATTATGCGCTCCAAATGGGAAGGCGAAATCTGCTTGTTGGGTCCGTGGCCGACCCACGAATCCGCGACTTCGCCGTGCCCTGCCTGCCTGAAGCTGTCCACCAGATCGCGAAGTCCTCCGCTGAGCATATCGCTGATGCTGGTTCCGGCGAGCAATCCACCGAGCTTTCCGGGAGGGCTGCCGCCCGCGCCGCCTTGTGGCGCCGGCGCCGCACTGCCCGGGCTGCGCTGAGCGGCAGCGAGCCATTCCGCGATCTTGTCCCTGTTTTGATAGCCGGCGATTGCGAGGAGCGCCAACAGAGCTGTCATAGACGGATATCCGCGACTCATCTCATCCTCCTCTTTGCAGCTTCATCTTACCGCCGTGCACCGGATCCCGGTTAGGTCACACGTTCTGCGCACCGCGGCGCGCGAAATACCCCCAGACGACCAGCACTATGATTGCGCCTACGATTGCCCCTATCAATCCAGCGCCTTCGCCGGCTTTGTACCAACCGACGGCTTGTCCCAGAAATGTTGCGACGAAGGCTCCCACAATTCCAAGCAGGGTCGTCAGGATAAAGCCGGAAGGCTCATTCGACCCGGGATGAAGGAATTTCGCGATCACCCCCGCCACAAACCCTATAATGATCGTCCAAATGATACCCATGGCATGCTCCTGCGTTGCACCTCCAGCATGCCATCGCATAGCGTGGCTTTCAATTCCGCGGCGTTCCTTCCGGCGCGTCACGGGGGATGCGCAACCGGGGCCTGCCGATGGCCGAGTCGAGCTCGATCAGTCCAAGGCTGGCGCAGGAATTCTTCGAGACTCTCCGAGAGTATATTCAGCAGGCCTTCAGCGCCCCCGACTCGGGCATGACTTTCGATCGGTATGTTCGGATGAGCCTGGTATGCGGACGCGTGGAAAGTTTTGTCGATCCGCTGCCTGACGATGCATTCGATGCATTGTACCACCTGGCCATGGATGATGAGATGCACAAGCATCTCAAGGAGGCGCTTAGCGGCAACCCGACGTATGCAACCGCTGCCCGCTGCCTCATGGAGCTGATTGAGGAAAAGAAACGAAAATATGTGGAGAACGGGGAGCGCCGCGGTGACAAGTGATGCGTGAAGCTAAGATTCATCCGTACGATCGCTCCACGCCGCCGGCCCGTTGACGCCATTGATTGCGGTCAAGTACAGTTTTGCAGCCAGGTTGGGGCAGATCAGCAAAGCATCGCAAGCTGCATGGCAGGGATCGTTCTGCTTCGCCGCTCCAACAATTTGAGGGAGGCAAGTCGATGAATGGCGCAAAAGGGCAGAAGCTCGTTTTTCCGGGGCTTGCCGGATTCTACGCGAGCTGGGGAGAGATCACATACGCGCTGGTGCGTGTCGTAATCGGTTATATCCTGTTCATGCACGGCTGGCAGAAGTTCAAAACCGGCATCACTGGTGTTGCAGGGTTCATGAGCAAGAGCGGGCTCGTGCCCGGCGAGTTGTTCGCAGGCGCGGCGATGTTTTTGGAGACGGTCGGCGCGCTCTGCATCATCGTGGGCCTGTTCACCCGGTTTTTTGCAGCCGCGATCGCCATCGAGATGGCCATCGCCTTTCTCGTCGTGCACATGTCGAAGGGTTTCGCGGCCAACCAGGGCGGCTTCGAGTACGTGCTGCTGCTGGGCATCGTCTTGCTCGCCATTGCGATCCGTGGCGGCGGTCCCTATTCGCTTGACCGCATGATCGGCAAGGAGCTCTAGGCTCAACGGGGGATACGCGCATGAACGCACTGCAGGCTCTCGACGTCCGCCTTTCCGCCGAGCTCGCCCATAACTGGGGCTGGTTTCTGGCCTTCGGCATCGCCCTCGTGGCGCTCGGGGTGGCGGCGGTCGCGCGCGCGGTGGCCGCGACCGTGGTCTCCATGCTGTTCTTCGGATGGCTGCTGCTGTTTGCGGCCGGCATCGAGATCGCGCAGACGGTGATGGTCGGGAAATGGGCAGGCGTGTTCCAGCACCTCATGGGTGCGGTTCTGTTCGGAGTCGTCGGCCTTCTCATGGTCTGGCGGCCGCTGGCCACCGCCGAGATCCTCACCTTGCTGATGGGCGCGTTCTTCCTCGTCACCGGACTGTTCCAGGTCGTCACGCCGGTGATAATTTCGCTACCGGATTGGGGCTGGCATGTGCTCAACGGGGCGATCACGCTGGTGCTGGGTATTCTGGTGCTGGCACAGTGGCCGGTCTCTGGCCTCTGGGTGATCGGCCTGTTCGTCGGCATCGAGCTCATATTCTATGGGATAGCCTGGATCGCGCTCGCGCTCGATCTGCGCGCAGTGTAGGCATTGGCAGCCGCGACGTTTGTGCGGCCGTCCCAGCAGTCCCCGTTAGAACGCGACCAGCGGCGCGCTCCGACTCGCGCAGTCGAGCGACCCTCAGCTCTTGGCAGCGAACATGCCGGCAACGATCCATAGGACGAGCAGGCTGATCACGATGTACTCGATCGTTTTCCAGTCGTGCAGCATGGGGGGCAAGAGAACTGGCTGGAGGATCAAGCGCCCCAATAGCACTCCTGAG
>Ga0310914_10001099_pt1 | contig 17117 bp, 15 predicted proteins | sample GREbulkMGAN108_FD_203450 | JGI IMG/M metagenome (GOLD analysis project Ga0310914, IMG submission 203450) | Lab enrichment of tropical soil microbial communities from Luquillo Experimental Forest, Puerto Rico - GRE.bulkMG.AN108 | ecosystem: Environmental > Terrestrial > Soil > Tropical forest >... | reverse complement strand
TTCGCGGCCGGCGTCCGGCACCACGTCGCGCTCTCGATCGTCGGAACCGACCGGAGCGACAATGGCTATTTCCACGCCAAGGTCGCCCAGGAGAAACTGATCGAGGCCTCCGGCGTCCCCTACACCATCATCCGCTCGACCCAGTTCATGGAATTCCTCCGCGGCATCGCGGACGAAGGTACGAAAGGAAATACGGTCAGGCTTTCGCCCGGCCTGTTCCAGCCCATCGCGGCGGACGATGTTGCTCCGATCGTCGCCGAGGTGGCGCTGGCGGCGCCGCGAAATGGCATTGTCGAGATCGCCGGCCCGGAACGAGCGCCGTTCAACGAAATCATCGCCCGCTATCTGAAGGCGGTCGGCGACCCGCGTCAGGTCGTGCGCGACCCCGAGGCCCGATACTTCGGCGGCCGGGTCGAGGAACGCTCGCTGGTGCCGTTGGGCGAAGCGCGCCTCGGCCGCATCGGTCTCGACGAATGGCTGCGCCGCTCACAGTCAAAAGCCTGATCCTGCATCGATAGCGTGTCCCGACTATGATGCTGAAAGGAACAACGTATGAAGAAACCTCACTTGTACTTCAGCGCTTACCTGGCGGCACTCCTGATGCTCGCAGCCGTTCCGGCCGAAGCCGCAGACGTGAAGGAACTGTTCGCGATTGATCTCCCGGATTACCCGGGCAAGGAGGGTCGCATGATTGAGGTGTCGTATCCGCCGGGCGCACAAGACATGGTCCACCGGCACGACGCCGATGCCTTCGTCTACGTGCTGGAAGGCCAGATCATCATGCAGTTAAAAGGCAAACCTGCCGTCACGCTCAAGGCGGGGCAGACGTTCTACGAGGGGCCCACCGATGTTCACGTCGTGGGGCGCAACGCCAGCAACACGGAGCCGGCCAGGTTCGTCGTGGTGCTGCTGAAGGGAAAGGGGGCTCCCCTCTTTACGCCAGTGAAAGAATGATGCTCGGCACCGGGCGGCCATTCGCCTGGCCGTACGCATCCCAAATCCGCCTTCATCTATGCGACCGTGCTCGAGGGGCGACCTGCAGTCAGGTCAATGACGGACCCGGTAACGACCTACCAGGCCGGACAGAGCTTCTCCGAGCTGCCCGGCGGATCCCGTTCGGGAACTGAGGTTTAATATCAAATCTGGGAGGAACTACGATGTTGGACCTTGATCAAGCGATTAAAGAGCGGCATTCGACGCGGATGTTTTTGCCCCAACCGGTCCCGAGGGAGTTGGTGAATGAGGCGCTCGCCCTCGCCCAATATGCGCCATCGAACTCCAACATCCAGCCGTGGCATCTGGTGTTTGCGTCCGGAGCAACCCGCGACCGCCTCGTCGCCGCCCTAGTCGACGAGGCCAAGCGTCGACCGCCCAATATTCCCCGGCTGCCTCCATCGTTTCAACACTTCCGCAGCGAGTTAGGCGCTCAAGTCTACGGAGCGATGGGGATCGCTCGCGAGGACGCCGCGGCACATGCAAGCGCAGTCCTGCGCAATTGGGAATTCTTCCGCGCGCCGCTGACTGGTGTGGTATGTATGCACCGGGATCTCGGCCCAGCCGACGCCCTCAGTGTGGGAATGTTCCTGCAAACTTTGCTATTGGCCTTGACCGAACGAGACCTTGGTAGTTCTGTCGAGGTCTCGATCGCGGGGTATCCAGAGATCGTTCGCGCGCAGTTAAATATCCCAGCAGAACTGTCGATACTGTGCGGCCTAGCAGTAGGCTATCCAGACCCAGACTTCGCAGCGAATAAGCTGCACGTCGGACGCGAGCCGATCGGTGAGAATGTGGTTTTTCTTGACAGCTAACCCACGGAAAAAGGGATCATCCCCCATCAACCGCGCGTTTGGGGACGTGAAGGAAGACGCGAGACCCGAAGACACGATTGAGAAGACGCGGCGGCTACTCGGCAGGGATTGATCCCGTATGTCACGTGGGCGCGAGCCCGGCGAAAAAGTAGCGCGCGTTCGCCTCGGCTCCTACGAGTTTAGAAAGAGGGGCGTTTCGCGCTTTGATCTGCGGGATCCCTATCATCTCGCGGTTACTCTGACCTGGCCGCAATTTCTCGCGGCTCTGTTCGTACTTTACCTGTCGGTGAATATCGTCTTCGCCACACTCTTCTGGCTCGTTCCCGGTTCGGTGGCGAATGCTCGGCTGGGCAGCTTCGCGGACGCCTTCTTCTTCAGCATCGAGACTTTGGCGACGGTCGGCTATGGCGAGATGTATCCAGCGACAGGGTATGGCCGTCTGGTTGCAGGCAGTGAGATCGTATGCGGGCTAGCATTTACCGCCATCCTGACCGGCCTCACCTTTGTCCGTTTTTCGCGGCCGCGGGCCAAGTTTATCTTCGCCGCCAATCCGGTGGTGGCGATGCATAAAGGCGAACCGACCTTGATGGTGCGGATCGGCAACGGGCGCGCAACCGGGCTCGCGGACGCGAGGGCACAGCTAAATGTGCTCCTCAATGAGACCGCCGAGGACGGCAACGTGCTCCATCGCGTTCAGGAGTTGCGGCTCGAGCGGGCGCACATTCCGATCTTTCCACTCTTCTGGACGCTGATGCATGTATTGGACGAACGGAGCCCATTACATGGATACGATGCAGCACGGGCGATCAAGGCAAGTGCGCAGGTGTTCGTGCTACTCGAAGCGCACGACCCGACGGTCGCGACAACGGTGCACGAGATCCGCAACTATGCGGCACAAGATATCCGCTTCGGCATGCGGTATCAGGATGCCGTGACTACAGCAGCGGACGGCACTCCGGTCTTGGATCTGACCAAGATCGGAGCTCTGGAGCCTGATGTCGGTGACCGTCCGGAGCAAGGTTGGACGGAGCGGGAAGAAACCGAATAGGCTTCTCCGAGTTGCCTAGTGACCGCCACGGTGAGGCACTCTACCGGTTCAGGCCGCAACGTCGTCTTGAGCTTTCAGGAGGATGCCGTCGGCATTCGCCTGCGCGACGTCATCGGTGTCGACAACATGATGTGGGGCTCGGACATCCGCATAGCGAGTCGACCTTTCCCCGATCGCAAGATCTTGGCGGAGATCCTTGAGGGCGTGCCAGAGGACGAACAGGCCAAGATCGCCGGTGGCAACACCGCCCGCGTCTACGATTTTGATATAGCAAGGCTGACCGTCCCGGCTTGAAGACGCGCGCATCTACGAGGTCCGCGCCCGCGCGGTATCGACCGGAATGCGCCGACAGCGGTGATTGCTTCACTTCGGGACGCCGGCTCGACGCATGCCTTCATAGATGCGTTCGCGTCCGCCGATATACACGAGGTTGTCGCTGCGCGCGCCAGCGCGAAAGCGGCCTATCGTGAAGCTCGGCTCCAGCGCCAATCCGGCCTTGGCCGCAGCATGTGCCTCATCGATCCTGCCCAAATACGCCAATGCAGCGGCGAGCGACAGGTGCGTGAATGCGAAATTGCGGTTGGCCTCTATCGCGCGGCGAAACCACATCACCGCTGCCGCGTCCTGTGCCAGATGCAGCTTCGAGGTTCCGGCGCTGCTCATCCAGTGATGGGCCGCGACATCTTGCGGGCTGAGGCGCAATGCCTCGCGGTAATGGCTTTCGGCTTCCTCCGCCCGCCCGAGTGCGGTTTTGGCCATGCCGATGAGCGCATGGGCGTAGACGAGGTTGCGGTCGAGCGTCAGCGCATGCTCGAATTCGGCAATGGCCTCCGCTCCGCGATTGACGGTGTTATAGAACGAGCCAAGCACGAGGTGCGCCCAGGCGTGGTTGGGCGCCAGCGAGAGTGCCTTGATGGCCGCCGCCTCTGCCGATGCGAGGCGCGCGGCGTGATCGCCCGTTATGAACCCGGCGCCTAGATCCATATCGACCCACCCCTTTGCTGCCAGCGCGTCGACATTGTTCGGATCGAGCAGCAGCGCCCGCTTCAGCAGAGCCTCCGCGGGTTTCAGGTATTCCGCAGTCGACCCCCTATTGATCAGAGCCCTGGCTCGGAAATAAAGGTCCATCGAATCCGGGTCTGGCGACCGCTCGGCGCGCCGCGCCTCGGCCTCAATTAGCTGTGCACCCAGTTGACCAGAGAGCCGAGCGACAATTTCGTCCTGCATTTCAAACAGGTTGGCCAATTCTTGGTCGAACCGCTCGGCCCAGAGCTGGGTGTCCGTGCTGCAATCGCTCAGTTGTACGCTGACGCGCACTCGCGTTCCGCCGCGTTGCACGCTCCCCTCCAGGGCATAGCGCACATTCAGATCGCGGCCGACTTGTCTGAGATCAATTCGCTTGGTCTTGTAGGCGAAGGCGGTACTGCGAGCTATGACGAACGCGCCCGAAATGCGCGACAGATCGGTGGTCAGGCTCTCGGTGATGCCATCGGTAAAATATTCCTGCTCGCTGCCGCCGGCGATATTGGCAAATGGCAGAACGACGATGGAAAGCCGGGGCGGGGAGGCGGCCCGCTGCACGACAGTCGACGCCAATTGTTCCGGGCTACGGATATCGTTCGGGTCGAGTGGGATCGTAACCGTGGCCGTTGCTTCCTGCCGTCGTGAGACAAACCCGCTGTGGGCTGCGGCGAAGGCTTCTGCCATCGCGTCAAACCCGCTGCGGACCACCGGGAACAGGATCTCCCCCGCTGCAGTTAGGGTAAGCGGGCGGGGCCGGCGGCGGAAGAGCGCTCCGCCGGCGACGGTTTCGAGCAGCCGAATTTGGTGGCTGACCGCCGTGGGGGTTAAGCCGAGTTCCTCGGCAGCCGCCTTGAAACTCAAATGGCGCGCAGCCGCTTCGAAAGCTCGCAACGCTTTGAGCGGCGGTAATCTCCTCATCAAGGTCAGTCTAGCTGAATCCGATTCATCTACTGCCTGAAATCTTTGCGTTTGAAACGAGGATCCGCTCCGCTTATCGGTGGTCTGAGAAAAGTTACTCGGTGGCAACAGGAGACAGGCGATGCGGTCGGAGTTGTCCATTGCTCAAACCGTATCCGGGCTTGCCGGCGGGTTTTCCGGCCGGCTGCTCCAGCCCGGGGACGGAGGCTACGAGGAAGCCAGACGGGTTCATAACGGGATGGTCGATAAAAGGCCGGCGCTGATCGCCCAATGCGGCGGGACTGCCGATGTCGGCGAAGCCGTGAATCTCGCCCGCAACCTGGGCCTAGAAGTGGCCGTTCGCGGCGGCGGACACAACGTGGCAGGTCGAGCCACGGTGGAAGGTGGGGTGATGATCGACCTGGCCCGGATGAAGGGCGTTTACGTCGATGCAAGCCGCCAGACAGTCCGAGCGCAAGGCGGTGTCACCTGGGCCGAGCTCAATCGAGAGACGCAGCTGCACGGCTTGGCGGTGACCGGAGGCGTGGTATCGACCACCGGTATCGCGGGGCTGACACTGGGCGGAGGCATCGGATGGCTCATGGGGAAATACGGGCTGGCCCTCGATAATTTGCACTCCGTGGAGTTGGTGACAGCCGAAGGTCGGGTGTTGCGGGGAAGCGCCGAGGAGAACCCGGATCTGTTCTGGGCCGTCCGCGGCGGCGGCGGCAATTTCGGCGTGGTGACGTCGTTCGAGTATCGACTTTTTCCGGTTGGACCGACAGTGACCGGAGGACTGATCGCGTATTCCTTCGAATGCGCCCGGGAGATGCTGCGGTTTTACCGGGATTTCACCGCATCCATTCCTGACGAACACACGGTTGCTGCGACGCTGGTGCACGCCCCTGACGGCTCTGGCACCAAATTGGCGGCAGTGGTCGCGTGCCACTGCGGATCGCTTGCCGAGGGCGAGGCGGCGACGCGACCGCTCAATGAGTTCGGCTCCCCGGTGATCGCGCCACTGGGCGCGATGCCGTATTGCCAGCTGAACCGCATGCTGGACGACGGCTATCCCAAGGGTGCGCTGAATTACTGGAAATCGAGTTTTCTCGCACGGCTGAGCGACGATGCTATCGACACGATGATAGAAAATTTTGCCTGTTGTCCGACCCCGATGGGACAGCTGCTGCTGGAGCACTTTCACGGCGCCGCGACACGGGTGGGGCCGACAGACACGGCATTTCCGCACCGGACAGAGGGCTACAATTTCCTGGTCGCTTCACAGACTATGGATCCCGCGATATCCGACCGGTGCACGGCCTGGGTACGGCAAACCTATGCGGCGATGGAACCGTTCATCGCGCCCGGCCGGTACGTAAATTACCTGGATGACGACGAGACCGGCGACTCGGTCCCGGCGGCATACGGCCAAAATTACCGGCGGCTCCAAGAGATCAAAACAAAGTACGATCCGAACAACTTTTTCCATATGAACCAGAACATCCTCCCGTCAATGCGGCTCGCTGCTCGCCGCACTGACGGGTGATCAGGTCTCAGCTTTTCGCGCGATCGTACTGCCTGCTCGTCGCACCGGGGGCGCTTCGAGGACGTGCATCGCGGCAGGTGCGACCCCGAGCAGACGCGCCGGCAGGGTAAGATCCGCGGGGCCGCTTCCGGAACGCTGCGCGACGCCAGCAGCCGCGCGACCAAGGCGTTCTATCCGGCATTGTCGATGTGCGACATGATCTTCTCCGGCGTCTTCGAGCGTCATCGGCGCCTGACCCTGGCCATCGTCGAGTTCGAGCTGTCCTGGGCGCCGAATATGCTCACCTCGATGGACTACACGTATCGCGAGCCCCACGGCGAAGCTGACCGCCCTGCTTGAAGAGCCAGCGTGCCCGCGCCGCTCACGGAGGCCACGCGCTTCCGGTGCCAGCCCGACGTCGAACCGGCCCTGCCGAGGCGCAGGCTGAGCTGCGCATCATCCCCGAGGCCGCTGGCCATGAGAAAGCCGCGGTTCGTCGCCTGTGATTTTTCTGCGAACCCGAAGGGGGGTGGCGGCGATGGCCGGCGGGTGGGCTCGAGGCGTGCACCATCACCGCGGCCGCGGCGCCAGGTCGTCAGGCAAAGGCGCGGAGACGCCGCGTTGTCTCGTCGGCGAGCCGCTCGACCAGCTCGGCTGCCTTCGTCGCTCGTGCCAGCGCCGCTGACTGCCCAGACGTCAGGGCTGTCCATTCGCGGTCTCCCGAGTCGCCGAGCCTCTGGGTGAGGCTCTGTTGCGCCGGGACCGGAAGCGGCTCCAGCCCGGATGCTTCGAGATCGTCGATCAGCTTGTTGCGGATATAGCGGCACGGCCTGCCGCTGATCACATCGGTGACGGCAGTGCAGGCATCGTCCGCCTCGGCGAGGGCGGCGCGATGCGCGTCGCGAACGTCGGCTTCCTCGCACAGCAGAAAGGCGGTGCCGAGCTGCACGGCGCTGGCGCCGAGCATGAACGCCGCTGCCGCCGTGCGGCCGTCGGCCACGCCCCCGGCGGCGACGACCGGAAGCCGTACCGCGTCGACGACCTGCGGCAAGAGCGAGAACAGTCCAGGCTGCATGCTCATATTGACGCCGGTAAAAGTGCCGCGATGGCCTCCCGCCTCAATGCCCTGCGCGATGATCGCGTCGACGCCCCGCTGCTCGAGCAGTCGCGCTTCGGCGACTGTTGTCGCGCTCGACAGAATAAAGATCCCCGCCGATTTGAGCGCCCGGATGACCTCGGGCTCAGGCAAACCGAAGTGAAAGCTCACCATCTCCGGCTTGGTGTCCAGCAACACAGCAACGTGCTCGGGACCGACATCGCTGACGCCGCCCGCGGGTTCGGGCACTGGCCCCAAACCGTGGGCGTCGTATTGGATCTGCAGATGCTGCCGCATCGCCGCGCTGGTCTCGGGCCCGCAACGCGGATCGGGCCAAATCGGGTAATTGACGTTGAGACTGCCGCCGCTTTGCTGGCGGAACGCGGCGATGCGGCGCGCTGCCTGCTCGGCGCTCCGGCCCCACATGCCGAGGCCGCCCAGCCCCCCGGCATTGGTCACCGCCGCCGCCAGAGCCGGCGTGCTCGCGCTGCCCATCGGAGCCTGCAGAATGGGCCATTTGAGATGCAGGCTCTCAGTCAAGGCGTTCGTCGGCCACATGCGCGTGTCCTCGTCAGCAAACGTAGCAAACGTAGGGCGGGTTAGCGAAGCGTAACCCGCCAAAACGAGATCCAGTGCGGCAGATGGCGGATGACGCTGTGCTCATCCGCCCTACAGATCGTTAGCCCTTTCTGGGCGACCAGCCATAAGCTCTGGCGCAAGCGCCGCCCATCAGCGTGGCCCGCTCGGCCTCGCTCACGCAGTTGGTCTTAACGAAAGGCTCGACGGCCTGCTCGTAGTTGACGACGGCGAAGGCGCGCGTCCAATCCGTGCCCCACAGGCAGCGGTCGAAACCCCAGGCGTCGAACACGCGGGCGAGCGGGTCCCAAATATCCGGGAAAGGATACGGCTGCCGGGACAGCGTGCAGGCGCCGCTGACCTTGATCACCGCGTTCGGGCGCCTGGCGAGTTCGAGCACCTTCGGCAGGTCGGCCCAGGGCTGCGGCGGCGCGGGCGGCACGCGCGGCTGCAGGATGGCCAGATGGTCGATGATGAACCGCGTCTCGGGGTGGCGATCGATCAGCGCGGTGCCCGCGTCCACATTGCCCCAGAACAGGACGTTGACCGGGAAATCGTGGCGGCTGGCGGCGCGCGCGATCCGGTCGAGGCCCGGGTCGTCCGGCGCGCGGTTCGCCTCCTTTGTGAGCATGATGCGGACGCCGACCGCGCCCGGCGTCTTCTTCCAATCGGCGATGACATCGGCCACCGCTGGATCGTCCGGGTTGACCGGCTTGACGAGCGCGAACCGGCCGGGATGGGCCCGTTGCACCTCCACCGCATAGCTGGCGTCATACTGGTACATGGAGAAGGCGGAGATGAAGATCGCGCCGTCGACGCCGACCTTGTGCATCGACGCCACCATCTCGTCACCGGTGACGTGATCGGGCCAGTTCGGCACGCTGTGCCAGGGCCGCTTCGGCGTGTTCGCCTCATATACGTGGACCTGGGAATCGATGATCGTCATCAGGAAAGCTCCTCTGTGCCACGCTAGTTTGGCTGTCACCACCGGTTCCTGTCCAGAGGGCCCGCGCCACCTGGCTCTGGAGGCGCGCTTCTGCCGTCCGCTACCTAGTGGTCGGCCAGGCGGTACCGCAGCAAGTCGGCGAGCGATGGCGCCAGGCCCGGCAGTGTCGTCAGCTCGTCGGTATCGAGCGCGACCAGGATCGAACCCAGCACCGCCGTGAAGGCGCCGATGACGACGGCGGTGTTCATGACCTCGTAGTCACGGTTGATCAATTGCGACAGAAACAGCCGGAAGACCAAAGAGAGCTGGAGGATCGGCGTCACCACCATCAGCGGCGCGACCGCGAGCGATGCGTAGACGAAGGCCTGGGAGATGGCGACCAATACAGCCGAGGAGAGAAACCACGGCAGGTTTTCACGCCTCATGCGCCGTATGTCGCGCCAGGCGCCGGGCTTGAGCAGGATCAGCGAGAAGAGCAGCGTCGCCGCCGTATAGGCGAGGCAGCCTGCGGCCGCCGTGCTGGCGCCGGGCGCCTCCAGGAATGCCTGGCGGGCCATCAAGGGCGAGCTGCCATAGCACATCGCCGCAGCCAGGCCGAAGATGTAGCCCGAGAGGACGCGCGGCTGGAAGGTCGGTTTGGGCTTCGGTTCCGGCGCGGCCGGCTCCCCCTGTGCGAGTACGGTCGGGACGGGCACCGCCGCCGGCAGGGGTGTCGATGCCTTCTTCTTGCTCCCTCCCGCATTGCTCTGGGTGATGAAAGAGCCGCCCAGCATCAAAACCGAGCCAATCGCCTGCAGCACAGTGAATTTCTCGTGCAGCATCGCCACCGCCAATATCATCGCGAAGGGTACCTGCAGCTGGACCACCGGCGCCGTCAGGTTCACGCCCATCAGCTGGTTGGACTTGTAGTTGCAGTAGCGGCCGATAACGAAATGCACGACGCCCTGGCACGCCAGCCAGGCGAGAGCTACCGTCGGGAACAGCACGAGCTGGCCCAGCTCGCCGAACGCGACGGTCATGACCAGGAAGGAAAGTCCGCCGATCGGCACGGTCAGAGCCATGCCTTGCAGCACGCTGCCGGTCACCACCCCCCTGCGCATCGTAACGTTGTTCAGCGCAAAGGTGAACGCGCCGAGCGCAGCGTACAGGACACCGAGCAAGAGTTCCCCCCTCAAAGACCTATTATCTTGCCCGCCTGTCTACATCATGCCTTTGGTCATACCGTCACGTCGGGGGCAACACCACCCGCGCCTACCAATTTGACGTGGTGCGGCTGCCCCTCCGTGCTTGAAGAGCCAAACCTCTCTGCGGATCGACGAGGCGATACGGATCGAACTGCAGCGCTCACCCACGCGGCGATGATAGAATACGACGACCCGCCTCGAGCAGCATATCGCTGATCCACGCCCCTTGCATCGCGTCCCCTTGCATCCTGCGCCCGGCCTGCCGGATGCGATTTGTGATTTCCTGCATTGTCTTGACAACTTCCGGATGGTCGGGTTGGCCGGGATAGCCAAGACTTTGGGAAAAATCGTTCGGGCCAATGCTGTAGAGGTCAATGCCCGGCACTGAGAGAATGGCGTCGAGGTTGTCGGGCACGGCGCGATCTTCCAGCAAAGCGCAGACCAGCATCTCTTCGTTGGCCTCGCGGTAATACGCCGCCTTGTCGGCAATCCCGGCATTGTAGTCGGTGCCACGGTTGGCCCCGAATGACCGCTCGCCAACCGGACCGAAGTAGCACGCCCGCACCAGCTGGCGGGCGTCCGCCTCGGTGGCGATGTGTGGGCCCAATATGCCCATGATCCCGCGATCGAGATAGCGCAGGATGGTTGACGAGCCGATGTCCGGCACCCTGGCGATCGTTGTCAGGTTATGGCGTTCGGCGGTCCTGCAGAGGTCCTCGAGCTGGTCGAGGCCAAACGGCCCATGCTCGCCATCGATGAAGACGAAATCGAAGTCGAGCTTCCCCAGAATGTCGATCACCCATGGGGATGGGAAGGACAGGTTGTAGCCGTAGGCCTTGCGTCCGGTCCGCATGGCGGCTTTGACACGGTTGGGTTGCTTCATCGTATGTCCTCTTTTGTGCGGCGACTGCGATCTGGTCGCCCCATCCTGTCGGTGTCTGGCCTGTCGGTGTTTGGCCCGTTGGTAGCGGCTGAACTCTGCACCGGGAGAGCCAGTCCTCCAAGATGAGATGCAAAGCGCCGAATGAGCAACCGCCTCTATACGCCGATTTCGGTCCTTCATCACGATCGGCCGCCGATTTCCGACCCGAAATCGACGTGCTCGTCGACATCCTGATCGGCGCCAGGTCCTCCGGTAATCGGCCGTTTAACGGCCCACAGCGCCGCGAGACCGGCTATAATCCACCGTTTCCTACCCGACCGGAGCGCCCAGATGAGCGACTTTCCGAGCTGGCATATCGTCGGCGACTGGTTCGACAACTGCAGTTGTGCGGTTCCCTGCCCGTGCACCTTTGCCCAGGCGCCGGATAATGGCTTCTGCGAGTCGGTGCTGTTCTGGCACGTCCGCGAGGGCTACTACGGCGACGTCAAGCTCGATAATCTCAGCTTTGTGCGGGTCGGGCGCTGGGAGGGTGACCTTTGGGCGAGACAGGCGACTGGAGTCGCTGGCCTCTATATCGATGATCATGCCGACGATCGGCAGATGGAGGCGTTGCCGATGATTATCGGCGGCCGCGCGGGTGGCTTCCCCGGCTGGGTCAACGAGTGCTTCGCCGGAGGGCGGAAGAGCCGTGGCATCGAGCGAGCCCAGATCACCTACGAGATTGCGCCCGATCTCGGGCATTGGGGGGTCGACATCATCGGCAAAGTGAAGGCCTGGGCCAAGGCGATCAGCGGACCAACCAGCCCGCCGGGGAAATATCCTCAGCTGATAAACGCCCCGGGCAGCGAAACCGGGCCCGGGCCGCAGGTCGTCACGTGGGGGAAGTCGACGATCCTATCGGTCGACGCGCACGGCTTTAAGTTTGAGTACACGCTGAATTCGGCGAAGCACATCCCGTTCGACTGGGTCGGACCCTGACAGTGTCGTAGATCACCGAATGACGACCACTGGCACAACGGTCCTCGAAGCCGTGCTGCGGCGAGACCGCATCGTGGTGGTTGCCGCTCTTGTCTCAGTCATCACGCTTTCTTGGATTTGGATCCTGCTCGGCGCGGGCACCGGCATGACCGCGATCGCCATGACCCTCGGATCGGGAATGCCGGGCGTCGCGGCCATGTTGATGGAGACGGCGGCATGGTCACCAGGATACGCCGGTCTGATGTTCGCGATGTGGTGGGTGATGATGGCCGCCATGATGCTGCCGAGCGCGTCACCGGTACTGCTCTTATTCGCTCGGATAAACCGCACCCAAAAAGCGGGCGGCCGTCCTTTTATTCCCACCGGGATTTTCGCCGCTGGGTATTTGGCGGCCTGGGGCGGGTTCAGTGCGCTCGCGACAGCGTTGCAATGGAAATTGGAGCAGCTTGATCTGCTGTCGCCAATGATGGTGACGACTAGCCACTGGCTCGGCGGTGCGATTCTGCTCGCCGGTGGCGTTTGGCAGTTGACGCCCGTCAAGACCATCTGCCTGCGACATTGCCGTTCGCCGATGGGCTTCCTTGTCCAGAGTTGGCGGCCGGGACGGCTTGGCGCCTTTAGAATGGGGCTCGAGCATGGGAGCTACTGCTTGGGCTGCTGCTGGTTCTTGATGGGGCTGCTTTTCTTTGGGGGCATCATGAATTTGTTTTGGATTATCGGCCTGGCCGGCTTCATCCTTTTGGAGAAAACCATGCCGATGGGCTCCCGTATCGGACGGATCGTCGGCGTCGGCGTTGCTGCCTGGGGGGTGTTGCTGCTCGCAACCACGACACTCACGGTCGCGGCGCCAACTGACTATCGCTTCGAGGTAGTCGAGCTACAGCCCTCGGTTCCGGGCAAGACCATGGTCACGGTTCGCCTTCTGCATGTGCAGGACAAAAAGCCCGTCGACGGAGCTGTCATCCTTGAATCCAAAACGGACATGGGCCCGAGCGGCATGGGCGAGATGTCGGGCAAGGTGACGGCAACCACATCCGATCAGCCCGGGCTTTATCGCTTCTTGATCGAGACTGGGATGGCTGGAAAGTGGGAGCTAATTCTCACTGCGAAGGTGCAAGGGGAGGCCGGTCCTGTCACCGGCAAGATCACCTACGACGCCAAATGAGCCGAACGACAACCAGAGCTCCGTCGTCGCGCCATGCTGCGCAGTCGTCGCCGCCCTTAGTTCAGCCGGCCTTTGTGGCTCAGATGGATATGCGCGAACTGACCGTACGTGCTGGTCAGATCCAGTGCAATCGGACCGCTTGTCTTGCTCGTGCCGCTGCCGATCTCGGCCAGGCGGAATTCAAAACTCTGCGGAAAATCGATCCTGACACGATGTTCGGCACCGGTTACGGGATTGCGGATCGGTTCACCGACCGACCGCACCAGGCCGGGGATTTCAAGCCGGGCTCGGCGCGCGTCGACATCAACCTCAAAGTCGATCGGACAATACAACGGGTCGTGCTTGGTCGGACACATGGCGCTGAAGACCCACCACACCGTGGCCATGTCCTGGGTTTCCTGTCCGGACAAGATTTGCGCGAGGGCATTGCGCTGACGCGCATCGGCGCGCTCGTCGATAACGATTTGCATCACCCCGTTACCCTCGTGGACTGCGCCGGGCCACCGCCACATGACGGCCGCGCGCAAACCATCCAGACGCACATCTCCAAAATTACCTTGATGAACCTGATAACCCGCCACCGCCTCGCAGAAGCCCTTGTCCGGCAGCGCGTTGAACTGGCAGCCACAGCCATAAGCGCAGTTGCAGTTGGCAAACTCGGTGCCCTTGATCTCCCACGCGACTGAGACGGTCATCGCCACGCCTCCCTTTGCCTATGTTGAGGCACTTCCTATTCGTTGCATCCGTGATCGTCGAGAATGCCGGCGACCGCGAAAACGCGGACCTCGCGCCGGATACCCTTGGCGGCGATGCTGCCGCGTTCCTCGGCGCGCACGATGCCGCGCACCAGTGCCCAGGTCGGATAGGAGATCAGGATGCCGCCCGGGTCGGCGTCCGCTTGGATCCGTGCCGCGAGATTAACCTCGGCGCCGATGATCGTGTAATCCATGCGGTCTTCCGAGCCGAAATTGCCGACGTTGCAATAACCGGTATTGATGCCGATCCGCATCTGGAAGGGTTGCTCGAAACCGCTGGCGTGCCATTCCTGCTGCAATTCGACCATCTGCCGCTGCATGGCGACAGCCATCCGCACGCAGGCCCGCGCGTCCTCCTCGGCGCCTTTGGTTTCGGGATCGCCGAAAAACATCAGCATCGCGTCGCCGATGAATTTGTCGATGTGCGCGCCGTGAGCCAGCGCGATCTTCGACATTGCGGTGAAATACCGGTTCAACATCGCCGTCAGGTCTTCCGGCTGCATGTCGGCGGTGGTCGCGACAAAATCCTTGATGTCGCTGAAGAACACCGTCAGCCGCTTGCGTTCGGTGGCCAGCTCCACGTCGCGCGAGCCGGCGAAGATCGAGGCATAGACCTGGGGTGAAAGGTATTTGGAGAGCTTGACCGAGAGGCTCTCCAGCATCCTGGTCTTTTCGTCGAGAGCGGCGTTCCGCTCCTCGATCTCTTTCAGCGTATCGCGCAGCAGCAGGTGGGTCGCCACGCGCGCACGCACGACGGTGGGGTTGAACGGCTTATGAATGTAATCGACCGAGCCGAGCTCGAACCCCTTTGCCTCATCCTCGGCTTCGGTCCGCGCCGTCAGAAAGACCACCGGAATGGCCGCGGTCTCGGGATCGGCCTTGAGTCGCGCGCAGACCTCGTAGCCATCCATCTCAGGCATCGTCACATCGAGCAAGATCAGGTCCGGCTTTTCGCCGGCACCAGCATGTTCGAGCGCCTTGGCGCCGCTGGTCGCCACCTTGGTGCGATATTGATCCTTCAGGATGGCCAGCGCCGCGGCGATGTTGGCCGGCGTATCGTCGACGATCAGAATGGTCTTGTCCGCCATAAGGTCCGATGACTCCGTAAATCCCTCCCCCTGGATGGGGGAGGGTTTTGGGGGGGGTGGAAGCACGAGAACCGGCGCCGATAATTCATCCCGAAGCGCGGCGCCCTCGGCCACGTCACCCCCACCCTGACCCGCCCCCATCAAGGGGGCGGGAAAGCGCGATATTGCGCACCCGGACGAGGGCGGCGTCGAAGTCGAAATTGGTGACCTCGCGGAGGAGGGCCTCGGCCTCTTCTTCGCCTAAGGCGTGCTCCAGCAGCTCCTGTGCGGCGAGCGCGCAATCGAGTGCGGCGCCATTGCCGTCGGCCAGCATGGTTTCGAGTTGAGAGAGGGCGGCGCTGAGGGCGGCGCCGTCGGCGCCGGCCGTTGCCGTTTCAAAGCGGGCGGTAATCGCCTGCAGCTCTACCAATGCTGCATCGAAGGCGAAGTTCTGCACCTCGCGGGTCAGCCCGGCAAACTCCTCGGGGGTCAGCGCTTGGGCCAGCATCTCCTGCGCCTCGAGCAGGCAATCGAGGGCGGCGCCGTCGCTGTCGAGCAGCAGAGCCTCCAGCCGTCTGAGCAATGGGAGCACGGCCGAGAGATCGGTTGATCGCGGTGCTGCGGCCTGCACCAGTGCTGTTCGGATCGCCGCGATCACGGCCGCGGTCGCCTGCTCCATTGCCATCAGATCGTCCTCGATCCCCTCCAGCCTGTCGTGCCGGATGCGGTCTTCGACGACCGCCGCCGCTTCGCTTGGCCGTTTGATGCCGAGGGTGGCCGAGACACCTTTGAGCGTGTGCGCCAGCCGTTCGGCCGTCTTCATGTCAGCGGCGGCGAGTGCGGCGCGCAGCGCGGTCGGTGTGTCGGCCTGGTCTTCGGCATATTGCCGCAGCATGGCGCGGTACAGGCGCTCGTTGCCGCCCACCCGGTGCAGGCCGTCCGTCGTATCGACCCCGGCGATTCCGGTCAGCTCGGCGGCAGCAGCCTCGCGAGGCGCGGCGCTGGCGCGGGGCACCACGCGCTGTCCGGCGAACGCCAGCACCGTCCGGTACAAGAGATCCGGATCGATCGGCTTGGTGATGTGGTCGTTCATGCCTTCGGCGAGACACTGATCGCGCTCCTCGGCCATCGCCTGCGCGGTCATCGCGATGATCGGCAAGCTGTCGTAGCGCGCATCCGACCTGATTGCCCGTGTGGCCTCGTGGCCGTCCATGATCGGCATCTGCATGTCCATCAGCACGATGTCGTAGGGCGGCGGCTGTACGGTGCCGGTGATCGCGGCCGCGGCCTCGCGGCCGTCATTGGCGATGCTCACCGCAGCACCGGCACTCGTCAGCAATTCCACCGCGATCTGCTGATTGACGGCATTGTCCTCGACGAGCAGCACGCGGATGCCGGTGAGGTTCGGCACTGTCGCCTCCGGCAGCGCAGACCGCGGCTTGCCGCCGCCCGCAAAGGTCTCGACCAGCATGTCGTAGAGCGAGGACAAGGTGATTGGCTTTGTCAGGAACCCCACCGCCCCGGCATCCTCGGCCGCCTGGCGCACCACCTCGGTGGCAAAGCCCGTCACGATGATGATCTGCGGCGGTGACCCACTCGCCTTGTCGTGAAGGATCGTCCGCGTCGCCTCGGCGCCGTCGATCCCCGGCATCCAGTGATCCATAAAGACCACCCGATAGGGATCCTCGGCCGCTGCCCGATCGAGCTCGGCATAGGCCTCGCGCGCGGACCCGACGCTATCGGCGCGCAGCTGCAGTTCCCGCAGGCTGCGGGTTAGGATCTCGCACGCCAGCGGATTGTCGTCGACCACCAATGCCCTGATACCGGCGATCGCCACCGGCATCGCCTGCCGCGGCCGTTGCCGCGCGGTGACGCCGAGCCACAAGGTGACGCGAAAGGTGCTGCCGATCCCGGCCTCGCTTTCGACCTCGACGTCGCCTTCCATCATCTCGGCCAGTCGCTTGACGATGGTCAGGCCCAGCCCCGTGCCGCCATAGCGGCGGGTGGTCGACCCGTCGGCCTGACTGAACGCCGAGAACAGCCGGGCGCTCTCTTCTGGTGTCATGCCGATGCCGGTGTCGGCGACCGCGATCTCGAGGCAGACCCGGCCGTCTCGCTCTTGGCACCGGGTGATCGATACCTCGATGTGCCCCTTTTCGGTGAACT
>Ga0310914_10001098_pt1 | contig 17130 bp, 20 predicted proteins | sample GREbulkMGAN108_FD_203450 | JGI IMG/M metagenome (GOLD analysis project Ga0310914, IMG submission 203450) | Lab enrichment of tropical soil microbial communities from Luquillo Experimental Forest, Puerto Rico - GRE.bulkMG.AN108 | ecosystem: Environmental > Terrestrial > Soil > Tropical forest >... | reverse complement strand
AGCGGCACGGCGGACGCGCAGGCGGCGGCGCGACCCATGCCTGGCTGCGCGTTTATCTCCCGGGCGCCGGCTGGGTCGAGTTCGATCCGACCAACGGCATCGTCGGCAATCACGATCTGATCCGTGTTGCGGTCGTGCGCGATCCGCGACAGGCAGTGCCGGTCTCCGGCACCTGGACCGGCTTTCCATCGGATGCGCTGGGGATGACAGTCGAGGTCGAGGTCACCGACGAGACCGGACCGGATGTGCGACGGAGGGCGCGCCGTCGAGGATCGTCCGCAGCGTAACCGGACGGAATCCCCACACATCGACACCGACATCGAACTGCCGCGGCTGCGGCTTTAACGTGCCGTGGCAATGGCCGTGCAGATTGAGCCAGCGCTTCGCCATGCCGCGCCATGTCCGAAACGGGTAATGGCAGAGCACCAATGAGAGGCCTTCGACCGTGATCTCCGTGTAGGGTTGCACGCTCTGCCAGCCGCTTGCCGCTGTTGTCGCGGCGGCATCGTTGTTGCCGGTGACCAGATGCTTGCGGCCGTTCAGCCGGCCGAGCAGCTGCTCGACCACCGCCTGATGCTGGCGGATCGCGAAGTCGCCGAGATGCCAGAGTTCATCATCCGGCCCAACCGTTGCGTTCCAGCGCTCGACGATCGCTTCATTCATTGTGGCGACCGATGAGAAGGGCCGCCGGTACAGGCCCAACGCACCGCCGTGTCCGAAATGCGTGTCGCTGGTGAAAAAGATCGCCATATCGCTCGTCTGACTCAACTCGCGGCTCTCTCTGAGGAAATGAAATGCACAAACAGGATGCTATTCCGGCACCGTCGGGCCCGAGCGGCGCCCCGCGCGTCGTGGCTCCGCTCGTCCAACGAGAACGCAGCGACCAGGTAGCGGCGATTGGGCTGCCGAAGCCATGGCTGCGCGACCTCTACCACAATTTGCTCACCCTTCCGTGGCCGATTTTTCTCGTTGCTCTGTCCCTCGTCTATCTGGGACTGAACGTATTGTTTTCGCTCCTTTATCTGGCGGTGGTGATGCAATCGCAAACGCGCGGCCCGGGGCGTTTGCGGACGCGTTCTTTTTCAGCGTCGAGACCCTCTCGACGATCGGCTACGGGCAGATGTCGCCGGCGACGCTTTACGGAAACATCATCATGACCTGCGAAGCGCTGGCCGGATTGATGCTCGTGGCGGTCGCCGCTGGCCTGATGTTCGCACGCTTCTCGCGGCCGACCGCGCGCGTGTTGTTCAGCAAGGTCGCTGTGATCGCGCCGCACGACGGTGTACCGGCGCTGACGCTGCGCCTGGCCAATGTGCGCCGAAACCAGATTCTGGAGGCGCAAGTTTCAGTGACCCTCGTTCGCGACGAGCGCACTGCCGAAGGAGAATGGATGCGGCGTTTTTATGATCTGCGGCTGGCGCGGCACCGCAGCCCAATTTTTGCAATGACATTTACGGTGATGCACGAGATCGATGATGCGAGCCCGTTGAGGAACGCGACGCCCTCGTCTTTGGCGGTAGAAAGCGCGGAGATTGTCGTGACAGTCACCGGAATTGACGAGATCACGGTGCAGCCGGTCCATGCCCGCACGTCTTATCTGGGTCACGAGGTGCTGTGGGACCACCGCTTTGCTGACGTTTTTATTGAGACCGAAGACGGGCGGCTCGCTATCGATTACCGCCTGTTCCACGATACCGAACCGATTGAGCCCCGGACGTAGAGCGATTGTTGAGTCGCGCGGCCGCTTCTTGACAGCCGGCGAACAGGTTCCAATGTTAATGTGACATACATTTACATCGGGCCGCCGATCATGCATCATCATCCGGCTCTGCTTTGGCCGCTTGGCCTCCTGTTTCTCGGATTTTGGATGGGGAGTAGGCGAATGGCATGTTGGGCATACGGCAACGGGGATCGCTGGCAGCGTCGCGTGGAACGAATGCAGCGGCGGATGGAGCGAATGCAAGCGGCCGCGGAACGATGGGGCTGCGGCGCTCGAGAACGTTCGAGCGGCAATCGGGCGTTTGACGAATACCGCGCCGAGGCGTTGCGCCGGCTCGAAGAAGAGCAGCGTGAATTCATGGCGTTTCTCGACCGGCTGCGTCTTGCTAGGGATAAGGTCGAGTTCGACCAGTTCATGGCCGAGCATGGCCGCCGGCCCAACGATTCGGGGTCACAGCCGCCGGCCGGTTGAGCGCGCCTCCGCTAGATGATGCCGCTTTCGCGCAACCTCGCGATCGCCGCGGCATCATAGCCGAGTTCGCGCAACACCTCATCAGTGTGCTCGCCTTGCTCGGGGGTCGGGCGTAGCTCGTCAGGCTGCGGGTAGCGGCTCATATGGATTGGCTGGCCCACCACCCTCTGCGGCCCGAGCTTGGGGTGGCTGATGGGTTTAGCGATGCCGAGGTGCTGCACCTGCGGGTCGGCGAAGGTCTGGTCGATCGTGTTGATCGGCCCGCAAGGCACCCCGGCCTTGCTCAACAGCTCGACCCAATAAGCGCTCGGATGCCGACGCATGATTTCGTTGAGATGCGCAATCAGCGCGGGCCGGTTCCGCGCGCGTGAGGCGACCGTCACAAAATCGGGATCGTCGAGCAGATCCCTGGCTCCGGCGGCTTCGCAGAACCGGCGCCATAGATTGTCGCCGGAGGCCGCGACGTTGATATAGCCGTCAGCGGTCTGGAACATGCCGGTGCCCGGCGAGGTCGGATGAAAATTGCCTTCTTGCCCCGCGACCTCGCCCTTCATCAGGTACCGCGCCGCCTGGAAGTCGAGCATAAAAATCTGCGCCTCGAGCAGCGAGGTCTGCACCCATTGGCCCTCGCCGGTGCGCTCGCGGTCGAGCAGCGCCACGACAATACCGTAAGCGAGCAAGAGGCCGGCCGAGGTATCGTTGATCGCGATCCCTACGCGAACCGGGCCTTGGCCCGGCAGCCCGGTGATCGACATCAGTCCGCCCATCCCCTGGGCGATCTGGTCGACGCCGGCCCTACCAGCGTAAGGACCGTCCTGGCCGAAGCCCGAGATGCTGCCGTAGACGATGCGCGGATTGATCTTGCGGACCGCCTCGTAATCGATGCCGAGCCGGTGCTTCACATCGGATTTGTAGTTCTCGACGATGACGTCGGCGCGCTCGGCGAGCTTCATGAAGATCGCGCGGCCCTGCTCGCTCTTCAGGTTGAGGGTCATCGCCCGCTTGTTGCGGTGCAGGTTCTGGAAATCGGGGCCGTCACGGCGGCTGCCGGTCGCGTCGATCAGCTCGCCCGTAGGTTCGATCTTGATGACCCGAGCGCCCCAATCGGCGAGCTGGCGCACCGCCGTCGGCCCGGCGCGATGCGCGGTCAAGTCGACGACGAGGAAATCATTCAACGGCAGCGGACGAGCGGTCATCAATTCTAACTCCGGATTTTGCACGGGATCACATGGCGGGGCGTGAGCGGATGTTGTCGGGGATCTTGCGCGGCAGGAACTGGCCGTCGCTGAGGCTCGCGTGGAACTGACCCTTCTCGACGACGATCTTGCCGCGCAGGATCGTCATGCTGGGCCAGGCGGCGACTTCGTGACCCTCCCATGGGGTGTAGTCGGTCTCGTGCAGATCCTCTTTGCGGATGACGCGTCGCGAGCGCGGGTCGAGCAGCACGATGTCGGCGTCCGAGCCCACCGCCAGCGCCCCTTTGCGCGGATAGAGCCCCATGATCCGGGCCGCATTCGCCGAAGTGAGGCCAACGAAATCCGGAAGGCTGTAGCCGCGCTTCTCGACCATGTGCGTGTACATCAAGGACATGCGCGGCTCGACCCCGGAGTTGCCGCCGGTGGTATCGTCGATGCGCCGGCCCTGCAGCTTGACCTTGAGCGGGCAGCACACCTCGTCGGTAGCGATCGCCTGGATCACGCCATGGACGGTCGCTGCCCACAATGCCTCCTGGTCCTTCGCAAACTTTAATGACGGATAAGTGTGAAACATCTGCCCGCCCGGACGCTTATAGTCCTCCGCGGTGTAGAGCAGGTATTGGTGCAAGGTTTCGCCGTAGATCGCATGGCCTTCTGCGCGTGACCGCGCGATCGCCGCGACGCCGGTCGCCGCCGAGACGTGCACCATGTAGAGCGCCGCGCCTTCGACGTTCTCAGCGAGCCGGATCACGCGGTTGAACGAGAGGTCCTCCGACAAGGTGTTGTGGACCTCGGCCATGTTTTCGAAGCCGACCCGATCTTCGCGGATCAGCTTTTCGTACATGTGCATGACGATGTCGTTGTCCTCGGCATGGATCGCGGCGATCCCGCCGGACGTGCCGAGGATCTTCAATACCTCCCAAATATCGCCGAACTGCACCATTCGACCTTGCCGGTTCGGCCGGATGTCGGTCGTGAACATCTTGACCGAGGCATGGCCCTCCTGGATCGCCTCGGGCAGCGGGGCGAGCACGCCTTGCGACAATTTCCCGTGCAGCAGAAGATGGAAGCCGTAATCGCAATAGCACGCGCCCGCCCATTCCCGCTGACGGCGCTCGATCGATCGCTGCAGCGGCTCGTCGGGCGGGCAGGGGGCGAAATCGAGCAAGGTCGTCGTGCCGCCGTGGAGGGCGGCGCGGCTGACCTGCTCCGGCGGCGCGCTCAACAGATCTTCGTTGCGGCCCGGAAACGGGATCGGCGAGCTGCAATGGATGTGCGGATCGACCCCGCCCGGAATGACGATCTGACCCGTGGCGTCGATGACGCGGGCAGCGCCGATCGGCGCCAGGGTCCCCGGACCTCCGACCGCTGAAATCTTGCCGTCCTTGATACCGATATCAGCTGCCTCGGCGCCGCTCGGCAACACCGCCTTGCTACCGGTAATGATCAGATCGAACATGCCCCTGCTCCCTATGCTGCTCGGAGTGCGCTGCGCCGGCGGCTCACTGTCCTGGGCCTTCGCGAAGCATCGCGTCGGCGGTCTGTCGTTGCGCCGGCGACAATGTCGCATAGAGCGCCTCGAGCGCCGGCAGAAACCTCTTCAAGTCAGCGAGCTCGATCTCGTCGTATTGGATTTCGGCACGCAGGTAGTCGACTGCACTGGCGTTCGCGGCCGGCGGCTGCGGCGCGGTTGTCTCCGCCTTGGCATTCTGCCGCATGACATTGGCCAGGGCGTTGAACTGACCTTCCTGGGCCGGCGTGATCTGCAACCTCTGGCGGAGGCCGGCAATGTTGGCTTCGACATTTTGCGCGGACGGAGGGGCCGGCGGCGGGGCTTGAGCCAACATCAATTGCGTCGGCGACGCCGCCAAATGAGAGCCCGCGACGATCAGCGAACCGCACACCAGTCCGCCGACTGCCACAATGTGAGGTATCCGAATCATGAGTTGTGACGTTCCCCAGATCTGTTGTTCGCCGGCTATTATAAGCAGCCGCGCGCCTGGGATCACCCCGGCGCGGCACCCTGCGTTGCGACCTGCAGCATGTAGAGCGATTGGCTGCCGGCCATGAACAGGCGGTCGCGCTTGGGGCCACCAAAGCACAGATTGGCGCACACCTCCGGCAGCCGAATGCGCCCGACCAGCTTGGCTGCCGGATCGAACACCAGCACACCGGCATAGCCGAGCGGTGCGTTCGAGCTGCACCACAGATGCCCGGTGATGTCGGCGCGCATGCCGTCGGGACCGCATTTGACCCCGTCTACCGTCATGTCGGTGAACAGCCGCTTATTGGCGACTTTTGTCCCCTGGACATCGAAGGCATAGATGCTCCGATCGCCGCCCGGCCCGGTGTCGCCCGGACCCTTGCCGGTGCTGATCACATAGAGGGTTTTGTAGTCGGGCGAAAAGCAGATGCCGTTCGGGTCGGGCAGCTGCTCCTCCGGGATCGCCACCTCGAGCTTGCCGCTTGGATCCCAGCGGTAGGTGTTAGTCGGCAATCCGCGTTTACGGCCGCCGATCGCGCCGGCGTTCGGGGCTCCGATCTGCGGATTAAAGGTCCCCTGCGGGTTGCTCCCGCCGCCGGTGTCGTCCGGGTGACCTTCGGCGAGCGAACCGCCATAGGGGGGGTCGGTGAACCAGATGCTGCCGTCGGGGTGCGGCACGATGTCGTTCGGCGAGTTGAGCGGCTTGCCGTCGTAGGAATCGGCGATGACGGTCATCGACCCGTCATGCTCCCAGCGCACGACGCGGCGGTTGAAGTGCTCGCATGACAGCTGCCGCCCCTGAAAATCGAAGCTGTTGCCGTTGCTGTTGTAGGACGGACGGCGGAATGCTGTGACCCGGCCGTCGTCCCAGATATAGCGGTATTGCACATTGCCGGAGACGTCGCTGAAGACGACGTACTGACCCTGGCTCGACCAGGCCGGCCCCTCCGCCCATAACGCCCCGGTCCACAGCCGGTAAATCGAACCCTGATATCGCCGCAGCGGCAGAAATGACGGATCGACGATAATGACGTCGGGGTCGGGATAGATCGACGGGTTGTGCGGGCCCCATTCTCGCGGCGGATTGCTTATGACGCTCGCCGGCGTGCCGAGGTTCGCGTTCGGTTGTTGGGCGCGGGTGAGCCCCGGCGCGAGAGCTGCTGCGCCCGCGAGGCCTGCACCCCCAGCGATTACGCTGCGTCGCGACAAGGATTGGCGGCGAAAGGCTGCCTGCGTCATCATCGTCCTCCCCTCGGCTGCGGTTTTGCCGATTGTGTATCGGCTCACCCTGCGAGCGCAACCGGTCAGCCCGTCGAGAGCAGCCATGCGGGCAGGGAGGGTCTTGCCGTCGATTTCGGGTGCAAACCCAGACTGCGTCGCATGCTAGAATTGCCTCGAAGCGAACGCAGAAAGGGGTAGCGATGGCGTATGATCTGTTGATCCGCAACGGCCGTATCGTCGACGGTTCGGGAATGCCGGCTTTCTGCGGCGATGTCGCGGTCAAGGCGGGAAAAATCGCCGACATCGGCAAATTGAGCGGCCCCGCCGAGCGGACGATCGACGCCGATGGCCGGGTTGTGGCGCCGGGGTTTATCGACAACCACTGCCACTACGACGCGCAGGTCACCTGGGACCCGCTGTGCACCTATTCCTGCGACCACGGCGCCACGACCGTCATTTTCGGCAATTGCTCGTTGTCGTTGGCGCCAGTGCGCAAGGGGAGGGAGGAGCGCCTCTCCGAATTCCTCTCTTACGTCGAAGCGATCCCGATGGAGGTATTGCGTACTGTCGAATTCGGCTGGGAGACGGTGCCGCAATATCTCGACCAGCTCGACCATCATTTGGGTGTCAATGTCGGCAACCTGATCGGCCACACCGCGGTGCGCTATTACGTGATGAGCGACAACTGCCAGAAGCGCACCGCGACCGACGACGAAATCCCGCAGATGCAGGAACTCGTGCGCGACGGCATGAAGGCCGGCGCCTTGGGGCTGTCGGTGTCGCGCAATCAGGGTCATTACGATCCGCAGGGTGTCCATATTCCGGCATTGTGGGCCGACGAGAAGGAAATCTTCGCGCTCGGCGATGTACTGCGCGAGATGGGCACCGGCATCATCCAATCGGGCGGCGGCAATGGCGCCGAGGTGAAGAATGGACTGATGAGCCGGCTCTCCGAGGCCACCGGCCGGCCCGTCGTCTACAACAATCTGCTTCAGAATATGCGCCGGCCCAATGAGTGGAAGGAGCAGATGGCGCTGATCGATGCATCGACGGCCCGGGGCGTGCGCGCCTACCCGATGTGCACGCCCAACCGCATTGTCGATCATTTCACGATGCGCAACTGCCAGGAGTTCCGCGGCCTGCCGACCTGGCACCCGATCCTGCTTGCCTCCGATGAGGAGAAACTGCGCGCCTACAGCGACCCCGAAATCCGCAAGAAGCTGCATGCCGAAGCGGTCGAGTTCAAAGTCGATACGCCACCCCCCGGCATTTGCCGCACCTGGTGGGACTACATGGAGGTGCAGCACGCGGTGTTGCCGAAGAACAAACACTTCGAAGGCAAGACCGTCGGGCAGATCGCGCAGATGCAGGGCAGGGGCATCATCGACGCTTTCCTCGACCTCGTCGTCGACGAGAACCTCGACACCGAGTTCCTGCACGGCGAAATCAATGTCGACGAAGCCGCAATGGCAAAGATCCTGACCTACCCGAACGCCCTTATCGGGCTGTCGGACGGCGGCGCGCATGTGCAGTTCCAGAGCGGCTTCGGCTTCAGCACGCGGTTGCTCGCCGAATGGGTGCGCGAGAAGGGGGTCATGTCATTGGAGCAGGCGGTGCGGCGCCTGACCTTCGACTCGGCCTCGATCTTCGGCCTCTACGACCGCGGGCTGTTGCGCCCGGGAATGGGAGCGGACATCACGATATTCGACCCCGACACGGTGCGTCCGCTGCCGCTCGAAGTCGTGCACGACTTCCCAACCGGCGCCAAACGCATCAAGGAGCCAGCCGCAGGCATCCTCGCCACCGTCGTCAATGGCGAGGTGCTGATGGAGAACGGCAAGCACACCGGCGCACTCCCCGGCCGCGTGCTGCGCAACACCTATTACCACACGAGCCGAAGCTAGCCCGCACCACCCTCTCCCCGGGCCTCAGATCCGGGGAGGCACCTCTCCCCAGCGCCGGAGAGGGGGCTGGCCGGGTGGGCGTCTATCCGACACCCGGCGGCAGGACTTCCTTCTCGCGGAGTACCTCGGAGCGGTAGAGCTCGGAGATCGAGGCCCAGCGCAACTGGCAAATCTCCTCCGCGACCTGCTCGGCGCGGGCTTCGAGCCGCGGGGTATCGAGGTAGCGGCCGCACAGCTCGATCTGGCGCCGGCTGTGCTCGACGTCGGCGGCGTCGTGCTCGGTAAAGAACTCGATCTCGGGCGAATTGAGCCTGAACCCGTAATGCTTCTCGAAGGCCGGCAGCAGGATCTCGCTGATCAGGCCCGGCATCTGGCCCTCCTGGGTCGTCTGCATCGCCAGGATCACGCCGACCGGCTCGGTCGCGGTGGTATGGTACATGTAGAGCGAGCGCGCCCACCAGGCCGGCGGCATTTTCGTGTTGCGCACCTCGTCTTCGTTGAGGCCGGCGGCGCGGCAGAAACGCAGAATCAGCTCGTTGTGGTCGTGCGGCTCATGACCCGGCTCCGGGATCGCCTTCAGCCCCTCCTCTTCGGCGATGTTCTCGGCGATCATCTTGCGCACGTCTTCGAACTCGTAGCCGCGCGCATAGAGCAGCCCGAAGCTCGCCAACGCCCGCGATACGAAATGGTAGTGCAGCGCCTGATAGCGGCCGAGCGCCCTGAGCGGCAGTTTGCCTTCGCCAAAGGCGAGAAAGAACGGATGCCGCTTGGTGTGCCAGCGCTCGCGAATTGCCAATATCCGCTCGGTGACCGGAGCAAGGTTGCCGTTGCGTGCCATCGCCGCTACCTCCCGTGGCAGAACCGTTTCCGTCAACATAGCGGCAGACGCGCCCGAAACAAAAGGGGTGCCCGAGCTTTTCCATCTAAATCGCTGTATTTAAAGCCGCTCGTACATTTAAAGTTAATAATTGCGGGTTATCGCATGGCTCGGTTCAATCAACCTGAGGCTAAACCTATGGCCATGTCAAAGAAAGTTGCCGGCAAAGCCGCAAACGGTAAGACCAAGACCGTCGCCGCGGTAGCCAGCCCGGCAAAAAAGAAACCCGCCAAGAAGGCATAGTCGGGCCCCTATGGTGCGGGGGACCACGCTTCCGTTTTTCCGCCTTCCGCTGACTTTCGGCCTCTGCCGGAATGTGCATCTATATCATTGATAAATCGGCTATAAGTCTTTCGCCATCTTTCGCTTGCGTTCGCCTCAAACCGCCGGCAGATTATGGGAATATACTTGGAAAGACGAGTTAGGCGGAAGGATGGCAAGGGTTAGGAAAAGACTGACGGCGCGGGCGGTGGCGACAATCACCAAGCCAGGGCTGCACGCCGATGGCGGCGGTCTTTATCTTCACGCCTCAGCCTCGGGTGCGAAAAGTTGGATCTTTCGCTGGAGCCGTGAGCGGAAATCGCATGACATGGGTCTCGGCACCGCTGGCGATGACGATGTGACCCTCGCCGAGGCGCGCGAGTTGGCGACCGATGCCCGGCGCCGCGTCCGTGAGGGCGGTGACCCGATAGAGGATCGCAGGGCGAAGCGCAATCAGAAGAAGCTTGAGGTGGCAAAGGCGATATCGTTTCGCCAATGCGCCGAAGCTTACATCAAGGCCCACCAAGCCGGATGGAGCAACCCGAAGCATGCGGCACAATGGCCGGCGACGCTGACCAGCTACGCCTATCCGATGTTTGGCGAACTGCCGGTGCAAGCCGTCGACGTCGCGCTCGTCATGAAAGCGGTCGAGCCGATCTGGACTGAGAAGCCCGAGACCGCCAGCCGGGTACGCGGGCGCATCGAGGCCGTGCTCGATTGGGCGACGGCGCGCGGTTATCGCCAAGGTGAGAACCCGGCGCGGTGGCGCGGGCATCTCGAAAATCTGCTGCCGAAAAAGAGCAAGGTGCACTGCGTCGAGCACCTTGCTGCGTTGCCCTACGTCGAGCTTCCCGCGTTCATGGCCGAGCTGCGGCAACAGGAGGGCGTCGCAGCGTTGGCGTTGAGGTTTACGATCCTGACGGGAGCGCGCACCGGCGAGGCGCTCGGCACCACGTGGCCCGAAATCGATTTTGAAAGCCGCCTATGGGTGGTCTCTGGCGAGCGCATGAAGTCAGGCAGGGAGCATCGCGTGCCGCTCAGCGAGCCCGCGGTGGCGATCCCGGCGGCATTGCGAGAGCTTCGGCACAGCGAATTTGTCTTTTTCGGCCAGCGCGCCGGGCAGTCGCTCAGCAACATGGCGATGTTGCAGTTATTGCGGCGGATGGGCCACGGCGAGCTGACGGTCCACGGCTTTCGGTCGACATTCTCCGATTGGGCCGCCGAGCGCACCAATTTCCCGGCTGAGGTTCGCGAAATGGCGTTGGCGCACGCCGTCTCCGATAAAGTCGAGGCGGCGTACCGGCGCGGCGATCTGTTCCAAAAGCGCCGCCAATTGGCCGACGCCTGGGGCAAATACTGTGTGACGCCCGTCGCCAGCAGCGAGGTGGTAGCGCTGGCAGCAGCACGATAACATCGCACCGCGGCGGGTAAGGGAATCGCGACCCGATGCCCGGCTCCTCACCGGGTCCCGTCGCGACAGTCCATTGAGGAGCGCCTTGCGAGGAGGGTGCGATTGCCAGCTTGTCACAGCAATATCTATACGCAGCAAGAGTTCGCACAAATTGCTGGTTCGTTTAAAATCAAACAAAAGCCGCCATACTATCTTCAAGAACGCATTGAAAAACTTGCTTGGTTTTTTAAAGAAGGTGCCACCGAAAGCGATGCGCTGCTAAAGCCATCCGAGAGGCTTCGGCATCTCGAAGGTCATTATAACACGTTGCGGAAAGGACGACGCGCTTGGGGTGCCACAATGAACAATCGCTACTTAGAGCATAATGTCCGAATGGCCGCAGCGGATCGCCTCAAAGAACCAAACGAAAAACCTCGCTTTGAGCTTTTCGAAGCTAGGCACATTACCATTGACCAGCAATTCGACGAGATAGACAGATTTATGGATCTAGCGTGTGAGCTGCTTGGCAGGGCCGTCGCGGACCTGAGAGCCGAGATCGATGCCAGTAGCGCAAAGGGGCCGGACGTGCCATTACATGAATTCGTGCGCGGTCTTTGGGAGACGTACTTTGAAGAGGCGGCGGAGCCAAACGAACCGAATGGCTGGGAAGCATCCGCTGACGAACGTTCAGGTGAGTTCCTCGATTTTCTAAGTGCCTGCCTGAGCCCCTTAGAAAAGCAGAAAAGAACGCCGAGCAATTTATTTCAACTGTACCGAAGAGCTTGCGCCTAAACCCCAATATCAGAATGGCGCGTGTTTCGTTGCCAATATGATTTTAGAGACGGATTCGACAAAGCCCTAAGCGTCTTCGGTGGCCGCTGAACGTGCAGCGGCGTTGCCGGAGCAACGCGAATGTCAATCCCCTCTACCGGGTTCAGCCGACACGAGGTTTCTCGCCCACAGACAAAGCCGGAAGCGGCGCGCGCACCGCCGCTGGATCCGCTTTACGTGCGCCCCAAACAAGCCGCCGCGCTTCTTGGGATCGGACTGACGCGAGTTTACGAGCTGCTCCACGACGGGACGCTCGACAGTCTGCTAATCGGCCGATCAAGGCTCATCTCGTTCGCGTCAATCAAGCGTCTAGGCCAGAGGTGAACCGTGCGCCTCAAACGTCAAAGAGCATGGCTGCCAACCATGCCCTTTGACGAATCGATGCACCCCAGGCGCAACCGGGGCGCGAACTTCACACACAGCTATCAGCAAAAAAGGACTATCTCCTATGTCCCTACCAGCCATTATCGATGATGACGGTTTCGAGCCCACAGGCGACTGAGGCGACCGTAAGGTCGTCTGACCACGGAGCGTTCGGGCCTTCGGTCCTCGTTTCCGGCTGCTATTACCGCACCAAGCGGATCGGCCGCCACGTCGTCGCTACAAAAACATCAATCTGGGAGGACTTCAGCGTCGAAAGGGTCCGCGAGCTCGGCCAGCAGCCGAACCTAATCCTGAACCGCGGCGCGCGGCCCGCGCCAATTGAAAAGGGCCGCCATAACGGGACTGGCATCCCTGCCGGCCCCCGAGAGGAGTTCTAACGATGTCATATGTAGAATCGGATCAGCCTAACGGCAAGACTGGCGATAAGAGTTTTCATGGCCTCGAAAGCTTACGCGAGGAGTTGAGCCGGAAGCAGGCAATCCTGCCCGCGGTCGAAGCGGAGGCAGCGCCGACCACGGTCACGGCCAGCAATACCCCACCAGCGTCGGCGAAGCGATCGCAGCGCGAGATCCTCACTGAGCTCGCCGCGATGGCGAACGTCTCGGTTGGCACTGCACGACAGGCACATTGGCTGGCGCGATCCGGCCACGCCAATCTGCTCGTCGCGGCCTTGCTGCAGTTGATACCAATCTCGACTGCGCTGCGCAACGCGAAGCCGCCCAAGCAGAATGCCCCCATCGCGCGCTGGCAGGCTGTAGCCGCACTCGCCGGAGAGACCCAGTGATGGCGCGTTCCAAATTCGGCGGTCGCGCCGCCAAGCCCCTGCACCGACTCCGGGCGCGATATCCCGATGCCGTGGTTACGAAAACCGGTCGCGATCATTGGCAATTCGCCTTCCCCAATGGCCGGAGCACCATTTTGCCGGGCACATTTTTCGATGGCCCGCTGGTCCGCGCTCTGCAGGCTCAGCTGCGCCGCGCTGCGAGAAGGGAATAATGACACCTGACTGCCTTGGGCGCTTTCCTATCGAACGTGGGCGCACTTCCCGCCCGATGCGCGCTGTCATTATCGGTACCGACGGTGTCGGCAAGAGCACGCTGGCAGCGTCGGCGCCCGATGCGATTTTCGTGCAGACCGAGGACGGTGCCGACGAGATCGGCATCCCGAGGTTTCCGCTCTGCCGCGTATGGCAGGACGTATTGGACCAGATCGGCGCGCTTATTGCCGACGACCACTCCTTCCGCACCGCGGTCATCGACTCTATCGATTGGACGGAGCGGCTGATCCATCAGCAGGTCGCCGCGAAAAACCTCGTTCCCGCAATAAGTGACATCTCCTATGGACGCGGCTACCGGCAAGCCGAAGAGATGCTGCGCGAGGCGCTGGAGGGGCTCGACCTGCTGCGCGACCAGAAGAGCATGACGATCGTCTTGCTGGCACACAGCAAGATCCGCCGCTTCGAAGACCCCAACGCCGACCCCTACGACCGCTACGTCCCCGACATGCACGACAGCGCGGCGTCACTGGTCTGCGAATGGGCCGATCTGGTGGGGTTCATGAACTACGAGATTTCGACGAAGGCGGCAGACGCCGGCTTCGGGCGCCGCACCATCCGCGGCATCGGGAGCGGCGTTCGGCTACTGCATGTCGAGGAGCGCCCAGGGTTCATCGCCAAGAACCGTTACGGCCTGGCTGCGCCGATCGTCATTACCAAGGAAAACGGCTGGGCGGCACTCGAAACGGCGCTGCAGGCCGCAGCGAAACATGACCAATAAGAAAGGAGAAGCACACCAACAACGCACGACAACGCAACTCGATCCACTGACCACAAAAGGAGAAGATAAATTGACGACATTGGGTTACACGTTTGACGCCACGAGCGTCTTCAGCGACGACTTCCCGCCGTTGCCGGCCGGGGTCTATGTCGTGCAGATGGTCGACTCGGACTTGCGGGTCACCAAGAACGGCAACGGCAAGTACCTGCGCGCTGTGCTCGAAGTGATCGGCGGCGAATACGCCGGGCGCAAATTCTTCGACAACATCAATCTCGAAAACCCCAGCACGACCGCGGTCGAGATCGGGCACCGCCGGTTTTCGCAGATCTGCCACGCGATCAATACGATGCAAGTGCGTGACACCACCCAATTGCATGACAAGCCCATGCTGGTCGACGTCGGCATCGAGCCCGCCAAGGGGGAATACGCCGAGCGCAACAAGGTACTGCGGTATCGTCAGCGCGACGCCGCCTCCGCACCCGCTCCGACCGCGGCGCCCCGCGGCAACAGCGGCACGGCCCCGTGGAAGCAGCGCCCGGCAGCGCAATAAGTGGTTCTGATCCTACAAAAGTATGAGGTGGACCCGACGCTGGCGGCGGTCGATCGCGCCCTCGAAGAGAGGGCTGGTCGGCAGCCGCCGCGTCCTTATCTCGGAATGTCCGCAATCGGCCACCCCTGTGCACGAGCGCTATGGTACGGGTTCCGGTGGGCGGTGGTGGTGCAGTGGCCGGCAGAGACGCTGAAGCGATTCGAAGACGGCCATCGCGGCGAAGATGTGATGGCTGCGCGTCTGCGCCTCGTCCCCGGCATCACATTGCTGACGCTCGATCCGGAGACTGGCCGCCAATGGGCCGTCATCGATCATGACGGGCATTTCCGCGGCCATCTCGACGGTGTCATCCTTGGCCTCCTGCAAGCGCCGCAGACGTGGCATGCCTGGGAGCACAAACAGGTCGACGACAAGAAACTGGACAAGCTCGAACGGCTCAAAAGCGAGCTCGGCGAAAAGAGCGCTTTGAGACACTGGGACCGCCGCTATTACGCGCAGGCCGTCCTGTACATGCACTACACCGGCCTGACCCGTCATTACCTGACGGTATCATCACCGGGCGCAAGGCGGACGACCAGTTGCCGGATAAACGCGGACCCCGCGGAAGCAGCGCTGGTCGCTGCGCGTGCGAAGGTATTAATCGACGCGATCCAGCCGCCCGATCGAATCAGCGGCGATCCAGAAAGCCCTCTCGGCTGCCGCTGGTGCGAGTATCGCGATGTCTGTCACTTCGGCGCGCAGCCAGCGTTCAACTGCCGTACGTGCCGCTATTCGAGCCCACGCGCCGATGGCGGCTGGCGCTGCGCACGCTGGGACAAGAACCTCTCGCTCGACGAGCAGCGACGCGGTTGCCCTTCGCATCTTTTTCTTCCGGCACTGGTCTCAGGCGAGGAGGTCGCCGCCGACCCCGACGGGTCGTGGGTGGAGTATCGGCTGGCCGACGGGCGGGTCTGGCGCAATGGAGCCGCGCATGATTGAACTTCACGACTATCAGCGCGCCGCGATCGGTTCGATCTATTCGTATTATAATTACAAAAACGGTCACGTGCTCATAGTGGTCCCGACAGCCGGAGGCAAAAGTCTCATCATTGCGCAGTTCCTAAAGGAAGTTTTTGCGCAGTGGCCGGACCAGCGCGTGCTGCTTCTCTCACACATTCGCGAGATCATTGAACAGGACTATGCCGAGATCCTGCGGCTGTGGCCGGCGGCACCGGTCGGCGTCAACTGCGCCGGGCTGCAGCGCCGAGATTACGACGCGCCGATCATCTTCGGCTCGATCCAGTCGCTCTACCGCAACGCCGATCGCCTGCCAGTCTTCGACTTGGCACTGATCGATGAGGCCCACCGGCTGCCTCGTGCAATGGACACGATGTACCGGGCTCTGCTTGCGGCTCTGATCGAACGCAATCCGCACATGAAGGTCATCGGCCTCAGCGCGACGCCCTTCCGCCTCGACAGCGGCCTGCTGACCGAGGGCGAGGACCGGCTCTTCACCGATATCGCCTACGAGATCGGCGTCCGCGAGCTCATCGACCGCGGGCGCCTCGTGCCGCCTATCGGCGTCGTGCCCATGCCGCAGATCGACACGACGGGTGTCGATGTCCGCGCTGGCGAGTTCGTCCTCGAACAACTGGAGGCTGTCGCGACCGACCCAGCGACCGTCACCTACATCACCGACGACTTGGTTGAGCGCGGCGCCGGGCGCAACAGCTGGCTGGTTTTCTGCTGCGGCGTCAGGCACGGCGAGATGCTGCGCGACGCGCTGCGCCACCGTGGCGTCGCCGCCGAGGCGGTCTTCGGCCACACCAAGCTCGACGAGCGCGACCGCCTGATCGCCGCCTTCAAAGCCAGCGAGCTGCAAGCGCTCGTCGGCGTGAACGTGTTCACGACCGGCTTCAACGCGACCAACGTCGATCTGATCGCGCTGGTGCGGGCGACCCGGTCGACCGGCCTGTTCATCCAGATGGTCGGTCGCGGGCTGCGCACGCATCCCGGTATATCCGACTGTCTGATTCTGGACTTCGGCGGCAATTTCGAGCGCCACGGCCCGATCGACCAGCCGCACGTCAAGACCAAGTCGAACGGACATGAGGGCAAGGCGCCGGTCAAGATCTGCCCCGAATGCCGCCGCGCCCTGCCTGCCGCCCTGCGGACCTGTGAGTGCGGGTACGAGTTCCAGCCGCAGGAGCGCAAGATCGAACTCGCCGCCTCGAGGTCCTCGCCATTAGCGCCACCGCCGGAATGGCTCGAGGTCGACAGCCTCAGCTATCGCCACCACGACAAGCCAGGCAAACCGCCATCTCTTCGGGTCGACTACCGCACCGGACTCGCCCGGCACAGCGAATGGGTTTGTTTCGAGCACGGCGGCTACGCCCGGCAGAAGGCCGTGACATGGTGGTGTCGGCGCGGGCCCGACGTCCCGGTCCCGGATACCGTGGAGGAGGCCTTGCGCTATGTCACGGCCTTGCGCGAACCGACACACATCCTGGTAGCTCCGGACGGCCGCTACACCAAAATCGTCAATGCAAGGTTGCCGTGACCGAACAGTGCGAGATCCAATGGTTTG